>JACDJB010000096.1_pt1 | contig 125366 bp, 103 predicted proteins | sample 7454121 | NCBI WGS metagenome assembly JACDJB01 (sample SAMN14253290, study PRJNA609438) | sludge metagenome | isolation source: sludge after 25d culture with pyrite | collected 2018-12-20
GATCTCAAAGAGATCGAGCGATTAGCAAGCAAAAGAGCAAGCGGGATACCATTGAAGGGAGGCAAATAATATGGGTCACTCTCTTCTAGAGGTTAAAGGGATTAGTAAGCGTTTTGGTGGTCTCACAGCTGTATCCAATGTTAGTCTCAGTGTTGAGGAAGGCTCGATTACTGCGGTCATTGGTCCAAATGGTGCTGGTAAAACAACCTTCTTTAATATGATTACAGGCTTTTATAATCCAGATGAGGGTCAGGTGCTATGCAATGGGAAACGCATTGATAAAATGCGACCTGACCAGGTGGTGCAGCAAGGTATCGCTCGTACGTTCCAAAATATTCGCTTATTTACAAAGATGACAGCGATTGAAAATATTATGGTTGGTATGGATCGACATTTAAAATCTGGAGTGTTGCCAATATTATTGCATACACGCAAGATGAAGGAAGAAGAGGAAAAAGTTAAAGTTGAAGCATATGAGTGGCTAAAGTTTATCGGTATCGAATCCATTGCCAATAGTGAAGCAGGCGATCTTCCGTATGGTGTACAAAGAAAGCTCGAGATTGTTCGTGCGTTGTCGGGTCATCCGAAGCTACTCTTGTTAGATGAGCCAGCGGCAGGTATGAATCCGCGTGAGACAGTAGAGATTAGTGAGTTTATACGCCGTCTCCGCGATGAGCTTGGTGTTACGATCGTTTTGATCGAGCATGATATGAAGCTGGTAATGGGATTGTCGGAATATATACATGTACTTGACCATGGAGAAAAGATTGCAGAGGGTACACCGGCGGAAATTCGTGCCAATCCAAAGGTGATTGAAGCCTATCTAGGCAAACAAGATGAGGTATCGTAAGGGGAGGGCTTACTTTGACAATGCTGGAACTAAAAGATATACACACCTATTACGGAGGAATCCACGCGATCAAAGGAATTTCCCTCACTGTAAATGAAGGTGAAATTGTTACCTTGATTGGATCGAACGGAGCAGGTAAATCGACAACACTAAAAGCAATTAGTGGTTTAGTAAGCGCAAAAAACGGTTCAATTTCCTTCGATGGCAAGGATATTACGAATCAAAAACCACATATTACTGCTGCCGAGGGCCTGGCACATGTTCCTGAAGGACGTAGAGTATTTCCACGTCTTACGGTAAAAGAAAATCTAGAGATGGGTGCCTTTCATATTTCAGATAAGAAGATTATTGAAGAAGGCATTGAACGTAGCTATGCTTACTTTCCTCGCCTGAAAGAGCGTATTAATCAAAAGGCAGGGACAATGAGCGGTGGCGAGCAACAGATGCTTGCGATTGCTCGTGGATTGATGTCAAGGCCCAAGATCCTCATGCTGGATGAACCATCTATGGGATTAGCACCGATATTGGTAGAGCAGATCTTTACGATCATTAAAGAGTTGAATGATGAAGGCATGACGATCCTCTTGATCGAGCAAAATGCCAATCAAGCTCTGCATATCGCGAATCGTGGCTACGTTATCCAGAGTGGTGAGATCGTACTAGCTGATGATGCAAAAAAGCTGCTCGTGAATGAGCAGGTAATTGAAGCTTACTTATCGTAAATATTAAATTTAAAAAATAGCCTCTGCAAATGATGCGGAGGCTTGTTTATGATGACAAAATATAGAGAACACTCCTAACCCGGAAGCTATGAAAGAGCTCTATTATACTTGAATATATTTAACTAGATCTTTAAAACCCCTTCTAAAGCTGTTTCAATCATATCATTAAACGTAAGTTGACGTTCTTCGGCAGAGGTGGACTCACCTGTTAGAATGTGATCACTCACCGTGAGGATCGTTAATGCCTTTGCTCCAAACTTAGCAGCCAATGTATAGAGAGCAGCTGCCTCCATCTCTACTGCCAATACCTGATAACTTGCCCATAGCTGATAAATACTAGGATCATCATGATAGAATGTATCTGTCGTCAGAATTCCTCCTACCTTCACGGATAAACCCTTTTCAACTGCAGCATCATAAGCAGCCTTCAATAATCCAAAATCTGCCGTAGCAGCATAATCCATTCCTTTAAAGCGAATATTGTTTACCGCTGAATCTGTCGAAGCACTCATTGCAATAATAACGTCACGGACATGTACATCCTCTTGAATGGCACCACATGTACCGACACGAATCAGATTCTTTACCCCGTACTCTGCCATTAACTCATGTGCATAAATTGAAATGGAAGGAACGCCCATACCTGTACCTTGGACTGAAACCCTTTGTCCTTTATATGTTCCTGTGTAGCCTAACATCCCACGGATATTGTTATATTGTGAAACATCTTCTAAGAAGTTCTCTGCAATGTACTTAGCACGTAATGGGTCACCTGGCAATAAAATTGATTCTGCAATTTCATTCTCTTTTGCTCCTATATGTATGCTCATTATAGCGCCTCCAAAGTTAAGTTGATCAAATTCAAGATCATTCTATCATAATTGTTAATAATTCATCCATTACATATACGTTTACTTTATATTGAGAATTTTTTTAATGAAAGAGTTAATTCATTTGCTGTTTCATGTAAATATTTTGCTAGGTTTGAGTTTTCCTCTACAGTGATAAATTGCTGTTCAGTTAACTTAGAAACAGAGGCTGACGTTTCTTTGGTTTTTCTTGAAATAGAAGCAATCTGTTCTATGGATGATACAATTTCTTCGATTGCTGAGTACATTTGATCCGTAGAGGTAGAGACTTGTTTCAATTGTGTAGAGCTCCTGTCTACATCTTCTACCATACTAATAAAAGTAGTTTCAACGTTTTGGGCTTGGTCTCTTCCGAATTTCACCTCGTCAGATACAAGTGTCATTGATGCGACAGAGATTGATATATCATTTTGAATATTTTTGATCAGTTGAGAGATTTTCTGAGAGGAGGAAGCGGTTTTTTCTGCGAGCTGACGCACTTCATTAGCTACAATTGCAAAACCTCTACCATGCTCACCCGCTCTTGCAGCTTCAATGCTTGCATTAAGAGCAAGCAAATTGGTTTGTGCTGATATTTCTGTAATGATATTAACAAATTCATTAATCTCCTTAGAGCGTTCATCTAGATATGATAGATTTTTGGTCGTGTTTCTAACTGATTCCTCAATCGACTTCATTTGATCAATTACTCTATCCACTATTTGAGTCCCAGTATTGGCTTCTGATTCGGTATTTAAAGAAAGAGTGGATACCATTTCTGATTTTGAACTGATAGCTGAGGTAATATCTTGAATAGTTGCTGTAATTTCATGAATTGCAGCTGTACTTTCCTCTGTTTGTAGCTGTAGAATGCTGTTACTTTCTACTACTTCATGCAACGCGGTTCGCATATGCAACGCTTCTTTTTCTGTTTGTGCTGAACTACTTGATAATTGAATAGAGGTAGTAGTAATATGATCAGAAACTTTATAGAGAGATTGAATCAAATTATGTAAGTTACGTACCATCCGATTAATTGCCTCTGCCATTCTCCCAATATCATCATTAGATTTAAGCTCACACTCTACCTTTAGATTTCCATTCGATACTTCTAGAAATACCTTGGACATTTTAGTTAATATATTGCCAATCACCCAACGATAGACAATAAAGCTCATAAGCCCCATCATTACTCCCGCTAATATACAACTAAGAGCAAACAAGAGAGTCATATTTGTTTTAATGTCTACAAATATTCGTGCAAAGTAGGGAAAAATGATTCCCATAACAACACCAAACAACAGAAAAGACAAAAAGATCCTACGAGTATAACTCATAAACTAAATACCATTCCTTTCAAACTTAGAGAGTGGTTTCTACGAATTAATTACGGAGCAAAATAATATATATTGTATTTTTTGCATTATACTATATATTTTTTAAGAAATATAGTTATATTTATTCATTATTCATAACTATTTAATTATAAATGGGAGTAAATAAAAAAAGCCTTTAACTACAATTAAGTAGTCAAAAGCTTTACATACTACATAAACAAATCAATTACCCAATACGATAATGCAGCTATTAAAGCGGAAATTGGTAAAGTGATCACCCATGTCATGATGATTCGTAGGGCAACTCCCCACTTTACGCCTTTCACTCTTTTCGCTGATCCGACCCCCATAATCGCAGAGGAGATTACATGCGTCGTACTTACAGGCATATGAATGTTCGTCGCTGTAAAGATGATCAGAGCAGATGATAAATCGGCAGCTGCTCCGTTGACTGGTTCAATCTTCATAATCTTGCCGCCTACAGTCTTGATGATCTTCCAGCCACCAATAGCTGTTCCAAGGCCCATTGCCAGTGCTGCTGAAATACGTACCCACATAGGAACCTCTAATTCTGTTAGGAATCCTCCGGTCATAAGTGCTAGGGTCATAATTCCCATTGCTTTCTGGGCATCATTGGTTCCGTGAGTAAATGCTTGTAAGCTTGCAGTAAAGATTTGCATCGTTCGAAAACCGCGATTCACCTTAAATGGAGGTGCTGGGAAGAAACTGAGAATAAACTTGAATAATGTCATCATCATAAACCCTACAACTAGAGCGATAATCGGAGATACGATAAGAGCGGTAAGAATGCTTCCAAACCCATCCCAATTAATAGCACCTGTCCCTGCTGCGGCAAGTACAGCACCTACAAGTGAACCGATCAACGCGTGAGAGGAACTACTGGGAATTCCGTACCACCAGGTAATCAAGTTCCAAATAATTGCGGCAATGAGAGTGGCGATTATTACAACAAGCCCATTATCTAATTTAAATGGATCCGTAATCGATCCACCAATCGTCTTTGCTACTCCTGTAAAGGCAATCGCTCCGAGAAAGTTCATAACTGCCGCTAGTGCCACTGCTACTCGCGGTGGGAGAGCCCGTGTTGATACCGATGTGGCGATTGCATTGGCTGTATCGTGGAAACCATTAATAAAATCAAATGCCAATGCAAGAGCGATCACAAGGAAGATCAAAATAAATGCTAATTCCATTAAAAGGTACCTGCCCTTACTAAGATTAAGAATTTCTCATAATGATTGTTTCTAATGTATCTGCAACATCCTCGCAGCTATCGAGAACGCGCTCTAAGATCTCATATACCTCTTTGATTTTAATAATTTCAATAGCATCGGTTGAATTTTGAAATAGCTCATAAATTCCTTTACGCATTAGCGTATCGCCGTCTTTCTCCAAATCATTAATTTTAATGATGGATGGACGCATATTTAATAGCTTGCGATTACGTAAATGATCCATAGCCTCTAGAACAACGATCGTCGCTGTTTCGATCAATTGCCCGAATTTCACCATGTTTTCATCCGGCTCAGTTACTTGATACATATAGAAACGAGATGCACATGCCTCAATTCCGTCTAGTATGTCATCTAGAGTGATCGCTAGGTTAAGCATATCCTCACGCTCAATCGCTGTGATGAAGGTTTTATTCAAAGCGATGATTAACTCATGATTGTAGTCGTCACCTTTCACCTCATACTCTTTCATAACCTTCGCAAATTCACTTAAGCTATCCACAGAATTAATCTTGAAACGGTTAAAATATTGTGCAGCTTCAAGCACGTTTTCCGTAATCTGATAAAGCTTTTCAAGAAATGGATCCTTCTTTTTGAAAACCATATGTACACCTCAGCTATTAAAAATTATTTAAACATGTATAATGTAACACTTGTGACCAACAAATTTCAACAAAAGTTCTAGTTGTAAATCATTTTAACAATATTTCAAAATAATTGCTTCAAAGGAATGATACAGTGTGCTTTATAGCCATAGTTAAAATATGTTTTATAGGAGTGGTGAAAAGAGTCGGGCGATTCCTTCTGCTAACTTTATATATCCTTTTCGATTTTGGAATGAAGTAAGAGTTACCTCCTCACATTCGTTTAAATCATGTTCAAATTGCTCTTTGGCAACTTTGATCGTATCGAGATCATGGATGACAGCGTTCACCTCATAATTAAGAAAAAAACTTCGCATATCAAGGTTAGTAGTTCCTAAGAAAAAGGCTGTATGATCACAGATCATCATTTTGGAATGCATAAATCCGGTTTGATATAAGTAAATCTTCACTCCAGCTACTAATAGCTCCTCGAAATATGAATGAGTTGCATAATAGACCAAGCGGTGATCAGTCTTATTAGGTAACATGATTAACACTTCAATACCTGCTAGTGCACGTTCCTTCAGCACTGTGAGAAGAGAAGGATCAGGAACCAAATAAGGAGTCGCAATCAAGACAGTTTTTTTTGCTTTATAGAGAAAGGACAATATCTGATGTAAAGAATAAGGAAAGGCAGAATTGGGGCCACTCCAAACGATGTCCGTTATTTGCCTCTCCTTTATTGGATGTATTTCACTCTGTGGTATATCATATTGGTGATCGACTTTTTGCTTGGAAACTACATACCAGTCTTTGAGAAAGACTCTTTGCAAAGCATCGACGCTTCCGCCTCTAATCATTAGGTGAGCATCACGCCAATGCCCCAGCTTAGGATCCTCTCCTACATACTCTTTGCCAATGTTAAAGCCTCCTAAATATCCGACATCTCCATCGATTACAACGATTTTACGATGATAGCGTGTATTAAGACGCGGTGTGAGCCACGGAAAGGTAAGCGGCAAAAATGAATATGCCTCAACTCCTGCATCTCTTAGCTCTTTGATAAACTTTTTACTTAGGCTGATTGATCCGATTCCATCATAAATCAATCTTACTTGACAGCCACTCAGAGCTTTTGTCATGAGGATCTCCTTCATTCGTTGTCCAACATGATCATCACGAATGATGAAAAAGCCAATATGAATTTGATATTTTGCTAAACTCAACTGTGTAAATAGATGGTTAAATAAGGCCCTCCCTTCAAAAAATAGTTGTGTTTGTTGATTCGCTGCTCGAGAAAAGTACTCAGAACGATCGAGATCTTTGGAAATCGACCATCTCTTTCTTATAACAATGTAAAGTAGAAATCCAATAATCGGTAAGGAATAGGAGAGAAGAAGCCAACCAAGTGGCTTGGTCGGATTTTTCATTTCTAAAATAATATATACTCCAAGTTGAATGTAAAAAATAATCAAAAGTAAAATAAATAGTGTAAAATAAAGTTCCATAGGTTCCTCCGGTGCTAATGGTGAATTCTATACTTATAGTAAAAATGCAGGATGGAATCATCTTTTGTTAAGATGGGAATAACCTAAAACTAATTATTTATGGCAAATGTAGAGGTTTCCACTTCTTCGATAGGAAAAAGGGTTATACTGGAAGGGAGATTGTGAACAATCTTTGAATGTTCTGTGACAAAACGTGATAAAGTTGACAACTTGTTGACAAGCGATGATTAAGCCCATTAGAATAATTTAGACGGACACATTTTTGTAATTTTTTAATTCTTTATTACTCTATTTACTAAGTAAATAGTGGATTTCACACTGATTATGAAAGAGGGGTTGGATGAAGCAATGAAACAACAACAGCGTGTTTGGCTAGCAATCGCATTGTTTGCATTGTTTGCGCTTACATTATCTGGATGTAGTGGAGAACCAAATCTATCTTCCTTAACACCAAACGGTACTGCGGGAGAGATCTCGTATGATTTAATTATGTTAAGTACCTATATTATGTTTGGTGTAATGGGAGTAGTTTTTCTAATTTTCCTATACGTTATTATTCGTTTCCGTAAACGGAAAAATGATAACTCAATTCCAAAGCAGGTAGAAGGAAGTACAACTCTTGAAATTATTTGGACAGTAATTCCGATTCTCCTATTACTTATCCTTGCAATTCCTACAGTTAAGTATACGTTTGCATTAGCAAACCACGTAGAAGATGAGGATGCTATTTTGGTGAAGGTAACAGCTCACCAGTTTTGGTGGGAATTTGAATATCCAGAGCTTGGAATCGTCACATCTCAAGATATGATGATCCCAGTAGGGAAAAAGGTAAACGTAGAATTAACATCTAATGACGTTATTCACTCCTTCTGGGTACCGAATTTAACAGGTAAGATCGATACAAACCCAGGCTATGAAGATAAAACCGGTAAGCAGAACGTTAATAAATTTTGGTTTGATGCGAAAAAAGAAGGCGTCTATCTTGGGAAATGTGCTGAGCTCTGTGGGGATAGCCATGCCCTCATGGAGTTTAAGGTGATTGCAGTTTCCGATGCGAAATTTGCTGACTGGACAGCGAGTATGACAGCACCTAAGACAGAGCCTGCTACTGAATTAGCTGCTCAAGGAGCGGATGTTTTCAGTAGAAACTGTATGGGATGTCACGCTATTGAAAACAGAACAAGTGTCCTAGGTCCAAACCTCATGGGTGTTGGAAACCGTGAAACAGTTGCAGGTATTCTTGATGCAAGTACTCCAGAATTATTGAAACAAAACCTAGCAGAATGGATTGCGAATCCTCAATCGAAAAAACCAGGAAACAAGATGCCTGCGTTTAAGGATATCTTACAAAAAGATGAGATTGATGCAGTGGTCGAATATCTCTCAACACTTAAAGTAGCGAAGTAGACGTATTAATTAAGACAAGATGAAGGAGGTTATACCGTGTCACAATCGAAGAAAAAATCAGTTTTATGGGACTACCTAACAACGGTAGACCATAAAAAGATTGCGATACTTTATCTGATCGCCGGTGTGTTCTACCTGATCCTAGGTGGAATTGAAGCGATTCTCATGCGCGTGCAATTAATGGTACCTGATAATAATTTCTTAGTCGGTGCTAGCTTTAACGAAATGCTTACCGCTCACGGTACAACAATGATTTTCTTTGCAGCAATGCCGCTTTTATTAGGACTAATGAATGCGGTTATGCCTTTGCAAATCGGTGCACGTGACGTAGCGTTCCCGTTTCTTAATGCATTAGGCTTTTGGTTGTTCTTCTTTGGAGCATTATTATTTAACATCAGCTGGTTCTGGGGTGCACCTCCAACTGGCGGTTGGACAGCATATATGCCGTTCTCGGGTCCGGAATTTAACCCAGGCACGGGATTTGATTTTTATGCGTTAGGACTACAAATATCAGGGTTTGGTACATTGATGGGTGGTATCAACTTTGTAGCGACGATCATTACGATGCGCGCTCCTGGTATGACGTTTATGCGAATGCCACTATTTACTTGGACCACATTCGTCGCTTCCTTCTTGATTATGTTTGCATTCCCTCCATTGACAGCGGGTCTTTTCTTAATGATGTTTGACCGCATCTTTGGTTCAGTATTCTTTGATGTTGCTGCGGGCGGTAACACAGTAATTTGGGAGCATCTCTTCTGGATCTTTGGTCACCCAGAGGTGTATATCCTAGTCCTCCCTGCGTTTGGTGTTTTCTCAGAGATCATTAGTACTTTTGCGAAAAAGCGTCTCTTTGGTTATCATTCGATGGTTTTTGCAACCCTCTTAATCGGATTCTTATCCTTCATGGTATGGGTCCATCATATGTTTACAGTAGGACTCGGTCCTGTTGCTAACGGTATTTTTGCGGTCGCAACGATTGCAATTGCCGTACCTACAGGTATTAAAATCTTTAACTGGCTCTTTACGATGTGGGGCGGACAGCTTCGCTTTAACTCGGTGAGTATCTGGGCGTATATGTTTATCCCATCCTTTGTAATGGGTGGTGTTACAGGGGTTCAGCTTGCTCTACCTCCTGCAGACTTCCAGTTCCATGATTCCTACTTTGTTGTCGCACACTTTCACTACGTTATTGTCGGCGGTGTTGTATTGGGAATCTTTGGTGGTATATATTACTGGTGGCCAAGAATGTTCGGTCGCAAGCTTAATGAAACATTAGGTCAATTGCATTTCTGGTTGTTCTTTATTGGCTTCCATTTAACATTCTTTATCCAACATTTCTTGGGATTATGGGGAATGCAACGTCGCGTATTTACTTTCCTTCCAAATCAAGGGTTGGATTTAGGGAACTTTATTAGTTCAATTGGTGCATTTATGATGGGAATCGCAACCGTGTTCTTTGCAATTAACGTAATTAACTCCTTCCGTAAGCCTGCTGATGCTGGTTCAGACCCATGGGATGGACGTACACTAGAGTGGGCAATTCCATCTCCAACACCAGAGTACAACTTCAAGCAATTACCACTTGTACGTGGACTTGATGCACTATGGGTAGAGAAAATGGATGGCAAAAAAGAAATGACACCTGCAGAACCATTAGGTGACGTTCATATGCCAAACGGATCGTTCATTCCATTTATGATGTCACTAGGACTATTTATCTCAGGTCTTGGTTGGGTCTATAAGGTGCATGTAGATAAAACTGTTGGTATAATTGTAGGAATTCTAGGACTTGTTATCTTATTTGGCTCTATGATTACTCGTTCATTAAAAGATGATCATGGTTATCATATTCATAAAGAAGATTTAGAGAATGACGATAAGGGGGTAAAAGCGTAATGCAAAATACGAAAATGACGACTCTTCCTCCTCATCCAGAAAAGGTTACTTTAGAAGGAAAAAATAAAGTTCTTGGTCTTTGGCTCTATATCGCTGCTGAGAGTGTGCTCTTTGCTTCCTTCTTTGCAGTATATGTAGCACTTAGAGATAAGCATTTAAGCGGACCAACAGAGCAGCAGTTGTTTGAACTACCATTAGTGTTTTTAGCGACAATGATCCTGCTTACAAGTAGTATGACTGCTGTTCTAGCGATTCATAATCTGAAAATGAACAAGTTTAAGGCGATGAACACATGGTTGGTTGTCACAATTTTACTTGGGCTTAGTTTCTTTGCAGTAGAAATTTATGAGTTTGTACACTATGTTGGTATGGGGCATACCTTCACAAGTAGCGCCTTTGGTTCAGCCTTCTATACTCTAGTAGGGTTTCACGGAGCGCATGTACTTTTTGGTTTAGGCTGGTTGATTTCGATCGTCATCCGTAACTGGAGACGTGGTGTAGATCTCTACACAGCACCTAAGTTCTACCTTGCATCACTCTACTGGCACTTTGTTGACCTTGTATGGGTATTTATCTTTACAGTAGTCTATCTAATGGGAAAGGTGGGTTAAACGCATGTCAATGCACGATGCACACGTACCATCAGAGCAAGAACTAGCGATCAACAAGATTGAGCTCGAACGCGATAAAAAGAACCATTTGATCACCTTTGCATTTAGTATCATTTTCACGGTTCTCGCATTTATTGCAGTAGCCTATGAAGCAATTCCAAAATCCTTTACCCTACCTTTTATTATAGGATTGGGAATCATTCAAGCTGGCTTCCAAGGCTTGGTTTGGATGCACTTAAACCAAAAAGGTCACCGATTTGCTAATATTTTCATGTTAGGTGCCGTTTTTGTGACACTTCTTACGATACTCTGTTTTGTCTATATCATCTGGTGGTAATTTAAATTTGCTTCGTATATGATAAATATAATGGCTGCAATTTTAACGAATTTCAAAATTGCAGCCATTATTATGTAATTTATCTATAGAGGGAGGGCATTATGTTAAACATCTGGAATTTTGGATTTGTCGCTCTATGGAACCCAGATATTATTGTATTATGTACAATATTGATTATCGGATACTATGCTCTTATCAAGGTATTTATTAATGATATCCCTGGCTCAGAACCGGTATCAGTAAAACAACAAGTATTATTTATTTCAGGGGTACTTGTCATTTATATAGGTAAGGGAAGTCCCGTATATTTATTAGGCCATATCCTTTTTAGTGTCCATATGGTGGAGATGACATTTGTTTATTTACTTGCACCACCGCTTATTATTATGGGAATTCCTCGTTGGGCTTATGAGAATATGCTGCGCCCAAAAGTGATCCGCAAAATCTTTTCAGTATTAACTCTACCAGTAGTTACTTTATTGCTCTTTAATGCGATGTTTACCTTTTACCATTTTCCAAGCATATTTGACTATGTATATACGAATAAAGAACTGCACGCGTTAGTGAGTTTAGCTCTATTTTTTGCTGCCTTCCTCATGTGGTGGCCAATCTTAAATCCATTACCTGATAAAAATAAGCTCTCCGATCTACGTAAGATTGGTTATATTATTTTAAATGGAATATTATTAACACCTGCATGTGCGTATATTTTTTTATCGGACACTGTCCTCTATCAAGCATTCAGTGATCCAAAGATTTGGGCGGTTGTTATGGGATTCTGCTTACCAACGAATACGACCTTAGATATGAATGTTATTGTCGCACAGTATTTTAATTTTCTCCCCCCTTTACAGGATCAAAAATTCGCAGGGGTGCTAATGAAAGTTCTACAAGAAGTAGTTTATGTATCATTTCTAATTGTAGTATTTGTGAGATGGGTACGTAATGAAAAGAAAAATGACAAAATTGACCCACTTCCCAATCATTAAGCGAAACATCAAGAAGATTGAATGAACCTCACAATCTTCGTAATAAATTTGAAAATTATTCACATTTGTATAGATAATAAGCTGATAGTCTATATTATACTTTTCTTATAGATCTACTCAGAAACCATCCTATAAGAGGAGCCTATTACTTATGAGATATCGTTTTTCATTTTTTACTACAGTGCTAACATTTATTGTACTCATTTTGGGTGTTTTAGTTGTTGCTACAGATTCTGGTGATGCCTGTGGCTTTGATTGGCCCTATTGTGATGGCAAACTTTATCCTGATATCACAAATCCGCTACAGGTAATTGAATATACACATCGTTTGGTTACTGCTGCACTTGGCTTTGTTATCCTCATTAATACGATTATCGCACTATTGCAAAGACAACAAGGAGAGACAGCTATTTTAGTTCTTGCTCCACTCTCTTTGATTCTGTTAGTGGCTCAGGCAGGAGTAGGTGGGCTTAATGTATTGTTATCGACACCACCTGGGTTTACGACGATCGATGTAGTATTGAGTTTGGCGCTGTTTAGTTCGCTCGTCTTTCTTACAGTTGCTTTACAGCGTAAACCGACACAACAATTAACTGCAGAGATGAAAAAGAACGATGAAAAACTACAGATTTTGTATCGACCAGCACTATGGAGTATGCTTATATTTTATTTTGTCACAACAGTTGGCGCTATTTTTAAGCATAGTGCAGCAAGCCAAATATTATTAGGTATGACAAGTAAATCAAGACTGTTTGAATCATTCGAACTATCTCAATTTATTTATGCCCTGCATGCAATACTTGGTATTGGAATCGTGCTTATGATTTTTCGGGTAGTATACATTGCCTACACGGAGCATGTCTTATTTGGTATGGCTTTATTTTTAGGGATTTTGTTCGTAATCGAATCACTAATAGGCTTCATTACGTATTCAACTGGTCTATCTGTTTTTGCAGGCTCGATTCATACATTGATGGCAAGTTTGATCATGGGAGTCGGCTCATTTATTGTGGCTAAGGCGAAACTTGGCGATTTTGTGGAAATCAAATCGAAATAGGAACATAATAAATATAAATAATAACAATATGGAAGGAGGAGTCCTTCATTGGATAAATCCTTGAGTATGGAAGCCTCAGCATCAAAAGCAACACTCAAAGACTATTATCAAATTACGAAGCCTAGGATCGTATATGAGAATATGTTAGGAACAATCGCTGGTTTCATGGTGGCGATGGGTGGATTAACCTTTTCAGCGGAATATATTTGGCTGCTATTATGGGCTTTAATCGGTATTGGATTCGTCGTTGCAGGAAGCACGACATTAAATACAGTTTATGATCGTGATGTAGATGGTTTTATGGTGCGTACACAGAATCGACCGATTCATACTGGTCGCATTTCTGTTCGTGCGGGTTCTATCTATGGAACAGTGCTCTCAAGTGTGGGTGTACTCTTACTCGTTTTATTGGTCAATCCACTTTCAGCAATATTGGCTTTTATTGGTTTGGTAGTATATGTTTTTATCTATACAATGTGGCTCAAGAGGACAAGTACAATCAATACAGTTGTCGGAGGGATATCAGGCTCTATGCCGACAGTGATGGGTTATGTTGCTGTAACAGGTACGATGGATATCGTGGCGTGGATCATCTTTGCGATTCTATTTCTCTGGCAACCACCGCATTTCCTTGCACTGGCATTACGCCGAGTGGATGATTATCGTAATGCGGGCATCCCGATGTTACCTGTAGTTAAGGGCTTTGATGAAACGAAAAAACAGATCATCTACTGGACCCTAGCGCTTATTCCTGCTACAATCATGCTTTTTACTGTTCAGGCAGTCGGGATGATTTATTTAGTTGGAGCGATTATTTTAAATGGGATTTATTTATGGGGAGCACTAAGAGGCTTGTACATCACAGAAGATAAAGAGAAAAGATGGACGTACTTTATGTTTAAATACTCTGTCTTCTATCTGGCATTACTGTATTTACTCATGATGATCGATGCAAGATAAGGAATATGTATATGATGAATTGGGGTGTAGGAATGAAACAGATTCGTCGATTTGGCACTTTATTTATAGCGTTAGTTTTTGTTTTTACAGTAGGTTGTTCAGGGGAAAAATTAAAAGTATATAAGCAAATTGATTTTACATTAGAAGATCAATTCGGGAATCCAATCAAGATGTCCGACCAAGATGGAAAGATTCGTCTGATTACCTTCTTATTTACCTCTTGTACGACGACCTGTCCAGCTACTACACATTGGATGACAAAAATACAGAAAGAAATGAAGGAAGAGGGGCTTTGGGGCAAGGATACGCATTTTTATACGGTAAGCTTTGACCCAGTGAGAGATACAGGAGAAGTAATGCAGGCATATGCAGAGAAGTGGGAGATGGATCTTAATCACTGGAGTCTCGTACGTGGATCAGTAGAAGATACAAGAGCCGTTGCGCAGGACTTTGGCGTAGCAGTGATCGAAGTAGAGGATGATTTCATGCATGGTGATTTCGCCTTTTTGATTGATCAACAGGGTCATATACGTCAAATTTATACAGGCTCAAAGCTCGAACCTAAGCAAGTTTTAAAGGATATGAAGCTATTACGGAAGGAAAAGTAAGGAAAACTAATTTTATAAAGTACAAATTATCCTCTGCATAATTGTAGGGGATTTTTTTTAAGTGCAACTAACTGGTGGTTTAAACGTTAAATTAGGTGAGATGTTATTAATATATTGAATCTAGAGGAGATCTTATACACATATGCAGACTTTCACTAAAGGGATTCATCTATTACTGATGGTCTCATTATTTATATCTGTCATCAGTTTTCCATCAGTGATACGTGCGGAGGAGCATAGTGAATCCAATTTTCGTGATCAAGAACTGTTACAAACGATGATTGATCAAGGTATTATAATTGGTGACGGTAATGGTGATTATGCACTGGATCGTTCAATCACACGAGCTGAGTGGTTAACGATATTAAAACGTATCATCGATAAACAGAATATTCGCCTATTCAAACCATCGATCCCACTTAAAAAATATACAGATCTTGATCAGCATTGGGCCAAAGAGGAAGTCTTGTTCTGGATTGAGCATGGCGTAATTTATGGGGATACGTCAGGTAGCTTACGATTAGATGAACCGATCACGATTGCAGAATTGCTGGTTATATTCGATCGTCTAAATCAAGACCAACATGTAATAAGTGATCATGGAGCAGAGCCTTTGATGTATGCTGATCATTGGGCATATCCATCTCTTAATCGCCTCTATGAAAAAGGCTGGGTTCGTTTTGATCAGCCATTATGGGAGCAAGAACTACGATTAGATCGGCTCGCAATGCGTGGCGAAGGACTATTGCTTTTAGCCCCTTTGTATGAACAGAAAGATGAAACACAAAGCCATACACAATTATCTGAAATTAAGCGGTTGTTAGATCAGCCAATCGATGTAGATGGTGATGGTCTGCTCGATTTTTCCTTTCGTTTGAATAATGCAACCTATCAGTTGGAAGCGGTGTCTGTAAGTGAAGATGTGTATAATCATCTACACCAAAAGGATTGGCTCTACGATGTTCGTGAGCTTGATGAGACAGTTGGTCAGCTACGCTTTCAGCTTAAGCAGGTGAAAGAACAGGATCTTGTGTATTTCATTCGTTATACGCCACTGAAGAATCAGAAGGATCCCTTTTCATTAGATCTCATCTATTACGGGCAGGGAATATTAGCAGGACGCACTCCAATATCTGCTATTGGCGAGGATAAGCTTCCATATGATTGGGAGCAGCTGACCATCAATGATGCCATTGACCTACCTCGTTCCAGTCTTTATTTACAGGGTGAGAGCGTGGAAATGCGGATAAGTGGGACAGATACTTTTAGCGACCTAGGTTATAGCGTTCGCGATTACCAAGAAATTGATCAAACGCGCTCCTTCGTATATAAAAGCAATGAAGGATATCATTTTACATTCACATTTACAAACGAATTGGATCATTATTCAGAAACATGGGGAATATTAGCAGGACTGGGACTTCTTTATTGGGAACGTAGCACTTTCGACAGCTTTGTGTTACGAGATGATATCAGCATTAATAGAAAGCTATCTCTCGAGGGCTTGTTCTATCGAACACCAAATAATTATAAGCCGCGTAGTTCATATAGCTATTATTTAAACCCAGCGAATATTATGGGTGTTAGGGCGATCAGCAGCTTACAGAAGGAAAAGAGTAAAGGAAGATACATCGATGACCTTGTGATCTTACTCGGACATATGGCTGTCGATCAACAAAATGATAAAGGCTTCTGGCCAACACAGCCAAAGTCTGAATGGCTCGAAAAGGAATATGAGATTGGTTATAACTATTATGATAATCGTCGTAATGCCGATAATGTCACGTTCCTATTGTTAGTATACCAGCACTATCCAGATGAACGTATCAAGCTAGCTCTTGAGCATCATCTCGATTATTTATATAAAGTGCTAGAGGAACATTCAGTACGAACTTCAGAGTATGGACTCTTGTTTACGGACTATATCGGTGATGATCAGAGTGAGATGTCTCATATTGCACTTAATCACCAACTGTCTGTTATTAATTTCCTCTTTGACTGGCATATCAAAATGAAGGATGAGAAGGCCAAAGATTATGCATTTCGGATGATTACGGGCATCGAGGATACAGAAAATTTATGGATCAAAGAAAACGATGATCTGTATTACGCACTTTATGCTGATTTGACTCCGCATCATTATTTGGATTATCTAGACCTGACGCTAAGTGATCTTAAGATAACCCAAAATTACTTATCCAGAATATTGGGTCGTTCGAATGATCATTTGCAAAACTTAATTGATAGTAAGCAACAATGGCTTGAGAAAAGATTAAATCCACCACCTCCTGTAGAAGACATATCTAATCCACTATAAGGCTTGTTCTGTTTATCCTAGAAAACCATATTTTAGAGTAAGAACTCTAGAAAGGTGGTTTTCTTTTTGTTTATTGGTCGCTGGCGTTATTTATTTCCAATTGCATTTACGTATATAGGAACTGTTGTAGGAGCGGGGTTTGCATCAGGACAAGAGATATTGCACTTTTTTACACGTTACGGTTTGGCTGGAAAAGTGGGCATATTGCTCACTGCATGTTTATTTGCTTTATTTGGCTCACGCATGATGATCTTAGGAGCAAGGCTAAATGCTACGTCATATAAGGAAGTAAATGAATATTTATTTGGAGATGCAATGGCGAAGTACATGAACTTACTCGTTGGTGTAATGCTCTTTGGTGTGACTGGTGCAATGATTTCAGGGATTGGAGCTATATTTAAAGAACAATTTCACCTCCCTAGCTTGTTAGGAATGGGACTTACAATAATCATTGGTGTGTGGATACTTAAACATGGCTTAGAAGGTATATTGTCGTTAAACACGATAGTAGTTCCGATTATGGCGCTCTTTACCTTGCTCATGGTTCTAAATAGTGTAAATTTCGTATCAGCAGAGGGAGTTGGTGCAATTTCACCAGCTGGTGGCTGGATGAGTAGCTTGTTCTCAGCTCTCACCTATGTGTCATACAATTTAGCCATGGCACAAGCGATTTTAGTACCTATGGGAAGAGAGATCGGTGATGAAGATGTGCTCATTTGGGGAGGTGTACTTGGTGCAATATTCCTTGGTATGCTTTTACTTGGATCGGATTTTGCAATTGGTCTACGTGGTGAAGTGATGCTTCAGTTCGATATTCCAATGGCTGCTATCATAGCCTCGATGGGTAAATTTATAACCGTCTTATTTTTGTTTGTCGTTATTATTGAGATTTTTACCACCTTTATTGCCAATGTATATGGACTAGGAATAAGACTAGCTGGTTGGCTCTCCTTAGACGAAAAAGTATGGATTTGGATCATTGTACTAAGTGGATTGCTGTTTGCTCAAATCGGCTTTCAAGCCTTTATTACGCAGGTTTACCCTCTATTTGGTTATTGTGGTTTTCTCTACATGGTGATGTTAGTAATGCGGAAAAAGAGAAAATAACATAAAATAGAATATAAATAATATGTAAAGGTGAATGCCATGATAGCAATCTATAAAAATGAATGGAAGTTATTTAAACATGATTATTCTAGAATCTTTACGTGGGTAACGATCATCTGCGTCTCTGTCTTTATGCTTATTTATTTTACATTAGTGACTCAACCAGACTTGACGATGGAACTCATGAAGAGGGTAGGTGAGCAGATTGAAAGACAGGCCGAACTGTTGGGTAGTGATAATATAAATAACAGTTTGGATCTATTTTGGTTCATTTTGAAAAATAATCTCATGGTGACAGGATATATTTTATTAGTAGCCTTTATCCCACTTGTGGTTCTTCCCTTCTTATTTTCTTTTTCAACAACTAGTTCCATTGCGATCGTATTAGCTGCTGTCAAGGTTCAGGGTGAAAGCCCATTAAAGATATTCACCATTGGTGTGCTCCCGCACGGAATCGTAGAGATCATCGCATTACTTCTGGCAAGTAGTATCGGTATATACCTAAGTAAGCAACTATTTAAAAAGATTTTTTCAAAAAAGCGTAGCGAGATTCGCCTCTTATCAGTAATTTGGCAGGCAGTACGTTCTTTTTTACTTGTAGTTGCCCCTCTGATTACAATCGCGGCATTAATCGAAGGATTTATTACACCAACGATTATGAAAATGTTCATTTGATCTCTTGACATAAAATTGTATAGCGTATTTTGTCAATAAAGAGTAGAATTAAATAGTAGAAACATTACACTTTATACTAGAGATAAAATATATAGCTATGGGTAGGAGAGCAAATAAATTATAAAGGGGATAATTCATGAACGTACGTGTGATTACTGATGGGGGAGCCGATCTTACGACGGAATTGATCGAGCAGTATAATATTGGCGTTGTGCCTCTGAATATTCATTTTCCACATGGAGAATACAAGACGGATATCGATCTAGACCTCTTTTATCAGTTAATGAAGGAATCAAAGGAGCTTCCCAAGACATCGAGTCCTACGCCGCATGACTTCTATGAGGAGTATAAACGGGGATATAAAGGTGAACCAATTATTGTTATTTCGATTACAAGTGCTTTAAGTAGTACTTATGATCATGCTGTTGTTGCCAAGAGCTTATTTTTAGAGGAATATCCAGATGCAGAGATCGAGGTCATTGACTCCCGTACAGGTTCTGCTGCGATGGCGCTACTGACTCTTCATGCCGCTCGTATGAGTCAAACAGGAACCTCATTTACTGAGATAGTCGATATTTTATATAAAAAGGTTAAATCCATTCATACATTTTTTGTTTTAGAAACTTTGGAGAACGTCATAAAAGGTGGCCGTCTAGATCGAGTGAAAGGTGCGATTGCCTCCATGCTCAGCATCAAGCTCATGTTATTTGCAGATGAAGATGGCAAGATTGATGTATTAGAAAAGGTCAGAGGTTCGCAAAACGCATTAAAACGTTTGGTTGATCAAATTGGCGAGTATAGTAAAGATTTTGAGCAAAAGATCCTCTCAATAGCACATGGAAATTGCGAGGAAAAGGCTAAAAAGGTTATGCAGCAAATTCTAGATCGTTACCCATTTGCAGAAGTAATTCTCTCTAAAATTGGACCAGCGATGGGAACCTATGCTGGCGAAGGTGCGATCGTCCTCGCTTACGAATAGAAGATTGAAGCAAAATAATAAAAGCGTTAAACTAAAATGTAGGGTATCGTTGGATACCCTATTTTTCATGTAAGTAGAATAAAGAAGACTTTGTACAAGATATAGAATATACGTAGGAAGGAGCTGAACAGATTGGCAAAGACACAGCGTTTAGATAAAGTGTTGGCGCATATGGGTTATGGTACGCGCAAGGAGCTAAAGAAATTAGTGCGCGAGGGTGTAGTCACAATTAATGGGGAGGTTGTGACCGATTCAGGCGTCCATATCGATCCAGAAGAGGATGTCATTCAAGTATGGGAGGAAGAGGTGGCCTACCGCCGTTTTGTTTACTTAATGTTGAACAAGCCAGCAGGGGTCATCTCAGCTACATATGACACACATGAACCAACAGTTATCGACTTGCTTGATGATGAATATTTACCATTTAAGCCCTTCCCAGTAGGCAGACTCGATAAGGATACAGTTGGGCTACTCATACTTACGAATGATGGTAAGCTTGCGCATGAGCTTACTTCACCACGAAAGAATGTGCCAAAAACATACTATGCTCTTGTAGAAGGTGTTGTTGATGAGAGTGATATCGAGGTATTTCGAAATGGTGTCCAGATCGAGGAAGAATACATTACCAGACCTGCTGTTCTCAAGATACTCAAATCAGGAGATGTGTCAGAGATTGAACTTACGATCACAGAGGGAAAATTTCATCAGGTAAAGCGCATGTTCGAGGCCGTGGACAAGAAGGTGCGCTACTTAAAACGTCTCTCGATGGGATCACTTACTCTTGACCCTGAGCTTCCTGAGGGCGAGGCTCGTGAGCTTACAGAGGATGAGATTCAATTACTAAAGGAGAGATAGGGTAGCTATGCGTCTACGTAAAAAACCTTGGGCAGTTCCTGCTCTGCAGGCTTCATCTATTGGGATCACAGAACCGAAGCAGTATAAAGGGAATTGGCAGCAATTTTTTAAACAAAGAGCTCCACTTCATGTAGAGTTAGGTACAGGTAAGGGCAGATTTATTACTTCAAATGCACGGATACATCCAGACATTAACTTTCTTGGTATCGAGATGAAGCCAGAAGCATTGGTATATGGCCTAGCCCAAGCCGAGGATATTGTAGATCAAGGCAATTTGGGCTTAATCTTAACGAATATCAATCATATTCTCGATATTTTTGATACGGATGAGGTAGATCGTCTTTATATCAACTTTTGCGATCCTTGGTCTAAGAAGGCACATGCAAAGCGGAGATTGACACATCACAATTTTTTAGCGAAATATCGTCAGTTTTTAGCCCCTGGTGCTGAGATTCATTTCAAGACGGACAATAGAGGGCTTTTTCAATTCTCCTTGAATGAGTTTGCGGATCGTGGCTTTCGTCTCAAAAATATTTCGCTCGATTTGCACCAATCGGATTTTGAAGGTAATATTATGACAGAGTATGAGGAGAAATTCTCCTCACTTGGCATGCCGATCTATCGATTAGAAGCGATGCTTGAATAGATCGGAAATAAATGGTCTATTCATTCTGATTAGAATGGAGGACCTTTTTAGTCTTAAAAATCAACAAGTAGATGTTCAATAGTTTGAGAGTGTTTGACTAGAAAAAAATCGACTTGAAGAGAAAAGAGACACCTATTATAATCAAATCGAAAAAAAGTAGAGCTATTTAAAGCTATGTTTTTACAATAATGGTGGTATTATGACATAAGAATAAGTAGAAATATTTCAATCCTAGTGGTATGATAACGTTACATCATTATAGAGAGACTTGGAAAAGATGATTTAGATGATTCTTAATTTGTATAGTTTGAATCATTTCGTAGTTTAAGAAGGTGGAAAAATTTTATGCAATCTTTAACCTTAACAAGGACCTATACAAAGAAAAAAAATATTTATCTACTTTTTACGGATACAGGATCAGTTTTAAACAATTTAATCAAACGTTATACGAAAGCCCCTTATAACCATACGTCGATCGCATTTGATATTGAATTACAAGAGTTGTATAGTTTCGGTAGATTAAATCCTGCCAATCCTCTGATTGCGGGTTTTGTAAAAGAGGATATTCATAGTGGTACGTTTGCTCGCTTCGAGGAGACCAACTTTTCGTTGTATAGCTTTGAGGTAGATGAACATACGTATGATCGTATGATCGAGGTGATCCGAGACTTTGAGCGACAAAGGGAAAAGTACCGCTATAATTTTATTGGATTGTTAGGTGTTATTGCTAATCGTCCATTTGAGCGTCAGTATGCTTATTTCTGCTCTCAATTTGTAGCTACTGTTTTTCAGCGAAGTGGGATTCAAATTTTTGATAAACCACCATCACTTGTTCGCCCCGATGATTTTATCAAATCAGGGCAGCTAAAATATCTCTATAATGGAAAGCTCAAGAATTATAATCCGGAATTGGTTCGTGAGATTCATAAGATTGAAGAAAGACGATCCAAAAGATTTTTTGATGAATATGCCGATTATTCGTTTGCACGATATTAGGCATAAGTGTGATTCATATAGACTAGAATAAGCACCTCCTGAATCAAATGTGATCCATTGATTCAGGAGGTGCTTTTCAGTATGAGAAATAGTAGCAATAATATTAATATTTCGATATACTAAATAATATAAAGAGCAGCAGAAATAATATCGATGAACATGGGGAACTAACATGGGTAAGCATGAAGCTGTCGTCTTAAATGAAGAAGAAGTAGTAAGATTAGAGAATGCAGGGCCTCAGGAAATTCGCAAAAAGGTTATGCAATTGGCAGGACCATCTTTAACGGAGATGATCCTGATTAACTTTATGCAAATGCTCAATATGATTATGGTAGGACGAGTCGGTGCAGAGGCAGTCACTGCGGTGGGACTGACCAATCAGCCGATCTTTTTTGCTTATGCTGTTTTTATCGCTCTTAACATTGGAACGACTGCGATTGTAGCACGTTCGATCGGTTCAGGAAAGCCAGAAGAAGCAAATCGTGCGGCGCAGCAATCGTTTATTTTAAATATCCTGACATCAATAGTAGTCATGAGTTTAGGTTTTGCATTTGCGAAACCGATATTGCTCTTTATGGGTGCAGAGGATGAAGTATTTGCAGCTGGCGGTGTTGCTTATGCGCAAATTCAGTTTCTCTCGTTGGGCTTTTCTGCGCTATCGATGGGTCTATCAGCGATGCTCCGTGGTGCAGGTGATACGGTAACACCAATGCGGATCAATATCATGACGAATGCTATTTTAGTTACCGTAGGCTTTCCATTAATCTATGGATATTTTGGTATGCCAAAGCTAGGCGTTGTCGGAGCGGCTGTTGCGACAATGATCGCAAGTGGTATAGGTGCGGTATTTTTTGTGCGGAAGCTTTTTGGTGGGCATGGAGTGATCAAACTAAGCTTTAAGAAGCTTTGGATGTTGGATCAAGCATTAATACAACGCATTTTGAAAATTGGTCTCCCTTCAGCAGGTGAACAATTTGTCATGCGGGGTGGGCAGATCATTTATGCGATGGTTGTTGCAGGTCTGGGTACGGTCGTTTTTGCAGCCAATCAGATTGCTTTTAGTATTCTTGGGCTTACATTTATGCCAGGGCTTGCCTTTGCCGCAGCTGCGACGACGTTTGTGGGACAATCACTAGGTGCAAAGCGTCCCGACCTCGCTGAGAGATTTGGTTGGGAGATTCGTAAGCTCGGAGGGATATTATCAGGGGTAATCGGGGTTTTGTTCATTATCTTTGCGCCTTACATTATGATGCCTTATACAGATGAAGCAGAGATCATTGCGCAGGGGGCGATCGCGCTACGTGTGATTGGTTTAGTGCAGGTGTCGCAATCAACCGCATTTATTTTAGCCGGGGCGTTACGAGGTGCGGGTGACACCAAGTTCCCTCTATACGCTACCTTTGTCGGAATCTGGGGCTTTAGAGTTGTCCTTTGTTTACTTTTGGTCAATGTGTTTCATTGGGGGATATTGGGGGCGTGGATTGCGATTGCTGCCGATCAAATTATTCGCTCCTTTATGATTGTATATCGCTTTAAAAGCGGTAAGTGGAAAGCGATTACAGTTTAAGGACTAGTTACACGGTGTTTTGGTTACATAGGATACTTTACCTGATGCTCTCATACACATAAGTATAGCTTGTTCATACTGATGTGCACTGGGGTGGAGTTATGTTTTCCATAAATAAAAAAATGACGATCTATAATCTCATCATTTTGTTTTTGCTCTACATTAATTTGATCTTTACATTTGCGGTAATTTATTCTGTATTGGATTTTACGAAAAAGGGGCCAATTGTGGAGCATACTGAAGCTGAGTATCCTCATAAAACGTTTGATCACTCACTTTTTCGATCGCTCTATTTTAGTACGATCACGATGCTTTCAGTAGGCTATGGCGATGTTACACCGTATGGCTGGTCTCGTTTGGTTGCAATGATCGAATCCGTTATCGGAGGAATTCTCCCTGCTGCGATTGTGCTTCGCTTTATGATGCCCTTACGCTCTACTATGGATTTACAACTAACCAAATCGAAGAATTAGTAATAAATGTTTTGGGTAGCACAATTATTTTATATGATTTGCGTGGTACAGGATCAAGTGTTAAAGTAATTTTAGTTTAGATATTATGGATCCTAGATAAGGTAGGCGTTAAAATATATGAGCAATCATGCAAAGACAACTACTGCTTTTCAAGTTGGTCAAAATGTAACAGTAACAATAAAACGTCTTGGGATTAACGGTGAAGGTGTAGGATATGTTGATCGTCAGGTGATCTTTGTCGATGGGGCATTGCCTGATGAGGTAGTATTATCAAAAGTGACCAAGGTAGAGAAAAGTTTTGCTCATGGTGTGATCACCAAGATCTTGACCGCTTCACCCTATCGTGTAAAGCCAGCTTGTTCCGTCTATGGTGAGTGTGGTGGTTGCCAGTTACAGCACTATTCATATGAAGGACAGCTAAAAGCAAAACAGGAATTGGTGATCGAGGCCTTTTCCCGATATACGAAACTCAAGAAACCGCCAGTTCGAGTAACGATCGGAATGGAAGAGCCTTGGGGCTACCGCAATAAGGCGCAGTTCCAAGTAGGGAGTCATAAAGGCAAGGTGATTACTGGCTTATACTCCATCGGCACTCATCGTCTTATAGATCTTACGGGTTGCCCTATTCAACACCCCGAATTGAATCGCATTGTAAAGACTGCTCGCGATATCGTTGAAGAATTGCAGATACCGATTTACAACGAGAGAGGGCGAAAAGGAATCATCCGTACGATCGTAGCTCGTGTGAGCTTTGAGACTGGTGAAGCGCAGCTTACGTTTATTACAAAAACACCTGAGCTACCTCGTGTCAAGGAGCTCATCATAGAATTACGGACTCGGTTACCACAGCTTACTAGTATTAGTCAAAATATAAACGCAGCGAAAACATCACTTATTTTTGGCAATGAGACACGACTATTATGGGGCAAGGAAAAGATTACGGAAAAACTAGGTGAGCTTCAGTTTTCACTGTCTCCTCGCGCGTTTTTTCAACTCAATCCTGAACAGACAATCAAGCTCTATGAAAAGGTCAAAGAAGCTGCGGCTCTAACAGGGAATGAAAGGGTAGTCGATGCCTACTGTGGAGTAGGTACGATCGGACTATGGCTCGCACCAGACGCCAAGGAGGTTCGTGGAATAGAAACAATCGAGGAAGCAGTAATTGATGCACGGGAGAATGCGAAAATCGCAGGCTTCGATCATGTTCAATTTGTGACTGGTGCAGCAGAATCACTCCTACCGCGCTGGGTCAAGCAGGGATTCACACCTGATGTAGTAGTCGTTGATCCGCCACGAACAGGACTACACAAACAGCTGATGGATGCTATTATTTCTGTGCGCACAAAGCGTTTGGTCTATGTATCATGTAACCCTTCAACATTGGCTAAGGATTGTGATTACCTAATGAAGCAAGGGTATAAGGTAGAATGGATTCAGCCTGTAGATATGTTCCCTCATACGGCGCATGTGGAGTGCGTGGTAAGGATATATAGGAATTAGCGAATAGTAGGGAGAGGAATGTTAGATATCATTCGATTTGTGGTATAATGGAAGAAACTCCAAAGTGGGGGTGTATTAAAATGGCAATCAATAAAAATGAATTGTTAAATTTATTTGAGCAATTACCTGAAACTGCTCAACAATCGGCATATGATTATTTATTATTTCTATCTATGAAACAAAATCGAGTAGATTGGCATGAGATTGAAAAATTGGCTCCAGATGAAGAACCATTAAGTGAAGAAGAACAGCGACAGTTAAACAGTAAAAGTGGATTTATGTCTTGGGAGGAAGCGATGAATGAACTCGACTTACCGACTGACACTAAGCCGTGATGCTGTCAAATTTATTGGAAAACAAGAAAGGACGATACAAGAGAGGCTACGTAGAGCATTATTGGGTTTATCAGCACGACCTCCCATTGGTGATATTCGCCCTATGAAAGGTTTTGAAAAACGATTACGATTAAGAGTTGGAAACTTTCGTATTCTTTTCGAAGTCGATTATCAGGAACAGATGGTGTATATTTTGGCTATAGATAATCGTGGCGACATTTATTGATCTAATTAATTCCTCCCTTCATCGGGAGTTTTTTATTTGATGTTGAATAAGGGAAGCGGTTTGAGAAAGGTGTTGGCGTAGAAGACTAAAATAGATCTTTGTACGAATGTTAACCCGACTCTATGCCGAAAAGGATTCATTCATACGCACCATGGTGAATAACATTTCTAAGGTACTTGGAGCCGACCGTAATGATAAGGAAGCCAGAGAATTCGAAGAGAAGATTGCAAGGCTAAAGGATGAAATCAAGAAGCTTATACGGTTTAAGGTGCAAAATAATCTCGACAGCACCATCTACACAGAAGAATACGCTAGACTTTCCCATGAGCTAGATATATGCAGGTAGAAGCAGGTGGATATGGATATGGATAAGGATACTGCTAGAAAGGAAGATTTGAAAAATAGAATCGAAGGTATCGCCAATCTCTTAAAATCTCGAAAAGAGCTGCTAGAAGAGTTTGACGATGAATTATTCAATGCACTGGTTGATCACATTAAAGTGACCTCACCAGTGCATTTGATTTTTGTTTTGAAAAGCGGGATAGAGGTAGAGGAGTTACTGTAAATATTGGAAACTCCGTATATTACGTTAAACTATAGGTGCGTTAGTCGAGAGGCTGATGCACCTTTTTTTGTTTCCGAAATCTGGTGTTTTTGGTATTTGATTCGATATGGTGCAGGAGTATTGCCACTTATAGCGAAATATTAATTGATTATTCAAAAAAACGCATTGAATCCCAAAAAAATTGGATTTACTTATGTTTGGAGGGCTATATGGTGGATTTGCTTGAAAATTTCTTTAATGAATTTAGTTGGAATGTTACGAGTAAACAAAAACTACCATCGAAAGAAAAACAACTAGTACCTTATATTGACATGAATCTAACAGGTGAAACAAAAAAATACTTAAAAGCATTTGCTCCATATGGTATATATCTACATCAAAAGATGGCAGTAGAGTCATTTTTATTAGGAGAGAATAGCTGTCTTTGTACTGGTACAGCTTCTGGTAAAAGCTTAGCATTCTATATAGCTGGAATTGAAACATTGGTTAGAGATCCCAATTCGAAAATTATTGCTATATATCCAATAAAAGCGTTAGGTGTTGAACAACAAGAACGTTGGAACAATGCTTTAAGAGATGCGGGGTTAGATATTAAAGTAGGTAGAATTGATGGGCATGTTAGTGTTAGTAAAAGAAAACAAATTATTAAAGAGTGCAGAGTTGTAATTTTTACACCCGATGTAATTCACGCTTGGCTCTTATCTAATTTATCTGAGAAGTTTTTATTAAATTTTTTACAGTCTGTAAAACTCCTTGTAGTAGATGAAGTACATGCTTATACTGGTGTTTTTGGTTCCAACTCATCATTTTTATTCCGTAGAATAAGGCATATCATGAATTTGTGTAACAATGAACCCAGATATATTGCTGCATCCGCTACGATTGCCAACCCCAGTGATCACCTAACTAATTTGTTCGGGGTTAATTTCTCTAATATTGATACTGAATATGATACCTCTCCGAAATATGGAATGGATATGATCATGTTAGACCCAGTGAATAAGTCTGACTTCTTATCAGAAGTTACTCAATTTATTTTAAGAGTAGCCAGCAATAAAGAGAAATTCATAACATTTGTTGATAGCAGGAAGCAAACAGAGTTGTTAGTTTCAATTTTATCTCGTGGGCAAAATAATCAAGAAGATGAATATGACGATGTAGAGGAAGAAATAAGCACGACATTGGATTCGCATCATCTTCAATCATTAAATATTTTACCTTATCGAGCAGGTTATGAAGAAAGAGATCGCGATCTTATTCAATCTAGGCTTTCCAAAGGAGGTTTAGGTGGCGTTGTTAGTACTAGTGCCTTGGAACTTGGATTAGATATTCCCGATTTAGATGTAGCGATACTAATTGGTGTACCAAATTCTGCAACTAGTTTATTCCAAAGAATAGGCAGAGTAGGTAGGCATAAAAGAGGAAAAGTATTTGTAATCAATTCAGGAAGCTTCTATGACGAAATTGTATTTAAGAATCCAGACTCACTGCTACATAGACCGCTAGTGGAGAGTACGCTGTATCTTGAAAACACTAGAATTCAATACATCCATGCGTTATGTTTGGCTAGGTATGGAGGGGAACATGATCAGACATTATCTACAATAAACCAAAGTGATGAAGAAGGAGATTTTACAACTAAACTAGAATGGCCAAAGGGATTTATTCAATTATGTGAATCTGAAAGAATTGGGGATATTCCTGCCGAATTACAATCAATGAAATCGGAATCAGGGGATGAACCGAATTACATATACCCTCTTAGAGATGTTGAAAAGCAGTTTAAAGTGGAATTGAAGCAAGGCCCTGAACAAAGGGATCTAGGTAGTCTATCATATAGCCAAGTATTACGAGAAGCATATCCAGGGGCTGTTTATTATTACACGGCAAATGCATATAGGGTATATAAGGTTAATACTCATGGAAAACTGATCTATGTGAGAAAAGAGAAAAGATATACTACAACACCCAATAGAATCCCTACTTTAGTTTATCCCAATCTCTCAGAGGGTAATGTTTATGATGCGAGAAAATATAAAGAGCTGCTTGTATTTGAATCGCACTTACAAATTACAGAATCAATTACTGGTTTTAAGGAAAGAAGGGGTTCTGTAGAGCTCCCAAAATTCCAATACCCATTAAAGAATACACAATTAAAAAAGAGTGGACAGTTAAACGTATACTATGATCAGTCTAGATTTAATAGAAATTATTTTACAAGTGGCGTAGTTTTTACTCATCCAATCTTTAATGAAAAGCATATTGGAAAAGAGATAATGGATAGAATAGCAAGTTTGATATACGAAGCATTTCTTATTTCTATACCCTTTGAACGTCAAGATTTAGATTATGCTATGGATAGCCATAGAACTACTAAAGAAGGGTACTTCGAAAAAGGGGATCGTTTTATAGCTATATATGATAAAACATATGGTAGTTTACGGTTATCTGGTCACGTCATGAAGGAAGACTTAATGTCCAAAGTATTTATGCAAGCACTTGAAATTGCTCAAATAGATAATTCATTTGAAATGAACGAAGAGTCTCTTGCTCTGCTTAAGGCGTTGGTAAACGAGAGTACTACAAAAGGTACAACAGTTTCTTTTGAATCAAATGGTATTACTATTTCAAATGATTCTATTGAACGCGTTATTATGCCAGATAGTGTAGGACTGGCTGTTCATGACAGCAGAAATGAAGAATATAGTATTAGTTCAGTATTTTTTAATCCTCGTGAAGGAAAATTATGTTATAGAGGCAGGCTGGCATCTCAAAATAAAGGAGATACATCAGTTACAATATTACCAATTAGCTCTGTTGTTGAGATACCTGGAGTTAGCGTTATGGGTATATATAATTACGAAAGTGGTGAAATAGAACCCTTATAATTGTTGAGGGTTGTTGCCAATCTACCCTTATTGAAGCTACGACACACGTGAAGTGCGTGGTCAGGATATATAGGGAAGTTGTAACTCGGCGATAAACTCCAGTGCTTTATAATAATCTTACATCATACATTCTTCCCTATTTAAAACAAAGTCCTGCACCTAAAATCCCTGAAGCTCTTGTCATTCCTGATTTCCATGTTCCCTCATTTCTATCCTACTTCTTTTTAAATCGAAAAAACGTGATCAAAAATGTGTGGGAATGAGGAGAAGGTATCGTGACTTTATTTTAAAGGGCAACGGTGGAATACGGGTTTGAGTAGGGTGAAGATGGGGTGAGTTTATTTTAAATGGACACAATAAAACCCTTGTGGGATAAGGCTATACTTGAAGTTTACTCAAATTAGATGAACATATGTTATAATGAATAATAATTATAAAGGCGGTGTTATCAGTGAGCGTAAATCGCGATGAATTAAAACGTATGATTGACACTATAACCGATCAAGATGCCGCAGAAGTATTAGACTTTATTGGGTATTTAAATATGAAACATGAACGAGAAGCTTTATTTCAGATGGATATAGACACTATTTCTACTGATGAGGAATTAATTTTACAGGTTCAAAAAAGTAGAGAAGATCGAGAGCTTGGACAGGTATATGAACAAGGATCAGGACTAGATTATCTTCGTAATAAGATTGAGGAGTTTGAACGTGAACAAGATATTTAAAGTATATTGGTCACGCACAGCTTTGAATGAACTCGCAGGGATACTAGCCTATCCTCCTGATGTAAAAGAAAGAATTTATCTTGATTCCTTTAAAAGGTTATCTTTTATGCCAAAGTCATCTGCTAGGCAATTTCTAACTGGGAAATTGAAAGGATATTGGGTGAGATTAGGTCTTTATCAAGTTATTTTAGTCTTTGAGGTTGATGAAGAGAAATCTATTGTTTGGATTGATGGAATTAAGCATAAAAGAGAAAATATATATTGGAAACGTAAATAACATCACTTATCAAGAGACAGGGTAGAGGATTGGCTCGATCACCCTGCACCAACCTGCATGCAATGTAAGGTGGTAATGCCAATAGCGATAAGGGGGATTTAATTATGATCGAGTAATCGCCTTCTTGTCCAATTGCGGCATGAAGGCTTTTTTGTATTTATATACTTTAAAATGTGGAGGTAGTTAAACTTGAACAAACAAAATAGCACTCATGCCTATCGGGTAATTGACTTAGGTAATGGAAGGTTTCAAGCAGTGATGATCATTTCAGAGCACGATAACTACAAAGATGCATTAGAGGCTATAGACACTCATTCCTGCCTGTCTCATTAGCATGGGAAGCCTTTGGCAATAAAAACGGAACAAGTGATTTCTTTAGTTTTAAAAATGCAATATATAACCCGAATTATTCTTAGCTTGGCTCCAAAGGGTCAATTAGCACAAAAATGTGATCGGACTTTCGCTTTCACTAAAAAATCACCTTTTTAATATTGATGGTTAGCAGATATGTTTATTCTAACTTCAGATGTTGGATACGCTGAAGTACCTTCCAAAAGAATTCTTGGTACACTAAACTAGAGGACAATTTATAGTAGAGGGATCGTCCAAGTTTTACTGATAGACAGTGTTTGATGTGTAAAGTCAAAATCTTTAGGTGTTAACGCTAATGCTTCTGAAAATCGTATACCCGTTTTTGCTAGTAGAAGAATGAACCAGTCCCAGTTGATTTCTTGCTTTAAATTCAAATTTGCCAGCATAGTTTGAAGCTCAAACTGGTTCAAGTATTTTGGTTTCTTTTCACGAGGAGTCTTGCCCTTGATAATTGCTTTACGTGTTGGATCACGTTCAATCAAGCCTTCATCAACGGCATCAAGGACTGCACCTTTAAGTTGATGGTGAAAATCCATAGTTGTCTGACGTTCGTGTTCTGTAGCATAGTCATTTAGTAATTGCTGATAAGAAATGCGTGTCATCTCGCAAAGTTTCAAGTTGGGGACTAATTTGACCAACCATTGATGCGTCATCAAATATTTAGCCATTGTAACTGACCGTATAGCACCTTCTTTGTAAACAGTAATCCAGCGTTTGTAGTATACGTGAAAAAGTTCGTTTTTAATAGTTTCTACTAACACAATAGTGTCCTCCCAGTGATTTAATTAATTACGGCTCACGCTGGTTAGGGGGGATTTTGATAATGAATGATTTATATTATACAGCAGTATATGGGCCATATTTAATAGACTCATCGGGGTAAGAAAGTTTACATTCTAAGCCTCGGATATTTCAGGGAGTTATATTTGAAAATTCCCTCTAGTATTGATATAAGTGCAATTCAAGCGTTCGTGAATCGTTCAAGAGGAAGTCACTTGATTGGCGAAACTGGATATTACGGATGAGAAAGTATTGCGTGGTCAGGATATATAGGGAGGGTTGATTCAAGTTACGCCTCCTTCAGGTTTCGGAATTCGACTCTTCGGACAGGTTGCAAAGCACTTTTCCATTTCGATGAAATGAATATATGTAAAAGGAAGAAATTGCGCTCATATATTGACCATTCCAAAGTATATTGCTAAACTCACTTATGTAAATAATTGTAAATAAGGGGAGCTATTTATATGAGATTATTGAGTGCATGGTTTGGTTTTATTGGCGGTATATTGTGGATCGCCAAGTCAGGATATGATTGGATAGGACTTGGACGAGAGGTGAACAGAGGTTATCCACCGTCCCACTTTACAGATTATATTGAATTTTTGATTCCGTTGTTATGTATAGGTTCTATGTATGTCCTAGCAAGTTTTTTCAGGGAAAGTTTAAGTAAGGCTCCCTTGGTAATATCGATCGGTTTAATATTGACAGGAGCGTTTCATTTTTCGGACGCAGTCTTCGTAGACTCGGGGGTTCCATTTGGCTTATTATTTCTATTTACAGGCCTGATAACTACTTTCTTCGGGGTTACTTTACTGGCTATTCGTATAAAAAAATCGAAACACATTCCACGTTCCCTATTTGGATTAGCTGTAAGTTTAAACCTAATGACCATCCTACTTGTGTTATCACCTTTCTTGCGAGAATTCATTTCTAATGAACAATTGACCGTTGTAACCGTAGGGTTATCGATGTTAATAGGTGCTCATTGGTCATGTATTGGTATGATTGCAATAGTATTGCATACTAATAAATTATCTTCAACAAAAGAGCTACAGTTGTAAATTTTAAGAGGCCGTTTTGGTCTCTTTTTTGTCTTCGTCCGATGAATGTTTGGCAAGTGAATGTATATTATGTTACTTGCGGATAGGGACGTGACTTTTCAGTTGAAACGTCCTTAGCTTGGGGAAATGTTACTCGTTTTGTACTGATGGGGATTTAATTTTACAGGTTCAAAAGAGTAGAAAAGATTGAGGACCTTGGATAGATATATGAACTAGGGACAGGGCTAGATTATCTTCGTAATGATCTCAGTTAATGAGAAGGGATGATTAGGCGATATCCTGGAAAAAGTACGTCCAATGAAAATCCTGGACGTCTCTCGTTGGCTCGAATAATTTGCTGAGTGGGGATTCTCATTCGTTCTGCAATGCGTGCTAATGTATCTCCTTGTACCACTTCATATTGTAGTGACGGTACGGCTAATGACTGATCAATAAATATTTGATTTGGATTTTGAATGTGCGAGTTCATTCTCGCCAGCAGATCGACGGGCACTGAGAATCTTTGTGCGATTGTATACAATGCATCTCCTGCTGTGATTATATAAATGCTTTGCATAGGTTGAATGGTTGGTGTAGGAACAATGAGCAACCATCCAGGAAATATTAGAAACGGGTCTGTAAAGGGCGGGTACAATGCATTGGCATTTTGAATCATCGATACCGAACTTCCAAATCTAGTAGCTATTGAATACACGGTATCCCCGGGTTTAATCGTATACAACACTTGGCTTTCGTGTACTATAGCCATAATATTCACTTCTCCTCATTTTGTTTCGCAAGTTAGATATTCCATGATATTCGCCTCTTTATCAATAGGTTCAAAAATTGTTGCACATTTATCGGTTGAAACACAGATAGTTTAGCAAAACACAATGGAGGATTTCCTAATTTAGTTGAGACCGAAATCTTATTCAATCTAGGCTTTCAAAGGGTGGTTTGGGAGGAGTTGTAGCTTCAATTTGTTTATAATAATATTCAAAAAAGAATTTTAGATATTTGTCAAGGACCTCAGAACGATCATCTTTTCGCCATACGATATAGGATTGGATGGCAAGATCAATGTCTTCCACTTTACGCTTGATTATCCCGCTTACATCATGAATGGGCGACGGGGTCAATGTGATTCCCATACCGCCTGCGACTAGTGCCATTACTATTTGTAGATTATTTGCTTGAATTGTTATGTTTGGTGTGAAATTTGCATTTTCAAATGCGCTCATATACATGTCATAATACAATGGTCCTGCTGATTTAGGAGTGATTATGAATGTTTCATCTGCCAGATCACGGATATATATAGACGGCTTTATTGCAAGTGGATGCTTTTCAGGTAAAGCAACCATAAATTCGACCTTTTTAAATGGAATTACTTCGATTTTTGTGTGATTAACTGGGATCGTGACTAAACCAACATCAATTTTCTTTTCCTTGAGAGCTTCAATTTGCTCGTTCGAAGTCATTTGATGTAGTATGATTCCTACTTGAGGGAATCGTTCACGGTATTTTTGTAGACTTGGAATCAGATCTTGCACTGTGCTTGTAAATCCAATTCGGAACTCTCCTTCTCTCCCTGTCGATGACAAGCGCGTACTTATATAGGCTTGTTCTACTTGATCAAGAATTTGATATGCTTTCTTTAGAAATACCTTTCCTGCATTTGTTAATTCAACTTGCCGATTGGTTCTAGTAAACAATCGTGCCCCGATCTCTTCTTCTAATTCTTGAATTTGCCGACTAAGAGGTGGTTGAGAAATATGTAGTTTTTCTGCAGCTCGACTAAAGTTCAACTCCTCTGCTAGAACGACAAAATAGCGAATATGCCTCAGTTCCATATTTCTTCCTCTTTCCCCCATTTGACTATACCTAAAAAGTATTATTATTAAACCTATTAGGTATTTTATCTCTATTATTCTGATTATTTATAATAAAGTCAAGTTTCCACGTTTTTTGCTAATAAATCTATTTCTTGCAGATCATTGAGTTTTTTAAATGTACAAACTGTATTTGCTGAAAAGCTTACTTACAATACTAGTCAATTTATTTTAAGGAGAGGTCTAAATGATTAAAAAGCTGACTCGAATTTTGTTCATCATTGCATTCATCGGTGTATTTACCTATAGTTATACGGAAAAAACGAATACAACTTATGCTTCAACTTGGACGGGAGCAGGGACGGTAGAGGACCCTTACGTTTTATATACCGCTAATGATTTCTATGAATTTTCTGTAGCAATAAACAAATATGCGAATAATCACTTTATACTTGGGAATGATTTGGATTTTAGTGGGAAGTTTTTTATTCCATTTGGAAATGAAATCTATCCTTTTAAAGGGACATTTGATGGGAATGGTTACACCATATTTAATGTACACAGTGCTGAATACATGGGGTACCGAGGGGTATTTGGTCGAATAGAAGAAGCGGGCTTAAATAATATTAAAGTAAAGAATCTCAATATATCTGGGTCGGGTGAAATTGGCGGTTTAGTAGGTTATAGTACTAATTCACAAATCAGCAACTGTAGTGTTGAGGGGGTAATCGAAGGGAATCAAGACACTGGTGGTTTAGTTGGGGTTTTGTCGGGAGGGTCAATTATCAATAGTTATGCTGATGTCACGGTTAAAGGTGGTAGTGGTGGCAATATTGGTGGATTAGTAGGTATGACATCATCAGGTAGTGAGATTTCAAATTCCTATGTAAAGGGTAATGTTACCGGCGTTACAAAAGTTGGCGGATTGGTTGGTATGAATAGCGGCACCATTCGTGAAAGCTTTGCGGATGTTGATGTAAAAACACAACTGCAAAGTAATAACTTTGGTGGTTTGGTAGGAACAAATGACGGAAAAATACTAGATAGCTATGTCGTTGGAATAGTTGAAGGAGCATTTGTTGGAGGATTAGTAGGAAATAATAATGTAGGAGCAGAGATTAGCAACTCCTATGCTGCCAATCAGATTAAATCGAATGGCTATCGTATTGGTGGTCAACTAATATTCTATGCAGGAGGCTTAGTTAATTATCATGAAGGTATGATTAGCAATTCATTCTGGGATATTAGTACAAGTAATCAGGTAAAAATCAAAGATGATGGTAATGGTTCAATTATAGATTCCAGCGGTAAAACAACTCAGGATATGCAGACACAAGCCACATATACTAATTGGGATTTTGATAATGTGTGGACGATACATGCGAATGCATATCCACATTTACAAAAAGCGAATCTAATTGAACTGGACAGTAGTAACCGCATCCTAAAAATAGGCTGGGGTGAGGAGGCATCAATACATCTATCTGCAGTGTACAGTAATGGAACAAAAGAAGACGTTACAGATTCGGCTGTAATTGAGCTTATCTCATTGCCAGAAACCATCTCTTCTATTTCAAGTGGTCAATTGAACATTATTGGTGGTCAAAAGGCAAAGGGGCATATCAAAGTAAGTTATGGAGGCGTTACGAACTATTTTCCTGTAAATGTTGCATCAGGACCTATGAGCGTTAGCAAATCAACGGTAATTGCTCAGTCATCTTCGATAGTGGCAGACGGTTCTACGACAACGGATATTGAGGTAAAGGTAGTAGATGAAGATAATACTCCAAAAGAAGGGCTTAACGTAACTTTATACGGTGATGATCATGGAGTATCGACGATTCTTCCTACTCAACAGACTACGGATCAAAATGGTAAAGCCGTTTTTAAAGTGGCTAGTACTAAAGCGGAGATCGTCAAATATAATGCTGAAGTTGAAGAAGCAGGTATAAATAAAAGGTTAGATCAAGAAGCAACAGTGACATTTTTGCCAGGTGAGCCAGCTGTAAGTCAATCTAATATAACCGTTATCTCAACAGGACCATATACAGTTGGCAAAGATACATCCAAAATCAACGTCACGATCAAAGACCAATATGCTAATTCGATAGCTAACACATTGGTAGAGTTACTCCCTAGTCAAACAACACCAACAGATTTTCAAACGATCATTACACCTGTAAACCCATGGACGGATGCAAATGGTAGTATTGATTTTGAGGTTAGTAGTACATGGGCCAAAACGATAACCTTTACTACTAAGATAAATGGAGTAGAGATTCCAACGCTCTCTACTACGGTAACCTTTATCCCCGACGTAATTGATAGTTCACATTCTATAATAGTTATGGATAACCATCCAATTATTGTTGGCGAATCTCGAGAAGTACTTGTCCAGATGAAGGATCAATATGGAAATCCCTCAATATCAGGCGTGGATACTTCTCAAATCGCTTGGGACTCTTCGATGAAAGGGAATATCGTTTTTGATAATGACAATGGTGAAGGCGAATACACATTCACTTACACAGCACCAAAAACAGCCGGAAACGATACGATCAAAGGGATCGTGTCTGGAAACCCATTAGCTAATAGCATATCACTCTCAATCATCCCTAGTTCCGTCGCTAAGGCGACTATTGAGCCAGCGACTCCAAAAGTAGTAGTAGGTAATGAACTATTACTCACACTGACATTAACAGATCAGTATGATAATTTTGTTGACGAGCATGCGATTTCGTTAGTACAGAAGATAGGCGCAGCGACGATCATTACTTCATTAAATAATGGATTAACCAGTAATGGTATCGCTGAATTTAAGGTTTCAAGTACAAAGGCAGAGACTGTAATGTATGAAGTTCATGCCGAGGGGAAGCCAACAGGTATTACATTTGATGTGCAATTTGCCGTAGGGAATATTGATGTGAATCATTCTAAATTTACACAAAATAAAGCAACCGCCATAGCAAACGATCAAGACTTGATCCAACTCACGATTACGTTAATGGATCAGCATGGGAATCCAGTTCCTAATATGAAGGTGGAGGTGATCGCACCCGAGAAAAGCTCAGCTTCTCCATCACAAGAAGATGTTGATATCACCGATGTTGAGGGCTCCGTTTCCTTTGATCTTAAGAATGAAGTTGCGGGAGAACATACATTTTCTATTATCTATGAACAATATGGTAATAGGTATTGGCTCAAAGACTATGTAGTAACATTTACAGCAGGATCAGTCGATATCCATAAATCGAGTCTAATCGTAACGAAACGGAAAGCAACTGCCGATGGAATCGATGCTGCGGAAATTTTCATTACACTTGTTGACCAATACCAAAATCCAGTTCCTGATACGAATATTGTTGTAAGTACGAGCAATACTAATGTAATGGTTGATAGCATGGTAACAACCACTACCAATGGCGAGGCAAGACTTAAGGCGAAGAGTTTCGTAGCCGAGAATGTTCAAATAAACGTAAGCGTCGATGACCCAAATCTATCGGATCCATTATTAGAAGAAATCGAGATTACGTTCGTCCCCGGTCCAATTAGCAAAAGCACTTCGGTGGTTACTAGTGATACATCGATCATGCGTGCAGATCAACAACAGTCAGCAACGATAACGGTTGAATTAAAGGACGCGAATAACAATCTAATTCCGAATCAGAGAGTAGCATTGCAGCAATCTGGAAGCTCCATCATTACACCTGCATCTGCATACGCGGACGGCAATGATGCGATCACAGATCAATCTGGAACCGCTCAGTTTACGATCACCAGTACAAAGGCAGAGGCCGTTGTTTATACAGCAACAGTCACAAATCCTACTGATGGTGTGGTTACACTAAACCAAACAATCACCATCAACATTACATCTGGTTCTGTTTATTCGGGCAATACGGAGATGGCCATTTCTTCCGATCGTCTTGTGGCAGACGGAATCAGTGCCTCTACCATTACGGTTCAGCTAAAGGATGAGTTTGGCAACAATCTAACAGTAGATGGCGGATTGGTGGAGATTTATGCGAACTCCGATGCACTTACTGTCACTCAAGCGGTTTATGGTACTTATACTGCAACGCTCACAGCATCTACGATTACTGGAAAAGCAATGATTACCGCTTATATCATAGATGAGAACAACAATCATGCGCTCATCCCTGTGCAAAAGGAAATCCACTTTATCCCTGGTCCTGCTGTGGTGGGAACATCAACGATCCAATCAGGCCAGTCTTCACTGTATGCCGATGGATCAAGCCAAACGGTTATCACCGTTCAGCTTAGAGATCAAAACGGTAATGATCTAACGGATGAGACCATGCATGGGCATGTGGTCGATATCATAACGAACCTAGGATCTATAAGTCCTACGGTTTATAAAGAGGATGGACAATATGAAGCGGTATTAACAGCTTCGCATAACATAGGTACAGCTACGCTCACAGCCAAATTGAATCAAGAATTTATCAAAGATCAGACGCTGATAGACTTTACGCTAGGACCATTATCCTTAGCCAAATCAACGATTACTGCCGATCCGTCTTCGCTCATGGCTGATGGTAAAAGTACGACAATCATCCAAGTACAACTTATGGATGATTATGGGCACAAGATTGAACGCAATGAAGGTGAGGTCGTCTTAACGTCTACACTAGGGACGATGAGTACAGTTGACTATGTAGCTGGTGGACTATACCAAGCTACGTTGACAGTAGGTACAACAACGGGGAAAGCGATGATTACAGGGACGCTAAATGGAGATCCTCTGCTTGCAAAGGCAGAAGTGAGTCTGACGACAATTCCATCACCGACGCCAAGACCAGACCCTGATCTACCACCTAGTCCAGAGCCCGAACCAAGACCTGTTCCTGACACACCATTACCAACACCGACGAATTCTGTACCAGGTAACGGCAACCAGGGGAACTTTGCCATCTATGATGAGGATGGTAAGGAAGCAACAGTATCGTTTAGTGATGTAGAACTCCGATCTGATCAAGCACTTATGATTACAACAAATTGGAGCAATGGTGAGGCGATGCTTTCCTTCTCGTCTCTCACTTTAGGGCATATCCAACAGGTTAATCCAACACAACAGATCGAGGTGCAAGTTGAGAATATACTCTATCAATTACCCGTTAATCAGTTGGATATCGATCGGATTTCTGAGTTACTAGGAAGTCGCGAATTTGAGATTACGATAGAATTCAAGGCTGCCAATGAACATATTTCAACATCTGCGTTAGCTACAGCAGAACAGTTAGGCGCAGACCTTTTGCACACTCCGATTGAATTTACGATTATCGCTCGGGCGGATAATGGGAACTCCATAGAGCTGAGAAGTTTTACTCAATATGTAACACGTACATTTGCAATAGACGGCAATATGGATACGTACTACGTGACAGGGGTTCGCTACCATCTAGATACAGAAGAGTATGAGCCTGTACCGACTACATTTGAGATACAAGGCAACAAGACGATGGTGCACTTGCATAGTTTGAGCAACAGTTACTATACGGTAATTAAAAACGATATTACATTTAGCGATATGCTCACTCATTGGGCTAAAACGGAAGTAGAGCGAATGGCGAATAAGTGGATTATCAAAGGAAAAGGGAACCATCGCTTTGATCCAAGTGGAACTTTGACTCGTGCCGAGGCCATTACACTCCTCGTTCGTGCCTTAGGATTAAATGAGGTGACAGAAGACTCACCTTATGATGATGTAACCAATGAGTGGTATGCAGGTGCTGTCATCACAGCATCCAAAGCAGGCTTGATTGTGGAAAACGAAGTCTTAAGAAATAAAAACCAGCTAAAACCATTGGAAGAGATTTCACGCGAAGAGTTAGCACAGATGCTCGTACAAGCGATGAAGCGTGCAGGTATGACTTTTGACAGAGCAGCTGTTCATCCAATCACACGCTTTAATGATATTCACAGGGTATCGGACTGGGCGAGAGATTCTGTCGCTACCGCAGTACATGCAGGCATAATAAAAGGGGATGATCGAGGTTTTTTTAATCCTAACAATACCACCTCCCGTGCTGAAGCAGCCGTTATGCTTGATCGTCTATTAAGAGTATTAGGTTTAAGTAATTAAGCAAAAATAACAATATCCATATTGAAACTATTTATCAAAACGCTCAGGATACTCCTCTGAGCGTTTTCTCTTTGTGGGACTATACCTAAAAGGTATTGTTGATATATCTTTTAAGTATTTCTATCTTTTTATTCATATTATTTATAATTAAGGCAAATTTGCCTGTATTTTACCATAAAAGGAGTTGTTCTATGGTTTTCGATGTATAGGATTAATTTAAAGATTTTAAGAGTTTCACAGATTATGAAAATTAAAAAGTAGGAGGTTAATGCGATGATGCAGAGATTACGTAACTTCACCGTATATGTCGTTATTGTGATTATGTTGATCACGATGTTGGTTCCCATCAACATAGTGTCAGCTTCATTGACTGAGGGTGATTTTGAGTACGACGATAACGGTGATGGTACAGCTACGGTTATTGGCTATACAGGTGTCAGTAAAGATGTGGTGATACCTGATTCAGTAGGTGGTTTGAAGGTAACTAGTATTAGGGATTTGGCGTTTAGTGAGAAACAACTTACTAGTGTCATCATCCCAGACAGTGTCACAGAGATAGGAGCGTATGCATTTTTTGAGAATCAATTAACCGAAGTCATTATTCCAGATAGTGTTATAGAGATTGGATATGGGGCATTTCAAGATAATCAACTTACAAATGTAACAATTTCAAAAAATATAACCATTATTAAAGATAGTACCTTCTATCTAAACAATCTATCGAGTGTTATTATTCCAGAAGGTATTACCGAGATTGGCTTTGGCGCCTTCGCTGATAATCAAATAACTCATATAAGAATCCCACACAATGTAACAGATATTAGAAGTGGTGCCTTTGCTGAAAATCAAATTACACTTGTTTCGATTCCAAAAAGTGTAACTTTCGTCGGAGTTGGTGCATTTTACTATAACCAAATTGAAACGGTCATTATTCACAATCCTTCTATAACTATTGAGCCTAGTGTTATTCTTCCAGATAATACGATTATCCCAGAGGTGTTTGATGGTAACCAAAGTAACTCTGCGGATCTAACCTTTATTGGATATTTAGGATCAACAGCTGAAGCCTATGCAACTAGTCATGGACATACGTTTATTGATATCGCAACTGTTCCGCCAATCGTAGAAGCTGTGGATGTACAGATACTCAATGCTCATGTTGTCAATGCGAAGGTTCCGTTCCAAGTGCAAGTAACAGTAGATGAAGGGTTACCTGTAACAGGTTCTGTTCATCACTATGTACGAGTACAAAGTGATAAAGAAGGCACGGTAGTCAATGACGTATATACACCGTTTAATAGAAATAGCTCGGATTATGAAACAAGAGCAATTTTGGAAGTAGAATTAACTCATCTCGGAATACATGAAGTAACAGTGACCGTTGATGGGGTGAGAGGGAACGCAGTAACAGTGGAGGTTGCCATAGATCAGAATACTCTCATAACGTTAAAAAATAATATTGATGAAGCAAAAGGGATATTGCAAAATGCGACTGCTGGAACGGATTTAGGACAATACAATCAAGAGGCAATCCATGCTTTCCAAGCAGCTATAAAAGAGGCGGAGAGCGTATATAATAGCGATACATCAACCGAGGATGAAATAATTGCTGCAAGCGTAAAATTAGCGAAGGATCTTCTAGATTTTAAATCTTATATGGTTAGTGTATATGAAGTAGAGCCTCTCCATCTGAATCTCCTAGCTGTAGAGGGAGCAACATATACTCTCCCCAATGAGGTTATGGGACGTGTACTTATACCAGTTCCGTGGAATGGTAGACCATTGACGCATAATGAATTTCGATATGTTCCTGTTACTTGGTTTGAAAAGGGTTCACAAAACCAAGTAATCGAAGTTGGTATCAGTAAACCTGGTATGTATCAATTTTCTGGACAAGTACCATATTTGAGTACTGATGGTATAGAAACAGAGGCGGAGCTAACGCTAGTGGTGCTTGAAGGGATCGTGCCTGAAAAGGGTTTACCCCCTAGTAGTGGAGGCTTTGGTGGTGTTGCTGCATACCCAACAATGAACACGAGCGAAATTAGTATTGATGGAGGAAGTATATCACTGAATAGTGTTACATTAACATTTCCTGCTCAAGCCTTGAATGGTACATTCAAAGTAAGCGTGGAGAAAGTGAGCGATCCATCTCGCCTTCCTTTAAAAGATAACTTGATATTAGCAAGTGATGTATTCGAAATAACGAAAGACAAAGCGGATCACTTCAATGAGCCGATCACCATAACAATACCATTTAACAGCTCAGTGATCGATTTAGAGAAATATGATATTGCGATATACTGGTTAGATGAAGCTACTGGCGAGTGGGTCAAACTGGATCACGTCAAGGTAGACGTTAATAAAGGTTTAGTAAGTGGGGATGTCGATCATTTTACTAAATTTGCTGTTATCGCGACTGAAAAAGCTGTTGTTCCAGAAAAACCTAAAACAGTAAATCTATCCGATATTGCAGGACATTGGGCAGAAGCGAATATTCGAGCACTCGTTAAACTAGGCGCCATTACTGGCTATCCGAATGGTACATTTTTGCCCGATCACCACATTACGAGAGCAGAGTTCGTTACCATGCTCGCTAAAGCCTTTGGCTTAGAAGCGGGTGAGGGTAAAGTGTTCGCAGATACAGCTCATCACTGGGCAAAGGATGCAATAGCCATTGCTGAATCTCATGGCATCGTATCAGGATATAATGAGACGACCTTTGGCGCAGATGGCTACATTACCCGTGAGCAAATGGCTGCCATGATTGCTCGTGCTATGAATCTGCAAGTGAATGGTGTAGCTATGAACTTCATCGACAGTACTGATATTTCACCTTGGGCAGCAAATGCAATCACGGCAACATTCCAAGCCGGAATCATTACAGGCTATCCCGACCAAAGCTTCAAGCCACAGGGTAATGCTACAAGAGCAGAGGCTGTAACGGTACTCTTTAGGGCATTGGAACGTTAAACAAGAGAATACATGGTACAAAATGAGGCCGTAGCATGATTTTAAAATGCAGCGTCATTAAGTTGGGAGAAGAGAATGTTGATTAAGAAATTACGTATGATTACTGTATGGGTTGTTATGATTACTTTAATATCGACGATGTTCACTCCCGTTCATCTGCATGCTGCAGATGAGGACTATGTATACGATGATAATGGGGATGGGACAGCTGCAATCACAGGATATACCGGGAAGAGTAAAGAAATTGCAATACCTAAAACAATCGATAATTTGACAGTAACAAGTGTGGTTTATGATGCATTCAAAAATAAACAACTGATGAGTGTTGCAATCCCTGATAGTGTTATAAGTATTGGTGATAGAGCATTTTCTAGTAACATGCTAACGAGCGTTGTCATTCCGTCCAGTGTGACAAGTATTGGAGATTCTGCATTTTCGATGAACATTCTCCTTAATACCGTAGTTATGCACAATGAGTCCGTCTCCATCGGCAATGATGCGTTTAACTCTTTTGATTTAACGATCATCGGTCATGATCCCTCAACGGCAAAAGACTATGCGGATGAAAATGGATATATATTTATCGATATCAAAACCGCACCAGAAAAGGATTATGAATGGATTACTAGCAGCCTGAGAGCTACGATCACTAACTATAAAGGCTCAGAACAGAATATTGTTATACCAAATAAATTAGCTGGAGTGATGGTAACTGGCATTGAAAGTGATGCATTCAGAGGTAAAAACCTTAGCCGCGTGACGATTCCTCAGAGTGTCGCGAGCATTGGCGCATCTGCGTTTGCGGATAATCAAGCAAATCCTACTGATTTAATCATTGTCGGTTATGATCCTTCAGTTGCCAAAGACTATGCGCTTGCCAATGGACACACATTCGAAGATATATTTGCACGGGACTATGATTGGACAAAAAATGGCGATGGATCAGCGACAATAACAAAGTATAAAGGGACAAGCAAGGATGTAGTCATTCCGCAGGCAATAGGGGGACTGGCTATAACTAAGATTGATAAACTTGCATTTTATAATATGCAATTAACGAGTGTGACGATTCCCTATGGTGTTACCAGTATTGGGGATAACGCATTTCGAGATAACCTGCTTACGAGCATAACCATTCCATCCAGTGTGACAAGTATTGGGAATATAGCTTTTTATCATAATCAAATTAGCACTTTAACACTAGGTAATGGTCTTAAAAGTATAGGGGCATCTGCATTTTCTTACAATTCATTAACAGAACTCATCATTCCCGAAAGTGTCACAAGCATAGGTGCAGATGCATTTATGCATAATGATCTTAGCAGTATTACATTACCAGAGAGTGTTGCTAACATTGGAAATGCTTCATTTTCATGGAACAAACTCAAACTTGCTGTAATATATAATGACTCACTAACCATAGGCTCAAATGCCTTTGCCTACAATCAACCCTACCCTTCTATGTTAACAATAATTGGTCATGATCCCTCTACAGCAAAAATGTATGCAGATGATAAAGAACATACATTTAAAAATATTAATACTGCACCGGAAACGCAATATGAATGGATTGATCATCTTAATGGTACAGCAACGATTGCAAAATATGTAGGATCAGACACAGTGATCGTTTTACCTGAGATGATTGCAGGTTTACAGGTAACCGTAATTGGAAGTTATTCGTTTCGAGACAAACAGATTACGAAAATAGTTGTCAAACATGATTCAGTCACCTTTGGTACGGATGTATTTGCTGATAACCAACGCAGCCCCGCTGATTTAACCATCATCGGTTACGATCCATCGACTGCCAAAACGTATGCAGAAGCAAAGGCTCATAGGTTTATAGATATTACTACATTACCCGAAAATAATTATGATTGGAAGAATAATGGTGATGGGACAGCCACGATTACAAAGTACAGAGGCACTAGCAAAGCTATAGTGATACCAAATGAATTAGATGGGTTGACAGTAACCGGCATAGGTGATGTTGCATTTTACGGCAAAGGTCTCACTAATGTTGTAATACCGAATAACGTTACCAGCATTGGGGATAATGCATTTGATACTAACAATCTAACAAATATTACGATACCAGCCAGTGTGTTAACGATTGGAGATTATGCATTTGCGTTCAATCAGCTTACCGATGCTATCATTTCTGAAGGTGTGACGAGTATCGGAAAGGCTGCTTTTACTAAAAATCAACTTTCAAGTGTTACAATACCAACAAGTATTACGAGTGTTGGGTCTTTCGCATTTAATACGAATAAGATCAATAAGTTAATCATCTCTGAAGGCGTACAATCAATTGGTCAGGCTGCTTTTACAGAAAATCAACTCGGGAGTGTAGTTATTCCTTCTAGCGTCACCAATATTGCAGCTGGTGCATTTGCAAGAAATAACATTACTAGAGTAGTCATTTTTAATCGTCAAATCAATATTGATTCAAATGATGTATTTTATAATAATCAATCCAATCCTGCAGATTTAACGATCATCGGATACAATGGATCAACTTCAGAAGCCTTTGCGAAAACAAATCGATATACGTTCATACCTGAATTGGATTATGATTGGCAAGACAATGGTGATGGAACAGCAAGCCTAACCGTGTATAAAGGCATATCAAAAGATATCGTTATACCAAACAAATTAGGTGGGTTTCATGTAGTAAGCATTGGTGATAGCGCCTTTGCTGATATGCAGTTAACAAACATAACCATTCCAAACAGTGTTACGATGATTGAAAATGCTGCGTTTCGGGGCAATCACCTTACAAAAATAATAATACCCGCAGGTGTGATGAACCTAGGCGATCAAGCATTTTATGATAATCAACTAACTTCTGCAACGATACTTAACAATTCAATCACATTCGGAGATGATGTTTTTGACAATAACCAACCGAACTCCGAGGATATAATTCTGGTCGGCAGCAGAGGTTCCACCACTGAGAAGTATGCTTATGATAATAGACATACTTTTATAGACGAATTGGATTATGATTTGCGAGACAATGGTGATGGAACAGCGGCAATTAAGAAGTACAAAGGAACAGCTACAGATGTGGTAATTCCTCATGCGTTGAATGGATTGACAATAACGGGTATTGGAGATTCGTCCTTTTCTGGTAAAGGACTAACCAATGTCGTTATTCCTAATAGTGTCATTACTATAGGCAAGTCTTCTTTTTCAAATAATCAATTGCTGAACATTAGCATACCCGATAGTGTTATAACTGTTGAGGATTCTGCTTTTTCAGGAAATCAACTGACCAAAGTAGATATCCCGAATAGTGTGATAAGTATTGGCGAAGCTGTTTTTGCTAGTAATAAATTAACTACTTTTCATATCCCAGATCGTGTTACAACGATTGAAAAAAATACTTTTTGGGGTAATCAACTGAGTGCTGTAACTATACCTGACAGTGTCACTAAAATTGGTGAAGGTGCGTTTTCTTTCAATGACCTTACTCATATCGTGATCCCGAATAGTGTGGTGGAGCTTGAGAAGCAAGTTTTCTATGGACGGAATAAATTAAATATTGTCACGATATTAAATCGTGATATCGTTATTCATGATGATGCCTTTTATGGTACTTACACCTTCCCAAGTGGCTTGACCATCGTAGGGTACTCAGGCTCCACTGCAGAAGCTCATGCAAGTAATAAAAGATTTACGTTTAAGAAGTTTGCTCCAGATTTACAGGTTGTCCATATAACGGACACAACGATTTCTCTCTCATGGGATGAATTACCGTTCGTAAATGAATATGTATTGATGCGCGATGGTGATGAGGTTTATCGTGGCATAGATACTTCTTTTGCAGATATAGGGCTAAAACCAGTCACAGAATATGAATATAGCATCATCGGTATTTTCAATGGTGGAAATAGTGAAGCTGCCATGTTAACGATAAAAACGGATGTACCTATACCTGACGAGCCTGCTTTACAGATCAATAATATATCCGAAACGACGATCTCTTTAGCGTGGAATCACGTGCCATTTGCGGATGAATACATTGTGAAACGTGATGGGATGGAGGTGTATCGGGGTACAGATACTACTTTTGCAGATACTGGTTTAAATCCATTAACATCATACGCTTATTCAATAGTCGCCACTAATGTCAATGGTGCGAGTAATGAAGCAATTGTTACGATAAAAACGAATCCGCCCATTCCTGCAATGCCAAAACTATTAATCGACGATACGCAAGAATCAATAATTAAGCTATCATGGAATAGTGTACAACATGCGGATGAATACATTGTGAAACGTGATGGGGTGGAGGTGTATCGGGGAACGAGCTCATCATTTATCGATAAAGGATTAGATTCTGATACAGAGTACTCTTATTCACTAGTCGCTACAAATGTGAGTGGAAGTAGTGTTGAATTTAAAGTAACTGTTAGAACTAAATCATCTGATGCCAGTTTAAGTAAATTAACCATCAGTGAAGGTACGCTTGTTCCTGTCTTTCATTCTGATACGCTTGATTACTCTGCAAGTGTAGAGAATCAAGTGGGATCTATTACAGTGACTCCAATAGCATCTTCGAGTAAGGCTACAGTCACAATTAATAGTCAGGTAGTAACTAGTGGGAGTGCGTCTAACTCTCTCAAATTAGAGATCGGTGTGAATACGATTATTATTGAAGTAATAGCTGAGAATGAAATCAAAAAGACATATACGATCACTGTTACCCGAAAGTCGGCAAGTAGTGGCGGCGGAGGTGGAGAAGGAGGAGGATCAGTGCCTGTACCTGTACCTGATCCAAAAGAACCAATGGATATGTCAGATGATGAAGATATGAATGCTGAAACTGAACGAACGGTACCACAACTTTTCGACATCACTGGTCACTGGGCAGAAGCGAATATTCGAGAACTTGTCAATTTAGGAGTAATTACTGGCTATCCGAATGGTACATTTTTGCCCGATCACCACATTACAAGAGCAGAGTTCGTTACCATGCTCGTTAAAGCCTTTGGCTTAGTAGCAAAAGAGGGTAAAATTTTTGCTGATACAACTCATCACTGGGCGAAGGAATCAATAGCCATTGCTGAAGCTCATGGCATCGTATCAGGATATAATGAGACGACCTTTGGTGCAGATGGCTACATTACCCGTGAGCAAATGGCTGTCATGATTGCTCGTGCTATGAATCTGCAAGTGAACCGTGTATCCGTGGAATTCATCGACAGTACTGATGTTTCACCTTGGGCAGCAAATGCAATCACGGCAACATTCCAAGCCGGAATCATTACAGGCTATCCCGACCATAGCTTCAAACCTCAAGGCAATGCTTCTAGAGCAGAAGCTGTAACGGTACTTTTGAGAGCGTTAGTTCAACCATAATATCAGAATATGTATAAAAATAATGATGCCGTAGTTCGTTTATCTGCTACGGCATTTTTTCTATTTTTTATTTATACCTAAAAGGTATTATAAATAGACCTATTAAGTATTTCTATCATCTTCTATTTATTATCTATAATGAAAACAAACCATCTATTTTCTCCCGACAAAGGAGCTTTAGCTATGTTAAAACAAGAATTATTGACTCGTATCAAAGTGCTACAAGATTCGATGGAGAAGCTATCATTAGATTCTTACATCATCACTGCTGAAGAGGATATTTGGTATTTTACAAATATTACTTATAAACCAGAAGAACGACCTTTTTTTCTGATTATTTCCCAACAAGAGCAGCCAGTATTAGTCGTTCCTAAGCTTGAGGAAACCCATGTAAATAAAGGGGTTTTGGATTATCATGTAATCACTTATTGGGATTATCCTTCTCCTACGGGAGAAAGCTGGTATGAAGTACTCAATGATTATCTGAAACAATTTGATAGAACTGGAATCGAGGAAAATGTTAGAGCAGAAGTATTTCTAAAGATCCAGGTGAAGGAGCTTATCCCGAGTCAGTTTGTTACTGTACAACGTAAATTTAAAAGTACATATGAACTTGAAAAAATCAGACGAAGTGCAAAAATATCGGAGAACGCAATCTATAAGATTTTCAATTCCGTTTACAAAGGGTCTAGTGTGATTGAACCATTTGCCTTGTCGAGAAGTATCCAAACAGAACTGATTCGCATGAAACAATTCGATCCGATCACTACTTCACTCCTAACTGCCGTATGGCCAGCACCGATTAGCTCCATGCCGCATAGTATTCCAAGCTTACATGATCGACTAGGTGAAGGACCAAACGTAGCGATGGCATATTTTAGGATTAATGGGTATGCCTCGGAATGTGAGCGCACTTTTTTCTTGGAGAAGCCTACAAAAGAAGAGGAAGAATTGTTTCAACATATGTTGAATGCTAGGCAGCGTTCTTTAGAAGTATTGAAAGCTGGTGTAAGAGCGGCAGATGTGGATTTTGCAGCGAGAGATTATTTGATTGGTCATGGGCTCAAAGCGGCTTTATTGCATCGTACTGGACATGGGGTAGGCTTGGGGAATCACGAGGCACCTTTTATAGCGGAGGGCAGTAATGAGGTATTGACAGAAAATATGGTGATCACGATTGAACCTGGAATCTATATTGAGGGGGTTGGAGGGTATAGGCACTCTGACACGATACTAGTCACTAAGGACGGGTATGAATTATTAACAACAGCTCCGATTGAACTACCCGATTGTATCATCAGCAAATCGAACACAATCGCAAAAATAAAGGGCAGTATTATGAAAAGATTATTAAATATGGATTAATTGTAATTCCCAAAAAGATCCTACGCAAGTATATCAATGAAATCACATGATATGTCTTCATAATAAATTGAATATAGCTAAAAAACAATGAGCATAGGAAAGTCCTAAGCTCATTGTTTTTTTTGCCAAATTGAATTCCGATTTTCACTTTATTTAAGAGTGATATTAATTGAACAAGAGGTAGCATCATTCTACGGCATTACCCATGACATTTACAAAAACACTATAAAGGTTATCATTCAAGTGTGAAGTTCACTTGGGGGATAGCCTTTTGTCATTCATATATGTGATTTGAAATAAGATATTACACAATCATGCAACAGTACGTCGATAAAATAAAACCATTCCATATTTTGTGAGTGTTTTTGTGAGAGCAGTTGCGTATTATTTTGTTACAAGGAGCTTTATTTCCTATTTGTTTAGAAAATGTATAGTATTATATTTTATACATCAACATTGGGGAGAAATGGGTGGTTGGAGGAAAATGTATTCAGTAGTAGAAAGAGATGAACTCTACCATAATGATCTTTTAAACGAGAAAGAATTGGAGCGATTTTTTACAATTCTAAAAGCAAATGTCGTGCGAGCAAGGACGCCTATAACGGCGGTTTTCCTTACAATCTATGATCGGTCCGTCTTTCGTAGCGAAGAAGAAGGGCAAATTGAGACTGAAATCAGTTCTTTTTTACAATCACAAGTACGACAAACGGATATGGTAAGCAAGCTTTCGGAACCATACAAATGGTGCATTCTCTTATCACAAAGCGGAGAAGAAGAGGCACGGGCATTTGTTAGGCGTTTATATTTTGCTGTGGAGGAAAGGGCAATTCCTCTATTTCACCGAGTAGAGGTGTCTTTTACCATCAGTGTAGCGGAAATTGGTAATAGCAATGTAACATTTGCACAATTATTGGAACATGGCAAACAAGCACTGTCCAATGCTTTGGCACACCAAGCATGGCATATCGAAACGATTGATATGTTTAAAGAGCGGAGTACAGAAATCGTTCGTGTTAGTATTTTAGAAGATAATGGGATTTTTCGGAATGTACTCTATGCTGCATTCGACAATTTAGTAGTTACACACTTTTCCTTAGAAGTCCAAACATTTTCAGACGGACAAGAATTTACCCAATCCGAATGGTATAAGTCGAGTCACACTCATCTCGTCATTATGAACGATATATTGCCAAGGAAAAATGGGATCGAAGTATTGCATACATTACGTAAATTACCGAACAACAAGAAATTTTTGATCATTATGATGACAAAAAGAAAATCAGAAGGAGAAATGATATATGCTTATGAAAACGGTGTGGATGAGTATGTCGTCAAACCGTTTAATCTCCGATTGTTTGAAGCGAAAGTGAAACGAATACTAGAAAGGTTATGGCTATGATTCTCGTATCTATTGAAATCCTCCTGTATGTGATCGGTCTATTGATCGTGTTTATCATATCGCTCACCATCTATTTGGTGATCCAGCGAATAATAGAAGTGAATCGAAAACGGCAAAAGAACACCTATATCGCGAATAGAGAAGATCATTGGTATCGGTACTTTAGGGGAGAAGAGTCGTACCTACGAGAAGTATTTCCGCGAGCTTTGATTCCGCAGAGGCAGTATGAGTTTGAAGCGGTCGAAGAGATTCTTCTTAGCTATGTGAACAATATCACAGAGCCACCCAAGAAAGAGACGATCCGTAGGTTTGCCAATCTGCATTTGCTGCATTTTTACGAAAAGCAGTTGAAAAGTCGCAGATGGAGTGCGAGAATGAACGTCCTTTATCGGATTGTTGATTTCCATATGGATCGTTTGCTTGAACAATGTAAGAAGTTAGGACTTCAGAAGTTATCCGATGAAGAACGATTTCAATTACTTCGTATTTATGGCTTATTTGATACGGATGCTTTTTTGGACAAGGTTTTTATGCAGAGATCCGTTTTATCGGAGTTTGAATACAAAAAGTTGTTTGCAAACCTACCGACCTCTTTATTTAAGATTGTGATGGAGCGAATCGATGAGTTGCCATTAGTTGGTCAAATTGCGATTATTGATTTGCTTGGCATAAAGCGTGATTTGGAACTGATCCCGTATTTGGAAGAGAAGCTTAAGCATGAGCAGACAGAGATTCGTATCCGAGCACTAAAGGCAATTCATGAAATTGGGATCGTTTTGGAGCCAATTGCGATCTATCCGTTTGTCACTTCGCCGATATGGGAAGAGCGATTGATGGTTGCGCAAATTTTGGGGAAAATTCCGATGGAGGACGCATTTGATCACTTGAAGACGTTGGTGCATGATGAGTCGTGGTGGGTACGTTCGAAAGCAGCACAAGCCATCGGATACTATAAAAATGGACGCGAAAAGTTAGAAGAGATCGTCGCAACGAGCAATGATCGATATGCGATCGATATCGCCAATGAGGTTCTGATGAGAGGGTTGTAGAAAAAGGTGGGGACGTTATTGGAAATGGTGTTGATTTGGATTGGCGTGCTACTCACCATCTATATGGTGACAGTTATTTTGCTGTATAGCATTATGCTCCTACTCGCATTTTTTTATTTACGAAAACAATATGGCTTAAAAAAAGAAGAGATCGACGAAGACTACATTGATGTCACCTATACCAAACCTGTATCAATTATCGTTCCTGCGTACAATGAAGAGATAGGAATCATCGACAGTATATATTCCCTGCTTAGTCTACACTATCCCCAAACCGAAATTATTGTCGTCAATGATGGTTCTACGGATCAAACACAACAAAAGTTGATTATGCACTTTCAGATGAAATCAGTAAAAAAAGTAGTGCGAGAGCAAATTGAGACGAAAGCGGTTCGCCAAATTTTCCAGTCGGACATTCACCCGAATTTGTGGCTGTTGGAAAAAGAAAATGGTGGTAAGGCAGATGCGTTAAATGCAGGAATTAATTTTTCGCAGTATCCGTATTTTTGCTCGATCGATGGTGACTCCATTCTTGAAGATACGTCGCTCTTGCGCGTCATGAAGCCGATCATTTTTTCCGGAGACGACGTGATCGCGGCAGGAGGTACGATCCAAATTGCGAATGGATTCAATGTGCAATATGGATCGTTTGCCCAATCGGAGTTATCGCGTAATGTGTTGATCATGATGCAAGTGGTGGAGTATGTACGCGCCTTCCTGATGGGAAGAATCGCACTGAGTAGGTTCAATTTGGTGCTCATTATTTCTGGTGCTTTTAGCGTCTTTGCAAAAAAGTGGGTTATAGAAGCAGGGGGCTACTCTACGCAAACGATCGGTGAGGATATGGAGCTCGTGGTCAAGCTACAACGATTGGTAAAAGAAAAGAAGTTGAACAAAAAAATTGTGTTCGTTCCTGACCCTGTTTGTTGGACCGAAGCGCCACAAAATTTGGCGACATTACGAAAACAACGACGTAGATGGCATCAAGGCTTAATCGAAAGTTTATGGAAACACAAAAAGATGACGCTCAATCCCACATATGGTGCTGTAGGGATGGTATCTTTTCCTTATTTTTGGTTGGAATGTCTAGGTCCGTTGATTGAATTAGGAGGCTACGTTTACGTACTCTTTGCATTTATCTTCGGCAATATTTATTACGAATTCGCACTCTTATTATCCCTCCTTCTCGTTTTATACGGTTCGTTACTCTCCGTTACCTCCGTCTTATTAGAAGCGTGGAGTATGAACTCGTATCCTAGAATTAAAGATGTGTTACAGTTGTTGTTTGTATCTGTGACGGAAAGCTTTTGGTACCGACCATTGACACTATTATGGCGAATCGAGGGCTTAGTGATGTTTTTGCGTAAGAGAAAGGATTGGGGCGATATGCAACGAGTAGGACTATCTAAGAAAGGACAATCACAATGAAACGATTTTACTTTATCGCTCTAGGGTTTGTACTTCTTCTAGGCCTTCCTGTCCTTCTATGGTTTATGGCGCCCGATAAACAAGTAAATATCGCGATCATCGATAAAACGGTTCCAAACGAATCGTATCGTGAGCATCTCGGAATTACGTGGGTACTCAATCATTTCAAATATACTAATGCGGAGCATAATCGGTTTCAGATTGCTGAAGATTACTTTGGCTATGTACCTGAGGATCAACAACAACGTTATCATATTCGATCCCTGCCTACCGATTATTCTGAAGTTGATCTCATTTATGTGGCAGATACGTATGGTGTCTACGAAGAAGACTTGCCGTGGATGGAAAAAGACCGTGAAGGGAGTCGCTCGAGTCGCATTTATGGGGGTTTAGAAGAGGAGGAATGGGTTGCGATTCTTCAACGTCTGCAACAAAAGAAAAAAAGTCTGCTCATTTCAGAGTTTAACACGTTTGCTTCTCCGACGAATGCGACCGTCAGGAACAGCGTATCGGATTACTTAGGTGTTGAATGGTCGGGGTGGGTCGGACGCTATTTCCATGAACTCGACCCGAATAAAAATTTGGAGATTCCACAATGGATATTAGACGAATATCGAGATAGTTGGACGTATAGCGGTGAAGGCTTTATCCTCGTGAATGACTTTGACTATCAGGTAGTTGTTTTAGAAAAAGACAAGCATTTTGGTACAGGTGGCATTCGCGTTGCCTTCACAGATGCTGGAGTGGAACAGTTCAATTTGAATCAGAGTCCCAATTACAACTATTGGTTTGATGTAATCACCCCTAAAGATGGTACGACTGTGTTGGCGAATTATGAGTGGGACTTAAACGAGCAGGGGAAGCAGTTTTTAGCACAGTATCGCATTCCAACTCAATTTGCCGCAGTAGTGGCAAGTACCCACGGCGCGGCATCGTGCTATTATTTTGCTGGGGACTACAATGATGTTGTAAGTGTTCCGCAATTTTATCAAGTGCTAGGATTGCATCATATCTACAAGCTGACACAAACGTTTTCGGACAGTTCGTTTTATTGGAAGACGTATGTGCCGATGATGAAGTCGATTTTAGAGGCCTTTGAACAGGAACGGTTACTCGCTTTGTCACCAATGGATGAACCGAAGGAACTGGAGTATCGAGCGAGAGTAGCAAAGGATACGTTTGAAATATATAAGGATAATCAGTGGAGACCTGTTACGATCAAAGGCGTCAATATGGGGATGGGTAAACCGAATCATTTTCCGGGAGAAGCCGCGATTACGGAAGAGGAATATTATCGCTGGTTTGAACATATTGGCGCGATGAATGCCAATTCGGTACGGGTTTATACGCTCCATCCACCAGGATTTTACAATGCGCTTAAGCGCTATAACGCCAATCATGACAACAAAATCTACGTCTTCCATGGTGTATGGATTAATGAAGAGCGATTGGCTCAAACACTCGATGCGTATGACGAAGAAGTATTACACGATTTCCAAGTAGAGATGAAGAGAATTGTCGACGTAGTTCATGGTAATGCGATCGTAGATGCTGTTCCTGGGCATGCATCGGGAGTTTATCGTGCCGATATTTCGGAATATGTCATTGGCTGGATACTCGGCATTGAGTGGTATCCGTATATGGTGGAGCATACGAATGAGAAATACGCCTCGGTAGGAGAGTATGATGGGCAGTACTTTTATACGCAGCAAGCACAACCGTTTGAAGTATGGCTGGCACAACAGATGGATGTGATTATGGCGTATGAAATCGCGACGTATCAGTCGATGCGACCGATGAGTTTTACGAACTGGGTGACGACCGATCTGTTAGAGCATCCCGCAGAGCCAAACGAAGAGGAAGATCTCGTTAGTGTCGATCCGAATGTCATCTTTACTAAAAATGAAATGAATTTGCCTGGTCAATTTGCGTCGTATCACATTTATCCGTACTATCCTGACTTTTTTAACTTCGATCAATCATATCAAACGCACGTAGACCATCGCGGTGAGTACAATAGCTATGCGGCGTATTTGGCAGAGTTACATGCGGCGCATCGTCTACCAATTTTGGTTGCGGAATTTGGCGTGCCAGCTTCCAGAGGATTGACGCATGAAAATCCATTTGGCTGGAATCAAGGGTTTTTATCGGAAACAGAGCAAGGTATGATCATTCGTCATTTGTTTGAAGATATAATGGCCGAGCAAATGCTGGGTGGACTTATTTTTACTTGGCAAGATGAGTGGTTCAAACGGACATGGAATACGATGGATTATGACAATCCCAATCGCAGGCCGTTTTGGTCAAGCGCGCAGACAAACGAGCAGCAATTTGGCTTATTGAGCTTTGATCGTCATAAAATTCGCGTCGATGGCAAAACGGACGATTGGGAGACGAAGGCTCTGTACGAGCAAGCAGAAGGCAATCTCCGAGCGTTGTATGTGGATCATGATGAACGGTATTTGTACATCCGCTTGGATACCGAGCACAGTGGTAAGGGCTATCCGATCTTACTGCTCGATGTTGTGCCCGATCAAGGGAATCATTTTATTGGAGGAATGAATGCACCAAAGTTTGCGAATGGCGTCGATTTTATCGTTCGTCTTGATGGAGAAGAAGCACGTGTGCTCGTAGATGCGTACTATGATTTCTTTACGTATCTATATGGGCATCAATTGCAAATGCTGCAGCCCGAGCCGCGTACACCGACGAAAAACAGTGGTGAATTCTCAAGCATCCAATACACTCTAAATAAAGAATACTATTTGCCTCAGCAAGAATCGATATTGCCGTTTAGTTCATATGAAACTGGTAAGTTAAAGAGAGGGAATGGCAATCCGTTAGCAGATGACTACGATTCGCTAGCAGACTATATGGTGCATGCGGATGGGACGATCGAACTTCGCATTCCGTGGTTGCTCATTCAAGCCAAAGATCCGAGTCAGAAGGAATTTATCGGAGACATTTATGCAGACGGGATCGCTGCAAGTACGTTTGTGGATCAAATCTATATCGGTGCACTGTATGTTGACGAGGATGATGTCGTGATCAATTCTTTCCCAGCAGTGATAGGAACAGAACTGGGTACATTGCAAGCATATACTTGGTACAACTGGGAAATGGCTCTGTACGAAGAGCGATTGAAACGGTCCTATTGGATCATCCAACAATTGTTCCAACAATACGAGTAATGAATAGCGAAATTTATATTTTACTGCAATTTTTTCTAATCATCCAACTATTTTAGGCCTCTAAAAGTGAATATGAGTCGATATATGAGTAGGCATGCTTATCTAGCGGTTAAAAACATGTCGCACGCTGTAGGAAATAAATAGTTTACAATAAATGGTATATAAAGTAAGATCATTCCATAGAGAGGAGCTATAGTACTTATGAACTAGGGAGGTTGATATTCAAGAAAAGGACGAACTGTTATGAACTAAGTGTAATTTGAGTTTAGGGAAAGCAATGATCTATACCTCGCATTTGGACACTTGGGCTATAGGGAGCGAGTAGTGTAACCGGCCTTCTTGCAACAGAAAAATCTAATTGTGAGAGGAATGTAATTCGAATGAAGAGGAATTTTTTATCATTTATGCTGATAGTTCTTTTAATGTTTAGTTCCACAATAGCGGTGTTTGCGGATACTCTAAAGGCAGATACATTAGCCGTAGGTAATTCTAATGTTGTTAATCTTGGTGAATATTCCCCTGGTCAAAAGATTTCTACTCAGGTATATATTTATGCAAATGGTAAGGGCGAATATGGTATATCCGGTGCTCTAGTAACAGCTTGGGGTAATGAGCTTTCTGCAACCTCTGTTACACTATTTACTAGTGGAGATAAGAATGGGCAGACTTCCTATGTAACTGGAATAGCACCAAGCTCATTTGGTGATTTTTCATATAATGTTACTTGGTCGACAAATCATGGAGAGTTTACTGGACAAGGTAATAAAAGCGTTGAAGTGACTTTCAAAGGAACTGTTCTCGCTTCTGCGGACACAACACCTCCAGTTGTAATAGCACATACTGACCCACCACCTAATGCAGAAGGCTGGCATAATCGTGATGTGAATGTCACATTTGAAGCAACGGATGATAGTGGATCAGTTGAACTTTTTGAACCTAACCCTAATCCTTTTACAGTAAGTGAAGAGGGAGTACATACATTTACGGGTTATGCACGTGATGCAGCGGGGAATGTAGGTTCGAGCAGTATAACAATTCGTTTGGATAAGACACCTCCAACCATTGAGGGTGAAGTAGATCGGCCTCCTAACGCAGCGGGATGGTATAACGATGAAGTGCAAGTAACCTATATTGCGAACGATGTATTATCCGGAATTGATAGTGTGACGGATCCGGTTACTTTGTCCTCCGAAGGTGTTGACCAATCCGTTATAGGTACTGCAACTGATAAGGCCGGTAACTCTAGTTCTACGAAAGTATCCGGAATTAATATTGATAAAACCGCTCCTATAATAACTGTAGAAAAATTAACTTACGTATTAAATGAAGTAGCAAATTGGTCAGCATTTGATGAGTTATCTGGAGTGGCTACTACAATAGGATTTATTGATACCAGCTCCGTTGGAACTAAAACGGTAACTCTGACCGCAACCGATAATGCAGGGAATGAGGTAACCGAGACCATAGAATATAAGGTCGAATACAATTTCGGTGGTATTCTGCCACCTATCAAAAATAAGTCAGTGTTCAAGGCGGGCAGTACAATACCTGTAAAATTCCAGCTGACGGATGCAACGGGTGCTTATGTAACAGATGCAGAGGCTAAAATCTATGTCAAGAAATGGTCTAATGACGTAAATGAGGAGAATCCCGTTCTTTCAGGTGTCTCTTCTAGCGCAGCCACCACGGGTAACCTGTTCCGATACGATTATACTTCGAATGAGTATATCTTTAACCTTAGCACTAAAAACTATAATGCAGGTTCTTATGAAGTAACAATTATTCTAAATGAAGGGTCTTCTCAATCAGTAATAATAGGTCTTAAGTAAGAAATATTAAGTAGGCGATTAGCGAAAGTCTAATCGTGATAAGAGTCATGTAATATAAATAACTGCTAAAGTGAAGATATGGGCTAATTAAGGTAGTACAACGGGGTTTTCGTATCCTTTTAAGGATAGGGGGACCCCCTTTTTAATTTATTAGAGGTTTCTTAATTAGCAAATGACAGTAATTGCATAGTACATATTTACCAAATAGTCATGATTCATGGCTACACCTTTATTTTGAGAAGGTAAAATTGATGACTTGGTGTAATAAGTAGATATAGAACAAAAAAATACAGAGGGGGAAGTTTGAAATTTATAAATATAGCTTTTTGGAGCATTTGCTCTTCCCACCTACGTACGTAAACGAAAAGAAACTTAGGCGCCAATTAGAAGGTAAGACCATTCTGATTACTGGTGCGAGCTCTGGCATTGGCGAAAAACTAGCATATGAACTAGCAGAACTCCCGATTCATATGATTTTAGTAGCGAGAACAGAGCATAAGCTACAATCTATGAAAAACGAGATCGAGCAGAAGGCTGCTAGAGTAAGTATATTTCCTGCAGATCTTAGAATTAAGGAAGAACTCGAGGGGTTATTGGTTTTTCTTCATCAATTACCTGCTGGGCTAGATATGATCGTAAGCAATGCGGGTAAATCAATCAGGCGCTCGATTGAGGATTCACTGGATCGTTACCACGACTTTACACGGACGATGGAGATCAATTACTTTGCTCCAGTTCAATTACTATTAGCAACGATCCCTCTACTAAAGAGAGATCAAGGACAGGTACTCAATATATCGACAATCAACGCGTTGCTATTACCGATTCCTTATTGGGCTGCGTATCAGGCATCTAAGTCCGCTTTTGATGTATGGTTTCGATCAGTAGCACCTGAGTTGAATGCTATGGGTATAGCAACCACTTCCATATATCTTCCGTTAGTAAAAACACCGATGATTCTGCCTACTACTGCATATCAGAACATGCCAGTCATGCGCCCAAGTCATGTCGTCAAAATCATCTGCAAAGCAATGTATATGAAGAAGAAATATTATAAGCCATGGTGGTTGATTTTCGGGCAACTGGCATCCATTGTTTTCAGTGGAATCTGGACACGCTTAGCTCCAATTGTATTGAAAAAAAGGGGAAATAAACGTTGAGAATCGTTCAACTAATATATGTCTTATTTAAAATTAAGCTGCTCTCTCCCATCGGTTTATACCGTCTCATTTCTGCCATTTTCAAGTATGGGATCAATGTAATGGCTCTATTAAGCTTTGCAGCTAGGACATATGGTGAGAGAATCGCATTAGTAGATGCACATGAAATAGTAAGCTATGAACAATTGTGGTCGCAATCCGAAAAGCTCGCCTTTGTTCTACAGGAAAAATATCAATTAAAAAGCGGGCAGAGAGTAGGCGTTCTTTGTAAAAACCATGCTTCCTTGGTCAGGTCGATTTTTGCTGTTTCTATGATTGGAGCGGACCTATATTTACTGAATGCTGAAATGAGCAGCAGTCAGTTTAATCGTTTAGTGGATCACTATGATTTTGATTTTCTAGTATATGATATTGAGTTATCTTCTTTCATTAAGCAGTCCAATTATTCGAAGAACAAGATTTTGAGCGATCATGATCAAATCCCCGCAATCAGTAATTTACTGCATACAAATGCTGATGAAAAACGAAAGCATCGGAGGACTTCTTCGGGTAAAATCGTGTTATTAACAGGCGGTACTACAGGGAATTTTAAAGTAGCGACACATCAACCATCGATATTCAATTTTTTAAATCCATTCATTACTTTAATCACTCGATTAAAGCTGATTATTTATAAAACGGCTTATATTGCTACTCCGATCTATCATGGATATGGAGTAGCTCAGCTATTTGTTTTCCTCTCGCTAGGTAAAAAAATCATTATTCATAATGGATTTGATTCACAAAAAGCATGTTCTCTTATTCGAGAGCATCATGTTGAAGTCGTAACTGTCGTGCCGTTAATGATCTATAAGATGTTAAAGCATCATCCCGAAGATTTAAAATCACTTGCCTGCATTGCTTCAGGGGGTGCAGAACTGAATCCAAAACTAGTAGATGAAGTGTTTCGTACATTAGGAGACGTTTTGTTCAATTTATATGGTACTTCCGAAGCTGGTCTAAATATCATAGCTACTCCGCAGGATTTAAAATACTCCAACATTACGATTGGCAAAAAAATAAATGGCGTGCGGCTAAAAATCGTGGATGAGCAAAAGCATGAGGTTGCGATTGGTGAGGTAGGCCAATTTTGTATCAAAAATCGATGGTCTAAGAGAAATGACAATAACTTATGGATTGAAACAGGAGATTTGGGTTACATAGATTCAAAAGGGTATTATTATTTGTGTGGCAGAGTGGATCATATGATCGTTTCAGCTGGTGAAAATGTGTACCCAATTGAAGTTGAACAAATACTTATTCATCATCCTCAAATCGAAGATGTAGCAGTGATCGGGATTCGTGATGAAGTTTTCGGGCAAAGATTAAAAGCATTTGTACAGCTAACCAATTATGCAACCATTAGGAAAGAGGAACTTTTCGACTGGTTACGCCCTAGGGTTGCAAGATATCAGTTACCCAAAGAAATTGTCTTTGTGGATCAGCTGCCTTATACGCCTTTAGGAAAGGTAGATAAAAAGCAGCTCATATAGGTGCTTACCCTCTATAAATGTGAATAAAAATTGAATATTTTGTACTTGCCACTGTTTCTTCACAGTTGTTTTGATGTTTCGATCCTTTTCCATAATATACTGTACATAGTAGGGTATATATCAAAAGGAGAGGGAATGCTATGATGACGAAAACAGTTGTAGTTGGAGGAAATTTTGCGGGTTTAACTGCAGCACTCGAACTCAAAAGAAAAGGTGGAGCACAGCATGAAGTCGTTTTAGTCAGCAAATCCCCAGTCTTTTTATTTATTCCTTCATTAATTTGGGTTCCATTCGGGTGGAGAGAAATCAAGGATATTACGATTCCGATTGAACCGATTTTACAAAAATCGGGCATTGAGTTTATTCATGCAGAGGCCATTAGTGTCGATCCCGAAGAAAAAACATTAGTGACAACAAAAGGGGTTATTTCATTTGATCATGTGGTGATCAGTACAGGTCCAAAGGTGATCGATGATTTTGTGGAAGGCTTAGATGAGTATGTGCATTATATCGGGACACCAAATGGCGCTATGAATACACGTAAAGCACTTCAGGAATTAAAGGAAAATCCGGGTCCTGTTGTGATCGGAGCGACTCAAAATGCAGGTTGTATGGGGGCGGGGTACGAATTTTTATTTAATATGGAAAAGTGGTTACGGGAGGAAGGAATACGAGACAAAGTGGATTTATATTGGATTACTCCAGAGCCTTATATCGGTCACTTTGGTATAGATGGAATTAAATTTGGTAAGGAAATGCTAGAGGGCTTTTGTAAAATGTTTAATATCAAAGTGATTACCGAGGTCGGTATTGAAAAGGTAGAAAAAGAAACCCTCTATTTAACGAACGGACAAAAGCTGAATTACAAATTCTCTATGCTCATGCCTCCGTTTCATGGAGTAGACTTTGTGAAGAATTCTCCAAAATTAGAGGCTACACTAACGGGCTATATTCCTACCAATGATACGTACCAGCACGTCAAATATCCACATGTTTGGGCAGCGGGTATTGCCGTGAATGTAATTCCTCCATTTAAACCTGGGAAAGTACCGTTTTCTGTACCAAAGACAGGATTTCCAGCAGATGAAGCTGGAAAAACAGTGGCGGAAAATATCATACGACTTGCAAAAGGGAAGACAGTATTAAAAGAGAAGCCCTTTGGAAAAATACCAGGCTTATGTATTATGGATGCGGGGAAAAAAGAAGTGATTCTTGTGACCAACCATCTTTTTAAACCACGCCAATTTGCCATCATGATTCCGAATGTGATCTTTGACTTTAGTAAGCGTCTATTTGAGAAGTACTTCCTTTGGAAAACGAAACATGGCTATTCTTGGTTACCATAAATTCATAGGCTTTATCTCTAAGGCAATATAATTAAAATGCGACCACTTCGGTAGTCGCATTTTTATGTTTACTCACAGCTTGTATTCCATGCTTCTAGTATTGCTGCAACAGCAACCATTTGCTGTCCTAAAACACTTCCTGGTGGAACTACATTAGAAGTAGGTGGAAGCGGATTGAGACCGTCAATCAGTAGATCAGCAATCGTGAGGGCTTGAATTACATCAGCAGGGGGGCAGGCGCCATTAGCGACGTTAAGTTTAGCTGCAATGAGTTGAAGATCGAGAGTCACAAGTGCATTACCGCCTGGAGGTAAACCCATAATCGCAAGCAATTGTGTCTGAGTATAGTTGATCGTTCCTAAAGTTAGGCTGGTAACTGGCCATAATTCAGGATGAGTTCTCCAAAATCCTTGAGAAAGAGGGCAAGGACATGCACCTTGCATCACATCCAAAACATTATTAAATTTGGCCTCCAACAGCATTTCTTTTTTGATCACATTCGTTATTGTTCTACGAATATCCGAATTGATTGTTAATAGATTAGACAAGGATACATTTGCGGGGGATAAAGACGGACTCAGTGTCCCGACTGTAAATTGGATTTTCTCAGCCTCGGCATTCAGTAGATGGGCGAGTGCCAATTCTTCTAGAGCGATGGAAATTAATAATAAAGGAATTGATTGATTTATAGATAAGGAAATGGTTGGTGTTATGGAGGGGAAATTTGCTTGTGACATATGTTTCGACCACCTTTTCTCGATACTATCTATTAATAGTAAATGCAGGTTTTTTACGAATTGCTTGGACAGTTTCGTGGAACTTTTTGACGGAGTTGATTGCCATAATGTTGTCTGTAGGAAGATTGTTCTATTTTATGAATAAGCGGAGTATGGATGGAGTAACACAGATTAAGGGGCGAATTGTAAATGACGATGCCAAAGTATCCACTAGAAAGGGAAAACAGAAAGTTTGTTGATATTGTCAAGGATATTTTACAGTCAGCTGCGTTAGAAGAATTGGCAATCGCTCACCTAATTAATGCTGAGGCTGAAAAAATTCAAGCATTTACTGGACATTACGGTGGTTTTCCGACCTCTCCTACGAACAAACAAATTAATGAGTTTCAAGAGAATGTTGCCCGTATACTTGAGGCGCTAACACAAAAGCAACAGATCCTTGTACGAACCATTGAGATCAGTAAAGAGCTATTAGAGGATCATCTCGACGATATTGGTGAACAAGATGAATTCGAATAGGAGCTTGTCCAAGCTGGATTACCAAATTGTTAAATATAGAATGTTATCGAATCCATATGTACATAGAGATAAGCGATCCAAAATTCAAAATGAGCATCAGGTCATAGATATTCACTTTTCGATACAAAAAGCATTCAGAAGCATACAAAAACTTCGAGAAGTAAGCACTTATTTAGGTCCGGAAATATACGATTCTATTGATCGGTTGGCGCTAAGTACTAAGGAATTACTTAACAAAGTGAAACCTGAAGAGAAAAAGCTGCCTCCTCCAATGATGAATATTGGACGACCACTTATAAATAAGATGAAGAAGTAACGAAATTAAGAAAAGGGGGAGAAACTATGTCCTTACCTAATATTCCAGATATAACTCCAGATATCAAACTCAAAAGAAGCGAGGCAATTAATTTACTGCTTGCATCGATTGCAATGGAGGAAATTGCAATCGCGCACATTCTGAATGCGGAGGGTGAAAAAATTCAATTGGTTCTCAGTCAAAAACCTTCAATACATGAGTTAAGTCAAATCAACCGATCCACGGAACGAATGATCCGTAATCTCATTAAAAAAGAGATGCTTTTGCAATTTAAGCTCGAGAACGTAATGGACCTTGAAGAAGAGGAAGAGGAATGTGAAGAATAAACATAAAACAAGATGCTTGCCGTAGCTGAAGCAAGCATCTTGTTTATTCTTCTTATGTTCCGATAACTGGGGTGCCTGGTGTAACTTGAATGAGATCCAAGACGTTTTCAAATTTAAACTGCAGGAGCATTTCTTTTTTGATTACATCTTGTAGTGTTCTGCGAATGCTGGCATCAATTAAAAGTAAGTTCGATATCGTTACAGCTGTTGGAGTTAGGGTGCTCGTTGTAGGTGTTAACGTACCTAAGACAAACTGAATTTTTTCTGCCTCAGCATTTACAATATGAGCGAGTGCAAGTTCTTCAAGAGCAATGGATGCCAAAAGTAGTGGTATGGTTTGCCCAACGGTAATAGAGATTGTTGGGGTAATATTGGGAATGGTAGGGAAGGACACAAAAATCAACTCCTTTGCATTAATTAATGCATTATATTGTGTTAGATTCAAAGCTGATTGGATGCGCGTCCATTCTTCTTAGAAATGTGTTATTTTCATGGGGATAACAAATGTAGAAGTTCATCTTTGTTGTCATATTGTTTTATGATCTCAATCACTTCGTTATCTTTAATCATCTCACGCAGCTTCTCGATGCTAGGCTCGAATGTAGATGATATTGAAAGTGCCTTTAGGTATGAGTGTACTGCTTGCTCCTTCATTCCTAACTGCTCTTGACAAACCCCGATATAATGCCATGCTTGAAAGGATGATAACCCATTTTGAACTAAGTGTTTTAGATTTCCTTCGCCAATTTCTATGCATTTCCCAAATGCTCCGATCGCCTTGCTAAACTCCTTTTTGTAAATTAATATGACACCGAAATAAAAATGTAGATCTGCATAATCTGGATATAGTGTAATCGCTCTCTGAATCCCCTCGTACGCTCCTTCCATGCTCCCTATGCTTAGAAGAATCGAGTACTTGAGCTTATAAAGCAAAGAAGGTGGAGTGAGCCCCATCGATAAAAAATGGACAATTGCTAGGTTAACATGTTCAAAAGATTTTTCGTATTGTTGATCACGATAATATTCAGATGCTATGTGGTAATGAGTCCAACAGAGATTTCGACCTTCTTGTAGCTCCTGCTCTAGCAGGGCTAAGTTTCGCTTGAACTTTTCTTTTTTATTCACAGTTGCACTGGTATAGCCATAATGAAATACTTTAATCGGAGCTAGACCGGTTCGATGTGGATATTCCTCTTCAGAAAGAATTTCATGTACATTTAACGTTTCGTGAATACGATTTTGGAACTTAAATCCTAAACCATTTCGAAATAGCCGTGGATGGGCTATACTTAGGACTTTTTCTGGATCAATGGTTTCTCCATAATAATTAATTAAATGGATGGATAATAGATCATAATCGTTCCAATATAAAACATCTCGTAGCTTATATCTATCCTTGGCATCGACTTCTTCATCTGCATCTAACCAAAGAATCCAATCGCCTGATGCTTTTTCTAACCCAAAATTTCGGGCAGCTGAAAAATCATGATTCCACTGAAAACTATGGATGGTCGCACCATATGATTTGCATATATCGATGGTATTGTCTGTAGACCCCGTATCCACAATGATCATTTCATCGACAACATGTTCAACGCCTTTTAAACATCGCTCTATGCAATCCTCTTCATTTTTTACAATCATGCAAAGTGATAAACGAGAAAAAGAAGTAATTGTAATCCCCCCATTCTATGAATAAACTCTCTACTACCTCAGTTTATGAAGAGGGAAGTAACTTGGATAGCCTATGATACTCGCCTCTTTACCTATTAGTTCGAAAAACATAAATCAGCATGCAGCAAATTGTCTGAGTTATTGTTATAATAGATACATTTCATAGAATACATAGGTGGTAGTATGGAAACATTTTTAATCGTCTTCGGTGGAGTCGGTCTCTTTTTGCTCGGTATGATGATTATGACCGATGGACTCAAATCCTTAGCGGGAAACTCATTAAAACAGTTACTAAGTAGATTTACAGGAGGAACATTTTCCTCATTACTATCTGGAGCTTCTATTACGGCGGTGATCCAATCCTCGAGTGCTACCTCGTTAATGACGATTGGTTTTGTGAGTGCGGGATTGCTTACATTCTCACAATCCGTAGGGATCATTATCGGGGCGAATTTGGGCAGTACGAGTACTGGTTGGATTGTTTCTGCTATTGGTTTTAAGGTAAGTATGGGTGCGTTAGCGATGCCGTTGGTCGGTAGCGGTGCCTTCCTGAGGTTTTTATCCAAGGGTAGATACACAGCACATGGTATGGCATTAGCTGGCCTTGGGATGCTGTTTTTAGGTATTGATATATTACAAAATGGAATGTCATCTGTGACTTCGGTTTTTTCTTTGCAATTTTTGGGTAGTCCCTCTTTGTTACAAATGCTGTTGTTGATTCTACTTGGGGTTGTTATGACCGTAGTTATGCAATCCTCGAGTGCGGCATTTGTGATCACATTAACTGCATTAGCAGCCGATACGATTACATTTGAGCAAGCTGCAGCTGTTGTGATTGGGCAAAATGTAGGAACAACCATTAAAGCCTACGTCGCTTCTCTCAATAGCACTGTTCCCGCAAAAAGAACTGCATTGGCACATATTTGGTTTAATTTATTTACGGGATTGGTATCGTTTCTCTTATTTCCTTGGTTGATTCCCGCCGTTCTTTCCTTAGGAAAAGCGATGAATATCGAGGATTTAGCGATCTTATTATCGCTCTTAAATACGTTGATGTATTTGATCGGTGTACTTGTGATTGTTCCTTTATTACCTTACTTTACGAGATTTATTGAACGAATGGTTCCAGATCGGAGCAATCAGTTAGTCAAGTATTTAGACCCTACTGTTGCTTCTGTGCCAGCTGTTGCGATTGAAGCAGCGAGAAGAACGTTAATTAAAGTGACCAAGGCGATTGCTAGTGCAAGCTCGAAATTATTTGAACTAAAAGCGTTTAACATAGAGATGAGGAATCAGTTGGAGGCTGCTAGTGCAGCACTGATTGAAACGAGGAAGTTCTTATCATTGATTCGCAACGAATCAACCATGACATCATCGCAAGAATATCGACAACAAGTCGCTCTCGTTCATATCATTGATCATTTGGAGCGATTAGTTAAAGCCTTGACAGAAGAAGGTGTTAGCCTCTATTTAAGCGATCATAGTCATATGCAGGAACCGATGCAGAGAATGCTAGAGTTGTTTAGTCAGATCGAACAAAACCTTTCCTACCAAGATGTCGAGGGATTGAAGATGCGTGCGGAAGAAAATTCTCAGATTCTAGCAGATCTACGACGTACAAATCGTAAGACCATTTTCGAGAAGACGGTGCTACAGCATGCGGATGTTGATGCCGCGATTCAAGATGTTCATACCCTTCATTGGGTAGATCGGATTGCTTATCACATATGGAGAAGCTTGCATCATATTTATGTGTGTAGCCAAAATAAGGATGTAGCAGTAGAAAATGATTTGTAAAACAGTAGAAAAATTATTTTCAGTCATTCCCCCAAAAAAAGTAGTGCAAACCAATGGTCTGCACTACTTTTTTTACTATTTACCCTCAGTTGTAATTTGGAATGTGACGCCAAACTTGTCCGTTACGATTCCGTAGGCTGGGCTCCAATGAGTTTCTTGCATCGGCATGTCTACTTGTCCACCTTCTTGTAAGGCTGCAAATATTTCGTTTGATCTTGCTACATCATTACTCATGATGCAGATATTGATGTTGTTTCCAATCTGGTGAGGATGACCTGGGAATGTATCGGAAAACATGAGGTCCGTTTCACCTACTTTGATCATAGCGTGTGCAATACGCCCTTTTACTTCTTCAGATATAGGGAATTCAGGGTTTTCGGGCATCTCGCCAAATGTTAGGATGCCGATCATTGTAGCGTCCAATGCTTGGATGTAAAAATCAATTGCATCTTTTGCATTTCCGTTCATAACTAAATAAGGGACCATTTTTAAAGCCATACTTCAATACCTCCTTTAACTTAATATGGAATATAATTTAATTATACGTTATAAATATATCTCTGCAAACTTCTACAGTAAAAAATTTATAGTATTGCGTATTCGTAAAAAGGACTTTCATCGTTTCTTTAGTAGTTTTATTTTCACTGTTCACCTACAACGCTGCTAGCTGTAGCTTTTCCGCTTTGGTTAATCCTTTTACTACTAACGCATACGAATGATCAATCATCCATTTAAGCTCCTCATCTGGAACGGAGCCATCAACAACTACCGTATTCCAATGTTGTTTGTTAAGATGATAACCTGGTGTAATTGCAGAATATTGATCCCTCAAATCTCGTGCTACCAATGGATCACACTTTAGTGAGATATGAAGTGAATCGCTGTTTTCAGACAGGATAGCAAACATCTTAGAACCGACCTTGACTACCAATGCATCTGGACCAAAAGGATAATCCTTATTGGCACCTTTACGTGATAAGCAATAATCAATATAATCTTGGTTTTTCATTAGTTTTCCTCCAGTGCATTATTCAATATCTTCTAGTATATAATTTAGATGTCGATCATAAAAGATTGTCCTACCACATCGTAACCTAATGCAACTTTTTTGGAAGTCGATCGTTAATAGTGTAGGATTGAAATATACTAACAAGAAGGGATGTGAATGCGATTTCAATGATACTCCTTGCATTCATCCTAGTTGCAGCACTATTATTTTTGCTAATGGTTGGTTCAGTAGCTGTTAAATTGAATCCGAAAGGTGAGAGTGACGTGATTAAGAAGATTTATGTATACCTAGTGCTTTTTGCAACCCTAATGATGACAATTGGTGGCGGTGTTGCTTTATTTATGAATATTGCGGATTTGATCGCTCCAACGACTTACAATCAAACGTTTGAAGAGTACAAAATGATATTTACGGATAAAGGCACAACTGTAGTTCAAAAGACGGAAGAAGAGCTTAAAGTTGCCTATGACCGTATGATAGCAGACAATAATGCAAGACAGGTCGAACGAGCCAAAAACCAATTGATCAAAAGTCTTGGTTGGATTATCATCCCATTCCCAATCTTTATCTATTTTCAACGAAAATTAAATAAAAGTGAATGATAAAGCCCAATATTATTTCTCATACAAGTAGCCCAAGGATTTCGACTATTCCTTGGGTTTTCTTTTTGGATTGATAGAAAGAGAAGTGGTAAGCAAATAAAAAAGTGATAGTTTTTTGATAGGGAAAGTGATAGGTAGTTTCACATACAATAGTCATTGTTCGAGATGATGGATAATCACTCTTTTCTTAAAATGTGTAACTATGGGGGTGCATTTGTGTTAATAAAAAAAGGAGTTATTCATAAAGGCTTAATAATTATCCTCTCACTTATTTTTGTTGTGTCAATTACAGGATGCGGTGGTAGTAAGGATAATGCGAGCAATGGAGTCGATCGATCAGACTTAAGTGACGGAGTTCAACCCGATGTAATCGATAAAGTGAATGAGTCCATTGATTCAGAGGAATCAAATTTTAGTGATTCGTCTGTTGATTACGACGAACTAGTGGATGCAGGTTTGTCACCCCTTAGTATTGGTTTGACCAAATTTATGGATGTAAAAAGTAAGTCTTATGAGATGCTCACACCTATGATGGACAAAATCGGAGAGACCAATCCCTTTGCTGGTTTAGCATTTTTACCTCTACTAGGTTCCGATCTAACGATACTACCATTAACAATGCTGTCAGCACTTCCTTCTAAAGGAGATCATTTGTGGGAAGGGAATCTCCTCTTTATGTTTGAGGGAACTGGTCGAGTAGAGGTAAAAGGAGATATTGCGAGCTTTAGAATGGAGATTAATTCACAGAACGACACAGGCAAGATGCTTGTATCAGGTGAATATGATATCAAAAGTGACTCGATGAGGGCTGTTTTCACAATGGAAGATGGGTCAGAAACGATCTTTGAATATTCTGCTTCAGGAGATGGGTATGTGAGTCAACTGTATACCGAGGACGGAAATGATTCGATCATCAAAAATGCCTTTGATGAAAGGCGCCTCCTTGCTAGCGTATCCGAAGTGAATGGGAAGCCTGGGAGTATTTATCAAAAGAATACCTCTGATTGGGAGAGCTTTACAGTAAGTGAGAATTTGATGATATATCTCGAGGAGAATAATGGATATGCTATCATAGATGGTGAAAAATATGAATATTAAATAAGCATATACTCTTACGAACATACTGTTCGATTCCGTTGGAATCAGCTTTATGTTCTTTTTTTATTGTTTATGTACAGTTGGAGTTTGTTTAGTATAATTTAGATGGAAATAAATATACATTGAGTTACATTATGGAAGAGTGATTCTACTGTAGTTTTACTGTAAATAGAAAGAGGGGAAACGATTGCATAGTTTAGAAAAACTCCAGAAGTTAACGGTTAATGAGAAGATAGTGGAGCTTTATTATCCATTTCAAGGTAAGGTTCGCATTACTTCACCGCGAGTGGGGATGTTCCACCTAGCATTTTTAAAAGTGACGGATTGGAGTGAGGAGAGCTATGAACCATCCTCGTCAGTATTATTAGAGGAATCTTATCCGCTTAATGTGGAAGATCGCAAACAAGAGCTTGTTATTACGATTTCAGGTGGTAAAGCGATCGTGGCAAAGGAACCGTTTGGGGTGCGTTTTCTTGATGCACATGATCATGTGGTCGCACACAGTCCAAAGGGTCTTGCTTATCAGTATGATGGTTGGCGAGTTCGTACAAGCTTTATGCTGCCAAAGGGTGAGATCATTTATGGCTTGGGTGAGTCGGACGTCACGCAAAGTGAGGTACTGCTAAATCATCGTGGGAAAATACGTCCTATTTGGAATAAGCATCTTCCCGCGCCGTCGCGCTTGTTAATTCCTGTTCTTTATAGCTCTGCTGGGTATGGATTATTTATAGATAATAGTTGGACAGCACGCTTTGACTTTGGTGTAGAGCAAGAGGAACATTGGTTTTATGAAGCCGATGGAGGAGTACTCAATTACTATATTTTCTTTGGTGAGAATTTAGCACAATTGGTTGATCAATATACACAATTGACAGGGCGACCAGAATTACCACCCTTATGGACGTTTGGTTTTCTCCAATCCAAATTTGGTTATCGCACTCGTACAGAGGTAGAGCAAATTGTAACCACCTTTCGTACCAAGCAGATTCCTTGTGATGCAATGATCATAGATTTGTATTGGTTTAAGAGTATGGGAGATTTGACCTTTGATCTATCGGCCTTTCCAAATCCACAGGAGATGGTGACGGGCTTAAAAGCGAAAGGATTTCATACGATACTTATCGAAGAACCCTATATTACCAAGGAAAGCCGACTTTTTGCTGAAGGAGATCGTCACGGTTACTTTGGTAAGCGTAGTGATGGCACGAGCTATACCTTTCCTTTTTGGCCTGGAGAGTCTGCTTTAGTAGATTTCACCAATTCAGACGCCAGGGAATGGTGGGGGAAGCAGCATCAGGATTTGATGGAAATAGGGATCGCCGGCTGGTGGACGGATCTTAATGAACCTGAGGTTCATCCTGCAGATATGATTCACTACAGTGGTCCTGCGCAAGAGGTGCATAATCGCTATGCACTTGAGATGCATCAATCGATTGCGCAAGCTCACAAACAACAGCAAGGTGAGAAGCGTCTTTGGATCATGAGTCGTTCCGCTTGGGCAGGCAGCCAGCGTTATGGCGTCGGCGTCTGGTCTGGTGATGTTGATACGACATGGGATCATTTACAGAAGCAAATATCGCTAGGGTTAAGTATGGGTTTGGCAGGTATACCACTTTGGAACACCGATATTGGTGGATTTAAAGGAGAGGAACCGTCCGCAGAGCTCTATGTACGTTGGATTCAGTTTGGGGCGTTTACACCTACGATGCGCCCACATGGTGCACAGCAACAACGAGAACCTTGGGCATTTGGAGAGCAGGCAGAGGCGATCATAAAACGCTATATTGAACTTCGGTACCAGCTCCTCCCTTATCTCTATGCAGCGGCGTACGAAGCTTATCAAACAGGCATTCCATATATGCGACCCCTATCGATGGAGGAGCCAGACAATGTGAGATTGGCTCGCATTCATGATCAGTATTTTTTTGGCAATGCATTATTGGTCGCACCTGTAGTAGAAGAGGGTGCGAGTAGACGACAGGTGTGTCTCCCAAAAGGAAACTGGTATGATTTTTGGACAGGTAAGAGAGTCACAGGTGGTAAAACGATACGTTATCCAGCTTCCTTAGAGATATTACCGCTCTTTGTACGGGAGGGCAGTATCATTCCGATGATTCCTGTGATGCAGCATGTGCATGAGAGCCCTTGGTCCGATCTCACCTTTCATCTGTATCCTGCTCAACGAGGTCAATTTTTGCTTTATGAGGATGATGGCGTATCGACAGCGTATAAGAATGGGGCATTCCGTACGACCTTAATTGATCAAAAGGTGAATGCGCAAACTTGGACAATTACGGTCGGTGCAGGCATAGGTAGCTATGACGGCATGATCAATGAGCGTCATGTTGAGATGGTACTATATGATGTTGCACAGGTTCACGAAGTACGAGTAGATGGCAGATCATGGAATGCACTACGGCATGTGGGAGAGCAACTTGTCATATCATTAGGTAAGAATTGTACAGATGAAGAAAGGATCATCGAGGTAATAGGCTTGTTTTTAGTTTAAATGTAAAGGAGGAATTGACCTGGCACAGGTAATGCTAGAAAATGTTTGGAAGCGGTACGGTGAACAAGCGGTCGTAAAGGGCTTTAATCTCGAGATAACGGATCGAGAGTTTGTTGTATTTGTTGGTCCCTCGGGTTGTGGGAAATCAACAACATTACGGATGATTGCAGGCCTTGAGGAGATTTCGGAAGGGGAATTAATGATCGGAGACCGAGTTGTAAATGATGTGCATCCCAAAGACAGGGACATTGCGATGGTCTTTCAGAACTATGCTCTTTATCCCCATATGACCGTATTTCAAAACATGGCCTTCGCGTTGAAGCTTCGTAATATGCCCAAAAAAGAAATTCAGCAACGAGTAGAGGAGGCAGCAAAGATTCTAGATATTTCTCATTTACTCGACCGTAAGCCAAAGGCATTATCTGGTGGGCAACGTCAGCGAGTCGCACTCGGTCGAGCTATTGTGCGTCAGCCACAGGTCTTTCTGATGGATGAGCCTCTATCCAATCTCGATGCCAAGCTACGAGTACAGATGCGTACAGAGATCAGCAAGCTGCATCAAAGACTCTCAGCAACGACTATTTATGTGACACATGATCAGACAGAAGCGATGACCATGGGAGATCGTATCGTAGTTATGAAGGATGGGATCATTCAACAGGTGGATACGCCATTTGGGATTTTCAATCATCCTACCAATTTATTTGTAGCGAGCTTTATCGGCTCTCCGAGTATGAATTTGATTGAAGGAGAACTAAGGGAGGAGAATGGCAGTGTTCACTTCCAAGCGGAGCAAATCGATCTCATGTTACCAGAGCATCGAGTTGATCTACTACGTACAAGCGGATATATAGGCATGAAAGTCGTTTTTGGAATTCGACCTGAGGATATTCACAGCGAATCCGCTTTTATCGAAGCAAATTCATTTCAAGGTGAAATCGTTGCTGAAGTAGATATAGTTGAAAATATGGGATCAGAGCTCTATCTCTATTTTAACAATATTGGTAATCAAGAGATGATTGCTAGAGTCAATGCGAGAGAAGGCTTTAAACAGGGAATGAGGGTACATTTGGCGTTTGACCTAAACAAGTGTCACCTCTTTGACAAGGAAACCGAGCAAACCATTTTTTAGTACCAAATCAATGCTATGAGCTGTAAATAAAAAAAGAAGATCATAATGAAAGCGTATCAAGTTACGATATGATCTTCTATTCTATGGAATTATTTATTTTTACAGATCTCTATAAACTGGCTAAATAAATTAGCAGAGCTGGTATCAGATTCAGCCATCATCTCGGGGTGCCATTGCAAGGCTAGAACAAAGCGTTCACCGCGCATCTCGATCGCCTCGATCGTGCCATCGGGTGCCGTTGCACTTACCTCGAGATCTGTACCTAATTTTTTGACCGCTTGGTGATGAAAGCTATTTACTCCGAGTTCATTCTTTTGAACGATTTGGTGTAGCTTTGAGCCTTCTTTGATCAAAGCGGTATGAATAGGCACATGCTTAGGCGAGCGTCCAAAATAGGAATGCTCATCAGCATCAGCTCGTTCAGAACGTAAATCCTGATAAAGTGTACCATCGCAAACCACATTAAGTAGCTGAGAGCCACGACAGATACCGAGATAAGGGAGATTGGTTTTCTGTAGCACTTTTTTGGCAAGGTTCATCTCGTGAGTATCACGGATACGCTTCACTTCTCCTAGCTGTTCGCTAGGGGCTTCATGATAATAGTGAGGATCGATATCTGAGCCCCCAGTAAAAATAATACCATCTAATATATGTAGAATTGGGGCTACACTCTCAACATCCGTAGTTATGGGAATTAATATAGGAGAGCCTCCCGCACGCTCCACCGCTTTTATATAATCATCTGCTACATATTGAATCGTTTGATCAGTGAGAGCCAATCCATTATTCAACAACCTGTCAGGATGAACCGTGCAATTTACTGTTATGCCAATGATCGGCTTCATTACTTATCCTCCTTTAGTTATTCTAATCGTGCCGTTTCCAATCTCCTATGTTGTTATCTTAATATTAGCAAGTATTGTTATGCATGGCTATCTAATATTGTATTAGAAATATAAGAAAAGGATTGTATAAAGAGAATACAATCGCCAAGAAATGTTTAATCATAGATTTTGCATAGGAGTATGAAAATGGTGGGAAAAGAAGAGTCTAATTTGCAGAAAAAGAAGATCTGGCGGATATTAGGGGGATTAGGTGCTCTGTTACTCGCTTTTGGTGGCAGGTTAAAACTATTACTTCCTATACTTAAATTATTGAAGTTGGGTAAGGTCGGAGGCACAATTTGGAGTATGCTGCTCATGATATGGGCGTATACGATCATTTATCCGTGGGAGGTTTCAATAGGATTAGTCTTGATGATCTTTATCCATGAAATGGGGCATGTCGTAGCTGCTAAGCGAATTGGACTGCCAGTTTCAGCACCTGCCTTTATTCCTTTTTTAGGTGCCTTAATCATGATGAAAAAACAGCCTCAGGATGCGCAGACAGAAGCATACGTGGCTTTTGGTGGTCCTCTACTAGGTAGCTTTGGAGCACTGCTTTGTTTACTATTAGGATATATGACAGGATATAAACCCTTGTATGTAATCGCGTGGATCGGTTTTTTCTTAAATCTCATTAACCTATTACCCATTCACCCGCTCGATGGAGGACGGATCGTGACCGCAATATCACGCTGGCTCTGGTTAGTAGGGTTAATTGGTGGACTACTGATCATCATCTTTTTCTTACGCTCATTATTATTTTTTATCATTTGGGCAATGTTTGCATGGGAGCTCTATAAGGCATATATTCGTGATCGTACGGAACGGAAGGAACGAATTGGTGAGGTCGAAGTCGCTGTCAGGAGTCGTATATTTGAACAACATTATCTGCCGATTGCTGGCCCACAGCATAAACGTAGTCTCGATTTCATGCAATATTCGAGCCTAGAAAATCGCATTACGTATATTGAGGTGTTTTATCCTGGGATTGGTAGTATCGGTCGAACGACATTTACAAACGGACTCGTTACTAAGGCTGAACTCGTTGGAACAACTGATTTTGTAGGGGATATGATCAAGTTAAGAATCAAGATAGCCTATACACCCGATCCATTACAACAGACCATAAAGGATACACGTTACTATCAGGTGCCGCTTAGAACTAGGTTAATTTATGGGATTAGCTACTTTGGTTTGGCGGGGCTCCTAGGCTTTCTGCTACTTGTAGTATATCAATCAACAATGGTAAGCTAACAGATAATGTAACAAATCTAGAACAAGGAGTAGTGGATATGATCAATGCACGATTAGCAGAGCTCGGAATCACATTACCCGAAGCAGCATCACCACTCTTTCATTATATTCCTGTTGTTGTTCACAATGGTATCGCTTATGTTAGTGGACAGGTTCCACGTATCAATGGACATTTGCCTTATATGGGTAAGGTTGGTACAGAGGTAACGATCGAAGAAGCAAAGCAATGTGCAGAAATCTGTGTACTAAGAGCACTGAGCGTACTTGAAGCAGAACTTGGCAACCTCGACAGGGTTGAGAGGGTTCTCCGCATTAATGGCTATGTTCAATCCGCGCTAGGGTTTTCGCAACAGCCCAAAGTCATCGATCGTGCATCAGAGCTACTTACGCGTATATTTGGTGAAAATGGGCGTCATGCACGAACTGCAATAGGTGTAGCAGAATTACCAAGCAATTCACCTGTAGAAATAGATTTTATGTTTGCGATCAAACAATAAAGAAGGAGAATTAGCATGATCCGCTTAGAAGATGTTCAAGCAGCACGAGCATGTATTTCTGATATTACCTATGTCACACCATTACTGCAATCGGAACAGCTTTCGAAAATATGCGGTAATCAAGTCTATCTCAAATCTGAGCATTTACAGAAAACAGGCTCATTTAAAATTCGAGGGGCAACGAATAAGGTGAAGCAAGCGGTTGCAGAAGGGGCAAAATATATCACTGCAGCCTCATCTGGCAATCACGGACAAGCGGTTGCCTATATAGCCAAACAACTGGGCGTTCCTGCAACAATCGTCGTACCAGTTGATGCGAGTTTGTGTAAGGTCAATGCAATCAAAGCTTATGATGGTAAGGTGGAAAAGTGCGGCACTACCTCTAAGGAACGCTTGCCGAGGGCCAAAGAGATTGCTGTACAAGAAAATGGCGTTTTTATTCCACCATATGATGACCCATATATTATGGCTGGGCAAGGGACGATCGGATTGGAAGTCTTAGAGCAATTAAAGGATGTCGATGCGGTCATTGTACCTATTGGTGGCGGTGGTCTGATTTCCGGTATCCTCACAGCCATCAAGGAGAGCAATCCACGCATAAAGGTTATTGGTGTTGAGCCTGAATTAGCCAATGATACATATCTCTCCTTGCAAAATAAAGCGATTACAGCAATCCCTGCTACCAATACGATTGCTGATGGACTGCGTACGAGTCAGCCAGGTGATCTCACATTTCCCGTGCTGATGAAATACTTAGATGATCTCGTATTGGTGAGTGAGGATGAGATTCGCTTAGCCTTTAGCTTTGTGCTCGAACGTATGAAACAGATGATTGAGCCCTCTAGTGCTACAACTGTCGCTGCAGCTATGTTTGATAAACTTCAGTTGCGTGGGAAAAGGGTAGTGACGGTCATTTCTGGTGGAAATGTTGATCTAGAGCAAGTGCCTCAGCTGATTGTAGATACAGGACAGCTTGGATAAAATGATTTTATTCCAACGCAATAAAGCCTCCTTTGATGCGAGGATCGAGGGAGGTTTTTCTATGGGTAAAAATGCTATAATACGTTCATAGAGTCTATGAACATCGTTGATCGGAGATCTATTTGGGAGGAGTGGTGGTGTGAAAATCGGTGCACGGGTTATAAAAACGGGTTTAGCTGTTATGGTTGCACTTTATGTAAGTATGGCACTTGGCTTTGAACCACCTGTGTTCGCAGCCATTGCGGCAGTGATCTCAATTCAGCCCTCGGTCTATCGATCGATCACTACCTTTGTTGAACAAATCAAGGCCAATACTACTGGGGCTGTTATTGCTGTGGTCGTTAGTTTACTCATAGGTACATCACCTCTCGCAGTAGGGTTTACTGTTATTGCTGTCATATTTACCAATCTCCTCTTAAAATACGAGAAAAGTATTAGCATCTCGGTGTTAACGGCCATAGCGATTATGGAGAGTGCCAATGGTAGTTTTATTGAATTTGCTTTGCAACGATTTGCCTTAATTATTATCGGGATGCTTGCTGCGACTTTGATCAATGCACTGTTCATACCGCCAAAGCATGAAGGTAAGATCTCAAGGCTGATTGCGAAAACGAATGATCAACTCACTTTTCTTTTAATCGATCGCAACCAAGCAAATTATGTAACACGAAAAGAGGAAATTAATAATAATCTAAAAACACTTGAGGATTTATTCGACGTATATCAGGAGGAAGTTTTCTTCCGAAAGTACCCTTATCATAAAAAGAGAGATCTCATTACGTATAAACGGATGATTTCACTTTTTAAGAAAGAGATGAAATTATTAAGGCAAATGAAGCGGATTAAGGATGAGACTGCAATCTCTGCAATGGATCAAAAGCTCGCAAGCCTTGTTGATGTTCAAAGAAAGATTATGCATTATACAAGAATTCCTCAATCCCCCTTAACGGTCACATTTGATCTAAGTCAGTATGAGGCGCATGAATTAAGGCCCATAGCATTACTCGTAGATATTGAGCTTGAGATGAATAAACTGCTGTATCGTAAGCAAAGAAAATATATTGATCAAAACCGATCCGAGCTTGGACAGGTAGAGGGTATATGAACCGTCAAAAAAGCACAGTGAAATCACTAATTGAAATATTTTATGTCTCTACTAAGCTTGGCTTAACGTCATTTGGTGGGCCGATAGCCCATCTAGGCTATTTTCATCAGGAGTATATTAGGCGTCGTCGCTGGCTCAGTGATGAAGCATATGCCGATTTAGTCGCACTTGCACAATTTCTGCCAGGTCCAGCAAGCAGTCAAGTGGGGATGGGGCTTGGTTTGATTCGCGGTGGGGTGCTAGGAGGAATTCTCGCATGGCTAGGCTTTACTCTTCCTTCTGCACTTGCATTGACGTTATTTGCGTTACTGTTTCAAGGCCTCGGAATGGACAGCTTAGGATGGATTCATGGGTTGAAGATTGTCGCGGTTGCGATTGTAGCACAAGCAGTGCTCAGTATGGGGCGGAAGCTCATCATCGACCGTACTAGTGCTATGATTGCTTTACTCGCAGGGATGACTATGCTATGGTGGCAGGTAACCTATAGTCAAATAGTGATTATCGTACTCGCAGGTTTGCTAGGGCTTATTTTATTTAGAGGTAATGATGAGAAGACATTATCTAGTAGTATGACGATGCCGATCTCACGTAAGTTCGGACTAATTAGTTTAATTCTCTTTTTTGCTCTACTCATTTTATTGCCCATATTACGTAGTGTTTTTTCATTTGAGTGGCTGGCTCAGTTAGATCTATTTTATCGAGCAGGTTCACTTGTTTTTGGTGGCGGGCATGTAGTATTGCCATTGCTCGAGCGAGAGATTTTATCAACGGGCTGGATGAGTGGCGCTGAGTTTATTGCTGGATATGGTGCTGCACAAGCGGTTCCTGGACCGCTCTTTACCTTTGCCTCCTATTTAGGGGCGATCATGAATGGTTGGATGGGAGCGATGATTGCTACGGGAGCTATTTTTCTGCCGGCATTTTTATTAATCGTAGGTACTCTTCCCTTTTGGAATCAGCTAAGAAAGCATCGTAAGGCGCAATGTGCATTACATGAAATCAATGCAGCCGTGGTAGGTATATTGGCGGGCGCATTATACGATCCGATTTGGGTGAGCTCAATTGTTTCCCTATATGACTTGATCTTAGCAGCCCTTCTTTTTGTGATGCTACAGCTATGGAAGCTCTCACCATGGGTAATCGTAGCTACAGGTGCAGTTGGAGGGCAACTCCTAACCTATGTTTAGCTCTTGCAAAAAGAATAATAGACAAAGAAATGGACTCCTTTTCATTTATGGAGTCCATTTTTAACTTAGTAGGGCTTATTCAAAACTTTTCTCTAATTCATCAACAAGTGAGCCTACAAAGGCTACTGCTTTACGGATTGGTTCTGGAGTTGACATATCTACACCTGCCATTTTCATCAATTCGAGTGGCTTTAATGTTCCTCCTGCTTTTAACACCTCTAGCCAACGCTGTGCCGCAGGTGCTCCTTCTTCCTCGATGATTTGAGATACAGCTGTTGATGCAGTAAGACCCGCTGCATAGGTGTATGGATATAAGCCCATATAGTAATGCGGCTGGCGCATCCATGTGAGGCGTGCTCCATCGTCAATTACGACTGCATCTCCCCAGAAATCTGAGAGAACGGCTCCTTTAAGTTCTGAAAGTACAGAAGAAGTAATCGCTTTTCCTGCCTCTGCATGTGCATATACACGTCTTTGCATTTCCGCTTCAAGCATATGGGTTACGAAGTTATGGTAATACGTACCTAAAAATTGTAGGATAACGGAACGTCTTACTTTTACATCTGTCGTTTTTGCGAGTATATTTCGTCCGAGAAGCATCTCATTCATCGTAGATGGGGCCTCGATAAAGTACATCGATGGACGAGTATTGCTCAAGAGTTGATACTTACCTGCCATGGCGAAATGTCCCGCATGGCCTAATTCATGTGCAAGTGTAAATACGGAACGCATTTTGCCTGTCCACGTCATCATAATGTATGGATGTACTCCGTACGGGCTCGAGCAAAATGCCCCAGTGCGCTTGCCCACGTTGTCTGCGAAATCAACCCAGCGCTCGGATAGTGCCTTCTCCATGACTTCGACGTATTCAGGACCCATAATTTGCAGTGCTTCTAAGATCATTTTGGATGCGTCAGCGAATGAAATGGTTGTAGCATCACCTTGTTCAATCGGTGCCTTAAGATCACAAAAACGCATTTCTTCTAAACCGAGCAGACGCTGTCTAAGCTTCGCTAAACGGCGCATATGTGGCGCGAGCTCAGCTTGAATTGTATCCAAAATATTATGGTACATTGTAAGTGTAACCTGCTGAGGATGCAGGAGCATATGAGTTACCGATTCATACTTACGTTGGCGTGCCATGACGACTTGCTTCTTCACTTCTGTCGCATATGTAGCAGCAAATGTATTTTTATACTGCTGAAGCGTCTTAGTAAAAGAAGCATACGCTTTTCTGCGCTCATCCGTATTCGCAGATTGCTCATACAATGTCTCATATAAGGCGAAAGAAACGGGCAACTCCTCTCCTTGTTCATTATGGATAGGATCAAATTGCATATCCGTCGCTTTGCTCTGTGCATAAATCGTATAGGGGGCTTCGAGCACCTCGCCCAAAGCTGCTAAAACGGCTTCTGTCTCTGGTGAGAGCTTATGGGGGCGCTTTTCTAGTAGATCAATCAGCGTTTTTTGGAAATCTTTTAGCCCAGGCTCGTCATCTATGAATCTCTCAATGATTCCTCCAGGCAATGCAAGAATCTCTGATTCGAAAAAGGAAAGCTGTGCATTGATTTTGGCCATCATCGCAGACACTTTACTAGAGTTGGCTTGATTCACTGGGTTGGTGGCATCTGCCGAGGATTGTAAGTGCGCATAGGTCATTACACGAATCATACGCTGGCGAAATGCATCGAGCGCCTCTAAGCAGCCAAGTAGCACCTTGGCACCTTCTCCTAATCTTCCTTGGAATTGAGTGATTGTATGTACATCATGTAAGATCGCATCTACTTCTACTGCCCAAGCCTCATCAGAAACAAATAAATCACGTAAGTCCCAAGTTTGCTCTACAGGAACTTCTGCACGGGTCAAGCGTTTTTTCAATCAAATCTCCTCCTAACACGCATTTTTAAATTATTTCGATAATCGAACTTAATCTGATTATACATCATTTTTACTTTTGACATCACCATATCATTTGAATTTTCTCGTATTGGATGACAATCATTGTGCAATAGAGTATACTAATTGCAAGAAATACAAATATGTAGATAAAGGGATATGAATATGAGGGCATCACCACATTTATTCATACATCAAATAGGTCTTAAAATAACGGGGATTTGCAAAGATTGATTGCAAATCTCCGTTTTATTTTGATCTTTATTCTGATAAAGGAGAGAAGTATGTTATGAAACTGCAACGACCGATCTACTACATTAATGGAGAGTCACTTAGGCTAGAGGATTTAAGAACGATTATTGACGCAGAAGTTGAGGTGCAGCTAGCTCCCGATTGTATTGATAAAGTTGAACGCTCACGACAATATGTAGAGCAAATTGTCAATGAAGAGCGGCGTGTGTATGGGATCACAACGGGCTTTGGTAAGTTCAGTGATACCGTAATTGCACAGGATGAAGTCATGGAGCTACAAGAAAATCTGATCATGAGTCACGCATGTGGTGTAGGAGAACCATTCTCCGAAGCGATTGTGCGGGCGATGATGGTACTACGAGCTAATGCACTTGCTAAGGGTTTCTCAGGTATACGCCGTTCTACAATCGAACAGCTCATTACGCTGCTCAATCGTGGCATTCACCCAATCATCCCCGAACAAGGCTCATTAGGAGCGAGTGGCGACTTGGCACCATTATCACATATGGTATTGCCGATGCTTGGATTGGGAGAGGTTACGTATCACGGTAAAAGGATGCCGAGTATCGAGGCACTACGAGCTGAAAATATCACTCCGATTCGTTTGATTGAAAAGGAAGGCTTGGCTCTGATCAATGGTACTCAGGCGATGACAGGAGTGGCTGGATCTGTATGGGGTCAGATCAATGAATTGATCACGTATGCGGATGTAATCAGTGCTCTGACTGTTGAAGCACTGCATGGAATTCCTAAAGCGTATCATCCACTGCTGCATCAAGTACGACCACATCCAGGACAGTTAGATACGGCCGAGAAGCTATTGCAATATCTAGAAGGTAGTGGGGAAGTAACCGAACCAGGAGAAGTTCGCGTACAGGACCCTTATACGTTGCGTTGTATACCACAGGTGCATGGAGCCACTAAGGATGCCTTTGCCTACTTTACCAATGTTGTCTCCATAGAGATGAATGCGGTTACGGATAACCCATTGGTGTTTGCTGAGGAGGATGAGGTGATCTCAGGAGGTAACTTCCATGGACAGCCCGTTGCCTTTGCTGCGGACTTTATGGCAATCGCTATTTCTGAACTAGCGAATATTTCGGAACGAAGAATCGAACGTCTTGTCAATCCTGCTTTAAGTGGTTTACCTGCTTTTCTTACCAACTATGGCGGTTTACATTCAGGGATGATGATTCCACAATATGTAGCGGCATCACTTGTATCAGAGAACAAGGTCCTAGCACATCCTGCAAGTGTTGATTCGATCCCCTCTTCTGCAAACCAAGAGGATCATGTCAGTATGGGAACGATCGGTGCGCGTAAGCTCCTGAAAATCGTGGAGAATGTGTATCATGTACTCGCTATTGAATGGATCTGCGCGGCACAGGGCGTAGAATTTGGAGGCAAGAAGCTAGGAAAAGGAACACAGATAGCCTATGATCTCCTTCGTGAAACAGTGACTCCACTTGAGAAGGATCGTATCTTACATGACGATATCATGGCTGCGACCAAGCTACTCAAATCAGGTGAATTAATGAAGCAACTTCATCAATAAAGGAATCGTAGAATTAATACAGAAGAAATATAGTGAGGCAATAAGGAAGTTATTAATCGGTATTTAATAAATATAGTGTTTCGTGTGTAACGATTGATATTTTGTTTTTATAGTTCACATATATATGGGTTTTAAAATATCAAAGAGGTGATACGAGATGGAGCGACCACTAAAGCGGGTTAATCCACCAGAGATTATTCGCAGGTCTAATTGGCGCGATCGCTTTGAAACCAAGGTGAATCAATGGATTACTCCTTGGGATGGGGAGGAAAAAATCGAAGTAGGAATCGTAGGTGCACCCTTTTCTAGAGCTTCGATTACATTATCGGGAGCTTTTGCTACGCCTAATCAGTTACGTCTCTTATTCCCGGCCTTACAGACCTATAATGTGGATGAAGATATAGATCTCTCACATTTAGCGGTACGTGATCTTGGTGATATACCTGTACATGTGACGAATGTATTGCAGTCACATCAGAACATAGAGGAGGCGGCAACGGAATTAGCATTGGAGCATCCGCATATACTACCCATCATCATCGGGGGCGATCATTCAATCACTGCTCCTTCTGTCCGTGGATTCAAAAATCGTTTTCAAGGGAAGGTTGGACTAATTCAGTTTGACTCGCACTTTGATGTACGCAATCTAGAGGATGGTGGACCAAGCAATGGAACGCCGATTCGCCAATTACTCGAATCTGGAACGCTTGAGGGCCAAAATATCGTACAAATTGGGATTCATAACTTTGCGAATTCACAAGCATATCGCCGCTATGTTGATGAACAAGGGATCACCTTTTTCACGAGTCGGGACGTTCATCGAAAAGGGATGGCGGCGATTATGGAGCAGGCGATTGCGATTGCTTCTAAAGATACAGAGGCGATCTATGTGACTGTTGACATCGATGTGCTAGACCAAGCATTTGCACCTGGAGTGCCAGCAATGGTTGCTGCAGGGATGAGTTCATGGGATTTGCTTGAAGGTGTTGCGATGTTAGGGGAAGTCGAGAAGGTGAAGGGCCTCGACATTGTGTGTGTAGATTCGAATCAGGATTATCGTCAGTCGACGGTGCGGGTTGTGGGCTATGTGATGCTGGAGTTTTTGACGGGCTACGCGAAGAGGAAACGGTCTAAGTAGATTCGGGAAATTTTTCTTTGGAGAATCTATGAAGAGTCGATGAAAAATCAATGAAGAATTCTGAGTAGATTCTAGGGTGTTTTAGGTGCGGTGTAACATAGTGGTAGTGGGGGGAGAATTGTTCTCTGTCCGCTTGGGGTAGCGCCGCGCAAGGATGGGCCAGTGTCGACAATGGAACAGGACGTTGCGATTTTGTCGACCCGTACCTGCGAAGTAGCTAGACTGTCCGCAGACCACACGCCTGTAGGGCTCGGCAAAAGATCGTAACGCTTCGTAGTATGCCAGAGTAGCCGAGTTGATTCCTGCATTCGAGCGATCTGCTAGGAGGGTACGGCTAAGTACGCTCACCAGAGAAAAGATTCTCCAAACACCGATAGAAGTAGGTGCTACTATTTTGGAAAAATATTTATATAGCCCAAATCTATTAACCTTTTTCATCCTTGAATTACTTTAAAATATCCATCAAAAATATATTTTTAAACAGAAGGAGTGTTTGTGATGAGTCAAGAAACGAAACGTGTAATTCGTGCGCCGAGAGGGACGGAATTGAACGCGAAGAGCTGGGTGACTGAGGCTCCGTATCGTATGATTATGAATAACCTTGATCCAGAAGTGGCTGAGCGTCCAGAGGATCTTGTAGTCTATGGTGGAATTGGTAAAGCAGCGCGGAACTGGGAGTCGTTTGATGCCATTTTACATGCGCTTAAGAATCTAGAGGAAGACGAGACACTACTCGTTCAATCAGGAAAGCCTGTCGGTATTTTCCGTACCCATAAAGATGCGCCTCGTGTACTAGTGTCCAACTCTGTATTAGTACCTGCATGGGCGAACTGGGAGCATTTTCGTGAGCTCGATCAAAAGGGGCTTATTATGTATGGTCAGATGACCGCGGGTTCATGGATCTACATCGGAACACAAGGAATCCTTCAAGGTACATATGAAACCTTTGCAGAGGCTGCTCGTCAGAAAGGACTCGAGTCACTGAAGGGAAAATGGGTGCTTACAGCTGGACTCGGTGGTATGGGTGGAGCTCAGCCGCTCGCAGTTACGATGAATGATGGAGTTGTACTTGCTGTAGATGTAGATCAAACGCGTATTGAGCGTCGTATCGAAACACGTTATCTCGATGTCATGGCGACTGAACTTGATGAAGCGTTAAAGCTCGTCAATGAAGCAGTCGAGCAAGGTAAGGCACGATCAGTTGGATTACTAGGTAATGCTGCAGATGTTTATGCTAACCTCGTAAAACGTGGGATCACCCCAGACTTTGTAACCGACCAAACATCGGCTCATGACCCACTCAATGGTTATGTTCCAAGCGGCTATACATTTGCCGAGGCACTAGAATTACGTAAGTCCGATCCGGTAAAATATGAACAACTTGCAAAGGAAAGCATCGTTGTCCATGTACAAGCGATGCTCGACTTACAAAAGGCAGGCTCAATCGTATTTGACTATGGAAACAATATTCGCCAAGTTGCCTTTGATCAAGGAGTCAAGGATGCCTTTAATTTCCCAGGCTTTGTGCCCGCATATATTCGTCCGCTCTTTTGTGAAGGAAAAGGACCTTTCCGCTGGGTAGCGCTATCTGGCGATCCAGAGGATATTAAGAAAACCGATCAGCTTATTTTAGATTTGTTCCCAGAAAACGAGCACCTCCGCCGTTGGATTACGATGGCGGGTGAACGTATTGCGTTCCAAGGCTTGCCGTCACGTATTTGCTGGTTAGGCTATGGGGAAAGAGCCAAATTCGGTCTCGCACTTAATGAAATGGTACGTAAAGGCGAGCTCAAGGCTCCGATCGTCATTGGACGTGATCATCTCGACTGTGGTTCAGTTGCTTCACCGAATCGTGAGACCGAAGGAATGAAGGATGGCAGTGATGCGATTGGTGATTGGGCAATTCTAAATGCTCTCGTCAATACTGCTGCTGGTGCTACATGGGTATCCTTCCATCATGGTGGTGGTGTAGGAATGGGATATTCATTACACGCAGGTATGGTGGTTGTCGCTGATGGTACCGATGATGCAGCGAGAAGACTCGAACGTGTGCTTACCTCTGACCCAGGTATGGGAGTCATTCGCCATGTCGATGCTGGTTATGATATCGCTGAGAAAACCGCTCGTGAGCAAGGTGTACGCATCCCAATGTGGGAAGGAAAATAAAAATTTAAAATAGAAGTTCAAAAAATCCGTTTGAATTACCTCTAAGGGGGCTTGAAATTTGCTAGAGAAGGTACTGTTAATCGCCTTATTTACGGTCACAATTCATATGATCGAGACGCTCGCGTACTCTGTACGTATTGCAGGAGTACGTACAGCAAGATTAGCTACTGCGCTCTCACTCTTTAACATGATCGTCATCGTATCGAGAACGGCAAATATGATTCAAGCCCCAATTGCAGGTAGTTTAGTAGATGAAGGAAGGAATTCTGGGAATATTGGCTTAGTAGAGGAACAGTTTCGTATCATTATCGGGTCAGCATCGATAGGGACAATCCTCGGTGCGATCCTGATTCCTTCTTTTATTCTCATTTTCGCGCGTGCGATCATGCATCTTGAGCAAGCGGGCTCCATTCCACAAATGCTCAAAAATATCGCAACGATCCAAAAGCTACGTAAGGCTACAGAGCATGTTCGCTCTCCTCGCTGGTGGATGCTACGAAGCCTACGAATTGGTGGAGTGCCAAAACGTCTCGTTGTATTTAATGTTTTAATAAGCGCAATTTATACCGTTGGCGTGTTGGCGGCTCTGTATGCATCTTTATTGACGCCAGAGCATCAGTCTGCGGCGATGAACTCCTCGGGCTTGATCAACGGGGTTGCGACCATTTTAATGGTGCTCTTTATTGATCCCAGGGTGGCGATGCTCACCGATCAGGTACTGCATGGACGTAAGGATCAAGCAGAGATCCATAAGATGGTTGGAATATTAACTTTATCGCGCTTGTTGGGAACATTATTTGCTCAAGTAATTTTCATTCCTGCAGCATATTGGGTTAAAATCGCAGTAGAATTTTTAGGATAATGAGAGGGGGTATCAAGATGACGAAGCAGAACATCGACCTATTAATCACGAATATTGGTAAGTGTTTAACGTTGGAGGGGCCAAAACGAGCGCGTACAGGAGCGGAAATGAAGGAGCTCGGCGAAATCGAAAAGGCAGCAATCGCAATTGTGGACGGAAAAATTTTTGCGGTTGGTACCGAACAAGAAGTGTTGGAGCAGCTCAAGAATCATGCCATCACTGAACAAATCGATGCGGGTGGAGCGCTTGTTACACCTGGACTCGTTGATCCACATACCCATCTCGTTCACGGCGGATCGCGAGAGCATGAATTGGCACTTAAAATCGAAGGTGTTCCGTATCTTGAGATTCTCTCACGTGGTGGTGGAATTTTAAGTACTGTACGTAGCACTATAGAGGCAAGTGAGCAGGAACTATATGATCAAGCGTGGAAGAGCTTGAACGAGATGCTCTTGCATGGCACGACTACAGTTGAGGCGAAAAGCGGTTATGGCCTTAATCTGGACGTCGAGCTTAAGCAATTACGAGTCGCACATCAATTGGATGAAAAGCATCCGATCGATCTCGTTCATACATTTATGGGAGCACATGCAATTCCACTAGAATATAAAGAGGATCCTGAACGCTTTGTCGATCTATTGATCAACGAAATGATCCCGGAGGTAGCAAGATTAGGACTTGCTGAGTTTTGTGATATTTTCTGTGAGCAAGGCGTATTTAGCGTAGAGCAAAGTAGACGAATACTCAGTGCAGCTCGTGAGCATGGTATGAAACTCAAGATTCATGCAGATGAGATTGTTTCATTAGGAGGAGCAGAGCTTGCGGCGGAACTCCAATGCCGCTCTGCAGAGCATTTGATGGCGACAGATGATAAAGGAATTCAAGCGATGAAGGATAGTGGTGTCATCGGTGTACTGTTACCTGCTACTTCTTTTAATTTGGCGACAGGTAAATTTGCCCCTGCTCGCAAAATGATCGAAGCAGGGATGGCGATAGCACTCTCTACGGATTATAATCCGGGCTCATCACCAACAGAATCGATGCAGATGGTCCAGACTTGTGGTTGTCTCTACTTGCGTATGACACCTGCTGAGGTACTAACAGCGACGACAATCAATGCCGCCTATGCGATCGATCGAGGAGATCAAGTAGGTAGTTTAGAAGTCGGAAAGAAAGCCGACATCGTCATCTGGAAAAGTAAAAATCTCGAATATATTCCTTACCATTTTGGTATCAACCATGTCGATCATGTCATTAAAGCAGGTAAGTTAGTGGTAAATAAGGGTCAACTTGTATAGATATCATATAAACTGTTCATAAACTCGTATATTTGTATAAACTGATATTCTACCTTTTACGCCTGGGGATCCACCTAGGCGTTTTTTGCATCGTTTCCAAATAGGAGGTGTGTAAAGCTAGACCTTCTTCCTCGACGCGGATACGATACATAAGCATAATTGCATTCAAAAGAGTAAAGAGAGTTGCTGTAATATATAGACCAAATAATAAAGGAATGCTCGCAATCTCAATGATCACCGCTAAATAATTTGGGTGGCGTATCCAACGATAAGGCCCCTTCGCTTGCAAAACCGTTCCAGGAATCACGACGATTCGTGTATTCCAATAAGTGCCGAGAGAAAGAATTGCCCACATGCGTAAAGCTTGAGCGAGAATAAATAGAATGAGTGGATAGATGGCCCAGGTTGGCATCGTAGGATTCAATATTTTATATTCGATCAGCATGGATATAAAGAAGAATGTATGCAAGGTCCACATCCATTTATAATGCTCTCGTCCTAATTCAAAGCCCCCTCGTTCAAAGGCCCATTTATAGTTTCTTTTGGCGAGCTGTAGCTCTCCGAGACGCTGTACAATCAGTATCACAATAAAAAAATAGAAAAGCATGATATCCCCTCACACGATTGAAATTACCATTGAACCAAAAGAAGCTCTGACGAAAATCCTGGTCCCAGTGCTGCAAGTAAACCAAAATCTTCAGGCTTTGCTCTAGAGAGAAAGCGTTGTAAAACAAATAAGATTGTTGCCGAGGACATATTGCCATATTCTGCAATGATTTCTCGCGCAACTTCAGTTTTAAGATGATCGATCCCTAATGCGACTTCATATGCATCCAATACCTTTTTTCCACCCGGATGGAGGATAAAATGTTCAATGTCTGTCAGACTTAGTTTATGCGAAGACAGAAACTGAGAGATATTCGGTAAAGCCACCTCTGCAACAATGGATGGAATGTCACGTGAAAAGATCACCTTCAACCCGTCGTCTTGTAGCTCCCAGCCCATTACATCGAGTGAGTTGGGAAACTGTGTGCTCATAGTGCCAATCATTTTAGGCCCCTTAGCGTTCTTTTCATCCTCTGCTGCTCCTGAAATCAATACGGCAGCAGCGCCGTCAGCAAATAGAGATGTAGCGACGATATTGCTTTTTGACAGATCATTTCGTAAGAAAGTAAGGCCACATAGTTCGACTGCGACGAGTAATACGCGCTCATTTGGAAATGCACGCACATATTCAAACGCTCGTGAGAGTCCAACTGCGCCGCCTGCACAGCCTAAGCCCCAGATTGGCGTTCTCTTAATATGAGAAGGAAAGCCAAGTCTTTGGCATATGTGCGCATCAATACTAGGTGTAGAAATTCCGGTACTTGATATAAATATGAGATGGTTGATCTCGGAGACTGAGCAGTTTGCCTGCTGTAGGCAATGATGAATCGCCTGCTCACTTAACGCTATAGCTTCCTTTAGATAAAGTTGATTTTTTTCGCTAAAAGAATGATCACTGTAGAACCACTCCGGGGGAACAGAAAAGTGACGTTTTTTAATTCCTGTATTTTGATAAATCGAGAGATAGCGATCGAGGTTCTTGATGGAGGCAAAGATCTCCTGCACCAGCTGTTCAACCTGCTCTTGTTGATAAATATAAGCTGGGACTGCCGTTCCAATCGCATTGATTACAGCCATGAGTCGAGTCCTTTCGATAAGTCTTATACGTTAATTGTTTCCTATTATATGGAAAAAATTCATAAAGAGCTTTATACTAATTTTAGGTGATTAAGTGGTAGGAACAGTAATGTAGGCCAAATAAAATGATATAATGAAAAAGGTTTTGACGTGATTGAAACTTTTTAGAGGTGTAACTCGTCATGTAGAGAGTAGAGAAAAATGCTATACGAGAGAAATAGATTGGGGGAGATGCGAAATCACTGAGCAAACAAAAATGGATGGTCCATTACTAGAGGTTAAGGGAGTTGTCCGCAGCTTTCCGGTAGGTGATAAGGAACTAACTATTTTAAAAGGTGTAGACCTACAGATAAAGAAAGGGTCACTCGTAATGTTAAAGGGTAGATCCGGGTCTGGGAAAACTACCTTACTTAATATTATGGGCGGCTTAGATATTCCAACTGCAGGCGAAGTTTACTTTAATAATCAAAACCTCACAGCATTATCGGATAATGAACGAACGATGATAAGAAGAAAGGAAATGGGCTTTATATTTCAAGCCTTTGCGTTGATGCCGCTTTTATCCGCTTGGGAAAATGTCGAGCTTACTTTACGAATGGCAGAGGTCCCGCGCAAGGATTGGAAGTCTCTCATTGAGGAATGCTTGGATATGGTAGATTTATTAAAAAGGAAAAATCATAGGCCATATGAGCTCTCAGGGGGAGAGCAGCAAAGGGTTGCAATTGCTCGTGCACTTGCTCACAAGCCCGCTATTATTCTAGCAGATGAACCTACAGCAGAGTTGGATAGCAAGCGTAGTATCCAAATGATTGATACATTTAAACGATTAATCAAGCGTGAAGGTCTAACGATCTGTATGACCACGCATGACCCAGCAATTATGGAGGTGGCAGATGAAATCTATGAAATGGTGGACGGGAAATTACAAAAGATCTAGAAGTGTTTTTATTTTGTTTATGATCGTATTGCTCGTATTTTCTTCTGGTTGTTCGATCTTCCCGAAAGAGGCAGAAGAAGAGGAAATTCCAGTAATTGAACCCCCGAAGATCTCGAAGAAACCGGAAATGGTCGTCACAAAAGGGGACTTGGTCATTACAGCTAAGGGATCAGGGCAGGTATATTCCAATACAGAGGAATTTCTTTATTTTACTGGTACAGAGAAAGACGATGGTAGTGGAGGTACAGGTGCTCAAAATGAAACCTTCCGTATCAAGAAGGTCTATGTAGAGCAGGGACAGGAAGTTTCAAAGGGAGATGTACTTGCAGAGTTAGAGACACGTGATCTCGATTTAAAAATCGAAAAGAGTGCAAACCAGCTTAAAATTGATGAGTATCAGTTGATTCAAAGACTGAGAGAAGAAGTCAATACGATCGAGGAGCAAATCGATCTCGAGCAAGTAAAAGCAGCATTTCGTGATAAACAGATCGAGCATGAAAAGCTCGTTCGTCAGCTGTATAATTCTCAGGTTATAGCTCCGATTGATGGTACTGTATTTCAGGTATATTACAGCAGTGGCGATCAGGTTAAAGCCTATGATCCAGTTGTACTCATCATCGACACAAGTGATCTTGTAGTTGGAATTCGAATTACTGAATCAGAGCAAAAGCTACTTACAGTAGATCAAGATGTAGCGGTTGAGATTGGTGGTAAACCTTATCAAGGTAAAATTGCCAAACTCCCAAGCGGCAAGAAAGAAACGTCATTTGATCCGTGGAATCCTAATTATAGACCAAAGGATGACCGTGAAGGCTTGGTGCTCATTTCTGTAGATCAGCTTTCAGAAGGTGTGAAGCGTGGTATGGTTGCAAATGGAACCATTATATTACAGGAGAAAAAAGATGTGATAAAAATTCCGCTCTCCTTCTTGCATACTTATGGTGAACGTAATTACCTCATTGTCACCGATGATCAAGGGAAACGAGAAGTTGATGTTGAGTTGGGTCTTCGGTCAGCGAGAGAAGTGGAGATCGTAGAAGGCATTGAAGCTGGCGTTACGATCATTGGGAGATAACGGAGATGCAAATACTACGCTTTTTATTTACCAAGATGTGGAATGTAAAGTGGCTGACCCTCAGTTCCCTACTTGGTCTGGTCATTGCCGTTTCTCTTACAACAAGTATACCGATGTATACGAATGGGGCATTAAAAAACCTTATTTATAAGGAGCTTGAGGAACATTCCGCTGGATTACCTGCAGGCGCTCTGACCATCCGCTATCAGACGATTGCTAATCAATATCCGGATCCAGAAAATGTAGAAGCCATACGTAGCTATATCGCAGAAAAAATTCCTATCGATTCTCAGTTTCCTGTTGCTCGCTTTGTTCCTACTATGAGTCTCAAGATCCAACAAGTAAAGCCGGAAAAAGGTCAGGATGTAGATAGTAGTAAGCGTCGACAACTCGGAATCACCTCGATTGCGGGAATTGAGGATGAAATCTCAATTATTGACGGGAAGCTATTCTCTGATCAAAGTAGTAATAAAGTTATCGAAGCAATTGTACCAAAGGATAGCCTTCATATTTATAATTATCCTGTTGGAACGGTATTTGACTATCCAGTTCAGGGTGGTAAAACGATCAAAAATATTAAGATCAAGGTCGTAGGTGCTTACGAACTTAAAGATGAGAGCAGTTCCTTTTGGTTTCAAGGAAAAGATGCACTCAAGAATATGCTAATCATTCATGATAAGGTGATGGTTGAGGAACTTTTAAATCAAGGTGTTCCTCTGAATATCGGAAACTGGTTTTATGAGTTTGATCTTAAAGATATTCAATCATCACAGATGAATTCAGCGAAGAGATGGCTTGAGAATCTTGATATTCAGCTCAACAAGGTACTGCCAAATACAAAGGTCGAGATTTCCTTCCTTGAACTGTTACAAAAGTTCAGTGTGCAAAACAGTCAATTAAGTCTATTGTTATTTACGTTAGCAGCTCCGATTCTTGTATTGGTGTTTTACTTTATTTTGATGAATTCACGCCAATCCCTTGAGCGGCAGCGAGGCGATATCGCCGTCTTACGTAGCCGTGGAGGTAGCTCCAATCAAATCTTTTGGATCTACTTGATTGAAGGTATATTACTCGGAATATTAGCACTCATCATTGGACCGATCTTGGGCTTTCTCATGGCTAAGAGCTTAGGTTCTTCAAGTGGCTTTCTCTATTTTGTTAATCGAAAGGCAGTAACGGTTGGGATCACTTTTGATGTGTTCATGTATGCTCTCTTTGCTGTCATTCTTGCGATTATGGCTAGCGTCATTCCTGCTCTAAGCTATGCAAGACAGAGTATCGTGAGTCATAAACAAGATTTGGCACGTACAACCAAGAGTCCACTTTGGCAAAAACTCTTTTTAGATGTATTGCTACTAGGTGTGGCCGCATATGGTTGGTACTTATTCCAGCAAAGAAAGATTACGCTCGTCTCATCAGGTTTAACGAATGATCAATTACAGGTAGAACCACTACTTTTCTTTGTACCAGCGATCTTTTTATTTGCATGTGGACTCTTGTTTATTCGTCTGTTTCCATGGGTGTTAAAGCTACTTTTCTTAGGAACAAAGAGGCTAAAAAGCATCCCCGTTTATCTGACGATGACACAGCTATCACGCTCGGCCAAACAATACCACCCAGTAATGCTGTTGCTCACCTTAACGCTAGGACTTGGTGTGTATAGTGCTTCGACTGCGCGGACGATTGACCTGAATACCTCGGAAAGCTCACTCTATCAGTACGGAACAGATGTGGTGATGCAAGCACAGTGGGCAAGTCAGATTGATCCTGAAGCCTTGAAGAAGGCTTATGAGAATAGCCAAGGGCAGCCGCCAGACTTAAGTAAGCTTCCTGTTCAATTTTTGGAGCCTCCCTTTGAGGTATTCCGTAATTTGGATGGAGCAGATGGAGTTGCGCGAGTTCTTACACAAAAGGTAAGCATTTCTGTCGGGAACAAAGGGCTAGGACAAGGTAATATGATGGCGATTGACAATGCGGATTTTGCTAAAGTGGCTTATTTCAAACGTGATTTGTACCCGAAGCAAATTCATCCTTTTGAGTACTTGAACTATTTAGGTCAGAACGAAGCAGCAATGCTTGTCTCACAAAAGTTTTTGGATAAAAACGATATCGAGCCAGGTACGATTGTCACGCTCGTAATTAAACAAAGACCTGTAGATTTTTACGTTTATGCAGGTGTACCTTATTGGCCAACTATGTATCCTGACGAAGCGCCGTTTTTTGTCGTCAATCTTGATTATATCAATGATCAAATCCCTTTAGAGCCATACGATGTTTGGATTAAAAAGAGAGAAGACGGTAGTGTAATAGCAATGATGCAGGAGCTTGCTGAGCACAATACGTATTTGGTCTCTGTAGAGGATTATAAATCCGAAATGATCCGGCAGATGAAGCATCCTTCTAAGGGCGGCGTGTTTGGTATTCTTAGCTTGGGCTTCCTTGTTTCGATGTTTATCTCGTTACTTGGTTATATACTATATTGGTTTTTCGCTTTATCACAAAGAACAGTACAATTTGGGATCTTGCGTGCATCGGGATTAACTCGTGTAGAGTTGACCGCCATGTTGGTGCTTGAACAGCTGCTAACGGCAGGCACCTCGATTATTATCGGGTTGATTAGTGGACTGCTAGCAAGTCGTATCTTTATTCCATTTATGCAATCATCGAGTTCAGCACAAAAACAGGTGCCTCCATTCCAAGTCGTATTTGATCCTTCAGATTTAAAGAATTTATTGTTTGTGGTTATTTTTATGATGGTAATTGGAGTTGCACTCTTGGTTATTCGTATCCGCTCTTTACGTGTCCATCAAGCAGTGAAATTGGGGGAGGAGAGGTAAAATGATCCATTGCGAAGGCTTGGTCAAGATTTATAAAACCGATGACCTGGAAGTAATGGCTCTTCAAGGTCTCAATCTCGAAGTAAAGAGAGGCGAAATGATGGCCATTATCGGAAGCAGTGGTAGTGGTAAATCAACACTTTTGAACATTTTGGGTGGATTGGATCGTCCTTCGGCAGGTCAGGTACGAGTAGGAGACTGGGATTTACTCAAGATGAGTGAGCAGGACCTGGTCAAGTACAAACGGAACACAGTCGGATTTATATGGCAAAATAATGCGCGTAACCTGATCCCGTATTTAACAGCGATTGATAACGTAACGGTACCGATGATCCTCAATGGTAAGCATGACGTTGAAAGAGCAAAAAAATTGCTCGAGGCAGTTGGTTTAGGAGATCGCATCCACAATCGTTTACAACAGCTATCTGGGGGAGAGCAGCAGAGAGTGGCGATTGCAATTGCTCTAGCAAATGAACCTGAGCTATTACTCGCTGATGAACCAACAGGTGCTGTGGATAATGAGACCTCCAATTTGATTTTAGATATTTTTCGAAAGTTAAACCAAGAGATGGGTGTCACAATCGTCATCGTTACGCATGATCTGTCATTAGCGAAAAAAGTGGACCGAGTAGTAAATATTCGTGATGGTCTCACAAGTACTGAGTTGCTTCGTCGCTCAGAGGATGAAAGTCAACATCAAGGCAATCATCAGGAATTTGTTGTAGTGGATCGGGTTGGACGCTTGCAGATTCCACAAGAGTATCTAAGTGCTTTACAGGTTAAGGATAAGGTTACGTTAGAGTTCGATGGGGATAAGGTAGTCATCCGCTCCCCGAATAGTGAAGATGACGAACTGCTTCATGCTGAAGCAGTAAAAGAGCAGGAAGAGAGTTTTTAATAGATAAAAACAATAAAAGAAAAAGGGTGGATTAGATGAAAGTAAATAAGCTATTATTGGTTCTGATGGTTGCTCTACTCATGGGGGCATTATTAGCAGGATGTTTTAATACAAAGCCTGCAGAAATCGATAACACACCTAAAGTACTCAAGGTACTAGGCTATGAATGGTCTGTAAATGAATTGGGTCAGCTTTTTGAAGTTTCACGAGATAACGTTACGATAGAACTGATTGATCTTGAGAAGCTCCGTCGCGATAAAGAAAAAGAACTACAAGAGGAATCTGGAAACGATCCTAATCGCCCATACTATAACATTGATATGTATGAGATCATCAAGGAGGCGATGACAGGGCCAAATCCTCCAGATGTAGTGTATTTGGATCAGAGCACGCTCCCTAAGCTTGCGGATGAAGGGCTATTATCACCATTAGATACGTTTATTACGAAGGATAAGTTTGATATCGATAAAATCGCGCCTGCCGTTCGAGAAGGCATTCAGGATTTGGGTAATGGTACGTTATATGCACTTGCACCTACCTACTACTCAAGTGCCTTATTTTACAATAAAAATATCTTTGATTCACGTAGTCTTAGCTATCCAACAGACGGAATGACCTGGGATCAGGCTTTTAACCTAGCTCGTGACCTTTCTTATGAGGAAAATGGTCAAAAGAAATATGGATTTTCCTTTGGATGGGGAGATTTTTATAATCAAATCTCCACATATTCTCAACCACTAGGAATCACGATCTTTGATGAAGATTATACAACATTAACAGTTAATACACCTGAAATGGAAAGAATTTGGTCAACTCTTTTAGAGCTTAATAAAGCTGAAGTCATTGCACCTGTATATGATTGGGAAAAGAATCAAGAACCAGGCAAGTATAAGCCATATGATGAGAATGATTTCATAGCTGGTCGTGCAGCGATGCAGGTAGCAAGCTATCATGAGATCAGAAGAATTGTAGAGGCGTTATCTGGTGCTGGCTACTGGGGTAATGATGCAGTCATGCCAGAGCCGTTCGAGTGGGATGTTGTCACTATACCTGTACATGAAGAGGCACCTGGGGTAGGCGGGAATACCTGGATTAATAATATGATGGGAATTAATGTGAGTGCTGAAAACCCTGATCTTGCTTGGCAGTATATTAGCTTTATCAATGGTGAGCGAGTTGCAAAGGTTCTCGCAAAGAAAAATTATGAACTGCCAGCACGTTCTGACTTTGCACAGGCTCCAGATGGTTTAAACATTAATATAGCAGCTTTTACTGCACTAAAACCAGCACCTTATAATCCAGATGGGGACCTTTATAAGAAATTTCCTAATGGTAATATATGGGAAATCCATGATTTGAATTATCGTATGGCTGAAGCTGTTCAGAAGGGTGAAAAGACAGTAAAAGAGGCGTTAGATGAATACCAGACTAAAGGTCAGGAAATTTTGGATCGTCTAAATAAGCAATTAGAAGACGGTACATTAGGTGAAGGTGGTCCAGATTTTGGAATACCACGTATGCCTATTGATGAAGCGCCAGTTGATGCGATGCCAGTAGAAGAACCAACAGAAGATGAGTCCTCAGATGATGAAGATAGTGATACTGGAACAGGTAATGAGGGTTAAGTAAACCAAAGAGGCTTGCAATTTCATAATCAAATTGCAAGCCTTCTATGTAAAGTAATGCTGTGAAATTGAAAACTATTATTTTCGAAGTAATTGAAAAGGAGGATGGAATGTGAGAAAAATAACAGCCAAGATTATGGTCGCAGTAATGCTCAGTTCCTCTATCGTAGCAGTTGCTCCAGTTGCTTTTCCTGCTACAGTCCACGCACAACAAATAGTTTATACAGGTCTATCAAAACCGGTTTCGATAGAGAATAAAGGGACGATAGAACTAAAAACGATCTTTGCAGTTCCAAGTGCTGAGGGACAGGTAGTTACCTTTACGCTCGATGTCGTTAATAACGGTAAAGATATGATCGATTTTAATAAGTATTGGTTACGTATAAATACAAAAGATGGTAAAAAGTACCCTATGCGTTGGGTTGACCAATCCAAAAACTTAATTTATCCAGGTCAGAGACAGACTATACTCTTTTATACTATTCTACCTAAAAATATGAGTTTGTCGGATGTTAAACTACGTCTTGTAAAATGGGATACTTCTATCGCATCATTTGAACGCGATCTTGGAGAGTTGCCGATTAATGCATCTATTATTCCGACCCTCGGGAGATCGTTGTCTAAGTTTATTGGTCTAACGAACAATCAAATTGAGGCACGCGTAGAGCTAGGTGGAACAATAGAAGATAGTAAGCAAAAAACCGTTAACTACTATGTAAAATTAATGAACAAAGGACAATACGCGTTCACTCTTCCAGACTATCAATATATTATTGTTACGAATACTGGGATTGCTTATCCACTTACTGTAAATAGTGGTTCGAATAGCGCAAGCTCAAATCAGCTACTTCCATGGATCGAAGAGGAAGTAGGGCTGACAGGTATAGTACCAAGTACAGTTGATCTAAACGATGTAGCCGTGTATATTCTACATCCACATGGTGGAGATAAAGGGCAGGTGCTACTACCAGTAACCGTTTTTAGAGCATTTGATGCGATTGGAGAAGATGGGACAGGTAGTGATGGGTCGATTGAATGGGGAGCTGATACCGAATTAATCCTTAGAGGCGAAAAGAATAGTGATGAGAGTAAAACCAGCCTAGTGGTAACATCTATCCAACGATTCCCTTGGGATCATCGAGATATTCTCTCAGCTCAAGTAAAACTAATTAATACGGGTGAAACAACAGTATCTATTCCGCAATTGATGGGACAATTTGTATTAGGTGATGGATTTAAAGTAAATGCAGAAGTTGTGCAAAGTAATTCAGATCAGATGCTAATACATCCCGGAAGTTCTATAACATATCAAGCAATTGGTTATATCTCCTATGCTTCGTCATTTAGGGACGCATATATTGAGCTTAAGGAAAATAACGAGACAGGCTATCAGAAAGTAATAAAATCAGGTCGCATTCCGCATATTACCTTTACAGAACGTGATACTCAAGTTTCAGTAATAGACTTAAATAAAAGTCATGTAATCGGTGAAAATACTGGTCTAAGTACATTGAAATTTGGTGAGGTAGGCACCTATAAGTCTGTTAATGGTAAGTATGTTGTTACGCGCGTAGTAGTCACCAACTTAGAACAAAGAAGTATGAAGGTTCCGCAATTAAAAGCGTATTATAGAACAAAACAGGGAATAATCTATCCTGCTACAATTTCTGATTTTGATGAAAATAATTTCCCTAGAGGTGCTTCGGTAATAAGTTTTTATGCTGAGTTCCCCGAGGAAATTAAGCAAGAAGAGCTACAACTGATTGTAGGGGAAAAGGTAAACGATAAAGGTATTAAGGACGGAGTAGCCTATCAATTGAACGAGGATACAACTAAAATAGCCGATCGAATTGATACCATTTATTATTACCCGTATACACTAAAATTTAGTAGTTTTTTTGCGGACGAAAAAGGTTTTACTTTTAATCTAAAAAAGGAGAAATCGTTTAATAGTATTGCTAACTTAGGTGAACGTAGGCTCATAATGGAATATACAGATATGTTTGGGGACTATGCTGGAGAACATGAAGTGATCGTTGAAGGTGGTAAAGCTTGGGATGGAAAAGTGACGATAGGACTTCCTAATACACCTTCTGATGATTTTGGAAATAACGTATTTACAGTAACTATTTATGATGTATATAAAAATTCTAAAAAAGCACTAGCAAAGCAAACATTTTATATTTACCGTTCGTTACCATAAAGTCAATGAATTAAGGAGTAGCATAATGAAATAAGCGGCCCCAATTTGGGTAGCCGCTTATTTTTAATAAATAAATACTTCATTACAATCTAGGTCCCGCATTTTTAATCGCATCGGGCATAATGCTGAATTTCTCAAAGTTCTTCGCAAAGCGTGCAGCAAGATCCTTTGCTTTTACGTCGTAGTCCGTTTGGTTTTTCCATGTATTGCGTGGGATCAGAACTTCTGAAGGAACTTCTGGGCAAGATGTAGGAATCTCTAGACCAAATATTGGATCAACAGTAGTTTCTGCTTGATCAATTGATCCATTCATAATTGCATCGATCATTGCACGTGTGTATTTTAGCTTCATTCGCTCACCTTCACCATATGGACCACCAGACCAGCCCGTGTTGATGAGGTAGACGCGTACATTGTGTTCTCGAATTTTCTTACCTAATAGCTCAGCGTATACATATGGCTGTAAAGGTAAGAAAGGTGAACCAAAACAAGTAGAGAAGGTTGCTTCGGGCTCAGTAACACCGCGCTCTGTACCAGCAAGCTTACTTGTATATCCTGATAAGAAATGATACATTGCCTGTTCTTCAGAAAGCTTAGATACGGGTGGCAATACACCAGAGGCATCCGCAGTTAAGAAGATGATGACTTTGGGCATACCACTTACGCTAGGGATTAGAGCACCATCAATATAATCAATCGGATAGGCTACACGTGTATTTTCAGTGAGAGAAGAATCATCAAAATTAGGGATTCTACTTTTTGGATCAATGACAACGTTTTCTAGTACAGACCCAAAACGAATGGCACTCCAGATTTCAGGTTCTTTCTCTTGGGAGAGATTAATGCATTTCGCATAGCATCCACCCTCGATATTAAATACCCCATGATCACTCCAGCCATGCTCATCATCACCGATGAGTGAACGATTTGGATCAGCGGAAAGAGTAGTTTTACCTGTACCGGATAATCCGAAAAAGAGTGCGACGTCGCCATCTTTACCTACGTTTGCAGAACAATGCATGGGCATAACGCCCTGCTGTGGAAGTAAGTAGTTCATCACACTAAAGATGGATTTCTTCATTTCTCCTGCATATTCAGTTCCACCGATTAATACCATACGTTTTTCAAAGCTAATGATAATAAACGTGTCGGAATGTGTGTCATCGATTTCTGGAATCGCCTTACTATCAGGAATGGTAATTACAGTAAATTGTGGTTGATGTTTCTCAAGTTCTTCCGCAGTAGGACGAATAAAGAGCTGGTGCACAAATAAATTATGCCATGCATATTGATTAATGATTCGGATCGGAAGGCGATAGTTATGGTCTGCTCCGGCAAAGCCATCAAATACAAAGAGATCACGTTGTTCTAATGACTCTAAAACTCGACGATAAATTTGATCAAATTTATCGACAGAGATCGGTTGGTTGACGCTACCCCATGCGATTTGATCGTGTACGGAAGGTTCATCTACAATATATTTATCCTTTGGTGATCTGCCTGTATATTTACCAGTAGTAGCACAAAGGGCCCCTTGTTCTGTAAGTACTGCTTCTTTTCTCATAATTGCTTGTTCTACTAATCCTGCAGGACTAAGATTGAAAAATACATTTTCACGATTTAAAATCTGATTAAGTGTTGCATACGTCGTTTCCACGTTTTAATTCAATTCCTTTCCTAATCGTATTTAATTTACCCGTTAACTTCACATACATATTTTAAGTTATACTATTCTGTTTCACAACCTAAAATATTATGACATATTTACGGGGAAATTGGTATCGTTAATACTGCAACTTTTTTTGTCATATTACGTTCTAATATTATAAAGGAAATATGAGATCATCAAATTGAGTAAGATATGATATGATTGATGGTATCATTTTAGTATTTAGTTTAGGGAAAATGAGGAGAAATTATGGCAGAGCTATCTAGAACACAACAAAAGAGAAGAATGAAAAGAGGATCAGGTCGTACGCAAAAGATCATTATTTGGAGCATCATTTCTCTTGCTCTCTTCGTTTTTGGATTTGCCATCTATACATATGTTAAAGCTAATGAATTTCTAGAAACTATAATTGTACCAGATGATCCAGCAATAGTAGAATGGGACCCTGATGACAAAAAATATACTGAAGATCCATTTGCGATGGTAATTATAGGACTAGACTCTCGAGCGCAAACCGGTAGTCTCAATACCGATGTTTTAATTGTGGCGGTCGTGGAGCCGGAAACTAAAAATGTAACCATGTTTTCGATTCCCCGTGATACAGCAGTCGCGATACCGGGCTATACGGGCTATCCCAAAATTAATGCTGTCTATGCAAACGGGGAAATGGCTCGTCGCAATGCAGAACGTAAAAATGAACCGATTACGGAAACTGGAACAAGTTTATTGAAAAAGACGATTGAAGGTTTGTTTGGCATACCTGTTAAGCATTATATAACCGTAGATTTTGATGGATTTGTTAAAGTGATCGATGATCTTGATGGAATTGAAGTAGACGTAGAGCGAAACCTCGTTTATCACGACCCTACTGATGGTACTGCAATCAACTTAGAAAAAGGACAACAAACATTAAATGGTAAGAAGGCATTAGACTACGTACGCCATCGACAGGATGATCGTGGTGAAAAATATTGGTCCTCTGATTTTGATCGTAATCGTAGACAACTTTTGGTCATCAATAAAGTGGTTGATAAAATGAAATCCTTTACAGGTATCACCAGAATATTCGATATAATGAAAACAACAAGCGATCATATCTCTACGGATCTTTCTAAGGAGAAGATCAAAGGATTGGCCGTAGATTTTAGATCGATTGGATCAGAAAATATCACTACGTTAGAGACAGGTGCCTACTGGGATAGTAAAATCGCAAAAACAATCATCCCAACGGAAAAATTAGAAGAAATACGTCTTTTACTATGGAGTAAAATGGGTATCAGTGAAAAGGAAGGTCGAGCAAAACTTCTCAAAGAGAATGATTTAGCTGTGACAAATCTAATGATAGAGAGGGAAAAGGCAGCTAAAGAAAGCGCAAGTCAAAAAAAGAATCATCAAGCCTCTTCATCAAACTCCGAGGCTGTAACTGAGAGTGATCAAAATGAATTAACTGATACACAACAACCAACCGAAGAAGACAGCGCAAGTTCTAATACAGAAGATCAAGAGAGTACACCATAATAGGAAATCGTATGTTACACTCATATACGCGGGAAACTTAGAATGGAAGTTACCACTTATATGAGTTTTTTCATGAGGTGATCATATATGGCTCATTTTCAACGAAAAGGAAATTGGTTGGAATATCTTAGCTCCAAACATGATGATGGTAAGGCTCTCGAATATCTATTAGAAGAGAGAATGGGTCTTACATCACGAATTCAAAAAAAATTAATCGATCGTGGTGAAGTACAGATAAATGGTCGTAAGCCTGCTCTACCAGTAACGATCAAAACGGGGGATCGTATTCAGGTACAATTATTTACTGTGGAGGATTATGGCGTTACACCAGAACCGATTCCCATCGACGTACTTTATGAGGATGATCATCTACTCGTAGTGAATAAAGCGGCAGGGCTTGCCGTTCATCCAACGGAGCCTAATCAGAGTGGAACTTTGGCTCATGCAATCGCGTACCACTATCAGTTGCAGGGCTTGCAGATTAAGGTTCGCCATGTTCATCGATTAGATAAAGACACTTCAGGCATATTGTTAATTGCTAAACATGCGGTAGCTCATACTCTACTTGATGAGGCACTTCGTGATCGCAACATAAAACGACAATATGTAGCTGTCGCAACTGGTGTATTTACAGAAAAACAAGGAAAAATTACTGAGCCTATTGGTCGTGATCGTCATCATCCAACGAGAAGAAGAGTTTCGCCTAAAGGTGATCCAGCACTTACACATTTTCGATTGATGGAGCAATTTTCGGAAGGTGCTCTCCTTCAATTGGAGTTGGAAACAGGAAGAACACATCAGATTCGTGTTCATCTCAGCCATCTAGGGCACCCGATCTATGGTGATACAATCTACGGTGGACCTAAATATCCCATTCGCCGTCAAGCGCTGCATGGAGAGCGCCTACAATTCATCCATCCGATTACTAGAGAAGAAATGGATATAAGTGCCCCATTACCTGAGGATATTAAAAGTTTACTTCATTATTTACAGGAGTCTTAGTGAAAGAATTATTTGCACCTTTTTACAAGTTATGCTACTCTTATTAAGACCAAAAGAGGCATTTCCTTTTTAGTGGGGAAAATGTCTTTCTTTTTTGGGTATTATATATTATAGAAATTGTATCTAAAAGGAGTATGAAAACGATTGACATTATTTAGTTCATTTGCAATAGATGAAAAAATCTTGCGTGCATTGAGCAGTATGGGATTTGAAGAAGCGACTCCCATTCAAGAAAAAGTAATTCCTACATTATTAGAGGGTCGAGATCTTATTGGGCAAGCGCAAACAGGCACCGGAAAGACCGCAGCCTTTGGTATCCCATTATTGGAAAAAGTCGACTTGGATAATCAATCGATACAAGCAATGGTTCTCGCTCCAACACGTGAGTTAGCAATCCAAGTAGCCGAAGAACTAACCAAAATTGGAAAGTACAAGCGTGTCGATGTTGTAGCTGTTTATGGCGGACAGGAAATCGATCGCCAGATTCGTGCGCTTAAGAAAAAGCCACAGGTGATTGTTGGTACTCCAGGGCGATTGCAGGATCATATCCGTAGACGCACCATTCGCCTCAATGATCTTAAAATGGTGATCTTAGACGAAGCGGATGAGATGCTCGATATGGGCTTTGTTGAAGACATCCAAGCTATATTGTCACATGTTCCAGATGAGCGTCAGACACTGTTATTCTCAGCAACGATGCCACCTAAAATCAAGGAATTAGCTAAGCAATTTTTAAAATCACCAGAGCATATATCTGTAATTCCAAAGGAACTAACCGTTCCTAATATCGAACAGACATATTTGGAAGTACACGAGCGTCAAAAATTTGATGTACTCTGTCGATTGATCGATATCGATAATCCAGAGCTCTCGATTGTCTTCGGTAGAACGAAGCGTAGAGTTGATGAGTTAAGTGAAGGATTAATTGTACGTGGATATCAGGCTGCTGGTATTCATGGAGATCTCACACAACGTCAACGTGACGAAGTAATGCGTAAGTTTAAGGATGGACATCTCGATATTTTGGTCGCAACCGATGTGGCTGCTCGCGGGCTCGATATATCAGGAGTAACCCATGTATACAATTTCGATATTCCGCAAGACCCTGAATCTTATGTACACCGCATTGGCCGTACGGGCAGAGCAGGAAAGAAGGGCGCAGCGATCACTTTTGTTGTGCCGCGTGAAATCGATTATCTCAAAATGATTGAACGTATCGCTAATATCACTCTGAAAAGAAGAGCATTACCATCGTTCTCTGATGCGTTACAAGGGAAACAACGTTTTGCAGTTGAACAATTGATGGAGGTAATCTCCAAAGGAGAGCTTGGCATTTATCGTGAAGTAGCAGAGGAACTGTTGGATCAAATTGATTCTGTTACATTACTCTCTGCTGCAATCAAGATACTAACGAATGAAAAAGATGATCTCAAACCAGTGATCCTAACTGAGGAAGCACCACTTAGATCTAATAAGAGACTACGTAATAGTGAACCGCGTGATCGTGGAGATCGTAAGGGTGGTTTTCACCGTCGTCCTTCAAAGCAAGATGGAGGGAATCGCCGTCCACGTGGTGGTAATCCAAGAAAAAAGAAGGATATATAAGAGTAATTATTAAAAGAGAAGTGTATAGGAGCAAAGATCATTAACATGATCCGATCCTATCGCTTCTCTTTTTGCTGATTTTGTGTAAATGCCTCTTTAGGTAGCTCCGGAGGGAAGAGAAATTGGCGTAAATGCTTTACTCTAGCTTCGGTATCAATATGCAAATTCGAGCCGATTTGTACGGTTCCGGAGGTTGAAACCCCATGAATAGAAATATCGCCTGTTCGAATATAAGGTGATTGATTAAGGATGTTTACATTTATGCTTTCAGTGATTATAGGTAGTGGAATCCTACGACTATAGAGAGGATATTGTGAGAGATCATTTTCTCGATCTGAAAATATCGGTAATTGTCTACTGATCGCTAAAACCTTACACCGTGGTGCTAGTACTAAGCAATCTCCAAACTGTATCGTTCCCCCGATCAGCAATGAGCGTAGCTTAAAGCTCTTAACCACCGAAATACGAGGTTGATTAGATGACACTGGTCGTCTCCGCAGCAAGTGGGACAAGTCCAATCGTTACAGCTTCCGGTGGTGTGTCAAATATAGAAGCAGAGGTTATCGTTTGTGTGTCACCTATAATAAAGACAGCAGAAGCTGCTACCCCAAGAATGTGGATATTTCCCACATGGCATTCCTTATTAATCACATGTAAATTCATCATACACCATCCTGCTCATGCGGTAATCCGCGAATAAAGTTTTCGATTGCCAAACGAATATCCTGCTTTGTTTGCGCAAAAATTTGCTCCTCCGAAATATTCTGATTTTTGATATCCGATGGTGATTTGTTCTGTTGTAAGTAAAAACGAATACGAGGCTCAATTTGTTTTTTGATCTCTTCCATAATCATAGGGAAAAAATCTGCATCAATTGGAACATTGTATTGTTCTGAAATGCGCGCCATATCGTTCGCGAACTCTTCATTAAGATATTGATCCACTTTTACGATCATGCGGTGAATCGGCTCCGTTTTTGGGGGGTGTTCAGGTGTTCCCTTAGGTATTCCACCGGTAATGTCCTTGCCATTAATGCTTAACTCATCAATTTGATCACTAATCGTACTAGGTGTAATCCCTATATTTAATGTTCCTTCGAGCTTCTCTACCTTTAGTTGATCAAAATGATACTCGAGCCTCTCGATATTGATCCGTTTTTCATTTTTTAGTTGATTTAACTCTTGATTGAGTTCTGTCATCCTACCTTCGAGGAGTGTGAGCTGCTCTTGTTGTGTTTTTAATACCTGGTACAACTGCTGTAAATAGGTGTATAGAGCATCGTGCTGGTACATAATAGGGAAATCACCTCCTAGCCAAAGCGATCGAATAATTGCATTACTTCATTCTATGCAATAATGCAATTAGGCGTTCGCCTATGCTTTATTACTCTCATAGGGAGGCGGAAGTGGTATGAGCGAGTCTGTTGGTAAAGTAAGTTCTGGTGCTGGTCCGGTAAAATTACCTGTATTATAAAGATGCGAGGCAGCTTTAATCACTCCTGCGGTACCAATCTGTAGGATTGCGGAATTGCTTACACCACCAATTCTCAAATTATGGATCGTGATCGTTTGCGTCACAAATAGATTCATGGATATGGCTCCCTCGAACAAGCAATGATCAACTATTTAATGAACTTTCTAACTCTCCACCTACCAAACCAACATCATTATCCGTAGTAAGAGTGGCACTTAATGCATTATTTGTTACCGGGAAATCACCTGTATTAAATGATCCAGAACCTGCATAGGTTTTTGAGGTGCTTTTGGGCGAGATATAGAGGGAGTCACCGAAATTAACAATTCCAGCACTACCCACACTGATGATTTTCACTCCACCTACTATTGCAGGCATACTATTACCACCTTTGCAAAAACTCTTTTCTATTGCACGCGACTCGTTCTTCAGAATTACCCCATTCTCAGTACTGAAAAAGAGGCCCATAATAGTCTATTCCAAGAGTAAATCATGGTGATTCTACATCATTGGAATTAGATGTGCTAAAATAAAAGTAGAAGTTAGAATTTGAAAGTATGAAGAGGTGCTACGCGATGAGAGAGTATCAATTGGTAGTACGAAATGATGCATATAGCGAACAAATCGCAGGAAAGTATAATAAAGAATTATTACGTCAAGGCTGGAGAAAGTCAGAACAGGCAGAATTAGTCATTGCGATTGGTGGTGATGGGACAATGCTCGAGGCATTCCACCATTATTATCGTCCAGAGGTAGCTTTTGTTGGTTTACATACGGGAAGATTAGGGTTTTATGCTGATTGGGATCGCAACGAAGCAGAGGATTTGCTCCATCATATCATCAACTCTGAACCGAAAGTAGTAGAGTATCCATTAATAGAGGTAACTTTTGAACACACAAATGGAAATCGCAAATTTTACGCTTTGAATGAGACGATTATAAAAAGTAAAAATTTATCCACCTTTGTTATGGAGGTTTGGATTAATGAGAAGCGCTTTGAGTCATTTCGTGGAGATGGTATGATTTTATCTACTCCATCTGGTTCAACAGCCTACAACCATTCAGTTGGGGGCGCGATCCTACATCCTGCATTTGAAGCAATGCAGGTATCAGAACTCGCTGCCATAAATAACCGTGAGTTTCGGACATTAAATCGGCCCTTTATATTACCACGTCATCATCTGCTCGATCTCTATCCTAAAAATCCGGGCAGAGATATTTTGGTCGGTATTGATGGTCAAGAGTATGCATTTTCTGGACTAACACGTGTACGTGCCAAAGTGGCTGAGGCGAAGGTCAGTTTTGCGCGTTATCGTCCATTTCCATTTTGGCAGCGTGTACGTGAGAAGTTCCTTGAATAATGAAGGGATGAACAAATTAAGTGAGCTGATGCACTGGTGGGTAAGAAAGCGTTGCTTGAAGTACAGCTTCAACTTCTTGCAGGCCTTTGTCAAGGTCACTAATATCTATCACCTGATAATCCTGTAGATACTCTTCCTGCTTGTGAGCATACATAGGATCGTAATAGTTTTCGAGAATCAACTGAATAAATTGCTTGTAATCATCAGCCTCTAAGGCTTGATTTATTTCCGTTCTTAACAAATTGGGCATACGCCTATCGATGACATTTAATGCATCATACGCTTTTTGTTTTAGCCATGGTTGTTCTAGAAATGGTTCTACATATTCTTTATAGGTTCGATCTACACGTACAGATAACTCCGCAGTAAGGAGAAGCTGATCGCCTCTATCCTTAGCCTCCATAATAAAATCTGGAAGCACTGCCCTACCTACACGCTTGCTTTCGGCTTCAATGAGAACAAGTGGTTTACCTTTGAGCTCCAATAAGCGCTTATACAACAAAGAATCAAATGTTTTTTGATTATGGGGCTGCCAATGACCAAATGCACCAAAAACAGAACCGCGATGATTGGCGATTTGTTCGAGGTCGAGGACAGGCCAGCCACGTTCAGCTAAGCGGTGTAAGAGCTCTGTTTTACCGATTCCTGTAAGTCCGTGGAAGACAATGACCTTATTAGGTAAAAGATGAGGACCTTCAGTTTCCATTTGTTCTAATATATAGTGACGGTAGCTCTTGTAACCTCCTGTTAAACGTGCTACATGTAAGCCAACGAGTGAGGCGAAAATTGTAACGGATTTGCTACGCATTCCACCACGCCAGCAATAGATGACAGGTTCTTTACCTTGCTCGCATATATCACGAATTTGCTTCATTATGTGCGGGATTTTAGGTGAGACGAGCTCCATTGCACGCCATTTTGCGTGGTCTGAGCCCTGCTGTTTATAGATCGTACCAATTTCTTCACGTTCTCCATCTGTAAATATCGGGACGTTGATTGCACCAGGGATATGTGACTCTTGAAACTCAATCGGCGAGCGGACATCGATACATTGGTATTGATCATTATCTAACAATTGATCTATTGAGATTTCTTTCATTGCAATTACACCAGCCTTAATTTTCTATAGCTCGTATTTTACTCCTTTATTACACGATCAGAAAGTAAAACTTTTATATTCTTATTATTACCATAGACCAGGAGGAACTATCGTTATGGATCAGCGAATACAGGAGAAGCTAAGACTACTCCCAGCTGTGCATCGTATCATTGCAGACCCACGTATTGAAACATTCATTCAAAGTGGTGAGTGGTCACGCGAGCAGCTTGTTAACGGCATAGGCAGTATACTCGACAGTCTACGCTCCGAGATCATCGCTGACCGTGAGCTGCCTGATAATGAGTCTGTAATAATTGATTATGTAGTAAAAAGGCTAGAAGTTCAAATGCAAGATTGCCTAGTGCCGGTAATTAATGGTACAGGGATACTGCTACATACGAATTTAGGACGAGCTCGAATAGCGGAACAGGCAATATCACAAATGATCGCAGCGGCCGGAATGTATAGTAATTTAGAATACAATATAGATGAAGGAATACGAGGTTCGCGTCATGATCATGTTGAGAGCCTTATTTGTCGACTCACTGGTGCGGAGGCTGCAATGGTTGTTAATAATAATGCAGCTGCTGTCTTTCTCGTTCTTCGTGAGCTCGGATATGGCCGTGAAGTTATCGTCTCTCGAGGGCAGCTTGTAGAGATCGGTGGATCATTTCGCATATCCGAAATCATGGCAGAAAGTGGTTCGCGACTTGTTGAGGTAGGTACAACCAACAAAACAAAGCTAAGCGATTATGAAAAGAAGATTAATGAGCAGACGGCATTATTATTAAAGGTACATACGAGTAATTTCAGGATCGTAGGCTTTACTGAGGAAGTAAAGACTATAGAGCTGGTTGAGCTTGCACATGCATATCAGCTGCCTTTGTATGAGGATTTAGGTAGTGGAGTGCTTTATGATTTGCGTAAGCGAGGCATCGGTGATGAACCAACTGTGACGGAAGTTTTAGAGAGTGGTGTTGATATCGTTAGCTTTAGTGGAGACAAGCTTTTAGGTGGACCGCAAGCGGGTATTATAGCAGGTAAGAAGAAGTGGATCGAGCGGCTAAAGAAAAATCAATTAATGCGGATGCTTCGTGTAGATAAGGTAACATTGGCTGGGCTAGAAGCAACGCTTAGACTATATCTTAATCCAGAACGAGCGATCTCAGAAATTCCTGCATTGCGTGATTTACTACAACCTCTAGAAATGATTAAGGATCGTGCTGAAACGTTTCTACAACAACTACAATCTAAAACGATCGTACCTGATTGGAATAAGGAAGTTCTAGCAGAGTATTCTGAGGTTGGCGGGGGTACATTGCCTACCCTAAGATTGCCAACATGGGTTGTTGCATTGACGCATTCTCAAAAGAGTGCTCAAAGTCTAGAGCGTGCCCTGCGCCTATCGAAGCCAGCAGTCATAACGCGTGTTGCAAATGAACGAGTACTTATAGATTTTCGGACGATTCTTCCCGCGGAATTAGATCAGCTCTTAGCTGTATTTGAGAATTTAAGGTTAGAGTAGATAAAAAAATATTATCCGATGTGATCTTATGTTACATTACACTAATATTGCTCATTACCTCATTCCAGAAGCAGGTCATATGACCATGTACGAAAGCCCAGATAATTGCTACGTGGTGTCGAGCATTTTATGAATTTTGACATTCACCAGAATGAGTAAAAAAAGAGTAGATAAACGAACATTCTATTGAGCACTTTATTCTGAATGTTCGTTTTTTTCTTTATTTTCGACGTATTTTTGCAAAAATTGCACCTGTTATTAGCAGTAATTATCAGTTGACATCATTTGTTTGACATAACATAATGATATTGCACCAAAAATGATTTATTCAGACAAAATAAGGGGGTCTTCGTATTGAAAAAGAGTTTAGCCATTCTACTTGCTCTTGTACTAGCACTATCTGTTTTATTAGCAGGCTGTGGAAGCAAGCCAGAAGAGAATACAGCACCACAGAACAATGATCCTGCAACAAGTGAGCCAGCAAAAAATGAGGGTCCACAAATTTTACGTTTAAACAATAGCTCTGAGCCAGGTTACTTCCATCCTGGACTAGCTCGTGGTACTCATGATTCTTGGGTATTAGAGCACACTATGGAAGGTTTAACTAAGAAGGGTACTGATGGTTCAGTACAACCAGGTATGGCTACTGATTGGACAATTTCAGAAGATGGATTGACCTACACATTCAATCTCCGCGATTCCAAATGGTCCAACGGTGATGCTGTAACCGCATATGATTTTGAATATGCATGGAAATTCGCCTTATCTCCAGAAGCAGCTTCTGAGTATGCTTACCAGCTTTGGTACATTAAAGGCGGAGAAGAGTATACCAACGGAGTAGCTACTGCTGATGAAGTAGCTGTTAAGGCTCTTGATGAAAAAACCTTAGAAGTTACTCTAGTTGCACCAACTGGATATTTCTTAGATCTATTAAACTTCTACACTTACTACCCAATCAACAAAAACGTAGCTTCTGCTAATGCAGATTGGTACAAAGAAGCAGCAACTTTCGTAGGTAACGGTGCATTCATGTTAACTGAGTGGAACCACAAAGAAAACATGATTATCAAGAAAAACTCAAATTACTATGATGCTGATAAAGTCAAATTAGATGAAATTCATTTTGCGATCATAGAAGATGAAAATACTTCATGGCAAATGTATCAGTCAGATGAGTTGGATTTCGCATATCCACTACCTGCTGATGTAATTCCTGGATTGGCTGCTGGCAATAACGCTGAGTTCTCTGCTGGTGCTGATTTAGCAACTTACTACTTCAACGTAAACACAACTGAAAAACCATTTACCAACGCTAAAGTTCGTCAAGCACTTGCAATGGCAATCGATCGTGAAGCAATCGTTACACACGTTACACAAGGTGGTCAAAAACCTGCATCATCATTAACACCTCCTGGAATTCCAGACGTAAATGGTGATTTCCAAGAGAATACTGGTAAGCTTTATGGCTTTGATATTGATTTAGCTAAGCAATTATTAGCTGAAGGATTAGCTGAAGAAGGAATGGACAAACTTTCCTTTACTTTCACTTACAACACTAACAACACTCATAAAGCAGTTGCTGAAGCAGTTCAAGAAATGTGGAAGAAAAACCTTGATGTTGATGTAACTCTTGAAAACGTTGAGTTCCAAATTAAGCTTGACCGTGAAGTTGCACTTGATTACCAAGTATCTCGTGCAGGTTGGATTGGTGACTATGTAGATCCAATGACATTCATGGATATGTTTGTAACAGGTGGCGGTAATAACAACACAGGCTGGAGCAATGCTGAGTATGATCGTTTAATCAACGAAGCAAAATTAACAGCTGATAACACAGTACGTATGGCGAATATGCATGATGCTGAGAAAATCTTAGCTGAAGAAATGCCTATTATTCCTATCTACTACTACAGTAAGCCACAAATGTTGAAATCCAATGTAAAAGGTGTATTCTATCCAGTTAACCGTTATCCGCAATTCCATTACGCTTATATTGAATAATAAGAATATAAGTAGCTAATGCAATGTAAAGAGGGTGTGCTCTTGATGGGCATACCCTCATTACACTTATAAAAGGATTATGTTTCCTGAGCAACGAGAATAATAGCTTTGAAAAAAAGAAAATAGAGAAATGGAAACGGGGGGTCTGAGTGTTAAAGTATATTTTTAAGCGTATATTTTGGGCAGTTATAACACTATGGATCGTTATTACAGCTACTTTTTTCTTAATGCACTTAGCTCCAGGGAATCCGATGGCTAAAGAAGGCAAGATGCCTGAATCAGTAAAACAAAATATTATGAAGCATTTTAATCTGGACAAACCGGTCCATGAGCAATATTGGATTTATTTAAAATCAGTAGTTAAATTTGATTTTGGTCCATCTATGAAATCAAATACCCAAACAGTGAATCAGATGATAGAAAAGGGTTTTCCTGTTTCACTACATTTAGGCTTGCAAGCACTAGCACTAGCAATCACATTAGGACTTATCTTAGGAGTGATCGCAGCGCTTTATCATAATAAATGGCCAGATTATATGTCGATGGTAATTGCTATTATTGGAATTTCAGTGCCTAGTTTTATTATGGCTACACTGTTAATTAATTTTGTAGCTGTAGAATGGAAGTTACTTCCTGTAGCCCAATGGAAGGGTTTTAAATATACAATTCTACCTACAATAGCATTGGCAATGATGCCACTTGCAACCATCGCACGATTGATGCGTTCTTCTATGTTAGAGGTTCTAAGCTCAGATTATATTAAAACGGCCAAATCTAAAGGACTTTCGCAAAGTGTTGTTATTATTAAGCATGCGATTCGTAATGCCATTTTACCAGTCGTTACGATACTTGGCACTACGCTAACAAACTTAGTAACTGGTAGTTTTATAGTAGAGAAAATTTTCGCTGTTCCTGGAATGGGTGAAATGTTTGTAAAGGGAATTTTTAATCGTGATTACACCATGATTATGGGTGTTACGATTACGTATGCTGTTATTTTAATCGGTGTTATTCTACTCGTTGATATTGCCTATACCTTTATCGATCCAAGAATTAAGCTCGCAGGGGGTAAATCATCATGAAAAACGAGATTTCATATACTCCTGAAATGTTCCGCCCTGTAACTGAAAACAACAAAAACGCTGAGCAAATCACTCGTCCAAGTGTTGGTTATTGGTCAGATGTATGGCGTCGTTTACGTAACAATAAATTAGCGATGCTCGGTCTCATTATTATTATCATACTTGGAATTATGGCGATTATTGGTCCATATTTAAATGGATATTCCTATAGTGATCAAGACTTTACCAAGAAAAATCTAAAACCGAATGCAGAGCATTGGTTTGGTACAGACACACTCGGTCGTGATCTATTTACTCGTGCATGGTATGGAGCTAGGTATTCGTTGTTTATTGGTTTGATGGCTGCAGCACTCGATTTTGCTATTGGTGTTATCTATGGTGGAGTTGCAGCTCTGCGAGGCGGGAGAGTTGACGATATTTTAATGCGTATCGCTGAAATCCTTTACTCACTTCCTTATCTATTAGTTGTTATTTTGCTTACGTTAATTATGCCTGCCGGAGTCTGGACGATCATTATTGCGTTGACCATTACCGGATGGATTGGTATGGCGCGTCTTGTGCGTGGTCAAGTTTTTCAATTAAAAGAGACAGAGTATGTACAGGCTGCAAATCTTTTTGGTGCTAAAACAAGTTGGTTATTAAGAAAACACTTGATCCCTAATACGATGGGTCCAATTCTTGTTAACTTGACGCTAACCGTTCCAACAGCGATTTTTGCTGAGGCGACATTGAGCTTCTTAGGACTTGGAATTCCAGCTCCAAAAGCAAGCTGGGGAACATTGGCGAGCGATGCATTAGGTAGCATTCTTGTAGGAAACTTCTATCAGCTGGCGGTTCCAGCGATTCTTATATCACTCACCATGTTTGCATTTAACGTATTTGGGGATGGACTTCGCGACGCACTTGACCCCAAACTGCGGAAATAAATAAAGGAGATGGAGGTTAGACAGGATGGAAAAAATCTTAGAAATCAACGACTTACACATCTCTTTTAAGACATATGGCGGTGAGGTACAAGCAGTTCGCGGAGTTAATCTCCATGTGAATAAAGGTGAGGTACTTGGCATTGTAGGTGAATCAGGCAGTGGTAAGAGCGTCACCGTTCACTCGATTATGCGCTTACTACCTACCCCACCCGCACAGATTAAGGAAGGTTCGCAAGTTTTATTTAAAGGTGAAAACCTTGTGAAAAAGAGCGAAAAAGAGATGCAGAAAATTCGTGGGAACGAAATCAGCATGATCTTCCAAGATCCGATGACATCACTTAACCCGACAATGAAAGTGGGTAAGCAAATCGCTGAGGTTGTCTTGAAGCATGAGAAGATCTCCACATCTGAAGTGCGTAAGCGTGCCATTGATATGCTTGAGTTAGTAGGAATACCACAACCGGAAAAACGTGTAGATCAATACCCACATGAATTCTCAGGGGGAATGCGTCAGCGTGTAATGATCGCCATTGCACTTGCTTGTCGTCCGGAGCTATTGATCGCAGATGAGCCAACGACAGCGCTTGACGTAACAATACAAATGCAAATTCTTCGTTTGATGAAGGAGCTACAAAGTAAATTAGACACATCGATTATATTAATTACGCATGATTTAGGTGTAGTAGCCGAAACATGTGACCGTATTGCCGTAATGTATGCAGGACAAATCGTGGAGACAGGTACAGCAGAGGAAATCTATTATCGTCCTAACCATCCTTATACTCGTAGTTTATTAAAGTCAATCCCGCGCTTGGATATGAATCATGATGAACCACTTAAACCGATTGCAGGAACACCACCGGATCTCTTTAGTCCACCACTAGGTTGTCCGTTTTATGCGCGTTGTAGTGAGTCGATGGAAATTTGCCAAAACCATAATCCGCAATTAGAAGCACTCGGAGGTCAACATTATTCTGCATGTTGGTTGAACCACCCAATGGCACAAGCTGCTACCACCTCTAGAAGGGATGGTGAAAACAATGAGTGAACCATTAATCCGAATTAAAAATCTAAAGAAATACTTTACAGCAGGTAATCGTCAATTAAAAGCGGTGAATCATTTAAATCTAGACATCTATCCTGGAGAAACTGTAGGTATGGTAGGGGAAAGCGGCTGTGGTAAATCGACTGCTGGACGCACGATTCTCCGTCTCTATGAGCCTACTGAGGGTGAAGTGTATTTTGAAGGAAAGAACATCTATGATTATTCGCGTAAAGAGATGAATCACATCCGTCGCGATATGAATATGATTTTCCAAGATCCTTACGCTTCTTTAAACCCGAGAATGACAGTACTTGACCTTATTGCAGAACCGATAGATATCCAAGGTGAACTTAAGGGGGAAGCACGAAAAGCTCGTGTTCGTGAATTGCTAGAGCTTGTTGGTTTAAATGCTGAGCATATGAATCGTTTTCCACATGAATTTAGTGGTGGACAAAGACAACGGATAGGGATTGCTCGTGCACTCGCACTTACACCAAAATTTGTTGTTTGTGATGAACCAATCTCTGCTCTAGATGTATCGATTCAGGCACAGGTAGTTAATCTTCTTAAAGATTTACAAGAGAAGATGGGACTTACCTATTTATTCATTACTCATGACCTTTCAATGGTAAAATATATTTCAGATCGTATTGTCGTTATGTACCTTGGCAATATGATGGAGCTTGCAACGAGTGAAGATTTATATGCAGATCCATTGCACCCCTATACACAATCACTTCTATCTGCTGTTCCAATTCCTGATCCCGATGTAGAGATGCGTCGCGATCGAATTGTATTGCAAGGTGATGTGCCAAGTCCACTTAATCCGCCTAGTGGTTGTGTATTCCGCACACGTTGTCCAAAGGCTATGGATGTATGTGCTAAAGACATTCCAGAGTGGAAAGAGGTTAAACCTAACCACTTTACCGCATGTCATTTATATAATGATTAGAGCTTAATATTCAGATCGGCCACCTAGTCTATGTAAGCTGTCGAGATTTTTCTCGACAGCTTTTTTGCTTAGATTTTTAATAAACAAATCTCATTTATCAAGTCGTTAAAATTTTTTATTGACATTACAATTACTGCCATACATAATTAAAATGTCTATATGGTAATTTATACCAAATAAAGGGGGCGTTAAAATGAAGAGAAGTTTAGCTGTTATGTTCGTACTTCTTCTGGCTCTTACTACTTTAATAGTAGGGTGTGGTGTCAAGACTGAGGATAATGCGTCTGAACCCAATACAAATGAGCCTCTAACAAACCAACCGATTACAAGTGAACCACCAACAAATGAACCAACAAAACCTTCAGGACCACAAGTACTACGACTAAACAATTTTAGTGAACCAGGATTCTTCCATCCTGGACTTGCTCGTGGTACTCATGATTCTTGGGTATTGGAGCATATTATGGAAGGCTTAACTAAAAAGGGGACTGATGGATCGGTAGAACCAGGTATGGCATCCGATTGGACAATTTCACCAGATGGATTAACTTACACCTTTAAGCTTCGAGACTCCAAATGGTCCAACGGCGACCCTGTAACTGCACATGACTTCGAATATGCATGGAAATTTGCGTTATCTCCAGAAGCAGTTTCTGAGTATGCCTATCAGCTTTGGTACATTAAAGGTGGAGAAGAGTATACAAATGGAACAGGTACTGCTGATGATGTAGCTGTTAAAGCTCTAGATGAAAAAACGTTAGAGGTTACTCTAGTTGCACCAACAGGGTATTTCTTAGATCTATTAAACTTCTATACGTATTATCCGATCAATAGAAACATAGCTTCTACTAATCCGGACTGGTACAAAGAAGCTGCTACCTTTGTTAGTAATGGTGCGTTTATGTTAACCGAGTGGAATCATAATGAAAATATGGTTATTAAGAAAAGTCATAATTACTATGATATAGATAAAATCCATCTCGATGAGATTCAGTTTGCGATTGTTTCGGATGAAAATACGATGTGGCAAATGTACCAGTCTGACGAGTTAGACCATGCTTATCCACTTCCTGCTGATGTGGTATCGACTTTGGTCGGTAACCCAGAGTTTGTAAGTCCTGCAGATTTGTCTACTTACTATTACAATATTAATACTACTCTTCCGGCTTTAAAGAATCCGAAGATTCGTAGAGCCCTTGCATTGGCAATTGATCGAGAGGCCATCGTTACACACGTTACTCAAGGAGGGCAAACACCTGCGTCTTCTTTAACCCCTCCAGGGATTCCAGATGTAACTGGTGATTTCAATCAAAACACAGGAAAGCTATATGGATATGATCCCGAGACAGCAAAACAGCTGCTTGCAGAAGGTTTAGCCGAAGAAGAAATGACAAAGCTATCATTTGTCTTAACTTACAATACAAGTAATACACATAAGGCTGTAGCTGAAGCAGTTCAAGAGATGTGGAGAAAAACATTAGATGTAGATATTACATTAGAAGTAGTTGACTTCCAGGTGAAGCTTGATCGAGAAGTCGCTCTCGATTATCAAGTATCTCGAGCTGGTTGGATTGGAGACTTTGTAGACCCTATGACCTTTATGGATATGTTCGTAACCGGTGGAGGAAATAACAATACTGGCTGGGGGAACGATGAGTATGACCGCCTCATATCTGAAGCGAAGAAAACAGCAGATAATACTGTTCGAATGAAGAATATGCATAGAGCCGAAGAGATTTTAGCTGAAGAAATGCCAATAATCCCTGTATATTACTATAGTAAGCCACAAATGATAAAGTCCTATATTCAAGGTGTATTTATTCCGATAAATCGCTATCCTCAATTTCATTACGCATATATTGAAAAGTAACGATAGCGATACTAAAAAATTGGTGCGAGGGTGTGCTTTAAAAGGGCATACCCTCTACTTGTAGCATGTAATACAATCGTGTTCTTCTAATAAATTATTTGTGGATTAGAAACGGGGGGTCTTAGTGCTACTGTACATTTTGAAGCGAATATTTTGGTCTATTATGACACTATGGATCATAATAACAGCCACATTCTTTCTCATGCATTTAGCTCCAGGTAGCCCATTGGCAAAGGAAGGAAGAATGCCTGAATCGATTAGAAAAAATATAGAGAAGCATTTTAATTTGGACAAACCTGTAATTGAACAATATTTGCTTTATTTAAAATCGGTATTGAAGTTTGATTTTGGACCATCGATGAAATCAAATACACAAACTGTCAATCAGATGATCAATCAAAAGTTCCCGGTATCACTGCACTTAGGCTTGCAAGCGCTTGCATTAGCAACTACATTTGGACTTGTTTTTGGAGTTATCGCTGCACTGTACCATAATAAATGGCCAGATTATCTATCCATGATGATTGCTATTATTGGCATCTCAGTCCCTAGCTTTATTATGGCAACTTTATTGATTAACTATGTTGCTGTAGAGTGGAAGCTACTTCCTGTCGCTCAATGGAAAGGCTTCAAATATACGATTTTGCCAACGATTGCACTATCCATGCTGCCATTAGCGCTGATTGCACGTTTGATGCGGTCGTCGATGCTGGAAGTTCTAAATTCTGACTATGTGAAAACCGCAAAATCTAAAGGGTTAACTCAAAGTGTAGTTATTATTAACCATACGATTCGTAATGCGATCTTACCCGTTGTTACAATTCTAGGTACAAGCATTGCCAACTTAGTAACGGGAAGCTTTATTGTTGAGAAGATTTTTGCTGTACCTGGTATGGGAGATATGTTTGTTCAGGGAGTTTTTAATCGTGATTATTCGATGATCATGGGTGTAACGATAACGTATGCAATTATTCTGATTGGCATTATTTTGCTCATTGATATCGCTTATACGTTCATTGATCCAAGAATCAGACTAGCAGGAGGGAACTCTTAATGCAGAATGACGTTTCTTTTACTCCAGAGATGTTTCGCCCTGTTGGTGCGGATTCAAAAAACGCTGAAAAGATCACACGTCCTAGTATCAGCTATTGGTCAGATGTAAGACGTCGTTTGAGAAAAAATAAATTGGCAATGGTAGGTATTTTTATCATCATTATTCTAATATTGATGGCAATAGTGGGGCCGTACATCAGTGGTTACACCTATAGTGATCAGGACTTTACAAAAAAGAACATTACGCCAAATGCCGAGAATTGGTTTGGGACAGATACATTGGGGAGAGATATTTTTACACGTGCTTGGTATGGTGCCAGGTATTCGTTGTTTATTGGATTTATGGCTGCTTTTATCGACTTTGCGATAGGGGTTATCTGGGGAGGAGTTGCAGCAATCAGAGGTGGTCGAGTAGATGATATTATGATGCGTATTGCGGAGATTCTCTATTCCATTCCTTATTTGCTAGTGGTTATTTTACTTACTCTGGTCATGCCATCTGGGGTTTGGACTATTATTTTGGCAATTTCCATTACAGGCTGGATTGGAATGGCTCGTTTAGTACGAGGGCAAGTGTATCAATTAAAAGAGACTGAATTTGTGCATGCAGCCAATCTTTTTGGAGCAAAAACAAGCTGGTTATTAAGAAAGCATCTCATTCCTAACACTATGGGTCCAATACTTGTTAATCTGACCTTAACGATTCCAACTGCCATATTTGCAGAGGCTACACTAAGCTTCCTCGGACTTGGAATTCCTGCACCTAAGGCAAGCTGGGGAACTTTAGCTAATGATGCTCTTGGTAGTATTCTTGCAGGTAATTTCTATCAGCTGGCGATCCCTGCAATATTAATATCATTAACAATGTTTGCTTTTAACGTATTTGGCGATGGTCTACGTGATGCCCTTGATCCCAAGCTACGTAAGTAATAATAGAGATGGAGGAATATAAGGTGGAAAAATTATTAGAAATTAATAACCTGTTCATCTCTTTTAAAACCTATGGTGGGAAAGTTAATGCCGTTCGCGGGGTAAACCTCCATGTAAATAAGGGAGAGGTGTTAGGCATTGTAGGGGAATCTGGAAGTGGTAAAAGTGTCACTGTACATTCGATTATGCGTCTTTTACCTGATACTGCAAAGATTCAACAGGATTCACAGATTCTTTTTAAAGGAGAGAATCTTCTAGGTAAAAATGAAAGAAAGATGCAACAGATTCGCGGTAATGAAATCAGTATGATTTTTCAAGATCCAATGACTTCATTAAACCCAACAATGAAAGTAGGCAAACAAATTGTAGAAGTTTTGCTAAAGCATCAAAAAATTTTAGGTAAAGAAGTTTATGCTCGAGCAATTCAAATGCTGGAAATTGTCGGCATCCCTCAGCCAGAAAAGCGATTTCATCAATACCCTCATGAATTTTCCGGCGGTATGCGACAACGTGTAATGATCGCGATCGCTCTTGCCTGTCGTCCTCTGCTTCTGATTGCCGATGAACCAACGACTGCATTAGATGTCACGATTCAAATGCAAATATTACGACTGATGAAAGAACTGCAAAGTAAGTTAAACACTGCGATTATTTTAATTACACATGATTTGGGTGTTGTTGCTGAGACATGTAATCGCATTGCAGTAATGTACGCTGGACAGGTCGTAGAGAGTGGTACAGTAGAGGAAATATTTTATCGACCTAATCATCCTTATACACGTAGCTTACTCAAATCAATTCCGCGTCTAGATATGAAACATGATCAGCCTTTAACTCCGATTGCTGGGACACCGCCTGATCTCTTTAGTCCTCCACCTGGTTGCTCTTTTTATGCACGCTGTAGTGAAGCGATGGAGATCTGTCAGTTCCATAATCCCGACATACAAGCAATTGGAGGCAGACATTACTCCGCGTGCTGGTTAAACCACCCAATGGCTCAAAAAGCTAATGCAAAGAATTAGAAGGGATGGGGGGAAATGATTCAAAAAGAACAAGAACCTTTAGTTCGTATTGATAACCTAAAGAAATACTTTAGGGTGGGGAATCGATCATTAAAAGCAGTCAACAACCTAAATCTAGATATTTACTCGGGAGAGACTGTAGGTTTGGTCGGCGAGAGTGGATGTGGTAAATCAACGGTTGGACGGACGATTCTTCGTCTTTATGAACCGACGGAGGGTAAAGTATACTTTGAGGGAAATAATATTTTTGACTATCCACGTAGAGAAATGAACAAGATCCGTCGACATACTAATATGATTTTTCAAGATCCTTATGCTTCATTAAACCCGAGAATGACAGTGCTCGATATCGTAGCTGAACCATTAGATATCCAAGACGAACTAAAAGGACATGCGCGAAAAGATCGTGTACGTGAATTACTAGAGCTTGTTGGCTTAAATGCCGAGCATATGAATCGCTTTCCACATGAGTTTAGTGGTGGACAAAGACAACGTATAGGACTCGCCCGTGCACTTGCGCTTACACCAAAATTTATTGTTTGCGATGAACCAATTTCAGCTCTAGACGTATCGATTCAGGCACAAGTAGTGAATTTACTTAAGGATTTACAGAATAGGATGGGTCTAACATATTTATTTATTACTCATGACCTTTCAATGGTAAAGTATATTTCGGATCGTATCGTCGTTATGTATCTAGGGAATATGATGGAGCTAGCAAGCAGTGAAGATCTATATGCAGACCCCCTACATCCCTATACTCGTTCCTTACTTTCTGCAGTGCCCATTCCAGATCCTAATGCAGAGTTACGTAGGGATCGTATCGTTTTGCAAGGAGATGTACCAAGTCCCCTTAATCCACCTAGTGGTTGCGTATTTCGTACTCGCTGTTCAATGGTAATGGAGGTTTGTTCTAAAGAGATTCCAGAGTGGAAAGAAGTGAAACCAAAGCACTTCACGGCATGTCATTTATACATTGATTAATTGTCTAAATCGGCTATCAGCCGATTATTTTCTGGCTGGAAAACCTTTCTATTGACCCTTGGTTAAAAGCTGTGCTATATTAATCCTCGTCTTCTTTTATATCTATAAACTCAGTTAAAAAGAAAAAATAAAAAAGAAGAAATTAACTGTTGACGAACAAGGCGGATTGATGTTATATTAATAAACGTCGCCGCTACGATAGCGACAAAGAGAAATTAAGATTTTAAAGTAAAAAGTTCCTTGAAAACTAAACAGTAGCAAAGCAAACAAGCCAAGCGTAATTATTAAATGACCATTCCGTCATTTAAACAATGAACAA
>JACDJB010000098.1_pt1 | contig 125051 bp, 102 predicted proteins | sample 7454121 | NCBI WGS metagenome assembly JACDJB01 (sample SAMN14253290, study PRJNA609438) | sludge metagenome | isolation source: sludge after 25d culture with pyrite | collected 2018-12-20
ATGCAATGGAGTATGTGACAGTCAATCGAGCTTGTGCCCATACTGGCGGTGGTACCGCTGGCTTCAAGACGGGTGATTGGGCTGCAGCAATTGCTGGTCAAAATACCAGCTCAGCTCAGAATTCACTCGTTCATTGCCAGTTCCCAGCCGGACATTGGGCTGGTAGCCGCATTGACCTGATCAAAGCTGCCACAGGTTGGGACGATTTCAGCGATGAAGATTTGCAATTGGTAGGTGCACGAGAATATGCACTTTCACGTCTCTTTGAAGTTCACATTCGCCAATTAAAGGATCCAATCAATGAATGGGATAAACAAGTTCCACCTCGCTGGTTCAATGATCCCCTACCAACCGGATCCGAAAAAGGTGCCGTTGCTTACGAAGGCAACCCGGATACATTGTTCAATGAAGCTTTACCAGCCTACTGGAAAGAACGTGGCTGGACAGAGGACAAAGGTATTCCAACCTTGGAAACTTTGAAGAAATTGGGTATTGATGATGTAGCTGGAGACATTGCTGCACAACATCTCTAAACTGAATTTGATTCAAACCTAAAAAATTCGAGGCTCCAATTTCTCTATTTAGTTGGAGCCTCGAATCTAATAGTTAAAAAAATCACTAATACTTTACATTATGGATAAAATGAACAATATTGAGTACAAATCGCTTTTTCAAAGAAATTATGGTGTTTTTTCAGAGAAAGAACAGGAAAAAATTCGCAATGCGAATGTTCTAATTATTGGTAGTGGTGGTATCGGTGGGGTTGTCGCAATTTCACTCGCCAGAAGTGGCGTTGAAAATATGACGATTTATGAATTCGACACATTTCAACTATCAAATCAAAATCGACAAATTGGTTGTGACCTGGATACAATTGGCAAGAACAAAGGTTTGGTCACTAAAGAAGCTATTTTAAAAATTAATCCTTCAGCAAATATTAAATTACATGAGCGTAAATTTTTAGCGGAGGAAATTCAAACGGTATTAGAACAAGGTGACTGGGATGTCGTTATTCCAGCTGCGGACGAATGGCCATTCAGTGTTTCTATTTTGGATGCCTGTGTTGATGCGGGTATACCTGCGATTATGTCTTATCCAGCTGGAGCTTTAGGGCGTGTGAGTTTGTTTATGCCAGGTGGGCCATATGCATCCGAATGTTTGACGATGCCTTTTAGAGCCACCTATGATGAATTAAAAGTATTTATGGAGAGTGCAGAAAACCGCAGTATTTTGCACTATTATCGCAAAAAAGGAGGATGGACCCAGGAGTGGTTTGAAGGTTTTGTTGAAGGTGAATTACCACATCCTCAAATTGCACCAATTGTCTGGATTACAGGTGCGTTAGCCAGCATGGAAATTATCAAAATTGTATCTGGACGATGGAAACCGGTTGCAGCTCCTTATTATTGGCAAATTACTCCTGATGGAGGGAAGATTGCCAAGTTTAATTGGGGGCGGAGATTGTTCTCCCGAATCATGACTCGTGAATGGGGTAAAAAATTAATTCCCGCCTTTGTTAAGAGGCCAGGTTTGGTAAAAGTTTTCACAAGGCTAATTAGTTGATCAAGATGAAAAAAATTTACTTTGGTATTAATCCACTTGCTTTATTTTCTGGTATTTTATTGGGTTTATCGTTGTTGTTCCCCTGGTGGTCCTTGGAGGTCTCTGTAATGCCCAGACCAACAAATATTTATCCTTACCTAATTGATGGTCCTGCTAGTGAAATTGTGGGTTATCAACGTAGTCCACAAATGACGGTGTTGTTTTATTTGTTGTTGGTATGTATAGCTCTTTTATTATTGGGTTCATTTGTAAAAGGAAAAGCAATTTCCATTGCTAACAGTACCGCTGGTGTTTTGGTTGGGCTGGCAATTTGGAGATTCTTAATCAGAGTCGGAGGGGTTGCTGAGCTTTACGAAGTTCCCATTCAAGGCCATGGGGTTGGAAGTTATGGTGGTTTTGCATTAGTAGATGTTTACACGACGATCCAACCCGGAATTTATTTAGCAATTATTGCTACTGTGCTAGGTATCTTAGCAGGCATTTTTCACAAGAAATTGTCAAATAAATTTAGTCTACATTGGATAACGAATGATGAATCTTAACAATGAATTATCCAATACAAAAGAATTTTCTAATTATGAAAATGGAGGATAGAGAAATGAAAATTAAATATACATTGTTCGTCGCTTTGGTGATTGCATCAATGGTATTGGTTGGTTGTGGATCGTCAGAACCAGCAGAACCCACCCCTCATCCTGGAGAAGCTCTGGTCAACGCAAAATGTTCAACTTGCCATGGTCTTGCACAAGTTGAAAATGCGACTTATTCCAGAGGAATTTGGGAAACTACAGTTGACCGCATGGTATTAGCAGGAATGAGTATAAGCGATGAGGACAAAGCATTAATCGTCGATTATCTCGCCCTGCGCGATGCTGAAAAGTAATTTTTGATGTGTTAATATGAACTCAAAAATTTCCGAATTAATCGACAAATTGAAACAGGGTGATATAAGTCGGCGCGAATTTATCCGAACAGCTGGCTTATTGGGCATGAGTATTGGCGCTGCTGAAGTCTTGGCTGCTTGTTCAGCGGGAAGCAAACCTGAAGCTTTATCCGATGCCCAAATTCAGTATGAAGGATATGATACGGTACCGACTTCCCCGTTTCAACACATAACGCCTGAAGCAACGAGGACCTCGGTTCCGACGCCAAAACAATATACCTGGTTGTGTCAGGCTTGTGGAGCTCGGTTTACAAAAATTGATGAGTTACAGCAGCACTTACTTAATGTGCATGCCCGTTTGTTGCCTGAAATTAAAAGGGTTGATGAACCAACCTACAGACAATTCTTAAAAAACGTTAAACGCTTTGATGAAAAAAATACGATCTTTTCAAGAATTGCATGGGACACCGAGTATCAACAGCGGGTTGGTGGGGTAATGCCTTTTGTTACCTTAGATGACCCTTCCTTTATGGAAGGAAACGCGTTGGTGGCTGGTGCGATTTATGTGGATGATACTGCAGGTTCTTTGCATCCCTATTACCCTGGATATTTTGGTCATATTCGTGAGCATGGTGGTCTCTATGGTTGGGAAGATGAAGTAAATCCTAGTAAATTTACAATTGACGACCCGGCAGATATGTCTGAAAGGGTAAAAGAGGTAGCCAGGTTTTACGGGGCAGATTTGGTAGGTATCACAGAAATCGATCCTACCTGGGTGTATGAAAACTATTATGAGCCATTTACAGGAAATGAAGGCCCGGAAGAATTGAAATACAAGTACGCCATTATGATGGGAATAGAGATGAAGTGGGATATGATTGACCTTTCTCCAGGGCCGGAAGCTTCTGCAGCGGTTGCTTTGGCTTATTCCAAAATGGCGGAATTATCTGCATCGCTGGCTAAATATATCCGCATGCTAGGTTACCCGGCTGTTCCCTCGGGCAATGATACAGGACAAAATATTCCCTTAGCAATTGATGCTGGTTTAGGAGAATTAGGTCGACTTGGTCTGATGTTAAGTCCGGAATTCGGACCCAGACAAAGACTGTGTAAGGTTTTAACGAACATGCCTCTGGTTCCCGATAAACCAATTGATTTTGGTATACAAACTTATTGTGAAACATGTCATGCCTGTGCCCAGGCTTGTCCAGCTCGTGCTATTAAATTTGATGATAGAACGACGGAGCCAACATCAAAATCAAATCGACCAGGCATCTTGCGTTGGCCGGTAGATGTAGAAAAATGTTATATGTTTTGGCAGGAAAATGGCGGCATCGACTGTGCAAATTGTGTTGCAGCATGCCCATGGTCTTTAAGCCCAAGACGAAACATTTTCAATGATTAAGTAACACAAAAATCTCTCTATATAGAAAGGAATCTAAATATGGCAGTGGATATCGACAAAGTAGAATCAATAATAGAAAGCCATGGAGAGGATGAAAGAGCATTAATCCAGGCAATGTTGGCGATCCAGGAGGAATTTAATTATCTTCCTCGGGAGGCACTTGAAAAAATTTCAGAACGTTTGAATGTGCCAATGATTCGCATTTACCAGGTTGCAGCTTTTTATAAAGTTTTCAGCCTGGAACCACGTGGTAAACACATTATCACGGTTTGCAAAGGAACAGCTTGCCATGTTAGGGGAAGTTCCATGCTGGTGGATCAGGTGAACAGGGTATTGAAAATTGATCCAGGTGAAACCACAGAAGATCTACAATTCACGCTTGAAGAAGTAAATTGCCTTGGCTGTTGTGCTATTGGTCCTGTCATGACAGTGGATAACAAATATTATGGCAATATGTCCGTTAGCAAAGTAGAACGGGTGATCAATAAATATGTCGAAAAGGAGGCTGTCACTAATGACTGAAATTCATACAGCTTTAGAACTAGATGCATGGCGCGAAAAAATTCTGTCTGAAAGAGACGCATCCAAACCACGCATCATGGTTTGTGGTGGCACAGGTTGCCTCGCACTAGAATCAGATAAGGTAGCAGAATCACTTCAGAAGGCGATCCAGGAACAAGGTGTTGAGGCAAAAGTGGAATTAATAACAACAGGTTGCCCTGGTTTCTGCGAACAAGGACCATTGGTTGTGGTTCATCCAGAAAAGATTTTTTATACCCATGTAAAGCCAAAAGATGCGAAAGATATTATTTCTGAAACCATTGGAAATGGTAAAATGGTCGAACGATTGCTTTATACCGATCCATTGACGGGCAAAAAGATCGTTCACGAAGACGAAGTCCCATTTTATAAAGAACAGACTCGTGTCATTTTGAAGAATAGTGGCATTATTGATCCGGAAAAAATTGAAGATTATATTGCAGTCGATGGCTACAAGGCTGTCTCGAAAGCTTTATTTGAAATGACACCAGAATCTGTTTTGGAAGAAGTAAAAAAGGCTAACCTGCGTGGTCGTGGTGGTGCCGGTTTTCCAGCGGCAATCAAGTGGGAATTGTGTCGTAAAGAACAAGCTGATCAGCGTTACATCATCTGCAATGCGGATGAAGGTGACCCCGGTGCATTTCAGGATCGAGGCATCATTGAAGGGAATCCCCACAGTATATTGGAAGGAATGATTCTTGGTGCCTACGCAATTGGAGCCAGCAAAGGATACATTTATATTCGTCACGAATATCCATTAGCCGTAAAAATGATTAAAAAAGCAATTGTTCAAGCACGAGAACAAGGTTTCTTAGGAGAAAATATCCTTGGCAGTAACTTTAGCTTTGATCTGGAAGTGCAACTCGGGGCTGGTGCTTTTGTTTGTGGTGAAGAAACAGCTATGATGGCTTCTATTGAAGGCCGTGTAGGTGAACCCAGAACCCGGCCACCATATCCCGCTCAGAGTGGTTTGTGGGGAAAACCAACCAATATCAACAACACCAAAACCTGGGCTTGGGTACCGCATATCATCAATAAGGGGGCAGATTGGTTTGCCAGCATTGGAAATGACAAAAATCGTGGCACGATGATCTTTTCTTTGGTAGGAAAAGTAAATAACACCGGTTTGGTTGAAGTTCCTATGGGTATCAGTATTCGGGAATTAATCGAAGGAATCGGTGGTGGTGTACCAGGAGGAAAAAAGATTAAAGCAGTACAGACAGGTGGGCCATCCGGTGGATGTATTCCTGCCAGTATGTTTGATTTGCCCATGGACTACGATAGTCTTCGCGATGCCGGATCGATTATGGGCTCTGGTGGTGTCATCGTAATGGATGAAGACACCTGTATGGTTGATGTTGCCCGATATTTCCTGGAATTTTGTAAATTCGAATCTTGCGGTAAGTGTAGCGCCTGCCGTGAAGGTGTAAAACGAATGTGGGAAATTGTGGATTACATCACCAGAGGATACGGCGAAGAAGGCGATATTGAACTGCTTGAAGAACTTTGCCAATCAGTCAAAATAGGTTCCCTTTGCGGTTTGGGTCAAACTGCTCCCAATCCAGTGCTTACCACGATTAAGTACTTCAGAGATGAATATGAAGCGCACATTCGGGATAAAACCTGTCCGGCTGGTGTTTGTAAAGCTTTAATATTGTTTGAAATCATTCCTGAGCCCTGCACCGGGTGTACATTGTGTGCCAGATATTGCCCTGTTGAAGCTATTTCTGGCGAGAAAGGTGGCGTACATGTCATTGATGAAAGCATATGCATACGTTGTGGTGTTTGCCGTGACGTCTGTAATTTCGACGCGGTTGTGGTCAGGTAGGGAGAGAAAACAATGATAAATCTAACCATAAACGGAAAAAATTACGAAGTTGCTGAAGGAAAAACTCTTCTTGAAGTAGCACGCGAGAACGATATTTACATTCCAACACTCTGTCATCATGAGGATGTATCTCCTTATGGGGCTTGCCGCTTGTGTTTGATTGAATCGAAGAATAATGGGCGATCGACAATTGTCACCTCCTGTAACACTCAGGTAACCAATGGAATGGTTATTGAAACGGATAGCCCTGATGTGACCCAGACTCGAAAAGTTATGGCAAACTTTATTCTTTCACGCTGCCCAGAAGTTCCAGCAGTTAAAAGGATGGCAACGTCGCTAGGAGTTGAAAAACCATCCTTTGCGGCAGTTGACCCTTCTGCGGATTGTATTTTGTGTGGATTATGTGTTCGTGCATGTGATGAAATCGCAGAACACCATGTGTTGGGTTTTAAAGGACGAGCACCGGATCGAGTGGTTACGACAGCGTTCAACACGCATGAAGCCATTTGTGATACCTGTAATAAATGCGTGCCTTACTGTCCAACGGGTGCAATTACGCACTTGGGTGGAACAGAAATTGGTAAAACCGTTAAGGCGAAAGATCGAGTTTGGAAACGAGTCAGAATTGTTGTTCAATATTCAGCACTGGTCTTGTTCCTGGTCTTCATGGGACTAACCCTGACCACTGGTATTGGGTCTGGTCCTGCCGCTCCGATCAATTTATTTTCACGCTTGAATCCGCTACAAGCGTTAACCGCTATGGTGGGAGGTCGTGAATTTATCGGAAATTATTGGCCGGCACTGCTAACAGTCGCCGCGACGCTTGTATTTGGTCGTGTTTGGTGTGCGTGGGCATGCCCATTAGGTGCTGTACTCGAGTTATTTGGCTTCAAAGGTCGCCGGATCAAAGCCCAGTGGTTGAGAAAAGTGAAATATGTTGTCCTTTTCACTGTCATTATCATGGCTGCTTTTGGCAGTCTGGCGTTTATGTATTTTGAGCCAATTACCATCATTATTCGTGGTATTACAGCAGGTGCGAAACCAATACTGGATTACGCCCAGATCGCTGACAAAGCTGATTTCGTCTGGCCTGGATTTAGCTGGTGGATGATCGGATTACCATTTGTCATCGTGCTCTTACTCAACCTGATTGAAAAACGATTCTGGTGTCGCTACTTATGTCCATTAGGCGCATTAATTGGATTAGGATCAAAATTCTCTTGGATTAAACGTCGTGTTGATCAGATGAGTTGTGTAAAATGTGGCGAATGTGCAGCAGTATGTCCGATGGGTGCCATCAGCCCTGATAACGATTTCAAGAGTGATCCTGCTGAATGTATCATGTGTATGGACTGTGCAGTTCCATGCCCGAAACTGGCGATTACATTTGAAAAAGGCAAAATGGGTGGTTGGAATTATGAGTTTGATCCTGGTCGTCGTGAAGCGATTGCTACCGTTGCTACCAGCGCGGTTGCCATTGGTTTGCTCGCCGCTGATGTTGGAAAAGTTAAAGCAGCGAAAGCCAGTGTAATGCGACCCCCTGGCGCTGGTGATGACTTCCTGGATAAATGTATCCGTTGTGACCAATGTATCGAAGCTTGCCCTGGTCACATTATTCAACCAGCGGTAACTGAAGGTGGTTGGGAGTCATTATTTACCCCGATCATGGATCCCTTCTCTGGCCGCTGTGAATATGATTGTAATCTTTGTGGTCAGGTATGTCCAAGCCACGCCATTCCGCCATTACCTTTGGATGAAAAACGAAAAGCAGTTATCGGTATAGCTAAAGTTTATTACGATACTTGTGTACGTTGTATGGATTGTGTTGATGTATGTCCTTACGACTGTTTTGATCTGGTGGAAGTGGAAGGATTACGGGGAGTCTTCCCCAGAGTGATGGATGGATCGGACTGCGTGGGTTGTGGTGCCTGTGTGGATGTCTGTCCAAAACAAGACTTACGTGCTATAGAAGTTTATCCTGTTGGATTAGTTCCTGAAGAACCCAGGAAGCTTACTCCTTATGTAGAAGAAGGATAATAGAAATAATTCACAGCCTCTGATTTCTGATCAGAGGCTGTGATCGTTAAATGATAAATTATCAAAAATTGAGGAAGTTTGATTTTGGTATTAGGTTGTTTTTTTGATATACTAAATTCCAAACTTTATCTCTCTGTTTGTAAAAAAATGAGGGATTAGGAAAACGAAGGTGATTCTTTGAAGGATTCTATTGGTAGAACTATTAATTATTTAAGAATTTCGGTAACTGACTATTGTAATTTTCGTTGTGTTTATTGTATGCCCAAAGAGGGGGTAGCTCCACGGGAACATCATGAAATGATGCGCTTTGAAGAAATAATTGAAGTTGTGCGCGTAGCTGCAGAAAATGGCATCTCAAAAATTCGGTTAACCGGTGGGGAACCTTTGGTTCGGCATGGAATTGTGGATTTGGTGCGAATGATCCGCCAAATATCCGGCATCAATGAAATTACCATCACAACAAATGGTTATCTGTTGGCTAAGCTTGCTGAACCATTAAAAGATGCCGGTTTAACCAGGGTAAATGTAAGCCTGGATACCTTAAAACCGGATTTATTCAAAAAAATTACCCGGCGTGGCGATCTCGAAACTGTTTGGCGAGGAATTGAGGCAGCTGAAAAATTTGGATTGTTGCCATTGAAAATTAACATGGTCATGATGGCGGGTGTTAATGACAATGAAATACCTGATTTTATGAAATTAACAATGGAAAACCCGTGGCATGTTCGTTTTATTGAATTAATGCCGATTCAAAATCAGATATCGTGGGGGGAAGGTTTCCCTGAACCTGCTGATTGTTATATCTCCACGGGCAAAGTACTGGATCGCTACAAAGATATGGGTTTAGAACCCGTTTATAAGCTTGATCAACTTGGACCGGCAAAACTTTACAAATTGCCTGGATCCAAAGGATATGTTGGTTTTATTTCACCGTTGGATGATGATCATTTCTGTAGTCGTTGCAATCGCTTGAGACTCACTTCGGATGGAAATTTACGTCCCTGTTTATTGAGTGATTATGAGGTACCTTTGCTACCAGCAATTCGCGCAGGCGAAGATATTTCAAAGATTATTGCGCATGTGATAAAAGCAAAACCAGCGCATCATGAGTTGATTCTCAATCACACACCCGAGAACCGTAATATGATGCAAATTGGTGGCTAGAAATTTATTAGTACTACTCGAATTCTCAATTTTTACCAGCCTCATTGATACAAATTTTAGAAATGGAGAAAGATATGACTTCTATACAAGACAATGAAAAAAATTCATTACAGGAAATGTTTAGAAAATTGGATTCGGATTATCAAAATTTATTAATTTCTATCAGTTGGTTAGCTCCAGGTGAAAAATTACCGCTTGATCTGCTTCAAAAAATCATGGGTATCGATGATGTTGATAAATTGGTTCAAAAATTGGGTTTCCTTGTGAATATGGACTTCTTAACCCGGGAAAACGAAGAATTTTTCTTAGAATCTAGGGTTGGCAAGTTGATTTTTGAGACAATTGATAAAAAAGTAGCCGATGATATTCTTCGAAAAACGAGTAAGGAAATGCACCAACTGACTAATGAAATTGAAAAACCTGAGCAATTCAAACATTACGAAAAGCACATTGAGAAACTTGCCCAACAAGGACAAATTCACAAAATTGCTACAGCAGGTCTGTTATTTGGGTTGTTAGGACGCTACAATTTACAAATTGGAAATAATGAATCTGCAGTTAAATTCATTCGCCGTGCTTTATTAATTGTTGAAAAAGTTTCAGGTGTGGACAGTGTTGAACACACAGAAAATCTCAATAATCTAGGTGGCGCTTTACACAGAATGCGCAGATATGAAGATGCAAAAAAATGTTTCGAACAAGCCATCATCATCGATAAAAAAATTCTTGGGGAGGATGATCCGGCAGTTGCAATCGGTCATAACAATCTTGGGCAAGTATTAATCGACATGAACAGTTTGGAAGGGGCAATTATCCATCTTGAGAAAGCTTTAGAATTAAATGTTAAGAATTTGGGGAACGAGCATCCAATTGTTGCTTCTGGACATTACAATCTGGGGATGGCATTAATTGCTGTTGGTGATATGCCGCGCGCACGTGCGCAATTGGAATTAGCTTTGTCGAAAAGAATTAAGAATTATGGGGAAAATCACCAGGTCGTTGCAGATGCTCATCACGGATTAGGAATGTTACTCCAGACGATTGGAGATGTAGTTGGAGCAATTGAACATTATCAACAAGCTGTACGTATTTACGAATCCGAGAATGTTGAAAACAACTTGAAATTAGCAGCTTCTTATACAAATTTAGGTGGTGTATGTCATGTAAGTGGAGAAATAAGCAAAGCCAAGAATTATTATAGAAAAGCTTTGGCGATATTTGAAACTGAAAATTCAGAGGATGAAAAGCATATCAAGGATTTACGCTTACAACTAAAATTGGCAGAAATGGGTATCACCATGCCTCAATTGTTGGAAAAGATGGAATCCGGGGAAAAACTTTCAGAAGGGTTGATGGAAATTTTAAACGAAAACTTTGGCGACATGTAAGTTTATTAAGATTATTAATTAATTTGAGTATAATAATAGTACCATTTTGAAACCATGAATTTTTCCACAAATTAGGAGTAAATATGGGCGCTGAAAAACCCATTCGAGTGATGCTTGTAGATGACCATGCAGTTGTAAGAAGCGGCTTAGGAGCTTTTCTTTACGTTTTTGATGATCTGGATCTAGTAGCTGAAGCGAAGGATGGAAAAGAAGCACTTCAACTTTGTGAAAAAATAATGCCGGATGTTATCCTAATGGACCTGGTTATGCCAGTGATGGATGGGGCTGCAGCGACAAAAGAAATTCGGCAACGCTGGCCTACTATACAGGTTGTTGCCCTTACCAGTTTTAAGGAAGATGATCTGGTGCAAGCTGCGTTACAGGCTGGAGCTATCGGATACCTGCTTAAGAATGTGTCAGCGGACGAATTGGCAAACGCCATCCGTGCCGCTTACCAGGGAAAACCAACCCTGGCACCAGAAGCTGCCCAGGCATTGATTCATGCTGCAGTAAAGCCTGGAAAACCGGATTATGGTTTGACCCATCGGGAAGAAGAAGTGCTGGCATTGATGTCGGAGGGAATGAGCAATGTCGACATTGCTGAAAAATTGTATGTCAGTCGCTCAACAGTCAAATTCCATGTCAGCAGTATTCTCTCAAAATTAGGGGTAACCAGCCGCACCGAAGCGGTTGCGATGGCACTCCAACAAAAATTGATCAAAAAGTAACAAAAAGAGCTGATCAGCGACGATCAGCTCTTTTTTCATTAAGATTATTAGTGTTAGAACAAACCTAACACCTCGCCCGTGTCCGGGTCTAAATCTACGTCAAAGTAAGCCGGGCGGGTTGATAGACCAGGCATTGTGCGCATTTCGCCTAATAATGGATATAAGAATCCTGCTCCAACAGAGGCACGAATATCACTGACGGGAAGTCTGTATCCTCCGGGAACGCCTTTGAGATTTGGATCATGGCTAAGGCTCAGGTGGGTCTTTGCCATACAAATGGTTGAGTCACCAAACCCCAACCGTTCATAGGCAGCAATTCTGGCTTCAGCTTCTGGGGAATAATCCACACCGTCCGCATTGTAAATTTCTTTGGCAATCGCCTCGATTTTTTCTTTAATGGACGCTTCTAATGGGTAGAGGAATTTGAAATCATGCTCTAATTCACTGGCTTTAATCACAGCTTCTGCCAGTTTTACCGCTCCTTCACCACCGAATTCCCAGTGTTCACTGACAACTGCATCCGCTGCGCCACCTAGTTCAATGGCAGCTTTGCGCACCAGTTCCAATTCAGCATCGGTGTCGGTGAAGAATTTGTTAACTGCTACCACAACCGGCACACCATATTTTTTGGCGATTTTGATGTGATGCAACATATTCGGGAGGCCTGCTTCAAGGAGTTCTAAGTTCTCATCAATATAGGCACGATCAAGTGGTTTTCCAGCAGTGACTTTTGGACCGCCACCATGCATCTTGAGCGCACGAATGGTAGCAACCAGAACCACTACATCGGGAATTAATCCGGAATAGCGGCATTTGATATCGAAGAATTTTTCCATCCCCATATCAGCGCCGAAACCTGATTCGGTGATTACATAATCAGCTAATTTGAGAGCAATCTTATCCGCAAGAATAGAACTATTTCCATGAGCGATATTAGCAAAAGGTCCAGCATGCACAAACACCGGTGTGCCTTCCAATGTCTGCAGGATATTGGGTTTGATCGCGTCCTTCATCAGAACCGTTAATGCACCGGCAACGCCGATATCATTGGCATCAATAGCTTCACCTTTGCGATTGGTACCGATCACAATTCGACCGAACCGTTCACGCATGTCACGTAAATCAGTGGTTAAAGCGAGAATTGCCATAATTTCACTGGCAACGGTGATGTCAAATCCGGTTTTACGAGTATGGCCTTTTTCGTCCGGACCTTCACCAACGGTGATCCCACGCAAGAAGCGATCATTGGTATCGATTACACGTTTCCAGGTGATTGAGTCAGGGTCGATATCCAAACGCACAAATGCGCTTTTTTGTTCTTCAGTCATCTGATCCGGATCATCCGTTTCAATCCCTAATTTGCGTTTGCGATGTTGCATCCCGATTGAAAAATGTCTTTTGCCTGCTTTGTCTTTTGGAAATAGATTAGCAAATAGTCGATCATCAGCCTGGTTTGATTCATGGAACATACGCGCATCAATGGCGGCGGCTAAAAGGTTGTTGGCGGCTGTGATGGCGTGAATATCTCCTGTTAGATGAAGATTGAATTCATCCATCGGGATAACCTGACTGTAACCACCACCAGCAGCACCACCCTTGATACCGAAGGTAGGACCCTGGCTGGGTTGGCGAATACAGGTGATAACACGTTTGTTCAACTGGGCACCTAAAGCCTGGCTTAACCCTACCGTAGTAGTTGTTTTGCCTTCTCCTAATGGTGTGGGTGTGATGGCCGTTACATCAATATACTTGCCATTGGGAACGTCTTTCAAGCGATCCAGGACTTCTAATTTGACTTTGGCTTTATATGGGCCGTATTGTTCCAATTCTTCAGGCAGTAGTCCTAATTCCTCTGCGATTGTGGTGATGTGTTTTAATTCTGCTGCTTTAGCTATGTCGATATCGGAGGGGACTGGGGATAATCTATTCAATTTTGTAGCTTTAAATGGTCGACCTACTGCTTTGGCTTGATTGCTCATTAACTGTTTCTCCTTTCATCTATCATTGTGAATTGAATTCTTAAATAAAAAAAATTCTCACCCTACATTAAAGATGAAACTCATATTTTAAGCAAGTGAATTGTAAGGGTTATGTAAATTATTTTTGACTTAAATGGCGTTATTCAGGGAAATTAATATTATTTGATCAATTTCCAAATGAAGCGATGAAAGGCATGGATACTTTTAACTGGTTCCGCATACATGAGGATGCATTTGCCCGATATGACATTCATGTTTAAGGATTTTGCGAATTGGATTGTTTCCACAGTTTCGGAACCTTACTGTAACCAAACATGTTTTACTCCTGCCTGGTTTGCTTCCGCAATAATTTCTTTCACCTGGTCTTTACTTACATTTATAACTACCGCAGCAACCTTTGGATTTGCATCGCTTATTTTTTGGAAACAAGGATCTCCATCAAAAGATTCTAACGTTGGATGGACAGCAGCAACACTTAATCCACGTGATTTTAATTCTCGATACAATGTATTACCAAATTTTGCATCGCTTCTGGATATGCCAACAATAGCAAAGCGTTTTGCGTTTAAAACCAGCAACTGAATTACTCATCTTCTATCTCACAATCGATTTATGAATGGATTTTTAAAAAAGTCGCAATGAAGATTGCGACTTTGTGGGGCGAGTGGGACTTGAACCCACAAGGTGTCACCACCGGAGGATTTTAAGTCCTCTGCGTCTGCCAATTCCGCCACCGCCCCAGACATTTCAATTTTATCTCACTCTCGATAGACGTCAAGGTTTTCAGGAGGATTTGTTTGGCTTTAAAAAAGGATTTTAGAGGATTAAAATTCCTCATCGTAAATACCTGGCTCCACGCCGTCAGATCCCTTTAAGTATGCCCAATGATTATAGGGAAGTTGCAAAATAATTTTGCCAGAAAGTTCTTCAAATTTTGAGCGAACCATCGCATTACAAATTAAAGAAACAGAAGTGGGGGAGTAAACACATTCCGGATTTAAAGAAGTAAAAATCGGTTCGCTTGCTGGACGCAAGATATACACAATGGTGACTCCATCAGGGACCGGATCAACAGGTTGGACAGTATAGACTCCTGGCCTTAGTAACGGAATGATTGCAATGAGAACAATTACTACCAAAAGCAATTTAAGGATCCAATTATTTTTCTTCGGATTAGTAGTAGCTTTTAGTTGCGATCTTGTCTTTTTTGCCATAACTTCCTCAATGACAACAATGGTTTAAATATTACATTGTGGGTTTGATCTTGGTGTTTGAAATAAATTTAAATTCTTTGGATTATTTGAATTACGAAATTTATAAAAGCTCTTAAAATAATTAAATCATATAATCAGAAAATGTGTGATTTTTGATCATAGGAATTTACATTAATTTCAGATTAAAACCTTGACAACCCTAAAAATTGCATGTTAAAATGAACCATCTTAAAAAGAAAGGAAGGCGCTTCGATGAACAAAGCTTTATACATCAATATGCTCGTCAGAACTCGTGCAACCAGCGAAGTTGGCAGTGCATCTGTTCCTTATCGTAGTGCGCCTGTATGTCGTTAGACTAAAAAAGTCAAGTAACGGCCACGGGTGACAGACGAAACCCGTGGCCTTTTTCTTTAAATTTCCTTGTCAGGTCATGGGTTTAAAAACCGGTGACCTGATTTTTATTTCAGGTCGAACAAACAATCTCTACTGAAAATTGGCAATCGCCTTACTGATAACAAAAGAACCGGCTGACTGAAAAAGGAGGCCAACAATGTTGAACAATATGATGAAAAATAATACACACCGCGTTGATTACCTGAATTACAAAGCTGTAGGTATGAATGGGTCCTTTGGTATTTATGTGCGAGGGTGTCTTGAAGAGGATCAACCTTACAGTGTTGAAGCAAAAAGACGTTTATTCTTAAGTCTGGATTATGTACGTCGAAACTTTGAAGAAGAGAAACTTGTGGCAATTTATATGGATATCGTTGACAAAAATAATACAAAAGATCTTGCTTTCAGTGAACTGGAAGCAGATTTACGCAAAGGTTTGTTTGAAAAAGTGTTATTCGCTGACCTCGAAGAAATTTTCAATGATGCGTGCATGAATGAAAAGTTATTCTCATTGGTTGAGAATTTAGAAGGAATCGAGTTTGTTGATGTAAACGGAAACATTTTCGAAGCAAAGAAAATTCCTATCAATCATCTTTTAGGCGTTTAGAAGCTGCGGTCAGGAGCAACGATGATCAATGAACCCTTGTTCGAAACAGAGGATCGTTCCCTTTCCGCGTTTGATTTCGAAAAAGATCCGCAGATTGATTCGCAATACTCGTTGAATTTACGCTATGCCCGTCACTGGAGCGATAGGTTTGCGAAACCTTTCTCAAAGAACGAGTTTAAGAAAAAGTACGAAAAAATTGAGAAAAAAGTAGAGGAATCCGGTCGTGCGATCCACTTTGCTGTACGAACGAAAGTGGATCACCACCTGATTGGGTTTGTGCGCATCAATATCATGTAGAATCACACTGTGGGATGCATGGTGATCGCAACGCATGTGCATTCTGAAAAGTGAGTGGCTTAAATTTTCCCGGAAAGGGTAGCTGGTGATAAAATTGGATTTTCTGGAGGATTCATGTACTCAAACAAAATCAAAGCTGTTATTTTCGATATGGGTGGTGTATTTATTCAAACGGTGAATAAAGAACCTCGCACAAATTTAGCCAGCCGTTTAGGGTTGAGTTATGAAGCATTAAGCCAGATTGTATTTCAATCAGAATCTGCTCAATTAGCCACCGCAGGCGTGATTGAAGAGAAAACCCATTGGCAATTTATCGCCCAGCAATTTGGTTTGAATGATGATGAAGTCGTTAAATTCTGGGATGAATTTTGGGGGGGAGATGAACTGGATAAGGATTTGGTGAAGTTTACCCAGTCCCTGAGAAATGATTATAAAATTGGATTGTTATCCAATGCGTGGAGCGGTGCACGCGATTTATTGACCAGGAAATATGATTTTCTGGACCTTTTCGATGTGTCCGTTTTCTCAGCCGAAGTGAAATTGGTAAAACCGCATACAACATTTTATGATTGGATGATGCAAAAACTAAATGTCCAATTTGAGGAATCAATTTTCGTTGACGATTTTATTGAAAACATTCATGCCGCGACCGCGCTTGGGATGCACAGCGTTCATTTCCGCAATACCTCACAAGCAATTGGAGAAATTAAAAACATCTTAGGAATCTGATCTCTATGACAACATCGAACAGCACATGGCAGCAAATTAAGACTTTTCCACTTAACGCCCGTTTATTTTTATCAGCCACCATCATCAACGGTATTTTATTCAGTACCTGGCAATTATTTTTTAATTTATTTATTCTGGCAAGAGGGTTTGAAAAAGACTTTCTGGGATTAATCAATTCCATGCCCTGGGTAGCCGGGTTGGTGTTAGGGATCCCGCTGGGTATGCTGTCCGATCGCATTGGCAGGCGTCCCGCGATGTTGATTGGACTGGCGTTATTCACCACCTCAATGGGGCTACAACTATTTATCCAGGTCAAGATTCTTTTAGCCCTTGTGGCTTTTCTGGGTGGGGTAGGAAACTCTCTATTTTTCATCAGCCAGGCACCTTTCATGATGAAGGTTACCAACACCGATAATCGCTCCCTGATGTTCAGTCTCAATTTCGGATTGAACACATTGGCTGGCGCCGTTGGTAATTTATTTGCCGGGCAAATGCCTGCCTGGTTTGGTGGGTTGTTGAATGTCCCGGCTGATAGTGCTAAAGCGTTTCAGATGGTGTTATTGGTCAGTGTGGTTTTGGGATTCTTTGCCTTGATACCCATTTTTATTCTCAAGGAACCACAGAAAAAAGTAAGCGTAGATCAACCAGCGATCAACCAATGGTCGTTGTTAAAAAATACAATGCGCCGTGGTTTCACCTGGAAATTGGTGTTACCGGAAATGCTGTTAGGATTTGGTGCGGCGATTACCATCCCGTATATGAACCTCTATTTCGTGGAAGTTTTTCATTTAAAAAGCAACGTGTTGGGTGCTTTATTTAGTATGAGTGCCTTGTTTGTCGGGGTAGGGTCCATATTAGGTCCGCGATTGGTAAAGAAGTTCAATAGCAAAATCCGGGTGGTTGTGATGACGCAGGCAAGCAGTTTGATATTCCTGCTGATTCTAGCGTTTTCGCCTTTTGCCTGGTTAGCCGCGATTGGCTATCTGCTGCGTGGGATGTTAATGAATATGGCGGTGCCTTTATACAACGCCTTCTGTATGGAAAATGTAGCTGAGAATGAACAGGGGGTAGTTAACAGCCTGATCAGCAACTCCTGGACGGCAGGATGGGCGATTGGTCCATTTTTATCGGGTCTGATCCAGATCCGTTATGGATTCCAACCGTTGTTTCTGATCACCGCTTCGATTTATATGCTTTCCATCCTCTCCACCTGGATTTTCTTCGGAAAATTTGAGCAGGAGAAACTGGCAGAGAACCCTTCAATTGAAAATGGTGTGGTTTGACGGATTTGAAATATCTGGATAGGAAAGAGATTGTCTGCATTGGTGTGCTTTCCGACACGCATATACCTGACCGGGTCGGAGACTTACATCCGGATATCATCCCTATTTTTCAGGAGCACAAAGTTGATGTGATCATACACGCCGGAGATATCACCATCCCATACGTGCTGGAAAAATTGAAAGAGGTTGCGCCAGTTCAGGCAGTTATGGGTAACCGTGACTGGTGGCGATTGAAAAAACTGCCACACTCGAAAAACCTTACTATGAAACAGGTTAAGATCCTGCTCACACATGGGCATGGTAATTTATTTTCCTATATTTTTGACAAATTTCCCCATTGGATTTTGGGATACCGCTTTGAGCACTTTGCACAGAAATTTACAAAATTGAACCTGGATTTTGATATTGTCATTTTTGGGCATTCGCATTACCCCGAAAAGCGCTGGGTGGAAGGGCGTTTATTTTTCAATCCTGGCTCAGCCTATGACCCGTTACGAGATCATTCAGGGCCATCGATTGGGCTGATCGAAATCAAGGGAAAAGGTGAAATTCAGACCCAAATAATCAAGCTAAAAGAACTGCGTTGGAAACGCGGGATGTGGGTGGAGTAGGCTTTTTCATAGGAAAAATCGTTCCAATAGGGTTTCATAGAACACAACCTTAAAAAATCATGAATCCGACCAAATTTGTGAAAAATACGTAGTTCTACGTATTGACTCTCTCAATGAAATGTCTACACTGGAAGGTAGAGGGAACTATGATCTGTATGGGAAACGGATCGCTGTAACGGGGTAAAATCCCGTTACGCCATACAGGGAGTGAATGGCGAAACCGGCCTTCTGCAATTCTTTGTGGAAGCGTTGATCTGAACTTAAAACCAATGGTCGCTATAGGTAAGAGCTGGATAGCTTACCTATGAGTTCAGGGAGTGAGTGGCGAAACCGGCCGAAACCCAATGTTCACCAAATGGAAGCAATGATCTGAACTTGTTCATGGTCGCTATAAGGAGGAAGGGACGTCCTTCTTTTGAGTTCAGGGAGCGAGTGGCGAAACCGGACAAAACTTTGCAGCAGGTGTTTTACTGGTAGGGGTGCCCAAATTTGGGAAAATCCTGGGGAGAGTTCAATTTAGCTTTGCAATCCAGCCTCAAATTTAAACACAGAAAGGAGGTCTGGCGATTTTCCATTTAAAAAAGTAAAAAAATAACCCACTTATCACAATTTATTAATAGCATTCATCATTTTCGATCACTTCCTGGCACCTCCCATAATTTGCCAGGAAGCAACCTGAAGATAAGAAAGGAGAGGTGAAAAAAGAATTTATCAAAGATCAAATTTTGTTCAAAGCATTTCATAAGCGTTCAAATTTATTCATAAAGCACACAAAAGCATAATTAATCCTGGAGAGTAGGAGAAAACAACCTGGGGAGCTGAATAAGTTTGGACATGAGATTTGTGAAAAATTGAACAAAAACCGTTTATAAAGATTCATTTTTCTTAAAAATTAGGAGAAAATCTCATGTATAAATATAGAAAAATAATTTCGATTGCGGCTGCCATGCTGATCCTGTTTGGAGCTTTGGGCATGAGTAGCCCAAAACACATTCAGGCAGATGCACCTGGAGTGTATACAATGCCAGGTAATCCTAGTTGTGAGGATTTGGCTTTGGGTTATGAGTATAAAGTACCAGGTGGTATAACAACCTTTATTAACCCAATCTTAGGATCAACTGCTATTTTTGGGTATAAATTAACTGATCTACAAGTTTTAGGGACAAACACTTATCCCCTAACAGAACCTCCTGGAGATCTTACAGGTGGTGCACCTCAAGATCCAAATAATTCTGTTACCATAATTGACGGTACAGCTTACACTTTTAGTTGGATGGCTACACTTGGTATTGATGCTGTTATTATAAAGAATGCTAATGAGGCCGATGTAACCGTTTACACACCAGAAGCATTAGATGGTGGTCCACTAAATTCTGGAGAAAATGAAATCAGCCATGTTGAATTTTGTTATGACTACGAGCTTGATGTAAAAAAAACTGCTACTGCAGAGTTTACTCGAACTTATGAGTGGGAAATCACCAAAGATTATGATGCTACCTATGATTTGTTAGCCGGCGGTAGTATGGATCATGACTATTTAGTGACAGTTGACAAAACTGGTTATACAGACTCTGATTTCAAGGTAACTGGCACGATCAAAGTGAAAAACAATACACCTTTTAACGATGTTGCCTACACAGTCACCGATAAAATTGGAACTAATACAGCAGTGGTTACCTGTCCAGAAACACAAGTACTTGATTCGGGTGAATTTGCGGTATGTACCTATTCCGTAGACTTACCAGAAAAAGTGAACGGAACAAATGTAGCAACGGTTGCCACAACCCATGCTTTCGTCGAGGGAGCGCAGGCGGAAGCTGAATATGTTTTTGGTGAACCAACAACGAAAGTAAACGATACGATCAATGTTTCTGATACAAATGTTCCTGATGGATTAGGTTCAGCCAGTGGTTTCACAGAATTTGATTATTCGAAAACATTCGAATGTTCAGCTGATCCTGCTGATTATACTAATGGGTTCTACACATATGATCACACTAATATCGCGACAATCGATGAAACGGAACAATCCGATGATGCAATAGTCACAATCAATTGCTATGCTCCGGTTGTTACCAAAACAGCTGATGAATACTTTACCCGCTATTGGGATTGGGACATTAAAAAAGTCGATGATGGAGTTTATGATCGGTTTATTAGTGAGAGTGTAGATCATGACTACAAAGTAAGCGTGACTCCGACAACCACAGATAATGATTGGCAAGTTAAAGGAACAATCACTGTAACCAACAGTCACCCAACTTTACCAATGGTTCTCACCAGTGTGAGTGATATAGCCGGCGGTATTTCAGCTGAGGTTACATGCCCAAGCATGATAGTCCCTGCTGATGGCAAACTCGACTGCACGTATGAAACTTACGAACAAGATTCACCAGATAGTAATCCCTTTGGGCAAACCAATACTGCTACCGCAGTTTTCGTAGGATCAAATTGGATTGGAACCGCACCAATTGTGTTCCCGACCGCACCAACATCCGAAGTTGGTAAGGAAATTACTGTGGATGATGACAACTTGGATGATGAAATTTGGTCTGCCAATGGGGCATATGCCGATTGGAACTATAAAAAGACTTTCACCTGTTCATCAGACCCGAATGATTACGAAGATGGAAAATACACCATCACAAACAAAAATACAGCAACTATCAATGAAACTGGAGATAATGATACTGTAACTGTTACGGTTGATTGCTACGCCCCAGTGGTAAGCAAAACTGCTGCTGGAACCTATGATCTTCGTTACACCTGGGATGTTGAAAAGAGTGTGACTCCACTGGATCAATCAGGATATCCTGGAGATACACTTTCATGGACCTGGACTGTTGATGTGAGTGAATCGTCCGCTCCTGAAAATTATGCAGTAAATGGTGTAATTACGGTTGTCAATAACCATCCAACCGAAGCCATGACAGTCTCCATCGCAGATGTACTGGATGATGGCACTCCGGTTACACTTGCATGTGAAGGAAGTTTAACTGTTCCTGCTGCTGGTTCTAATACCTGTGCTTATTCCGCAGCACCTGATGATGACAGTGCTACCAAGAATACAGTTACAGCTACATTTAAAGGCATTGATTTTAGTTATGATGCAGCTGTTAGCTTTGATGTTGACCAAATCTTTAACGGAAAAGCCACTATCGATGATGATATGGAATCAGACTTCCCGTTGACATTGACAGCAGGAACGGGGTTACGAACTTGGACTGAGACTTACTCTCACACTTGTTCAGAACTTGCAAGTGTTTATGGCGAAGATGGCACCTATGGTGACACACTTGACAACACAGTAACGGTTACTGGAAGTGATGGCCAGTCAGATTTTGCTGAAGCTTCAACATCTTACCTGTGCGAAGCTGGATTCATGGATTTGCTGAAGCTGACAAATGGTTCGGATGTATACGATGATAAATGGACCTTCAAGTTATTCACAGGCGGATTCGGTGGAACTGAAATTGGTTCTGGTACAACACCACCATCCTTACTCGACTTTGGTGGACCGGCATTACGCCCAGACACTACTTACACAGTTTGTGAAATGGAAGTACCTGCTGGGTACTCATCCACCTGGAAAGTAAATGGTACTATCATCAATCCGTATAATCCGAATGCAACTGATGATCCACCTGAGGATTTGGGTAATCGCTGTGCAGACTTTGGAAAGGACACAACAATTCCCATTACAATTGGTCAAACAACCCATTTCGAAGTTGATAACAGTTATCCTGGTGGTGATCCACGGACCCCTGGTTACTGGAAGAACTGGAATACCTACACCGGTGGAGGTCAGGCTGCAACTGCTGAAGCGAATGGTGGCTGGAAAGAAGGCTTCTGGTTGTTGGATGATGTTCTGGATCCAGCTATCGGTGGTGGAATAACCTGGGATGATATTCTGGAAGATGATTTCACTTTCAATATCACTGAATGTGAAAAAGCAGTTTTGATCCTAGATAAACGTAACTTCGATGGTAAGAAAGTTGCCAGCGATCCACTGCATAACCTGGCAACCCACTTACTGGCTGCTCAATTGAACTTCGGCGCTGGTGCCTGTACAACTCAGGATGTTTTGGATGCTGCTCTGGCTGCTGAAACCATGCTTGATAAGTACGACTTTGATGGTTATGGTCATGAAAAGCTCGATAAGAAGAGTGAAGATATTTCTATAATAAATGCATTAGCAACCTACTTGGATGAATACAACAATGGCATGTATTGTGGAAGTGCTTCTGAATAACAATCAATATCAATTCATAGAAATGTAATTGAATGGGGCGGGGATTCCCCCGCCCCGTTCTTTACCCCAGGAGGTCGATTTGAAATGTAATTCCTGTAGATTTTTAATTAACTTTGCACTCATTCTCTTTTTATTTTTTGCAATTGATTTTCCTGTTTCTGGCGAGACGACAATGAAATCCATTTGGGAGACCGATCTCTCTGATTATGGTAACGTGTATGAGGTAAACGCCTCACCAGATGGCTTTCTGTGGATATCTGATAACGGATCTGGTGAAATTCGTTCTTACCAACCATCCAGCAATATGATGACAGTTTATGGTGGTTTGGGTAAAGTTTCGGATGCCCGACCGGATGCGCAAGGACATATCTGGTTTGTCGATCAGGATACGGATCAATTAGGTAAACTAAATCCTTCATCTGGCGATATTCTATATTGGCAATTAGGTGATTCCATTTCTCCGTTTGGAACTGCGATTGACTCACAAAATCGCATCTGGATGAGTTTGTCCAACAATTCAAATCTCTATCGATTTACACCAGGTGTAGGGAATGAAGGTAGTTTGTGCACATTGGATTTGAGTGGTTCCGGTTTCAATGGCAGTTATTATGTGGTCGATGAGTCAGGGACCGTTTGGTTAGGCGGAATCAATCAGGTTCATCGGTTGGTCGAACTTTCTGAGAATCAATACCAACTGGTTGAATATACACCGTCAGGGTCGCTGACATTCTCTGCAGAAGGTCTGCTAGGCGATGGTGATGGCGGGTTGTGGTTTGCAGATAGCAGTGCCAATAAAGCCATATTACACCTTGATCTATCCAGCGATGCCAGTTTTAAACAATATGCCATTCCACGTGGAATACCATACATGCTTACTCGTCAAAATGATTTGATCTGGTTCAGTGGTCAAGAGCCAGGCGTATTGGGATCTTTAGACCCTGCCAGCCTAACACCAATTGTAAATTCCATAAATGTAACAATATCAACACTGGAGCCTGCTTGCGTCCCGATTACTGCGACTTCTGGAAGTTCAACGAAAACTTCAGAAACACCTATTTGGGTTGAATCATCTTACCCAATGGAGACAACCACTGGTTGGAGTGTCATCGATTTAGGGAGTGGTTCTTACCCATGGGGTATCGCTATCTCGAATGGGAATCTTTGGGTTGTCGATCAGGGCAGGCAGGTGTTGATGCGCACAGCTGTGGAAGCGACCATCACCGCCTGTAAATACAGCGATGCGGATGGCGAATTGACAACGACTGATGATCGTGCGCCGCTCGCGGGATGGGGAATGACACTCTATCAGGATGATGTATGGTTGGGTACCCAACTAACGGGAGAAAATGGCTGTACCAGCTGGAGTGAATTGCCACTAGGCGCTTCCTATCGTGTGCAAGAAGCAGCGCAGGAGGGTTGGGCAGCCTTAGAGCCAGCCGATAGTATTTGCGATTTGGGGAACATTACCCAGGTCGGGCAATACGATTGTGATTTTATCAATTGGAAAGAAGAATCAAACATCTTCTTACCATTGGTGATCAAATGAGTCTCATAAAAAATACTCTACTTGTCGTTTTGTTGTTAACCCTTTTGGGTAGTGGATGCAGTTCGGTATCAGTTGCAACCGTAACACCCACCATGCATCCCACAGCTACAGTTGACCCGTATTTTGCATCATTAGGGGGTGGTGAACCGCGCACAGCGGGATACTGGTTGTTGTGGAATTCCTGCGCGCCGGATAACAATGCTGAAACGGCTAAGGCAAATGGCGGAAGGGAAGCGGGTTGGTATCTGGTGGATGATTTTCTGGTAGACCCTGGGATCAAGCTGGGTGGTTTGATGGTGGAAACATGCCCACAGGCAATACAACTGCTGCAAAGCCAGGATGGCATTGGAAACGATCAAACAGATAAATTGGATTTCCGTTTGGCTTCGGTGTTGCTGGCAACCGAGTTGAATCTTTCTGCTAAAGCGGAATCGTGTCCGGCGGTGATAGATGCTGTGTTGGGCAGTATGCAATTGTTAAATGAAATTGGATTTGATGGGGTACAGACGAACTTGATGGCTTTAGTAGATGAAAAACAAAATGCCGATGCAACTATTTTTCTCGTATCTTTAGAAAAGTATAACCAGGGTGATCTGTGCCACTAGATAGATCACCCTATTCCGAAATCCCCTTTTTTAGACAGCCCTTGCTACCCAGCAGGGCTGTCGCTTTAACTAAAAATCTCCGATTTTTGAAATTGCTTCTTGACCATACCGCTGGCCTTTGCTATAATATCAGATTGCATTTTACCTTTAGAATGGGAGAATAGGCGGTTCTTCCATTGAGGTTAATATCGCCAGGAGAAAAATATGTCATTTTTGCCAGTAAAGTCTTATGGAAGAATTCCTGCAATATTTGAGTTGCCTCAATTGATTAAAGTTCAATTGGAATCGTTTCAAAGGTTAAAAGACGATATGCTGGGGGATTTATTTAATGAAATTTCCCCGATTGAGTCATATAACAAAGGAATGAGGTTATATTTTCCAAGTCGTGATCCAGAGTTAAAAGAATGGGACCTGAAATATTGGTTCGAACCCCCAAAACATACGATCGATGAATGTGTCGATCGCGATCTTACTTATGCCAGTCCGTTAAAAGTTTCGGTTTTATTGGCTGGCCCTGATGTTTCAGAACCGATTAAAGAAGAAATCTTTTTGGGCGAATTTCCTGAAATGACCGAGAAAGGTACCTTCATAATTAACGGTACCGAACGTGTGGTTGTTTCTCAGCTGATTCGTTCACCCGGTGTTTATTTTGAAGCCCCGGTCGATCGTTCCACCGGTCACCGCTTAGCAATGGCGAAATTGATCCCGGACCGTGGTGCCTGGATGGAGTATGAAACCCGCAAGAACGATTATTTGATCTTAAAATTTAACCGTAAACGCACTGTACCGATCACCATTTTCCTGCGTGCATTGGCTGCGATTGATGATGGTTTAATAGACCGTCCTTTAAAAGAAGGCAGCGACGAGGAACTCATCGCTCTCTTCCAGGATGTGGATAACGATCCGGATCGCATGTTTATTGCCAATACCATCCGTCAGGAACCCGACTGGGATCTGAGTTCGGGTATTACCATTGCACAAGCCGCCTTAATTGAATTCTTTAAACGCATGCGACCTGGCGACCCGGCTACCGTAGAAAATGCAAAACAATTCTTAGAAGAACAAATCGTCGATCAACGTCATTATGATCTTGAACGTGTTGGTCGTTATAAACTCAATCAAAAATTGGACCTGACAGATCACATCCCCGTCTCCCATCGGACAGTAACCGCTTGGGATGTGGTAGCTCTGGTTCGCCGATTGATCATGATTAACAACAATCAAGCTGATAAAGACGACATTGACCATTTGGGCAACCGCCGCGTGAAGACAGTGGGTGAATTGGTGCAAAATAAACTGAGAGTTGGCTTGCGCCGTATGGAACGCGTGATTAAGGAAAGAATGTCGATCCGTGATCAGGAACATGTGACCCCTACCAGCCTTGTGAATATTCGCCCGGTGGTGGCAGCTTTACGTGAGTTCTTTGGCTCCAGCCAATTATCACAGTTCATGGATCAGACCAATCCATTAGCAGAATTGCGCAACAAACGTACGCTCTCTGCTTTAGGACCTGGTGGTTTGCGCCGTGAACGTGCCGGATTTGATGTGCGTGATGTGCATCACTCGCATTATGGTCGAATTTGCCCGATTGAGACGCCTGAAGGTCCAAACATTGGTTTGATCGGCCGTATGGCTACTTACGCGTTGGTGAATGAGTATGGTTTTATCGAAACACCTTATCGACGCGTAATCAAATTCCTGCCTAGTGACGATTTGCAATTAGAGGACAGGGTAGTAAATGAAACATTGGCTGATCCGGAAACCGGGGAAGTAATTGTGAGTGAAGGCGAACGCGTTACTAAGGAAATGCTTCCTTTAATTAAGAAACTAAAACGCAAGAGCATTGCGGTAAAACCTTTTGTTTCTAAAAATATTGATTATCTGTCTGCTGATGCTGAAGATAAATTTATTATTGCGCAGGCAAACACCTTATTAGATGAAAAATTTGAGTTTGCAAATGAAAGAATTTCCTGTCGGCACTACTCCGATTTTATTATTTCCAACCCGGAAAATATCAATTACATGGATGTTGCGCCTAATCAGGTGGTTGGAATCAGCGCTTCCTTAATTCCATTCCTGGAGCATGATGATGCGAACCGTGCTTTGATGGGTTCTAACATGCAGGCACAAGCTGTGCCATTATTACGCCCTGATATTCCAACCGTTTCGACGGGAATGGAAAAATTTGCAGCTAAAGACTCAGGTCAGGTTTTGGTGGCTGAGGAAGATGGTGATGTCATCTCCGTTACGGGTAAAGAAGTCGTGGTAAGAGGAGACTCTGGCATTCGTCGTTATCAGTTACGAAAGTACCAACGCTCCAATCAGAGCACCTGTATTGATCAACGACCGGCTGTGGTCAAAGGTCAACAGCTGAAAAGAGGTGATGTGTTGGCTGATTCATCTTCAACTGTGAATGGCCATCTGGCTCTCGGTCAGAACGCTGTAGTTGCCTTCCTCTCCTGGGAAGGCGGCAATTTTGAGGATGCAATTTTGATCTCAGAACGCCTTGTGCAGGACGATCGCTTCACCTCAGTTCATATTGAAAAACATGAGGTAGAAGCACGAGATACTAAATTAGGTCCGGAAGAAATTACCCGAGACATTCCCAATGTGGGTGAAGATGCTATCAAAGATTTGGATGAAAGTGGCATAATTCGCATTGGTGCAGAAGTCGGACCCAACGATATTTTGGTGGGGAAGATCACACCAAAAGGTGAAAAAGAATTAACACCGGAAGAACGCTTATTACGCGCTATTTTTGGTGAAAAATCACGTGATGTGAAAGATACCTCTTTGAGAATGCCACATGGCGAACGCGGTAAAGTGGTCGATGTAAAAGTTTTTACACGAGAAGAAAACAACGACCTGGCAGCCGGTGTTGATATGATGGTTCGAGTTTCCGTGGCACAACGCAGAAAGATAACTGCTGGTGACAAAATGGCTGGTCGTCATGGTAACAAAGGTGTTGTTTCACGATTAATCCCGGTAGAGGATATGCCATACCTGGATGACGGTACACCGGTAGATATAATTCTCAATCCATTAGGTGTTCCCGGCCGTATGAATATTGGTCAGTTATTGGAAGTCCATTTAGGTTGGGCTGCTTTACGGCTAGGTTTCCGCGCTATTACACCTGTCTTCGATGGTACCAATGAAGAAGAAATTGAAGCAGAATTAGGGCGTGCCTGGATGATAGATCAAGCCTGGAAAGAGACCGGGGAGAAAGCCTGGAAATGGATTAAAGAGCAGGATTATTCTCAAGAAATGATCCGCGATGATGAAGAAGTAAGATTGCTTTACTTTGAACAATGGCTAGGAGATATGGGTTATGACTTGTATCGCTTATCATCCGACCAACAATATGCTCGACAATCAGTACTTGAAGGTTGGTTACGTGATAAAGGTTATGATCCTGAAACAATCATTGCGTTTGAATCTGTAGAAACAATGGGCGAGAAAACTGCTCAAATACGCGATACGAATGCTATCCATGCGTGTTTGAAACTATGGCTGGCAGCAGAAGACCAGGACGTCTCAGATATAACCGATGAAAATGTACGAGAAAGAGCAGTGGAATTCATGAATGCTAGCGGCAAACCTATTCCCATTTACGGAAAGATGGTTTTACGGGATGGGAAAACAGGTAAAGCATTCAATCAACCAGTTACGGTGGGTGTGATGACGATGTTAAAACTCCACCATTTGGTTGAAGATAAAGTTCACGCCAGATCCACAGGCCCGTACAGCTTGGTCACCCAACAACCCCTGGGTGGTAAAGCACAATTTGGTGGGCAGCGCTTTGGTGAGATGGAAGTTTGGGCTTTAGAAGCTTATGGTGCTGCTTACACCCTGCAGGAAATGTTGACGGTAAAATCTGATGATGTTCAAGGTCGTGTTGCGACTTATGAAGCAATTGTCAAAGGCGACCAGATTGAAGAACCTGGTTTACCAGCCTCATTCCGTGTACTGGTAAAAGAATTACAGTCACTGGGTCTTTCCGTAGAAGCTGTGATGGATAATGGTGATAATGTGCGTTTCGGAAAAGATGAAGAGCGTGCGAAACCACCTAAATTGGAAACCGGATTATTAGGCCTTGGCGGTGGATTAGGAGGTCTTGGGTAGGATGATTCCTTGACTGAGAAAGTTGCCCATGATATAATCTGCCCTCGTTGCCTATCGGACAAACTTGTTGTCTGAATTACCGGCGTATTGTCGAGGCCATCATCAAGAGCGATGGCCTTAATTGTTGAAAAAAATCTGAGTTTTTATTTTGGAGGCAAGAGAACGTGCCAACTATAAACCAACTAATTCGAAAAGGTCGCCAGACCAGAAAAGGTAAGAGTAAAGCTCCTGCTTTGTTGTACACACTTAATAATATGAAACAGAGCCGTACCAAACAGGATAAAGGTTCACCTCAAAAACGTGGTGTATGTACTGTGGTTCGTACAATGACCCCAAAGAAACCAAATTCTGCTCTTCGCAAAATTGCTCGTGTTCGTTTAACAAATGGACTAGAAGTAACAGCTTATATTCCAGGTGAAGGTCACCAATTACAAGAGCACTCGGTTGTTCTCGTTCGTGGTGGTCGTGTAAAAGATTTACCTGGTGTGCGTTATCATATTGTTCGTGGTACGCTGGATAGTACTGGTGTATCCAATCGTGGACAGGGTCGTTCAAAATACGGTACAAAACGACCTAAGAAATAAGTATTAAAAAGAACGGAGATTGACAAATGCGTCGAACAAGTCCGGAGCAGAGAATTACTCCTCCCGATATCAAATTTAATAATGTTTATGTTCAGACTTTCATTCATCACATTATGAAGAATGGAAAGAAGAGCGTCGCACAACATCTCGTTTATGATGCACTGGAAATTGTTGAACAAAAGACAGGCAAGCATCCGATCGAGGTTTTGGACACAGCTTTGAAAAATGTTGGTCCAATGATGGAAGTTCGTCCTCGTCGTGTAGGTGGAGCCACCTATCAGGTGCCAATGGAAGTAGCATCTGACCGCCGCGTTGCTTTAGCAATTCGATGGATTATTGGTTCATCCCGCTCACGTTCAGGTCGCTCATTCTCTGAGAAATTTGCCGCGGAACTAATGGATGCAGCTACTGGTCAGGGTGCTTCAGTTCGAAAACGTGAAGAAACCCATAAAATGGCTGAAGCAAACCGTGCTTTTTCTCATTACCGCGTATAGGTAAAAGGTAAGCATGCAAAGATCTTTTCCACTTGAGAGAGTCAGAAATATCGGTATCATAGCTCATATTGATGCTGGTAAAACCACAACCACTGAACGAATTCTGTATTATACCGGCAAGACATACAGGATTGGTAATGTTGATGAGGGTACTACCGTTACCGATTGGATGGCTCAGGAACGGGAACGTGGTATCACAATTGTTTCTGCTGCTGTTACAGCTGAGTGGAAAGATTATCAATTTAACATTATTGACACACCTGGCCACATCGACTTTACTGCCGAAGTTCAACGCTCATTAAGAGTGCTAGACGGCGGAATTGTCGTATTTGATGCTGTGCAAGGCGTTGAGCCACAAAGTGAGACCGTTTGGCGACAGGCTGACCGTTACCTGGTTCCAAGAATTTGTTTTATCAATAAAATGGATCGAATGGGGGCTTCATTTGAACGATCCATTCAATCCATTATCGATCGTTTAGGCGCTAACCCAATTGCAATGCAATTGCCAATTGGTTCGGAAGCGAATTTTATAGGTGTGGTTGACCTCCTGGAAATGAAAGCTATCCTTTGGGATGATCCAGAAGGTAGGGAATATTCGGTTGTCGAAATTCCGGACGAATTAAAAGACGCTGCAGAATTTGCCAGAATGCAATTGGTGGAAAAAACTGCCGAGTTGGATGATGACCTCATTGAAAAATTCCTGGAAGGGCATTCGATTAGCAACGAAGAAATAAAACGCTCTTTGCGACAAGCAGTGCTTGATAATAAGGCTACGTTGGTATATTGTGGATCTTCCTTAAAGAACAAAGGTGTTCAACCCATCCTAGATGCTGTTATCGAATATCTTCCTTCCCCGCTTGATGTGCCTGCTGTAAAAGCAACATCACTCGATGGGGAAGAAATTATTCAATTACCAACAGCAGACAATGAATATTTAAGCGCACTTGTTTTCAAAATTGTGAGTGATCCTTATGTTGGTCGCTTAGCTTATTTCCGTGTGTATTCAGGGAAAATAGTAGCTGGCGAATCAGTCATGAATCCCGTAAAAGGAAAAAAGGAACGCGTTGGACGCTTGATCCGGATGTATGCTGATCGTCGAGAGGATGTAGAATTTATTCCATCCGGTGATATCGGTGCTATTTTAGGATTGAAATTTACATTTACCGGTGATACTTTATGCCATCCGAGTAAACCCGTTGTCCTCGAGACAATCAGTTTCCCGGAACCTGTTATTGCGATTGCTATTGAGCCAAAAACCACCGCAGATCAGGATAAGATGGGGGAAGCATTACGCAGGTTGTCTGAAGAAGATCCAACATTCCGCGTGCATACCGATGAATCAACCGGTCAAACCATCATTTCAGGGATGGGCGAATTGCACCTTGATGTTTTGGTAGATCGCATGATGCGTGAGTTCAATGTAAAGGCGAATGTCGGGCGACCAAGAGTTTCCTACCGCGAAACCATCCAAAATCCTGTAACTGGTTTAAGTTATAAATACGTTAAACAATCCGGTGGCCATGGCCAATACGGTCATGTAGTCATCAATATGGAGCCATTGGAACGCGGTGGCGGCATTGTCTTTGAAGAAAAGATTACCGGTGGCACGGTACCAAAAGAATATTTCAAAGCCATTGAAAATGGAATTAATGAAGCATCTCAATCGGGTATATTGGCAGGATATCCTGTAACGGATTTGAAAGTATCCCTGGTTGACGGCTCTTATCATGAAGTTGATTCAAGTGAAATGGCATTTAAAATGGCCGCGGTATTTGCCTTCAAAGAAGCTTTCCAAAAAGGTAAACCTACCTTATTGGAGCCCATTATGAAGGTGGAAATCGTAATACCCGAAGATTACTTAGGTGAAATTTTGGGACAGGTAAATGCAAGACGCGGTGAAATTCAGGGAACTGATATGAGACCTGGTAATTCACAAGCAGTGCGTGCTTTGGTCCCATTGGCGGAAATGTTTGGTTATGCTACAGAATTGCGATCTGCAACACAGGGGCGAGGAGTATTTTCGATGGAATTCAATCATTATGCTCCTGTTTCAGAATCTGTGGCTCATCGTATATTAAATTATTAAATTAATCATCAGGATTTATTAAGGAGAACAAGTCGAATGGCGAAGGAGAAATTTGATCGCAGTAAACCCCACCTGAATGTGGGGACAATGGGACATATTGACCATGGGAAGACCACGCTCACAGCAGCGATCACCAAGGTCAGTCAGCTAATGGGATTCGGGGAATACCGTGCATACGACCAGATCGACAATGCACCGGAAGAAAAAGCCCGCGGGATCACCATCAATATTGCGCACGTAGAATACCAGACCGCAAAACGACACTACGCACACGTGGATATGCCTGGTCACCGTGACTACATCAAAAATATGATCACCGGTGCAGCACAGGTCGATGGTGCGATTTTAGTAGTAGCAGCGCCAGATGGCCCCATGCCGCAGACCCGCGAGCACGTATTATTAGCGCGCCAGGTGGAAGTACCGAGCATTGTAGTATACATGAACAAAACCGACCAAATGGACGATCCAGAATTGTTAGAGTTGGTCGAATTAGAGTTACGGGAAATGTTGAGCGAATATGGCTTTCCGGGAGATGAAACCCCGATCGTCAAAGGCTCCGCATTGAAAGCATTGGAAAGTACCTCAACCGATCCGATGGCACCCGAATACGACAGTATTCGCGAGTTATTGGATGTAGTAGACAGCTACATACCACAACCAGAACGTGAAATAGACAAACCCTTCATGATGCCAGTGGAAGACGTCTTCTCGATTAAAGGTCGCGGAACCGTGGTAACTGGACGTGTAGATCGTGGCTTAATCAAAGTAGGCGAACCGGTAGAAATCGTAGGCTTACGCGAAAAGAGCATGAGCTCGGTATGTACTGGCGTAGAAATGTTCCACAAGTTGTTGGATCAGGGAATGGCTGGTGACAATCTTGGATTGTTATTACGAGGTGTCAGTCGCGAAGAAGTAGAGCGCGGCATGGTCATCGCCAAACCGGGCAGCATCACCCCCCACACCAAATTCATGGCAGAGGTATACGTATTACGCCGTGATGAAGGTGGACGACACAAACCGTTCTTCCCTGGATACCGACCACAGTTCTACATCCGCACCATGGACGTAACCGGCTCGATCACCTTACCAGAAGGTGTAGAGATGGTCATGCCTGGTGACAATGTCAACATGATGGTTGAACTGATCGTACCAGTGGCATTGGAGCAAGGTTCAAAATTTGCTATTCGCGAAGGTGGCCTGACCGTAGGCGCTGGCGTGATCACAAAGATTCTTGAGTAATTTATTGTAAAGGAGCTAGGCGCAATCCGCTAAAGGTTGCGCCGGTGAAAAATTATGGCATCAAAGAAAGATGTTCGTCCCGTAATAACATTTGCATGTTCAGAATGCAAAGAGCGAAATTACACTTCGCAGAAGAACCGCCGCAATGATCCGGGACGCATGGAAATTAATAAGTACTGTCCACGTTGTCGGAAGCATACTCTGCATCGCGAGACCAAGTAACCTCTTGACAAGAAATTGTTGCTTTCAATAATAAATGAGAGCAACAATTTGTCAACTCAGGCGAGTAGCTCAACTGGCAGAGCACCGGTCTCCAAAACCGGGGGTTGTGGGTTCAATTCCTGCCTCGCCTGCCTTGTAAGCCAGCGACGCCGCCTTTTAGACGGCGTTTTGGATGTAAAAAAGGAGAAAAAATTGGCAGCTAAGTTTCTTAAATCAAAAGATAGTGAACAAAACAAGCGATCTGAAAAGCATTCCAGCTCTTCAAAGAAAAAACAGAATCGTATTGTTCGTTGGTGGAAATCCACTGTTGGAGAATTACGCAAAGTTAGTTGGCCAACTCCACAAGAAGCATGGCGATTAACCAAAGTTGTGTTAGTCGTTGTATTCGTAATGGCAGCCATTTTAGGTTTGTTAGATTTTATATTTTCAAGAGTAATCGCTGCCCTGGTAACTCTTTAAGAGTGATAGCAAAGAGGGATAACTGATGGACGAATTTGTAAACGATCAGCCAAATCCAGAAGAAGAACCAGAAAATCTGGAAATGGATGAAGTGACTGAAAAACCAGAAGAAGGGCTAGAACCCGAAGAACGCGATGGAGAAGCACATTGGTATGTAATCCATTGTTATTCTGGTTATGAAAATAAAGTCCGCCATAATCTGGAACAACGTATTGATTCCATGGGTATGAAGGATCGAATTTTCGATGTTGTTATCCCTACACAGGAAGAAATTGAAGTTAAAGATGGTAAACGACGCACCGTAGAACGTCATGTTTTCCCAGGTTATGTTCTGGTAAACATGGTTATGAGTGAAGAATCATGGTACGTTGTACGTAATACCCCTGGTGTGACAGGTTTTGTGGGAATGGGTAATGAACCTACTCCACTGCGTAGCGACGAGGTATCTCAGATTCTACGCCGCATGGAAGCTGAAGCACCACATGTGAAGGTTTCCTTCAAAGTCGGCGAACGAGTGCGTATTGTCGATGGTCCTTTCAATGACTTCCGTGGAACGGTTGCAGAAATTGATGTGGAACGAACGAAGGTTCGAGTTATGGTGAATTTCTTCGGTCGGGAAACCCCTGTGGAATTGGATTTCTTGCAGGTAGAAAAATCGTAAATCAGGCACATTTTTTGTGTCTTAATATTGTGGGAGGATGACAAATCCGTTAGAACCACGAAGGAGAAATAGTGGCAAAGAAATTTAAATCATTTGTAAAGTTGGTACTGGCAGCCGGTAAGGCAAATCCTGCACCACCCGTTGGACCTGCGCTTGCAGCGCATGGTGTGAACATTATGGCATTCTGTAAAGAATACAACGCCCGCACACAAAACAAAGCCGGCGAAATTATTCCAGCAGAAATATCCGTTTATACGGATGGTTCGTTTACATTCGTCCTTAAGTCACCACCCACAGCGTTCTTGTTAAAGAAAGCTGCTGGTATTGAAAAAGGTTCAGGCGTTCCGAACAAAGAAAAAGTTGGTAAAGTAACACGTGACCAGGTTCGTGATATTGCTGAAATCAAGTTCAAAGACATGAATGCAGTTGATATTGAAGATGCTATGCGCCAGGTTGAGGGTACTGCTCGCAACATGGGCATCACGGTGGTTGATTAATTATTAGTGGGAGGGTAACATTGTTGCCCGATGGCACCACAGAGGAGAAAAAATGGCAAAAGTAGGAAAACAATTTAAAGCAGCGCTGGAAAAAGTTGATCGACAGAAGTATTACGATCCTCTTGAAGCACTGAAGTTAGCAAAAGAGTTATCATTTACTAAATTTGACGGGACAGTCGAAGTTCACATTCGCACCGGTCTGGATCCCCGCCAGGCGGATCAGCAGGTACGTGATGTCGTTGTTTTACCTCATGGTTTGGGAAAAACAGTAAAAGTATTGGTCTTTGCACAGGGCGAAGGTGCTACATTGGCACGTGAAGCTGGCGCTGACTATGTTGCAGACGATGATGAGTGGATCAAGAAAATTCAAGATGGTTTCACCGATTTCGATGTTGCCATCTCAACCCCCGACATGATGGGAAAAGCTGGTCGTTTGGGTCGCGTGTTAGGTCCCCGTGGTTTAATGCCAAACCCGAAAGCTGGAACCGTTGTGCAGGCGGAAGATTTACCACGTACCATTCAAGAATCTAAAGCTGGTCGTGTAGAATTTCGTTTAGATAAAACTGCAAATATTCACGCTCCGATTGGAAAGGTCTCTTTCGATCTTGATAAACTTTATGAAAATTTGGTTGCATTGATGGATGCAATCCGAAAAGCAAAACCAGCTGGCGCTAAAGGTAGCTATATCCGACGCGTAACAGTTGCTTCCACCATGGGTCCTGGTATTAAAGTGGATTCAGTGGTCGCATTAGCAATGAAACCGAAAGAGTAGTTGTAACTTAAAAAAATAAATTCCTAAATTGTGGTACAATTTGGGCTCACCGAAGAAAGCTGGAGCCGAAAGGCTTAAATTTTCCCGCCGAGGTGAAGACGAAAACAAAAACCTGATTCAGGTTCTATGCATGTTTGAAGTCTTTACTTTGGCAAAAAAGTAAAGACTTTTTTATTTGCAAGGAAAGGAGGTAGAATTGGCATTCTCTAAGAAACATAAAGAAAACATGATGGCTCAATATGAGCAGTGGCTGCAAGATAGTGAAGCAATTTTCTTTCTGGAATATCAAAAGATGACGATGAAAGAGATTGATGATTTGCGTGCCAAAGTTCGAGAGACTGGTAGTGAGATTCATGTCGTCAAGAATACATTGATGACAAAAGCTTTCCAGAACACAGGAATTGATACTGAGTTCAAAATGGACGGCACTTCCATGGCTGGTTTTGCATTCAGTGATCCGCCAGCATTAGCTAAAGTCTTCAAAGATGTAACTAAAAAATCTGAAGTCTTTGCAGTAAAACGTGGCTATTTGGGTAATCGCAAGATTAGTCAGACTGAGATTAATTCTCTGGCTGAGTTACCACCATTGCCGGTATTGCGTGCTACCCTGTTAGGTTTAATTAATTCACCCGCCAGCAAATTGGTTCGTACCATTGCTGAACCTGCGCGTGGATTGGCTGCTGTTGTCAAAGCTTATTCTGAACAAGGATAAGATCGTAATTAATATTATTTTGTAAAAATACACTTAAGGAGTGATTAGAAATGGCTGATTTAGCAAAAATTGTTGATATGTTGAGCGAGCTTTCTGTTTTAGAAGCTGCTGATCTTGTAAAATTGTTGGAAGAAAAATGGGGTGTTTCCGCCGCTGCACCTGTAGCTGCTGTCGCCGCTGCCGCCGGCCCTGCTGCTGCAGCTGAAGAAGTTGAAGAAAAGACAGAGTTCGATGTTGTGCTCAAGAGCGCTGGTCCCAAGAAAATCGAAACCATCAAGGTTATTCGCCAACTCACAAACCTGGGTCTTGTAGAAGCCAAGAATATGGCAGAATCTGCTGATGCCAAGGTGCTCACCGGTGTTTCAAAAGAAGCTGCCGAAGATGCCAAGAAGAAATTGACAGAAGCTGGCGCAGAAGTAGTAGTTGCCTAGTTAATTTCAAATAAGTATAGAAAAACGGCTGAAAAACCAGCCGTTTTTTGATTTAATGAATGGCTCAGTAAAATATTGATTATTGACGGATTGATTACAGGATTTCGCTTTTATACTGGCGAATCACCATCACCACTTTACCCATGATGCGCAAGGCTTCGGGATTATCCACATAGATTGGATCCATGGTAGGGTTGGCAGGTTGTAAGCGGACGCGATTCTTCTCTTTGTAAAAATATTTCAAAGTTGTTTCGTCTTTGTCATCCAACCATACTGCTACCATTTCGCCGTTTAATGCTTGATTGGAGGGACGAATGATGATCAAATCACCATCGTTTACCATTGCATCGATCATGGAATCGCCTTGAACTTCCAGGGCGAAAAGATCACTTACCCGTTCACGAGCAGATAATAAGCTGCGTGCAATCTCCACACCACTTTCCGGGTCGAAATAATTGAAATCCGAGGTAGGCATCGGGAGTGGTGAACTGGCGACAATACGCCCACGGATGGGTATGGATACCAGATTATCGACAGCGTTGCTGACTGCGCGTGCGGTATCGCGGACTTTGGTGCTAATGGCTTTTCCAGCAGAACGCATGGGTTTCAGGACTCTAATGCTACGCGAGATACGTCCCTCACGTGAGATGTATTCTCTTTCCTCAAGTTGATTGAGATAATAATCCACTAACGAAGTAGATTTAACATCAATTGCATCACCAATTTCTCGAATGGAAGGGGAATAACCAAATTCATCGATAAATTCTGTGAGGTACTCCATTATCCTGCGGTGGCGGTCACTAAGACCTTCTCTTTTCCTGGCCATTTGTAATCTCCTTAATAATCGAATATTTGTACTATATTTATAACACGAACAAGTGTCCTATGTCAAGTACCTTTTAGCTAGAAGTGGATAGGAAAAGGCAAAAGGCAAAAGGCTAAAGTATCGGGTATCGGGTCCTAAAAACATGACTGAAAATTACAGGAAAAGTCCTCTATTATCCTATAATTTTTTGGATGAAAAAACAACCATTCACCTTTAATTCTTCCAGGAATTAGAAGTTCAAGAATTCAACACATCTGCAACTCAAAATTCAGTCATAGATCGATTGTTAGTGATTGTCACTAAATTAAAAGGAAGGAATGGAACGATGGCAACATTTCATGATGTGATGATGGAATATAGAAAGCAAATGCAGATGGGAACGATTAAACTTTTTGAGGAAATAGAACATTTTTTGATCGTGTAATGTGCAGCGAACTTATGGATGAATCAGATAGGTGGCGTAAGCAAGTATGTCAGCACATCCCAAAGCGCAATACGTCTTACGGCTTATAGGTGTTGCACCATGACTATCTGTTTCGACCCTAATAGATGCCCTTTGGGGTTACCCCATCACAGGAGGACGAGGAGGATACAGACTGGCAATGCACAAATGGTTCTATTTCTTCAACAACTCCAACAGGATCTTGGTGGCCAGTTTGGGGTCGGCTTTGCCACGCATTTCGCGCATGACCTGGCCGGTGAACCAGCCGATCAGCGTCTCTTTCCCGGCGCGGAAAGTCTCTACTTCTTTCGGGTTGACAGCCACGATCTTTTCCGCAACAACCCGAATGGCTGAATCATCACTGACCAGTCCTAAGCCTTCTTCTTCAACGATTTTTTCCGGTGACTTGCCGCTGGTTTCCACTTTATCCAGCAGGCTCTTTCCGGTGGAGGTGTTAATTTGCCCGGCATCGACCATCTTCAATATCTCTGCCAGATAGGTGGGTGTCAGCTGTAATTGCTCTGCGGTTTTGTTACTCTCATTGAGCATGCGCATGATGTCATTCATCAGGTAATTGGAAACCTTCTTCGGGTCTCCACCATAAAGCTTCACAGCTGTTTCAAAATAATCAGAGAGGTTACGTTCTCCGGTCAGGATGTCGGCATCATATTCCGGGATTTTATACTCTTCAACGAAACGAGCTTTGCGTTCCAGCGGAAGCTCAGGGAAATCTGCCAGAATTTCGTTTAACCATTCCTCGGTAAGGTCAACCGGCAATAGATCCGGTTCGCGGAAATAGCGGTAATCGGCTTCGGTTTCTTTGGAGCGCATCTTGCGCAATTCATTCTTGGCTTCATCCCAATCCAGGGTCCAGGCTTGCACGCGATTGCCTGCTTCCACCTCACGAATCTGGCGTTCCACCTCGTGCTCGATCGCATTTTTTACATTGTCAATCGAGTTCACATTCTTGATTTCGGTTTTGGTGAACAGTTCAGTCGATCCTTTGGGTCGGATCGAAACATTGGCATCACAACGCAAATGGCCTTTTTCCATATCCGCTTCGGAAATCCCCAACCAACGCAGCAATTGTCGCAAGCGGATCAAATACTGGGCAGCTTCGTTGGCAGAGCGCAAATCAGGACCGGTAACCATTTCAATTAATGGAACACCACAACGGTTGAAATCAATCAACCGCAGTTTTCCGGCATTCTTGGTTTTTCCGGCATCCTCTTCCAGATGTAATTTGTGAATGTTAACGCGTCTGGTGTAGCCTTCCGGCATGGGGACATCCAGAAAACCACCACTGGCAAGTGACATGTCGTATTGGGAAATCTGGTAGCCTTTAGGCAGATCTGGGTAAAAATAATTCTTGCGGTCAAAGAATGATCGCATTCTAATATCGGATTGCATCGCCTTCGATAGCAACACGCCTTTTTCCACCACGGCTTTATTCAATACAGGCAACACACCGGGTAAACCGGTACAAACCGGGCAAATATTCGTGTTGGGTTCATCATCCCAGGAGTCGGCTTTACAGGCGCAAAAGATTTTTGTTTTGGTATTCAACTGGATATGGGTTTCCAGACCAATTACAATTTCATATTCTGTCATCCAAGCCTCCCATAGATGGAAATTATTTTAAAAGAATTCTTCATGCCAGCCCCCTCATCTTAAAACAACCGGTTTCATGGAGCGCCAGGCTTCATCCTGTGTGCCGATTTCAAAGGCTCTCCCCATTTGCAATAGGGATTGTTCGGAGAAATCCGGCCCCATGAGTTGAACCCCAATGGGCAAGCCGTCCGATGCGATGCCAGCGGGTAAGGAAATGCCTGGAACACCAGCATGATTGGCAGTCACGGTAAACTGATCCGAATACTGCATCAAGACTGAATCACCGTAGATCGCACCAATGGGGAAGGCGGTAGTGGGGGTGGTAGGCGTTAGCAGTGCATCCAGTTTATATTTTCCTTGAGAATCAAAGACCTGGTCAAAGTCACGGCGCAACATCGCACGTACTTTCAACGCGCGGTTGTAGTACTGCTCTGAGTATTGCGCAGCACTGACATACATGCCCATCAGGATGCGCAGTTTTGGTTGCAACCCAAAGGCTTCGTTGCGTGTTTTGCGATACATGACACGTAGATCATCCTCTGAAGTAGGGGTACGATATCCATATTTGACACCGTCATAACGGTGCAGGTTGGATGCAGCTTCCACGCGACTGATCACGAAGAAAGCCGGGATACCGTAGCGGGTATTGGGCATAGGTACGTCTTCCACAATTTCAGCTCCCAAAGAACGCAAAATATCAACAGCATGATAAACTGCCGAGCGAATATCCTCATCCACCGGCTTCTGCATGATCTCACCACTATCAGCATCCATGTAGCTGATCTGGAAATAATCAGGAGATAAGCCAATGCGTTTCCCTTTGATGCCTTGTTCGAGGGTAGCCAGATAATCTGGCACGGGCACGTTGGCGGCTGTATTGTCACGCGGATCAGCACCTGCGATGGCTTTCAACATTAGAGCAGCATCAGTGACATTTCGTGCAATCGGTCCTGGGCAATCCAATGAGGAAGCAAAAGCGATAATGCCATAGCGCGAAACGCGACCATAGGTAGGCTTTACCCCAACCACACCACAGAAAGCAGCTGGTTGGCGGATAGAGCCCGCAGTATCGGTACCTAATGAGAATGGCACTTCTCCGGCAGCAACCGATGCAGTACTACCGCCGGAAGAGCCACCTGGCACACGGCTGGTATCCCAGGGGTTACGTGGGCAGGGTTGGAAAGCTGTTGATTCATTGGAAGATCCATAGGTGAATTCATCCAGATTGACCTTCCCCAGCATAATAGCATCCTCGTTGAGAAGCCGACCCACTGTAGTGGCGGTGTAAGGGGCTTTGAAATTAGCCAAAATTTTAGAAGCGGCGGTGGTGTAGGTATCCTTCACACAAAAAACATCTTTGGCAGAGAATGGGATTCCTGCCAATGACCCAACAGGCTCGCCCTTCGCCCGTTTCTCATCAATCGATTTTGCCTGTTGTAAGGCTTGTTCGGCCGTTACGGAGATGAAAGCATGTACTTGCTGTTGGTCTTGTTCAGTTTCTTCACCAGACTCTAAACTACCTGATCTGCCGTCAACAGCTGTGATGCGTGCCAAATGGCTTTCAACGACTTCCTGTGCGGAAATCTGTTTTTTACTCAATAAATCTAATAATTCGTGGGCTGATCGGTCACATAGTTCCATGGTTTAATCCAGTTTCTCGTGGGGAATATCGGGCACGATGATATAGTGATCTTCCACTTGTGGTGCCTGCGCTAAAATCTCATCCGGGTTGGGATGCGGTTGCCAGGTGTCTTCCCGTAATGCCGGGCTAGTGTCCTTATTATAGGAAACACCATGGGTGGTGATCCGTAAATCTTCCTCAAGTGGAATGGCTTCTAATTCGTGAATGGCTTTGAGTTGCTGGTTGAGTTCGCGTCGTAAATAGGCTGCCTGTTTTTCATCCAGTTCGAGAGCTGCCAGGGTTACAAGATGATTGAAAACTTCGGGGGTTATTTCTTCAGTCATGGTACCTGCTTTTAAAATTTGAATTTTTATTGCGTATGCTTGCATACTCAGGAGTTGAATTTCCTTGTGTTATTGTATCAGCATTTGAGCCCTACACATGTCTTATAATCAAAATTTTTTTATGAAGAAAGTCGTGAATCCCAATGTAAAAAATCATTTATTGATATAAATAGCTGGAATGGAGATGCTTGTTCAAATGCTATAATCTAAATTGTGAGCGAGGACGAGAAGAAAGAAAATATTCCCAGATTAGTAAACCAAACCAGTGAAGGAGATAAACTTTTGCTGGAAGTTGAACTGCCGCCAGATGCTGAACTGGAAGTCACATATTCATTTCTGAACGAACAAGGGAAAACCGAAAAAACAAAAGTAGTAAGAACCAGGGGTTTGAACCTCCTTAGAAATCGATTTCAGTTAAAAATCTTACTGTCTCCAACAAAGGTGGCTTTTATTTTGTCCCTTGTTGTGTATTTTCTCGTGCGGATTGTCGGAATTGAAGATTTTCCCATCTATTTTTTCAGCGATGAAGCCATCCAGAGTGTGCACGCCGCCGATCTGATCCGCGATCAATTTCACAGCCCATATGGTGAATTTTTACCAACCTTCTTTATGAATGGTGGGCAATACAACCTCAGCGTTTCAGTTTATGCACAGGTTTTACCAGTATTACTGTTCGGAAAAGCGATCTGGATCACACGTGGAACCGCTGTGCTGCTCAGTTTACTGGCAGCCCTGGGGGTTGGTTTGATGATCAAATATGCTTTTGATAAAAAACTTGGTTGGTTGGCAATCTTACTACTATCCTCAATGCCTGCCTGGTTTTTACACTCCCGAACAGCTTTTGAAACCAGCTTGTCAGTAAGTTTTTATGCTGGTTTCCTCTGTTTTTATCTGCTTTATCGTCTTAAAAACCCAAAGTTTCTTTATGGTGGGGTGCTCTTTTCCGTTCTCGCCTTTTATAGTTACAATCCAATGCGCGTCATTGTTGGAATAACTTTGTTCGGTCTATTCTTCAGTGATCTGCAATACCATTGGCAACAAAGAAAAACCTTTTTAAAAGCTTTTAGCGTGGGATTGCTATGTTTGATCCCATTATTGCGATTCTCTTTGAATTATCCCGGCGAATCAGTTCGACATCTTGAAATATTGGGTTCTTACTGGGTGCAAAACGTCAGTAAATGGGAAAAAATTGGAACTTTTCTGCAGGAGTACATCAAAGGACTGAATCTCTTTTATTGGTTTATTCCCAATCAGGTTGATTTGGAACGACACTTGATGAAAGGATATGGTCATCTTTGGCAACCAATCATGCCATTCATTTTTATTGGCATTTTCTGGTGTGTCAAACATTTCAGACAAAGTTTTGCGCGAATGGTCTTAATTTCATTGCTGGCTGCACCTGTCGGGGCGGCAATTGTTCATCTAGGCATAACCAGAGCTTTGGTGATGGTGATTCCAGCGACACTGCTGACTACGATTGGCATAAAAACAAGCTGGGATTGGTTTGTAAAGCAAATGCAAAATCGCGGCAATTGGTTACATAAAATGCTGCCAACAGCTGGAGTAATTATGTTTGCATTGTTGTCTTTGCTGAACGTTCAAATGCTGGTGGATGCACTGAAAAACAGTCCAACCTGGTTTACAAATTATGGATTATACGGGATGCAATATGGCGCCAAACAAGTCTTTGGTACGATCGAAGCATCGCTAATGCATGATCCCAATCAAAAGTTTTATTTAACCTCCACCTGGACGAATGGAGCAGATGTTCTGGCACGCTATTTCTTTGATGATCCAGTGCCTTTTGAAATAGGTAGCATTGATGGCTTTATCAGCGAATATAAACCGTTGGATGAAAATATGATCTTCATCATGGTGCCGGATGAAATGGAGAAAATGTACGAGAGTAAAAAATTTACACATCCGCGTACTCGCAATTTAATCCATTATCCAAATGGTGCACCAGGTTTCTATTTTGTTCAGCTTTCATATGTGGATAATATTGATGAGATCTTTGTTTCAGAACAAGCAGCGCGCAGAGCATTGAAACAAGGCAAAGTTGCTTTGCAAGATGGTGAAGAGGTGCAGGTTGCTTATTCCACCCTGGATATGGGGGAGATAATTCACGTGTTTGACGGTGATCGCACAACCTTAGCGCGCACCTTCGAAGCCAACCCTATGAAAATCGTTATTACCTTTACAGAACCGAGACTGGTGGAGAGGATCAGGTTAAGAGTAGGTGGGGAGGCAACCCGAATCGAAGTACGCATCTCGGTTGAAGAAAGCGAAGAACCGTTGTCCTTTATACAGGAATTAGACGCTGAAGCTGATCCGCGATGGACAGAAATCGACACCCAAAAAGAACTGTTGGTAGAAACTGTAGAAGTACTGGTTAAGAATCTTAATAATGAAGAGCCAGCCCATGTGCATCTTTGGGAATTACAATTTTTACCCAGTCAGCCATAATCATCAGAGTGGGGAGGGTTGTCACAGAACACCTGAGAAAAGAGTTGTTAGAGTACAATTCCAATTGGAGTCTGATTGAATAACAAAAAAAGGCCTTTTCTGTACAAAATCATTATATTTTCATTGTTGATCATTGCCGTGATGGGTTGGTTGCGGGCTTACCAGAGTATTTATCAATGGGAATGGTTGATTAAGTATGATGTATTCCCTGGACCCTGGTACACTCTGATAACGGGTGTGTTGATAGGTGTTATTGCTACACTCGGTGTCGTGGTTGGTTGGTTGAGATTAGTTTGGAGTGCAAAATATATACAGGTCATTGTGGTACTGATATCACTAGGCTGGTGGTTGGATTATTTGCTTTTTTCCCAAAGCAGTATTGCTCTTTATAACCTGCCATTTCGAATTGTTATGAATTTTTTGTACCTGATATTTGTGGCTGGTTATTTTTACCTGACGAAGGTGGAAACACTGAAAGGAATGAAAGATGAAAAACGCTAGTGAAGTAGAGATTGAGGTCAAGTTTTACGTGATTTCTTTGGATGACATTGCTGCAAAAATAATTGATTTGGGCGGAAAGCAAATTCAGGAGCGAATTTTTGAAAGAAATCTTCGTTTTGACACCGCTGATCAAAAATTGAGAAATTTACGTCAGGTGTTAAGATTGCGTCAGGATAAAGAAAATATTCTTACGTTTAAAGGGGCAGCAGAAACGGGCAAACAAGTCAGTATCCGGCAGGAGATTGAGGTGTTGGTCGATGACTTTGATACTACCCGTACATTGCTGGAGGGGTTGGGGTACGAAGTGGTGATGGAGTACGAAAAATACCGCACAACCTATTCCCTTTTAGACACGCTGGTTGTGCTGGATGAATTACCATACGGCAAGTTTATTGAAATTGAAGGGCCGGATGGCAATAGCATTCTGAAAGTAGCACGAAACCTGAACCTCAATTGGAAATTGAGGGTGATGACAAGTTACACCTATTTATTTGAAAACTTGAAGAACAGAAAACCTGAGTTAGCTGAAAAATATCTGACTTTTGATGCATTACAAGGAGTTCAAATTATGCCGGACGAGTTAGGTGTCAGTCCGGCAGATTTGAATTGAACGTAATTTATTTAGTGGGGATGTTTAAAAAATTTCGTACGAAGTGGTGATTTCGGCGGTTGCCCTCACTGTGGCAGAAACAGAACAATATTTTTCTTCGGAAAGTTTAATAGCCTGTTCCAACGCTTTATCGGTTAATTCAGCTCCCTGTATTTTGTAATGAATATGAATCTTACGGAAGGTCCAGGGTGGATCATTATCCTGCTCTGCACTAACATTAATTTCCAAACTGTTCAATTGAAAACGTTTTTTCTCAAGAATATTAACAACATCTACTGCGGTGCAGGATCCAACTGCCACTAATAATAATTCGGAGGGCTTCATCCCAACACCATCAGCTGGAGTGGATAACACCACTGAATGGTTGGTTGAATCGGTCCCAATAAAGGTTCTACCACCTGGTTGCCAGATTACTTTTGCTTGTGCCATATCTCTCCCTTAGGAATTCTTCCCTAAAATCTGAATCAGATCTTTTAATAACTCTTCGCGATCTTGAGAAGTTTTATCCTCCAGATTCACAAAACAATCAGACATGTAATCCTCTAAAAGCAGAACACTGACCCCCTGCACAGCGGAACGGATTGCACTTAATTGTTGTAAGATTTCACGGCAATTGCGTTCTTCGGTGAGCATTGATTGCACACCACGCACCTGTCCTTCGATTCGCCTTAAGCGGTGAACCAGTTTTTCTTTTGCTTTTTCATCGGTTAATTGCATATGATCTTTTCTTACCTGTCACGCAGGTTGATTATCCACCTCAGCGAAAGCGGCTGGTGGGGCTGCTGCCACAACTAGCACCAGAAGATGAAGATGAGCCAGAACTGGCAAATAATGAGATTTGTTTGCTGGTGTTGTTGCTTGCACAGGTGGGGCAATTGGGAGATTGGTTTAATTCACTAAAACGCATCATTTTCTCAAATGGTTGCCCGCATTCATTACAAACGTACTCGTATAATGGCATTCACTCACCTCAATAAAAATAAATATACTCCCATGGAGTATATTAGATTATACATGCTGGAAAAATTGCTGTCAAGGCTGGTTCCGGCTAAAAATAATGGGTGATTTTTTCCAAAAAATGGTTCTTCCCAACCGAATGACCAGGTGTGTTTTGTCCTGTTGCAGTATTGACAAATGATTTATTAGGTGTTTGAATTGTATAATCTAAAAAAATTCCAACTGTAGTCCAATCTTTATGGAGGTGATTTTATTAAAAAATCAAAAAATTCTTACCCAATCGTATCAGTTAATAACTTAAATTTATCAAGGAGGAAGAAATGAGATCAAAATCGCTTTTAAGCGTAATTTTTGTGTTACTGGTAGCCAGTATGTTATTAGTCGCTTGCCAGCCAGCAGCACCAGCCGTTGAAGAACCAGTGGCTGAAGAACCGGCTGCAGAAGAACCAGTGGCTGAAGAACCGGCTGCAGAACCGGCTGCAGAAGAACCTGTTGCAGAAGAACCTGCTCCAGCTGGTGTTCCGGACCGAGAATTCCTATGGACAGCGCCATTACGTCAGGCTGTAGCCGCCGCGATTGACCGTGAAGTAATCGTTGACCGTGTTTTCGAAGGCCGCAATATTCCTGCTTACCACATGGTTCCAACCGGCTATCCATACGCCACCGAACCATTCCTGGATATGTACGGAACCCGTGACCTGGATATGGCTATTGACCTGGTCAAAGGTGAAGGCTATAGCGAAGAAAACCCATTTGAGTTTACCTTATGGTTCCCCCCAGAACATTACGGAACAACCACTGCTGATGTTATGCAGGTTATCAAAGAACAGTTGGAAGAAACCGGCGTAATGAAAGTTGAACTCAAAAGCATGAACTGGGCGGAGTATGTTGATGGTTTTGTTGCTGGTGAACTTCCCTTCTTTATGTTAGGTTGGTTCCCGGATTTTGCTGATCCTGAAAACTGGCTTTCCCCATTCGCTTCCTGTCTGCAATCACCTGATAATGGTGTTAACTATTGTAACGAAGAGATGGACGCCTTGTTGTTAGCTGCCGCTTCTTCTGCAGATGATGCAGAGCGCGAATTGCTTTACCAGCAAATTGGTGATCTGTACGCAACAGAAGTTCCCACATTGCCATTGTTCTGGGAACCTGAATTTGTTTCTTACCGTGATGGCGTTGAAGGTGTAGTCGTTGGTGCTCCTTTTGAGTTCAACTACCATGTTCTCTCATTCGGCCCCGATGCACAACCAGCCTCTGGTAGCACAGACACCATCATCATTGGTACCACCGATGAGGTAAACAGCCTCGATTCAGCTGATGCTTACGCAACCCATGACTGGGAAATCATCAAGAACACAGGTATGGCTTTGCTTTCCTACACCCCTGGCACCTCAGAATTGGTACCTGGTGCAGCCGCCGCCATGCCAGAAGTTAGCGAAGATGGTTTAACCTACACATTCACCCTCAAAGAAGGTTTGAAATTCTCTGATGGTACTCCTGTTACAGCTCAAACTTACGTTGATTCCTGGAATCGCCTGGACACTCTTGAAGGTCAGGTTTCTGGTTTGATTCAGCTATACGTCGAAGATGTGGAAGCTGTCGATGAATTAACCGTTGCTTACAAACTTAAAGCAACCTTCGGTTTCTTCCCAGCATTAGCTGCAACAGCTCCATTTGTGGTTTCTAACCCGAACGACTTTGCTGCTGATGAACTGATTCAATTCCCAGAAAACCTGGATGGCATTGGTGCTTACAGAATGGTTTCCCACACTCCAGGCCAGCAAATGGTGTTGGAAGCCAACCCAGAATACCTGGGCGAAGCTCCCCTGATCCCGAATGTCATCATTCGCTACTTTGCTGATCCAACCACCATGTCAAATGCGATCGAAACAGGTGAAATCGATGTTGCATGGCGTACTTTAGGACCAGTAGAAGCAATCCGCTTACAGAGTGTGGATGGCGTGAATACTGACAAAGTTGACGCACCAGCATTACGCTACATGGTCTTCAATCACACTTATCCTTATCAAAAGTAAGCCCTCTAGTAAGTTTTGAGAACGAAATTGCCTGGGTAGAAAAATTCATAATTTGAAATTGATAATCAGGCAAGCAAATTAGTTTTACTGGGGGCGAGGGTAACAACCTTGCCCCCTTTTTATATCCGAAATTGGAGTTATCGATGTCGGCTTCTTTACGAAGATTTATAATTACACGCTTGTTACTAACGATCCCGATGGTGTTGATTCTTGTTACGATGATCTTCTTCATCATGAGGGTTTTGCCCGGCGATCCAATTCGATCACAATTAGGACCCAGAGTAAGTGAAGAGCAAGCGAATGCTATTCGTGAAAGACTTGGATTGAACAGACCATTGCATATCCAGTATTTTGATTTTCTATGGGATATGGTCACTTTTAATTTTGGTAATGCTCTCACACAAGGTGAGCGACCCATTCGCGATGAGTTAAGTGAACGTCTCCCGGCTACCATTGAGTTGACAATCCCTGCAATAACCCTGACTGCGGTGATAGGTATTTTTGCTGGTGCATATGCAGCGAAGAATCGCAAAAAGCCAATCGATTTTATCATTCGATTATTGAGTATTGCAGTTTATTCTATACCGGTATTTTTTATGGGATTACTGTTTCAAATTTTGTTTTCAGTAAGGATTCCTATTCTTCCGCTCGCGGGGCGTATGGACACTTTGATGATGACAAAATTTGAACCGATCACAAATTTTTACGTAATTGACTCTATTTTGACGCAAAATTGGCCGGCATTAGGTTCAACTTTGATGCATCTGGTCTTGCCGTCTGTTACTTTAGGTTTGGCCTTATCCGGTGTGTTTGTCCGATTAACCCGTGTCAATATGATTGAAATGTTGCAGTCTGATTTCATTACCGCAGGTAGAGCGCGTGGTATTCCAGAAAACCGATTGGCTTACAAGCATGCTTTACGTAACACATTTATCCCAATCATGACATTACTTGGTCTGCAATTTGCCATTCTTCTGGCTGGTGCGGTGTTGACTGAAACAACATTCTCCTGGCCAGGCGTAGGAAGGTATCTGGTGGAACGCATTCAGCTGCGGGATTACACAGCCGTCCAGGCAACGATCGGTGTTTTTGCTATGTTTGTAGCTTTTGTAAGCCTCGTTATGGATATTTTATACGCGTTAGTTGACCCACGCATCCGATATTAGTATCAAAAAAATAGAGAGAATATATGGAAACTGAAAAAAATAAAACAAAAGATGTAAATGAAGTTCCAGAATGGATGCTTGATCTCGATCGTGTAGGTTTTGTACGACGGTTATTTATTGCCAGAAGATGGTATGGTGGTGATTGGTGGTTTGTTGCCATCAGTGGCGTTCTTCTGTTTTTCATTATTCTGGTTGGCGTTTTTCCACAATGGTTCGCTCCTTACGACCCAAGAGCTGAGGTTGGTCCTTCCTTACTTGCACCAGGCCAAGTTCCTTCGGAATATGTGTTGGTGTCTCTGGCAGAAAAAGGTGAAATTACTCTGGTGGATATCGCCGATAAGACAAATAATATTGGTTTTATTATTGGTAGTCCAGCCAGTCAGGCATTAAGGGAAGTATTGACCGAATTAAACGATGAAGCACCAAAAGGGGTGCGCTATCAACCACGTCAACGCCGCTATGACACCATGGAAGAAGGTTTGGACGCGTTGGCGGCTGGTGATATCGATGGATTTGTGATCGCCCCGGATGTGTTGGGTGAATCGTTGGATGCCTACCCGACCCTGCATATAGCTGGCACTTTGTTGGAAGAACGAAGTAAAGGTTTTATCATGGGTACCAACCAGATTGGTCAGGATGTATTTAGCCGCATCATTTGGGGAACAAAAATCGCATTAATTGTAGGAATCAGTTCAGCACTGGTCTCTTTTGTAATTGGCGTTCCTTTGGGTTTGTTCAGTGGATTTATTAGTGGTCCGATTGACCGCGTCCTAACGCTCCTGATGGATAGTTTATATTCATTTCCAGGTTTAATTTTAGCTATCTCCATTGCAGCCGTTCTGGGTCCGGGTATAGGGAATATTATTGTATCCATTGCGGTTTTATATATACCCACGTATTTTAGAATTGTGCGTGGCCAAACTTTGCAAGTGAAGGAAGAGCTTTACGTAGAAGCTGCACGCAGTTTGGGAACCAGCTGGTTCACCATATTGCGGAAATACATTTTTCCTAACGTTATCCCCTCTGTGGTGATCATCTTTTCGGTGAATGTTGGCGATGCAATTCTTACTGAAGCAGGATTGAGCTTCCTAGGATTTGGTTTACCACCAGATACACCAGACTGGGGTATTGACCTGGCGCGTGGTCAGGATTACCTGCGACGTGCCTGGTGGTTGATTACCTATCCTGGGTTGATGGTTTCATTGGTAACTCTTTCATTTAGCATGTTGGGTGAAAGCCTTTCTGAAATTCTTAATCCTAAATTGGCGGAGCGGTAATCTTATGAATGAAAAAGATGTTTTAATGCAGATCAAAGATTTATCGGTTGCTTACGAAACCCGCTTGGGTCCGGTAAGCGCCGTTGATGGAATATCTTTCGATATTTTTAAAGGTGAAATTTTAGGTCTGGTAGGCGAAAGTGGTTGCGGAAAAAGCACCATGGGTAAAGCGTTAATGCGCATGATTCAGCCTCCTGGCTATATCAGCAATGGAAAATTGATTTTCGAAGGTGAAGATATTATGACCTATGATGAAAATCAAATGCGCGATTTTCGAGGACGAAAAGTTTCGATGATATTCCAGGACCCCATGACCTCGTTGAATCCAGTCCAGCGTGTGGATGAACATATCATAGAAGCGATTCAGATGCACGAACCAAAAACAAAACTTGAACAAGCACTGGATCGTGTGAAGATATTGTTAGAGAAATTAGGAATCCAATCGAATCGCATCACAAGTTACCCACATCAATTGTCGGGTGGTATGCGCCAGCGTGTAATGGTTGGTTTGGGGTTGGTACTGAATGCGAATTTGATTATCGCAGATGAAGCCACCACTTCTCTGGATGTTATTGTGGAAGCAAAATTGGCAGACCAATTAAAAGATATCCGTGATGAGTTTGGCGTTTCACTTTTGGTGATTACCCACAACATTGCCTTGGTGGCAGAATTGGCAGATCGCGTAGCTGTGATGTATGCTGGTCACATTGTTGAACTTGGAACCGTGGAAGATATTTTTGATGACCCTCAACATCCATACACAAGAGGTTTACTACTTTCTGTTCCGACGATCAAATTGACTGAGCGGGAAGAACTTTACAAAATGGGTGGCGAACCACCTAACCTCACCCACCCACCTCATGGTTGCCGGTTCCATCCCCGTTGTCCCAAGGCGATGTCAATTTGCGAAAAGTATGAACCAGATTTTTTGAATACAGAACATGGACGATTTGTGAAATGCTGGTTGTATCAGGATCACCCTGAGAAGGAAATGGAAACAACAGAGGTGTCCAAATGAGTGATGGAAAAGTGAAGAAAAACAGCGAATATCTGGTTGAAGTAAAAGATATGAAGAAATGGTTTCCTGTTCAAACCAGTTTTATTGATCAGGTTTTTGCCAGAGAACTAAAATATGTTCACGCGGTGGATGGCGTAAGTTTTAATATCCGCAAAGGTGAAGTATTAGGGTTGGCTGGTGAAAGCGGCAGTGGGAAAACCACGATTGGCAGAGTAACCATTGGTCTGGAACCCAAGACATCCGGTGAGGTGTATTTTGATGGAATCGATTTATCAAAATTACACCGTGAAGAGCTCAGAAAATTACGCAGAAGGATGCAGGTAATCTTTCAGGATCCTTTAGCTTCTTTGAATCCACGTATGTCGCTTGGTGAGGGGGTTATGCAAGGGTTGAAAATTCATTACCCTGAAACCGCCGATCAACACCGAGATATAACCATGGAAATGATGGAAAAAGTCGGGTTGACCCCGGCAAGATTTTATTTCAATAAATACCCCCATCAAATTTCCGGCGGTCAAAGGCAACGTGTGGTGATTGCGCGCGCACTCATTACTAACCCTGACTTAATTCTGGCTGATGAACCAATCGCCATGGCAGATGTTAGTGTGCGCTCACTGTTACTGGACTTGATGGTACAGCTCAAACAGGAACTGAACCTGACCTACATGTTTATCACTCATGATTTGGCTACCGCCAAATACATCTGTGATAATATCGCCATCCTTTATTTAGGCAAGATTGTTGAAATAGGACCTTTGCGGGATGTGTACTCCACACCGATGCATCCATATACACAGGCATTGATGGCAGCGGTTCCAGTTCCCAATCCACATGATCGGCGAACAACACCTATGCCAGAAGGTGAAATCCCCAACCCCATTGACCCGCCAAAAGGTTGTCGCTTCCACCCGCGCTGTCCCTTCGCAAGAGAAGATTGTTCGCAAGAAGAACCTGAATTACGGACAGTAGAACCTAACCACTTTGTGGCATGCCATTACGCAGAAAACTTAAAATAAGAATGTTTTCTAAAAGATCTGATCTTTGGTTTTATCAATAAATCAGATCTTTTTAATTTAAATTTTTCCTAAATAATTTCTTAATTTGACTGGAAATTAGTCGTTTATCCTATGTCAGTATTGACAAATGTCACATTAAATGGTTGAATCTATTAACTATTTTTTCCAATCGTTCGTTCAAATCAAATAGGAGGTGCTTTTATAGGTATACTTATAATGCTAAAATTTTATTCCAATCTAAAAACTAAAACAGGAGGAAGAAGATGAGATCGAAATCGCTTTTAAGCGTATTATTTGTATTAATTGTTTTAAGTATGTTGGTTGTTGCTTGCCAACCAACCGCCCCTGCAGCCCCAGAAGAACCTGTTGCACCAGCTGAGCCGGCTGCTCCAGAAGAACCAGCTGCTCCAGAAGAACCAGCTGAGCCAGTAGAACCTTCAGCAGATTTTGAACCAATGTCCGTAGCTGCCCCCGATTGTGAATATGGTGGCTTGATTAAGGAAATTGCAGCGCTGGATGAATTCACCGTTCAATTTTCGATGTGTGCTCCAGATCCTGCTTTCCCATCCAAAGCAGCATTCTCTGCTTTTTCCATTCAACCCAAGGAGTGGATTGAAGCTGCGATGGAATCACGTGAAATTCTTGAAAAACCAGTCGGAACAGGACCCTATGTTTTAGATTCCTGGAATCGTGGCGACAGCATTGTCTTCAAGAAATTTGCTGATTACTGGGGAACCCCAGCCGTCACTGATACATTGGTTTTCCGATGGACCTCCGAAGGTGCAGCTCGTTTGCTTGAACTTCAGTCTGGCACAGTGGATGGTATCGACAATCCATCCCCAGATGATTTTGAAGTAATTGAATCAGATTCAAACTTAGCACTGTACGAACGAGAAGCCTTGAACATATTCTATGTTGGATTCACCAATTTCTTCCCACCATTTGATGATGTTCGTGTACGTCAAGCTGTATCAATGGGCATTGATCGTGATCGCATTGTTGATAATTTCTATCCAGCCGGTTCTGAAGTAGCCAGTCACTTTACTCCCTGCGCTATCCCGAATGGTTGTGTTGGAGAATCATGGTACGAATATGATTTACAAGCAGCCAAAGATTTGTTGGCAGACGCTGGCTATGCTGATGGTTTTGATACCAAGATCTTCTATCGTGATGTGTTCCGTGGTTATCTGCCAGAACCTGGTCTGGTTGCTACTGACCTTCAGGCGCAATTATTAGACCTGGGTATTAATGCTGAAATTGTAGTAATGGAATCAGGTGCTTTCCTGGAAGAGTCCTCTGCTGGACGTCTGGATGGTATCCATCTGTTGGGCTGGGGTGCTGATTACCCGCATGTGACCAACTTCCTTGATTATCACTTCGCATCCAACAATCTGCAATTTGGTGAGCCATTCCCTGAAATTTATGAAACCTTGATCGCTGCCTCTCAGGTTGCTGATCCTGATGAAGCTGAACCGTTGTACGTAGAAGCTAACAACAAAATCAAAGAACTTGCTCCAATGGTGCCAATTGCCCATGGTGGTTCTGCAACTGCTTTCTTAGGTGAAGTTGCTGGTGCACATTCCAGCCCCTTAAGCAATGAATATATGGCTGTTATGGATCCAGCAGGTCGCGACACTTTGGTCTGGATGCAGAATGCTGAGCCAATTTCCCTGTATTGCAATGATGAAACCGATGGTGAATCACTGCGGGCCTGTGAACAGGTTTTAGAATCCTTACTTTCCTATGAAGTAGGTGCAACAGCTGTCAATCCTGGTTTGGCTACTTCCTGTGATCCGAACGAAGAACTAACCGTCTGGACCTGTAATTTGCGCCAGAATGTCAAATTCCATGATGGATCAAGCTTAGATGCAAATGACGTGGTAATGTCCTGGCTAGTTGCCTGGGATGCTTCCAACCCATTGCATATTGGTAACACAGGTGCCTTCGAATACTTCACTTATCTATGGTGGAACCTGTTGAATGCTGACTAGTTCAGCATCTGTGTAGTTTTCCGGCGGGGTGGCACGGGTGTCCGCGACCACCCCGCTCTTTTTCCAATACCATAAAAGAGTAGCTTATGATACAGTATACAATTCGCCGTTTAATTATGGCTATTCCTGTTTTATTGGGCATTTTGATTGTCACGTTTGCGTTGGCAAGAATGATCCCGGGAGAACCCTGTAAAGCCATGTTGGGGGAAAAAGCTACACCAGAAGTCTGTGAACGTTTTAACGTCAGATATGGATTTGATAAACCGATCACAACCCAATTTGGTATTTATGTACGGGATATTCTGAGTGGTGATTTTGGACAATCCATCCGATTCAGTCGCCCGGTAACTATTATTTTGATTGAAAGATTGCCATTAACCGTCGAGTTAGGCACGATCGCTTTAATCATTGCGATTTCCATCGGCATCCCGATGGGCATTTTATCTGCCGTGAAACGCAACTCTTTCTGGGATGTTTTTACAATGATTGGGGCGAATATGGGTGTTTCCATGCCAGTATATTGGCTGGGTTTAATGTTACAGTTCGCTTTTGCTATTTTATTAAGAGATACATTTTTTCAATTACCACCTTCTGGAAGATTGGCACCAGGATTGGTTGCAATTCCTTTTTACGAAGTTTGGGGGTGGGAATTTGCAAAAGAAACTTTTGGATACCACTTCCTTGAATTCATATCCAATATGTACATTTTTAATTCGCTTATTACAGGGGATTGGAAAATTTTTGTTGATGCTGTCAAACACATGATTTTGCCTGCCATGGCTTTGAGTACCATTCCTCTGGCTATTATTGCCCGTATAACCCGTTCGAGCATGTTAGAAGTATTGAAACAGGATTATATTCGTACAGCTCGTTCAAAAGGATTAAAACAGAACAAGGTTATCCTGAAACATGCTCTCCGCAATGCATTAATACCGGTTGTCACTATTATCGGTTTACAGGTAGGAACGATTTTTGCAGGAGCTGTTTTGACAGAGTCTATTTTTGGTCTGGCTGGGGTTGGAAGAATCCTATTTGAGGCTATCACAGCTCGAGACTATCCAATTATTCAGGCATTTACTGTTGTGATTGCAGCGGGCTATGTTTTTATTAACCTCATTGTTGATCTATCTTATGTGTTTATTGATCCACGGATTCGATTGGAGTAGACATGGCAAACGAAATACTTTCCAATGAACAACAAAAAGACTACCGTTCGAATAGCCTGTGGAGATTAACACTACGCAGGATTCTCCGCCAAAGAAATGCAGTTTTAGGACTGGTTATTTTAAGTATCTTAGTGTTAACGGCAATCTTTGCTGATTTAATCGCTCCGTTTGACCCAATTGAAGTATTGATTGGTGTAGAAGAAGGGATCAAAAAACGTCAGGATCCCTGTATTCATCTATTAGGATGTCCAAAAGATCAACCACAACACTTGATGGGTATTGACGGAAATGTACGCGATCAATTCAGTCGGGTTGTGCATGGTTCGCGTATATCGCTTATGATCGGTTTTACCACCATAAGTTTTGCTATCATAATGGGGACGATCTTGGGGTCAATCTCTGGTTTCTTTGGTGGTTGGGTGGATAATCTGATTATGCGTATTCTGGATGTTTTGATGGCATTCCCCAGTTTACTATTGGCAATCGTTATTGTCTCAGTTTTGGGACCGGGATTGCAAAATGCATTGTTGGCGATAGCGATTGTTACTATCCCGGTGTATGCCAGGGTGGTACGAGCAAGTGTGTTGTCTATAAAGGAAATGCCTTATGTGGCTGCCTCGCGTGCCCTTGGAGGAAATCCCCTCCATGTCCTGATTAACCGGGTACTGCCGAATGCTATCCCTCCATTGATAGTTACTGGAACATTAGGTATTGGTACTGCCATTCTGGACGCAGCTGCACTATCTTTTTTGGGATTAGGTGCGCAACCTCCAATGCCTGAATGGGGTACAATGCTGGGCAGTGAACGTAACCAGGTATTTACCGCTCCTCATTTAGTGTTTTATCCAGGCATCGCAATTATGTTGACAGTTTTAGCGTTCAATCTTTTAGGTGATGGATTGCGTGATGCAATTGATCCACGTCTTGGTAAGGCACAGGATTAGAATGGAGAGGATATTCATGCAAAACGACACAAAACCCATTCTTGAATTAAAAGGACTTAAAACTTATTTTTACACAGATGACGGCGTGGTAAAAGCCGTAGATGGTGTCGACCTGTTTTTACGCGCTGGTGAAGTGCTTGGTTTGGTAGGTGAGTCTGGGTGTGGAAAGAGTGTTACATCATTCTCAATCATGCGCTTGGTGGATGCCCCTGGAAAAATCGTCGGTGGTGAAATTCTGTTTGAAGGTCGCGATTTACTTAAACTGGATGAAAGCGGAATGCAACAAGTACGTGGAAATCGCATTTCAATGATTTTCCAACAACCTCAAACCAGTCTAAATCCTGTTTTTACTGTTGGAGATCAGATTGTGGAGATTTTACAAATCCACACCGATTTTGATAAGAAAAAAGCCTGGGATCGTGCAGTGGAATTATTGTCTTTGGTTGGTATTCCAGATGCAGCCAGAAAGGCTAAAGCTTACCCTCATGAAATGTCTGGTGGTCAGGCGCAACGTGTGATGATTGCAATGGCATTAGCTTTAAACCCACAGATCCTAATCGCCGATGAACCCACTACTGCACTGGATGTGACAATTCAAGCACAAATTCTTGATTTGATGGGAGATTTGCGTACAAAAATTAATACAGCGGTAGTTTTGATCACCCATGATTTAGGTGTAATTGCTGAAATGGCCGATCGAGTTGCGGTGATGTATGCTGGTCAAATCGTGGAAGAGAGTGATGTAGTCACCATTTTTGAAAACCCAATGCATCCATACACAAAAGGATTAATTGCCTCAGTACCTGTTTTAGGGCAGGTGAAAGAGGCTTTAGACACAATTCCTGGAAATGTTCCGAATTTGGTGAATTTACCACCAGGTTGTAGATTTGCTTCCCGTTGTTTAGCTAAAAAGGAACATCATCTTGAGAATGTATGTGATCAAAAAAAACCCGATCTGATCAAGGTTAAAAAAGATCATACGGTTCGATGTTGGTTGTATCAAAATTCAGACAGTCATCAAGCACCTTTTCAGACCTAGATAAACGGAAGATAACAATATGATTAATAAAATAAAAACCGAATCTGAAAATCTGATTGAAGTAAAAAACTTGGTTAAGTATTATCCTGTCAAAGGTGGCATTTTTCGCCGAGTGGTTGCTCAGGTCAAAGCAGTTGATGATATCAGCTTCTCAATCCGGAAAGGTGAGACGTTAGGGTTGGTAGGTGAATCTGGATGTGGAAAAACAACAGTTGGCCACACAATGTTAGGGCTATTGAAGCATACCAGTGGGTCTGTAATATACAACAACACCAATGTATTTGACCTTGATCAGCGTGGATCTAAAGAAATGCGTCGTTATATGCAGATTGTCTTCCAGGATCCTTATGCATCTTTGGACCCTCGCTTGCCAATTGGAGAGTCGATCGCTGAAGGTTTAAGAATACATAAAATCGGGAACAATCAGGAACGATTTGAAATGGTTCTGGACGCATTGAGAAATGTTGGTTTGGAAGATTACCATGCCATGCGATATCCTCATGAATTTTCTGGGGGTCAACGGCAACGAATAGGTATAGCACGCGCATTGGTGATGAAGCCAAAATTCATTGTATTGGATGAACCTGTTTCCGCTTTGGATGTATCCATTCAGGCTCAGGTTTTAAATATTTTGAAGGATTTACAGCGAGATTTTGGACTTACCTATTTGTTTGTCGCCCATAACCTGGCAGTCGTGGAACATATTTCTGATCGGGTAGCCGTGATGTACTTGGGAAAAGTTGCGGAATTAGCCGATAGAGATGAGTTATTCTCAACCCCAATGCACCCCTATACAAAGGCATTAATGTCTGCGATACCTATTCCGGATCCAAAATTAAAAAGAGAGAGAATTATTTTGAAAGGCGATGTCCCCAGCCCATTAAACCCGCCAAAAGGTTGTCGTTTCCACCCGCGATGCCCGTTTGCCAAAGCGGATTGTTCTGAGGTTGAACCAGAATTACGGGAATTAGAGCCTGATCATTTTGTGGCTTGCCATTACGCGGAAAATTTGAAGTAGAAAATTATTTAAAAAATTTCGGATCTGATTTAAGGAAGTGATTTGTAAAGTCAGATCCGATTATTTTTTATTTTGTATCAACCCTGATAGGCAACAGGTTTTAATAGGTCTGTCATTTTTGGGAGACAGATCATTATCCTCGGGATCTTTCGTGTAGAGCCTCATTTGTTTTTTGATTTGTTGATTTGCTTATAATGTTACGAGAAGAACATGAGCAAAGTTCGTTTTTACATTCGAAAAGCAACCAAGAATGATTCTGGATTCATCCGACGATTAATCCTGCGTGTGGGAATTAATCCACTTGGATTGAAATGGCGCAGGTTTCTAGTAGCTGTAAATGAGAATGGATTCAAAATTGGTTGTGCTCAGGTAAAAGTCCATAAGGATGGCACAAGAGAGTTGGCATCGGTTGCGGTAGTGCCTTTTTATCGTCATCAGGGCGTGGCACATGGTCTGATCCGAAAGATCCTTGAAAATCAGGAGGCACCTATTTATCTCACCTGCCGGGGATCATTGGTGTCTTTTAATGAACGATTTGGTTTTTATGAAATGCTTGATTTGGAATCCATGCCAGCCTATTTTCGCAAGGTAAAAAGAGTCTTCACCTGGCTGGAAAAGAGAAAATGGTCGGAACGCTTAGCAGTGATGGTGTGGAATGGAGAAAAAAACTAAACACAAAAAAAGATTTATTTTGGAAATTCCCAAAACCTTTCTATTGTATTTGGTGGCAAAATTTGGTATAAGATTCATAAATCGAAATAATCTGTATTATCCTGTTTATATCAAACTAGAAATTTTTACTTTAAGGTGAGAGAGCAAAACAAAACGTCTATTGTTCTATTTTGGAAAAATAGACTACTAAACCGCCTAAATATATGGTGGTTTTTTAATATAAAAAAGGAGGTTATAAAAAAACATTTATTAATTTTGGAAAAATTCGGATGGAGGAAAAAATGAAAGGAAAAATAATTAGAATTTTTGGTGTGATTGTGTTGTTAGGTGTTTTCTTAACCACTACTGTTTTTGCAAATGGCGTGGGGCCAGTTGAACCATTATCACCGGTACCTGAACCTGAAGGTGGTGAAATGATAGATGAAACTCCATCAGCGTGGTTTTTTGAGTTTCGCAGTTTACCACTGGCGGCTGGGGGGAATATCAAGCAAATAAAAATTGAAAAGGATAATTTCAAGAAAGCAGCTGAAAAAGAAAAAATTGAATATATACAAAGGTATGAATTTAGCGAATTGTGGAATGGTATTTCAATTGAAATTTCGCCATCACAATTAAATAAACTTTCATCGATGCCTGGAGTGATTGGGGTCTATCCAGTGGAAGTTATCCAAATTCCTGAGAATTTTGAAAGCCCGAGCCCTGAACTCTACACAGCATTAGCAATGACGGGTGCGGATGTGGCGCAAAGTGAATTAGGGTTCACAGGCAAAGGGATAAAAGTAGCCGTCATGGATACCGGGATCGACTATGATCACCCTGATTTAGGTGGTTGTTTTGGAGAAGGCTGCCGAGTGTTTACTGGTTGGGATTTTGTGGGTGATGCCTACAACGCTGACGACACCTCACCTTCCTATAATCCTGTTCCAGAACCTGACCCATATCCGGATGATTGTAATGGGCATGGTACCCATGTTTCAGGTATTGTGGGGGCTAACGGGGATGTGGTTGGCGTAGCTCCAGAAGTAAAATTTGGAGCATATCGAGTGTTTGGATGTGAGGGATCGACCACCTCTGATATCATGATGATGGCAATGGAGCAGGCCTTAAGGGATAAGATGGATATTCTTAACATGAGTATCGGTTCTGCCTTTACCTGGCCACAATACCCAACTGCCAAAGCAGCTGATTTGCTGGTTGAAAAAGGTATGGTAGTGGTCGCTTCCATCGGGAATAGTGGTGACAGTGGTCTCTACTCAGCCGGTGCACCCGGTTTGGGAGAGAAAGTAATTGGGGTGGCCTCCTTTGACAACACGAATGTACTCTTGAATTACTTTGAAGTGAATGAACAAAAGATTGGTTATGTTCCTATGACTTATTCAGGACCAGTACCTACAGAAGGAACAGAAGAGATTATATACATTGGGCAAGCCTGTAATGTAGATAAATTATTAGCTGATCCGACTGGAAAAGTGGCGTTGGCGGTGCGAGGAGCTTGTTCATTTGCTGAAAAAGCATTGAAAGCTATCGATGCTGGTGCAACCGGTGTGGTGATTCACAATAATGCTCCTGGTGTTTTCAATGGTACACTTGGTGCTCCACTTCAAGGGCATGAAGATCTACCAGTTGTTGGTATTTCAATGGAAGATGGATTGTTCATTCGAGAACAAGACGCACCTGTGTACATGACCTGGACAGATCAATTAGCCTCATTCTTGAGTCCAACCGGAGGATTGATCTCCTCCTTCAGCTCCTATGGTCTTTCGCCTGATCTAGCCCTCAAACCTGACATCGGTGCACCAGGTGGTAATATTTACTCTACTTATCCACTAGAATATGGTGGATACGCCACCATGGGTGGTACCTCCATGTCATCACCGCATGTGGCGGGAGCTGCAGCTTTGTTGTTGCAAGCTAAGCCGAATCTAAAAGCTTTTGAGGTGCGTGATGTTCTGCAGAACAGCGCGGATCCGAAGGATTGGTGGGGATATCCAGGTATAGGATTATTGGATAATGTCCATCGTCAGGGAGCGGGGATGTTGGATATTGATGACGCGATTCTGGCAACCACCCAAATTATGCCTGGCAAGATCTCCGCAGGAGAAGGCGAAGCAGGTCCCTTTACACAAACACTTCTGGTGACAAATACCAGTAAGCAACCAGTGACTTATGACCTCTCCTTTGAAAATGCCTTGTCGACAGATGGCGTTATTACACCTGATTTTTGGTATTCTGATGCAGGGGTGTCTTTCAGTGTCGATAGCTTGACCGTGAAAGCAAACAAGACGGCTAAACTGGATGTAACCATTTATCCTGCTACCGGACCGGTTAATGGACAATATGGTGGATACATCGTGCTAACTCCCCAAGGTGGTGGGCAAGTGTATAGGGTGCCTTTTGCTGGATTTGTGGGCGATTACCAGGGAATCCAGGCACTAGCACCTACTCCTTACGATTTTCCATGGTTAAGTATTCTGTATGCAGGCTCATTCTATAAATTCGCCGATCCAAGTGATTGGGTTTACACCATGCAAGGAGATGATATTCCCTACTTACTCGTCCATTTTGAACATCAGGTGGAGATATTACGTGTGGAAATTCTTAATGCAAATAGTGGAAATTTGATCCATCCGGTCTTCAACGCGGCAATTTACGAAGAGTATCTGCCACGCAATTCAACATCGACAGGATTCTTTGCCTTGGCATGGGATGGTGCGCGTATATTTAACAATGGATTCAAAGGAACAGGAAATACACAAGATGTTACTATGACTGTTCCGGACGGTATGTACATATTACGGATCAAAGCGCTCAAAGCCAATGGTGATGCCAGCAATCCCGCGCATTGGGAGACGTGGGAATCACCTGCATTTGAGATTGACAGACCATAACAGATCAACATTAACATAAAAAGAGCTGGTGTTTTTTTCATCAGCTCTTTTTTGTATCCTTACCTGTCTACTGCCCCTTCGGAATAGGGCGGTGAGGGGTCATCACAGAACAAACCGTATCCTCTTTGGTTGGCATGGTAATAGTATGGCTGCTCATCTACAGCTAAGACAACACGATAACCATTGGTTAGCACCATCAGGTAATTCATGCCGGGCTGTGGGCATCCCAGGCTGGAATCTGACCACACAACTGACTTCGCCTCAATAACTTGTATCTTGTCAGAATCAATGCTCAATTTTTCAGCTAATTCAGAGGTCGCCTGGCTGACAACATCCTGCAGGTTTGCAGGTAGATCTGCGGGAGAAATAGGGGTCATATCAATTGGCTCTTTTCCTATTGGGGCTACGGGGGTGAGTTTGTCAATTTTGTCGGGTATCTCCTGTGTTGGTACTAAAAGTGTTTCAGATGGGAGAATTGGAACTTCATCCACTGGTTCAGGTGTGGCAGGGATTGCTTCAGGTACCGTACTACAGGCTGAAAGCAGTAGGATGATCAGGGTAGAGAATATTGTGAATTTCTTAATTATTTTTGTTTTCATAAAGATAAGACGTATAAACAACTCTTTTAGTTTCCAAAAATTTTAGAAAAAGATTTTACTGACTCTTCACTCTTCAAAAACTGTAAAGCTATTTCAGGACGGGTTACTAAATCCTAATTATTTAACTCATCCCAGGCAGCTTTCAATCGCTGGTAACTAACTACCAAATCTTCTGGTAAAACCCGTGTATTAGAGGTAACTGACATAAAATTACTATCACCCCGCCAACGCGGGACGATATGAAAATGAAAATGGGGGGCAATACCTGCACCGGCATCTTCACCAATATTAGCTCCCAGATTGATCCCATCCGGGTGATATACCTTACGAATAACAGCAGTGGCGGTGTTGATCAATTCCATCATTTCGCAACGTGTTTCGGGATCCAGATCTTCATATGAAGGTTGGTGTTCGTAAGGCAGAACCATCAAATGACCGCTGGTGTAAGGAAATCGATTCAGAATAATAAATGCTTTTATTCCACGATGCAGAATCAAATAATCTGCATCATCAGACTGCTGAATGGCATGACAAAAGACGCATTGCGGTCCTTCAGATTTATTATTAATGTAATGCATTCGCCAGGGTGACCAGAGGAAATCCATGAAAATCCTTTCTTGAACAATTAATTTGATTGTAGCAGAAATATTGGATCAAATTAATTTGGCAAAAAAATCAGATGGTATAAAACGATAGTTTTGCTCAAAGGCTGACAACCATTTTTATTGACAGAGCTGGGCATGTTCGGTATTCTTAATTTCATGATTGAGCAAATGAATCTTTTCGGACCACGTGTCCTAACTGTCGCCGGAATGACCCAATATTTACGGGCTTTGCTGGAAAGTGATGAGATCCTACGCGATATTTGGGTGGAAGGTGAGATTTCCACTCTTTCCAAACCCAGCTCTGGCCACATCTATTTCACCTTGAAGGATAATGCTGCTACATTACGTTGTGTCATCTGGCGCCAGAATGCAATGCGCTTACAGGCAGCATTGGAAACCGGCATGGCAGTAGAGGTGCATGGGGCAGTCAGTGTTTATGATGCGGGTGGGCAATATCAGTTGTATGTGGATGCAGTCCGCATGGCAGGTGAGGGTTATCTTTTCCAGGAATTCATGCGCTTGAAAGCATTACTGGAGGCTGAGGGTTTATTTGATCCGGATCGAAAACGGGAGATTCCAGCTCGCCCCAAGAAAATTGGCATTGTAACCTCCCCCACCGGTGCGGCATTGCAGGATATTCTGAATACGATCCAAAATCGATTTCCATTGGTAGAAGTGGTTCTGGCACCGACGATGGTTCAGGGAGAGGAAGCCCCGCCAAAAATCGTTCAGGCAATCAGACGGCTTAATCAGTTTGAGGATATTGATGTGATCCTCCTGGCGCGTGGTGGGGGCTCCATAGAGGATTTGTGGGCGTTCAATGACGAAAGAGTTGTTCGGGTAATCGCCGAATCGAGAATTCCGGTTGTGACGGGCGTGGGTCATGAAACCGACACAACTTTAGCAGATTATGCGTCCGATTTTCGAGCACCAACACCTACCGGAGCAGCCGTTGTTGTGACGCCTGATAAAAATGAATTATTGGCAGATCTGGCAGGAATGCAGTTAATGCTGAATGATTATATCGACCACAAAATTCAACAGTATCGCCAAAACTTGCTTGCAGAAAAATCCAGTCTTAATTTTCTTTCTCCCATTAATCGTATTCGCAATGACCAACAACGCCTGGATGAAGTTTCTATGCGGATGGAGAGAATTATCCATCATAAACTTTCGCTCTCGAAATCAGGGTTGATGGGGTTGGGTTCGCGTTTGCAATCATTAAACCCCAAAAATGTATTGCAGCGCGGGTATGCAATTGTCAGTGATGAAAATGACAATATTGTTAGTTCGATCAAAAAAGTACAAAAAGGTGATCCAATTAAAGTTCAATTGGTGGATGGTGTTCTTGTTTCGGAAGTGAAGCAAATTGATACAAAGGAAAGCGCGTAATTGTGCTAAAATTGTCGGGTTGCCATCATTAAGATCAAGGAAATGGAGTGATAAATGGAAAAGTCGCCGGTAGAAGAACTCAGTTATGAGCAGGCATTCGCTGAGCTGGAAGAGACCGTAAATCGCTTAGAAACGGAAACGCTCAGCCTGGAAGACTCTTTGGCTTTGTTTGAACGTGGGCAGGCTTTGTCATTAAGATGTTCCTCCTTGTTGGAATCTGCTGAATTAAGGGTACAGCAATTGCGATTGGATAAACTAAACAACAAGGATGAACAAGTAGATTAATGTTTGATGAAATAGCAAGAAATCAAGTACTGATTGCAGGGTTGATTAGTTGGTTTTTTGGCCAGTTTTTAAAAGTGCCGATGGAATATCTTATTAATCGGCGCATCAACTGGGGGCTATGGTTCAGTAGCGGTGGAATGCCAAGCACCCATTCCTCTTTAATGGTGTCGGTAACCCTTTCTTCCGGATTAAATTATGGCTTTGATTCCGCAATTTTTGCGGTAGCATTTGCGATATCGATGATTGTGGTTTATGACGCAACCGGAGTTCGCCGTCAGGCGGGTATTCATGCGCAAAAAATCAATCAGATATTTGAAGAATTATTGCGTGGTGAACCGATTGAGATGGAACAACTTAAGGAAGTGTTAGGTCATACACCCGCCCAGGTATTAGGCGGGATTATTCTAGGTACGATTATAGCCCTCACGCTCTGGTATGTTTGGTAAGATATTTAAGAATTTTTAGAGGTTGATTTTCTGAATAAATCAGCCTCCTTTTTTAACTATGGGTGAACAAAGTCGTAACGCGCATAATGGGATCCCGAACCGAGATTTTTTATCACAGTACTGGGGGTTGAGAGAGTTCCCATGCGCAATTCAACCTCATCGCCGGATTGTGCTAAAAACAAGAAGCTGTCCGAGGTTACCCACTCGAAGTCCATGACAGGGTTGGCATCTAATAAAATAACACCTGGTTCATCTACTTGGCCAATGAAATACTCATTTGGGTTAAAGCGATTGAAATAAAAATGACTGGAATCTGGTGCCCAGGATCCAAACCCTATTGAGCCGGTTGTGTATTCGGTTGAAGTGCTTCCGGATAAATTGGCTAACTTCAAGGCACGTAAGTTGTCAGCTGGATCTCCAATTTCTTCCACAAATGCAAACCGTTTGAGGTCTGGTGCTATTTCTGCATATTCCAAAGAGGCAATGTTGACAGAGGTTAAGAGATTGGCTGGGGTTCCGTCAGTATATAGATGATAAATGTTGGTGAGTGCATCAGGGTCACCGAGCGAATCCTGCGGGGGAATGCTGACACGCAGATAAGTTCCGTCTTCTGCCCAGATGGGTTCCGCATGGAAAGCGTACTCTGTGTACATAAGAACAAAGGGATAGGTCAAAACACCAATTCGTCGATCACTGCCATCGGTGTTGAGTAAATCGATACGATCCGGTGTAACCAACGCCATCTGGCTACCATCCGGGCTGAAGTAAAAATGACCTGCCTGCCCAGGGGATAAGAAAGAACGACGTTCACCAGTTTCGACATTGATATACCAAAGATCCTTATTATCCATCATTCCCGGTCCTTCTAATTGTGGATAGGTATTAAAAACCACTGTATGAGTTCCTGGAATGAATTTGATCATGTAAGGTTCAACGGTTAGAATTGTTACCCCGTCAAAGTCAGAATGCATGGGCATTGCCATGAAATCGTCATGGGTAACCAGTAATTTCTGATCACTGCCATCAAATTTTATCGCCCAAAGTTCAATGATAAGGCCATCCGAGGTGGTGGTAGTGTAAACAATCCATTCTCCATCTGGAGAAATTACGGCACTGGTGACCATTCCGGAGCGAATAATTTCGGTAGCACTGCCACCTTCCTGCCAAACGAATAAATTCTTGTTGCTGTCCACAAAGGTGATCCTAAATTCATCCGGTTTGGCTTTGATCACCGGTTCCTCCTCGGTCTCTTCGATGCCTGGTTCTACATCCGGGGCGATGGGGGTCTCCTCCTCAACAACCGGTGGTGGAGGTTCATCTACTGGTACTAAAGCGGTTAATGTACCGGCAACTGCTGTTGCAGCTTGTTCGGCGATATCTTCGGCTGAATTTTCGGTATTGCCAAAAGGTAAAGAACAAGCTAATGATGTAATTATGATCATCATTAAGGCAATTAAAATGGATTTATTTCTGAACATTTCTCTCTCCTGGATGTGAAATGGATCAGTTTTGATTGTAACCATTAAAATTTAGTTTACAACTATTCGTATGTTGATAAATCTTATCTCTATGAATCAAAACCTAATGATTTGATTAAATCGTCAGTGGATTTGTTCTCAAGGTTATCCTTACCCAGCAGTTCATGCCAGAATTGCTGGTCATAACGCCGTGAGCGTAGTGGTATGGGCATCGGTACTCCCCAACCCAACATCAGGACTTCTTCCTTCGGTTGTAAACGTGACAACATACCGCGCAATGAGTCACGCCCTGCCAAGCCACTCAGGACAGCTGAAATGTCATCATCATCTCCGAGCCACCCACTCACCCGTGTTCCTAATTGGGACATGACTTCATCGTAAATTTGGGAGGGGCGTTGGTCAATGATCAATAAAGTGACGTAATATTTGCGCATCTCTCGCGCTATGGTGCTGAAGGTGGTCTGGCTGGACATCTCACGGTTGAGTAATTTATGTGCTTCTTCCACCACGATCACCAGTGGTTGTGGGGTTTGCTTTGCTTTACCTCCACGGAATTCGTTGGTCTTTTTCTCCCATGCCTGGCGGATCTTACGGGTGAGCAGGTTTGTTACCAACAGGTAATCTAAATCACTTTCAAAATTACCAAAAGATAAGATGATATGTTTGCTTTGCTCCATGGTACGGATCATGTCTTGTAAGGGACTACCGGGCGGATTTTGGCTGATGTAAGGAAGGTTAAACAAGCGGGTCAATTTCGTATGCAGTGCTTCTGTAGCCATCACATTGCTGCCATTCTGATTTGCCCAATAGGCGACACTATTGGGGGCAGGTACTTTCTTTCCATCCTCATTCTCGACCACTGCACCATTTTTCAAATGTTTAAATTCATGGAACCAATTCTTTTCACCAAAAGAATGCACCAGCGCATCCAGGGTTGCTGCTGTGGTTTCGCGCAGATTTAATTCCCGTGAAAGCATGAGGATATCTTCGGGCGTGATATCTGCTTCGGCAAGCTGCAGGTTAAAATCAGGGCTATTTCCACGAATTGAACTGCCAGCACCAAGCCCGACAACTTTCACTTTGGTGGGGAACTTGGTGCGCAGGCCAACCACCTTTTGATTGGTATCGGAGGCGGTATCATCGAATCCATACTCATTGTGCATATCGAACACCAATAAGGATGCCAGGTTGTGATGGATCAAGCCCGCCAAGATGATGCGGGTCAGAAATGATTTTCCGGTGCCGGTTGCACCAAATATTCCGGAGGAACGTTGAATAAATTTTTCCAGGTTGAGGGCAACCGGATGATTTTGTTCACGTGTATTGCCAACCACAAAATTACCTTTTTTCGTCGGGTCACCAAAAATCTGCGCAACGTCAAACGCGGTAGCTGTACGTGCTATCGCATGGTGGGAGGGAATGGTCTTGACCGGAATTGGATTGGGATTGTCGTTCGGGTTCTGTCTGCGCCATTCAGGATATTCCGGGGATCCCGGATCGGGACCGCGATCGAGCATGAGAATGGGCATCACTTCCAGATTGGTAAAAAGGGTTTGTCCATGTAATAACCCGGAAAGGTGCTTTGGAAAGCGTAGTTCACTTTGTTCATCCGCAAAGCGCGGGTCGGTGCTGCCCAGTTGCAGATCAGTGATCAGCCCATAGAAGTTGATGTTCCCATCTTCAATGACCACAAAACTCCCTTCCTGCACTTCACTGGGGGAGATAGTCAGACGAACATTGATGTTGTTTTTGAGACCACCGCCAATTACATATCCAATAGATGTTCCAGCATTCATTGCCATCTTAATTCTCCTTCCGGGTCAGTTTTGCGTCTGACAGGGCACCCAGCACATTCATCAAGGTCGGATAATCATCGCGTAAGAGCGTGATTAATTCCTGAATGGCAGCATTGATCCAACCTTCATTTTGTTTGTGTTGCTGAGCATTTGCGGCAAGTTTCAGATGACTGGCGAGCAATTCTGCGGTTGGATAATCCTGACCTCGTAAAATGTGACGAAAATAACCAAAGCGCTCGCTGGCTGTGAAATCATAAAGCTCGTCATCCGTACAAAGGTAAACCTCATCCAGGGTGAGGGGAGGGCGCGGTGGTAACAAATGAAAAATCTGGTCGTTCTGGCGGAAACCAATGAACACGATACTGATTTCTACCGGAACGGTACGATTATTACGATTGTCTTCAATAACTTCCGGTTTTATATTCTCGGTGGTAACCAGTTGGCGTACCAGCCCATCATCATCGATATGCATATCATAAATCAGACCATAAATGGTTAAGTCTGGCGCGGGGTGGATGCTCACCATTGCCCCTAATTGGGGATATTCCAAGGATGCGACCCGGCATCCAGCCACACACCCACTGGTACTGGCGCGCAGTAAAAATCCTATTTGACGATCTTTCATGATTGATACCTCGTCTTTCCCTTTGAATCTTTGTGGAATTGTTTGGATGATTTTTCACCAGGTGTCAGTCCCTGATTGAGTAATGTTTGTTGTAAAAGCCCCAGAATGTGCTCACGTTCCTTGAAACTGACAGTGGCAATCTCATGCGCACGATGCAGAATATAAGGATAAGCTTTAACGCCCATAATCTGGCATTGATCCAGAATGTGATAATGCAACAGATCAATACTCTCGGGTTGTTTGAGCAACCAGGCCGGGAATTCCACCCTGGCGATTTGAGGGTTACTTGTGGTGCCGATATTGAGGTAGAAGAAATGGATCGAAAGAGGGCCGATAAATCGGTTGGCATTGTGCGATTGGAGTTTAAAAATAGCAGAGCGCTGGGTCGGTTGCAAGATACCGGCGAAAAGATCCGCATCGCTAACGGACATCAAAATGCGTTGTTTGCCTGCCTTATTCATTTTCTCTTCTGGAAGTAAAGTCAGTTCCAATAAACGAATGACCAGATCACCACGCGGTTTATCCACATATCCAACCGTCAATATCTTTTTCTCGGCTAATTCGGTGAGAATGGACAGATATTCAGCAAGTAAATGCTGGTATTCCGGTGTTTCTCGCCCTTCATGATATAACTCAAGCGGTCCATCTGTTAATGTAATTACCTGCTGTTCTTCTTGCAAAGCTGCTTTTAAGAGTTGGCTGCGTTCTTTATAATCGCGTCGCAAGGCAATTAACTCTTCTCCCACCAGATAACCTTGTTCGGTAAGAATTTCATCCGCATACAGCAATTCACTTTCAATCGTCGTTGATGGAATTTGTCCCGTTTGCATACGCATTGATCCAATATTGATCACCCCAAATTGAACGGCTAAATGCTGGTTGGGGATAATTTGCGAGCCATCCGCTGCCAACAATACAACGTCCTCTGAAGATTTGTTGGGACTAAATGAAGCGTCAATCGCTTCATTTGTGGGTATCGCACAGCGTAAATCCGGATTGGTGGTGGTTGCCAATAGGATTTTTTGTTGAAGTGCTTCTTTCTCTGAGGCATACAACCGCAACAACGACAAAGCTGTCGCCAATTGTTGTTCGCGAAGTTTTGCCTGGGCGGGTGCTTGTTGCGCAAATTGTTGAATAGCGGTTTGTATTTGTTGAAAATTAATCGGCATAATTTTTGGTGTCCTGTTGAATTATAGCAAAATCCAATACTTCAAAAGGAGAATGGTGTCATTATTCATGGGGTTGACATCTAAACAACTGCAGGTTACAAATTTGTTAAGTAAATCAGACAAATACTGTCGTAAAATTGAGTTAAAAGATTGACCAATATAGTTTCGTCACAGTTAACGGTAATTGGAGATAGAATGAAAAAAATAATAACTGGCATCATCATGTTGAGTTTCCTGGCAGGATGTACAGCATTTTTTCCAGGAACGTTGGCAAGTTCAGCTGCCATTATATCAGCTGAAGAATTGGTTCAAGCACCAGTGACAGTTGCCACCAGCACAAAAATGCCAAGCCAAGCAACAAAAACAAGTGTGGTGGCGACACCAACGACCATAAATACAGCGGAAGATGAAAATGAAGACGAAGGCTTATTAGGCCCTGGCAATTTTGAACAAGGGATCAATCCGTTAACAGGTTTACCTGTAGAAAACCCTGAGAATTTAGCATTACCACCTGCTATGGTTTCCATTACCAACTTCCCGGTCAGTTCGCGACCACAAGCTGGATTATCGTTTTCTCCCTTCGTGTTTGAAATTTATATTGGCGAAGGTATGACGCGTTTTTTGGCCATGTTTTATGGGGATTACCCACAAGTGCCCCAGGATGATGAAGGGAATAGTGAAAATGGAAGCAATGTTGGTTCTGTAACGGACAATACATTGGTTGGCCCCATTCGATCCGGTCGTTTACCTTATGAAAGCCTGCGCAAATTATTCAATGGATTTTTGGTCATGGCATCTGGTGCATCACAGGTTGTCTCAAATTTGAGCAGTTACGCAAATATCTATGGGTCGGATGCTGATAACATCAATTCAGCCATGATTGATGTCACCAAATTGGAAGAGATTGCCCAGAGGAGCCAGAAACGAATTGGCGAAGCCAGTTTGGATGGTTTGACTTTCCAACTGGAGGCACCCGAAGGTGGTCAGGATGCCAACCGCATCTGGTTAAAGTATGCTTATTTGAATCAGATCAACTGGTATTTTGACGAAGAGGAAGGTGCTTATTTACGCTATCAGGACCGGGCGGATGCAACTACATTTGAACAAATGACCGATCGTCTAACCGACGAAGCACTGGCGTTTGAAAATGTTGTGGTTCTATTTGCCATTCATGAAGTGGTTACACCGACGATCATTGATATTAACCTGCTCTATATGAATAAAATGCCGGCATTGTTGTTCCGTGATGGACAAATGTATGAGATTTTCTGGACAACCAAAAGCGGCAGTTATGAAAGAGAAACGGGAAAATTACGCCCGATTCGCTTTATTGACGCAGAAGGCAACCCCTTCCCATTGAAGCCCGGACAAACCTGGGTGCAGGTTGTGCAACCCTACACCCCATACTATGAAGTGCCCGACAGTGATGTCTTTTATGATCTGGCCAACAAAAAAGAGCCTGGATCAGGGGTTTGGGCTATTCGCTGGTATCCGCCAGCGGGGGCAAGATAAGTTTTCACAGTTTTGAGCAAGGGATCCGATCCGGATCCCTTTTTTTGGCTTTGTACAGATAAACTCCACGCTGATTTTGGTTGATACAATTAATCCTGTCAATCCAGAGGAGGATATATGGGTTCTTTACCCGTGGAACTACCCGTTTAATTTGCTCTTCTCCCCATTGGTTGGAGCAATTGCGGCAGGCAACACTGCTATCCTAAAACCTTCGGAATTGGCACCCAAAACCTCATTAGTGGTTGAAGAAATGATCAATTCATCCAGAAAACAAAAGAAGTGATCGAGACTTTCTTTGGAGAAAACCCACAAAAAAGCCCGGACTTTGCCCGCATCATTAACGAATCTCATTTTCAACGATTGACCGGACTAATTGACGCAGACAAGGTGGTTGTTGGGGGAAAAGTGGATGAAGAAAACCTGTATATTGCCCCAACAATCATGACCCAAGTTGCTATGGATGACGCAATCATGCAGGAGGAAATATTTGGTCCCATATTGCCCATTCTGATCTATAACACCTTAGATGAAGCAATGCAAATCATTCAAAAACACCCTAATCCTCTAGCGTTATATTTATTCACCAAGGACAAGGAGTTCGAAAAAAAAGTCATCAAAGAAATACCTTTTGGCGGTGGGTGTGTAAATGATACCTTCAGCCATGTGTTTAATGAAAAGATTCCGTTTGGTGGACGTGGCACTAGTGGGATGGGGGCTTATCATGGAAAATTTAGTTTTGACACATTCAGCCACTATAAAAGCATCTTACATCGGTATAACTGGCCAGATATTGTAATGCGTTATCCTCCTTACAATATCAAATATGACTTGATGAAGAAATTATTTAAGATTGCAAGCCGGTTTATCTAATACAATCGTGCTTTTAATCCGCATAATATTAGCAATTATTCAGTATTGCCAATAAAACGAATGAAAATGGACGATTAATATTTCTGAAAGGGGGTAAACTTAAGTGGCGATGGATGGTATAAGAAGGGAAATTAATGTCTATTCGTCAAAATTCTATACAATCCGCCCTCCCAGGAAAATCCTCAACTTCAATGTTGAAGTTGTTATTTCGCGTATATGGCTATCTTAAACCATACTGGAAACATGTAGTACTTTCATATCTTTCATTATTGGGGATTTTAGGATTTAGCGCTTTAATACCACAATTTATTCGCTGGATCATTGATACGGGTATCGAAAAAAATCAACCTGATGTCCTTACCTGGTCAGTTTTGGCATTGTTAGGTTTGACGATTGTCAAAGGTGTTTTGAATTATTACCAGGGCATCTTAAGTGAAACCGCCTCACAAAATGTTGCTTATGATTTACGCAATGCGATTCAAAGAAAATTAACCCAATTATCTTTTTCTTTTCATGACACATCCGAAACTGGGGAATTGTTATCCAGGGCTATTCAGGATGTAGAACGCTTGCGTTTCCTGACGGGTCGTGCTACCCTCCGCATTGCCGATGGGATATTAACCATCCTGGTAACCATCATCATCCTAATGGTAATGGATGTTCGACTGGGTTTGCTGGTGTTAATCAGTGTACCCATTTTAATGCACCGCGCATACTATTTTGGATCTCGCTTCCGACCGCTGGCTTTGCTCATTCAGCAACAATTGGCTCGATTAACTACCGCCGTAGAACAAAACTTGCGCGGGAGTCGGGTTGTAAAAGCCTATGCTCAGGAACCGGCAGAAATTGAGCATTTTGAAGTTGAAAATAACGAATGGTTCCAGCTAACAGCTCGTTCAGCGAAATTAAGAGCGATCAATTTGCCATTGATTACCCTCATCTCAAACATCAGTATGGTGTCTATTTATTTACTCGGTGGGTATCTGGTGATCAACCAACAAATTACCTTCGGTGTTTTATTAGCCTTTATCACCTATTTAGGTCAACTGGTAGAACCTATCCGGCGATTAGGCATCATCATTCCGGCAGTAGCCATAGCCAGCTCATCAGCAGAAAGGGTGTTTGATGTTCTGGATACGATTCCTGATGTGAAAGATGACCCGCAGGCAAAACCGATCCATATTGATGAGGGGCATGTGCGCTTTGAAAATGTTTCCTTTAGTTATGGAAAACAAACGGTGTTGAAGGATATTGAATTCGAAGCAAAACCAGGGCAAATCGTTGCTTTGCTTGGAGCAACTGGCTCTGGAAAATCCACGATTATCAGCCTGATCCCACGCTTCTACGATCCTACGCAGGGCAAGGTAATGATCGACAACAAGGATATTTGTACGGTGCAGTTACAATCCTTAAGAAGCCAAATTGGTATTGTGTTGCAGGAGACTACCCTCTTTGCTGCAACCATTCGGGAAAATATTACTTTTGGTCATGCCAATGCCAATGAAGAAGAAATTATTGCTGCAGCAAAAGCTGCCCAGGCTCACGAGTTCATTGAACGTAGCCCAAAAGGATATGATACACATGTCGGCGAGCGTGGGATCACATTATCGGGTGGTCAGAAACAACGTATCGCAATCGCGAGGGTTTTGTTGATGGATCCAAAAATTCTTATTTTGGATGATGCCACTGCATCCGTGGATACCGAAACCGAGCACCTGATACAAAAAGCATTCGAGAATTTGATTAAAGGACGTACCACATTTGTGATTGCGCACCGCTTAAGCACCGTTAGAAATGCTGACATGATTTTGGTGCTGGATGGTGGTAGAGTTGTCGCTCGTGGAACGCATGCGGAATTAATTAAAAGTTCCCCGCAATATCTTGAAATTTACAATCAGCAATTAAAAAATCAGGAGGAGGTAGCATGAGTTTCTCCATCGGTACTTCTTCGCCTGGTATGGGTCCGCGTTCAGCTCTAGAACATTTTGGTGGAAATCAAAGAGAAGGTGAAATGTTCAACCGAGAGGTTGTGCAGCGGATGCTGCAATATCTCAAACCACATCGCTGGAAAATGATCGCAGCGCTTTTTCTAACTTTGCTGGAATCAGGATTAACTTTACTCACTCCCTATTTGATGAAGGTTGCGATTGATCAGTTTATTGTTCCAGGTGATTTTCCCGGTTTGGTGCGCATTGTGATAATCATTATTGTGGTGTTTTTTGGGTTGTATTTTGTGAGTGCTTTCCAAAGCTATACGGTCTCCTGGGTTGGGCAGCGCATGCTGGCAACGGTGCGGTCCGATCTTTTTAGCCACTTGCAACGCCTGCAACAAGGCTATCATGATCGCAATATTGTAGGTGTCACTGTATCGCGCGTGATCAATGATGTGGCTGAGATCAATGAACTTTTTTCACAGGGAATTATCGCCTTGATTGGGGATTTTCTTGTGCTGATTGGGATCATTGTCGTAATGCTCACCATGAGTCCCAAGCTAGCTTTACTCACTTTTATCGTACTACCTTTAATGATTGTTGCCACCTGGTGGTTTTCAGGTCAGGCAAAGAAGGCCTTTCGTGAAACCCGCTCCAAGGTTGCCGCTGTAGTGGGTGACCTGGCAGAAGATTTAAGTGGTATGCGCGTTATCCAGGCTTTTGCTCAGGAAAAAGCCTCGCAGGAACGTTTTGATAAAGTGAACGTGGAAAATCGCAACGCGTACATCAATGCGATGTCGCTTTCGTTTGTCTTTTTACCTGCAATTGAATTTTTAGGAATGCTGGCAACGGGTATTGTCCTGTGGTTTGGTGGGCGATTTGTGATTGCAGAGGAAGTGACCTTAGGTGTGATGGTAGCCTTTCTCTCCTATGTAACCCGCTTCTTCAACCCCATTCAGGAATTAAGCCGCATGTACACCACCTTGCAATCCGCCATGGCTGGTGGCGAACAGGTACTGAAATTATTGGACACCCCGATTGAAGTAGCCGATCATCCGGATGCGATTGACCTTGAGAAGGTTGCAGGAGAAATTGAGTTCAGGAATGTAACCTTCAGATATCGTGAAGATACGCCAACCGTTTTGGATAATATCAACTTAAAAATTCCACCAAAGAAAATGGTGGCAATCGTTGGCCCAACCGGGGCGGGAAAAACAACCATCGCTAATTTAATCGCCAGGTTTTACGATGTAACCGAAGGCGCAGTACTTCTGGATGGGCAGGATTTGCGTAAGATCAAACAACGCTCATTACGCCAATTTGTGCGCATTGTTTCTCAGGATCCCTTTTTGTTTTCACGTACGATTGAAGAAAACATACGCTATGGAATTCCATCAGCCAGCATAGAAGAAGTGATCGAGGCTGCCAAAATGGCGAACGCGCATCCATTTATCAGTCAGATGCCGGATGGATATCAGACCAGGATCCAGGAAGGTGGGGTAAATCTGTCCGTTGGGCAGCGTCAATTACTAACCATAGCGCGCGCCATCCTCACCGATCCGAAAGTATTGATTTTAGATGAGGCAACCGCCAATATTGATACAATCACCGAGGTTTTAATCCAACAAGCCCTGGAACGCTTATTGTTTGAACGGACTGCCATTGTTATCGCGCACCGCTTGAGCACCGTTCGCAAAGCCGATTGGATTTATGTAATCGATCAGGGTAAGATCCTTGAACAAGGTACCCATAACGAATTATTGGAACAAAAGGGTATGTACTTCGATTTGTACGAACGTCAATTCGTTGATGCGGAAAAAAATTAATTACTCGCTGTGTATCCATTCATTCATGAATGTCTGGTATTTCACCGGTTCAAACTCAACAAAACGATAGGTGGCGGCTTTATGTTGCTGATATGGATCGGTAAAGAAAAATTCCTGAATTGCTTCCATGGATGGTGCACGGGCGATGACCAAACCACCAGTTTTAGGGAATTTAGGACCTGACATCAATAACCAGCCCTTATCATATCCTGTTTGCAAGAATTGACGGTGTTCGTCAACGATCATATTGATTATTTCGATGGGTGCTGTGTATTCGATTTCTACGAGAAAATGTTTCATCATACTCCTTTGCGGTTCACCTTCTTCTCTTTAATAATAAGCAAATTCCAGAAAAAAAGATATTCGTCTTCGTATTTGTTTGATGTATAAGGAAAATCTTATAAAATTATTGTGAACAAGGGAACAAATAATTCTACTTGGTCGTCAAATTAAACAACACGCCATTGTGTTGGCTCAAAACCGTGCCGCATTGGGTTTTCTCAATGCGGCAAAAGGTTTACGCTTCCCCTCAAACAACCATTCATCATTGAGGAAATTGTCTTTGTGTTAGAATCACTACATGATGCATCAAACCTGGATTTTGGCTTCTAATTCACCCCGCCGGAAAGAACTGTTGGGGTTATTTGGGCAGCCTATATCCATTGTTCCAGCAGATATTGATGAGAGCGAAATGAATGGGGAAGCCCCTGGTGATTACGTGAGGCGGCTGGCACACACCAAAGCAGAAGTCATTGCCAAAAGGTTTCCCGCAGCACCTTTAATTATTGCCGCGGACACAACCGTTGCGGACGAAGATGAAATCCTGGGAAAACCAGTGGATGAACAAGACGCCCAGCGTATGTTACTGCAGTTACGTGGCAGAAAACATCAAGTTTATACTGCAATCTCGTTGGTAATTCCAGCAAAAGACCTGTGGGCTGAGGAATTGTGTCTGACAGAAGTACCCATGCGCCATTATCAAGATGCAGAGATTGAAACCTATGTTGCCAGTGGTGATCCGATGGATAAGGCTGGCGCTTATGCCATCCAGCATCGTGGGTTCCATCCGGTTGAATCTTTTACAGGTTGTTTTGCCAGCGTCATGGGCTTACCGCTCTGTCATCTGGCGCGCGGGATCACCCAACTAGGCTTGATGCCTGAAGTTAAAATTAACCTTGCCTGCCAACGCTATTTACAATATGATTGTCCAATAGCCGAATTAATTCTGGCTGGAGAAGATATAGGATAAGAAGTGAAACTGGACTACGTCCGGGAGGAATGAATGAAACGGTTTGCTAGCATAACGCTACTCTTGGTGATATTAATCAGTGCTTGTACGCCTACATCAACCGAGAACCCAACCCAAACTGTTCCGGCTGCAACTGTAACATTACCTGAACCGCAAGTTAATATAACCCGTGCCCCTGACGTAAAAGAAATCGCACAAACCTACCTGAATTACTGGGCGGAAGAAGATTATGAAGCAATGTATGCCATGCTCAGTCGGTTAAGTCAGGATGCATTTCCTTTTGAAGATTTTCAAACACGCTATCAGGACACCACCAATACAATGACACTGGTTGAATTGACCAGTGAAGTGACTTCCTCGCTTACCAATCCGGGGGACGCGCAGATTGCCTATACTGTCAATTTTGAAACAGCATTGATAGGTACGATCAGCCGCGATATGGTCATGAACCTGACAATGGAAGACAACACCTGGAAAATTCAGTGGGAAGAAAGTATGATTCTGCCAGAATTGAAGGGTGGAAATTACTTATCGATGGACATCAGTGCCCCTGCCAGAGGCAACATTTATGATCGTAATGGTGAAGCATTGGTAGCTCAATCTGAAGTCGTGGCCTTAGGTATTACACCTGGTGGAATTGGAGATGAACAACATGGTGCTCTGGTGAGCTACCTCTCGCGCTTAACAGGTCTAAATGCAGATTATATTCGTTCACTTTATGAATTTGCAGGTCCGGATTGGTACATCCCGGTTGGCGAAACGGCTCGTGCCAATGTTGACCGTTATTATGATACCCTTGCCAGTATTGGCGGGCTAAATATGAATTACTACACCTCACGCTATTATTTTGATGGTGGGGTAGCTTCTCATATCACCGGTTATGTGCAACCCATATTCCCGGAAGAACTGGATGAATACAAACGACAGGGTTACCGTGGAGATGAAAAAGTGGGACGCTCAGGTTTAGAAGCCTGGGGTGAAGAATATCTGATTGGAAAACGTGGTGCCTCTTTATACGTGATCAAACCGGATGGTTCGGTAGAAACACGTATTGGTTATGCTGATTCACAACTTTCGCAATCCATTTACACCACGATTGATAAAGATTTTCAGGCAGAGGTGGAACTGGCTATCAATGGCTTCCGCGGGGCAATTGTCGTCATGGAACGCGACACCGGTCGAATTCTGGCAATGGCCTCATCCCCGACCTATGATCCCAACTTGTTTGACCCGAATAATTTCAATAGTAGCTGGATGCTAGGCGATATGCTGAATCCAACTGAAAACCGTTTATTGAATCGAGCTGCACAAAGTGCATATCCACTTGGCTCCGTGTTCAAAATCATCACCATGGCAGCTGCGCTGGAGACAGAAACTTTTAAAGCTGACGATGTGTACTATTGTGGACATACCTTTACCGACCTCGAAGGCATAACTCTTTACGACTGGACATTAGAAAAAGAATTACCGCCCAGTGGGGACTTAACCCTATCGGAAGGATTAATGCGCTCCTGTAACCCCTGGTTTTATCATATCGGGTTAACCATGTGGAATCGTAATTTAACGAATGGTATTGCCGATATGGCACGCGGATTTGGATTAGGGTCTCCAACTGGCATCGGTCAGATTGAAGAAGTCGCGGGTAATATCCCCGATACGACTTCACCAGGTGATTCGGTGCAGTTAGCCATTGGGCAGTCCAGTATGCTGGTAACCCCACTACAAGTTGCAGCTTTTATTGCCGCGGTTGGGAATGGTGGGACGCTTTACCAACCCCAACTGGTGGAGCGTATTGCTCCCGCTGATGGAGATTCAACTTTTGAATTTGAACCGATCGAAAATGGCACGTTGCCTGTTTCCGAAGAGAACCTGGCGATCATTCAAGATGCCATGCGCAGTGTGGTAGCCAATGCCCGTGGTACCGCCAGAAACCCAATGTTGGGATTGCAAATCCCCATCTATGGAAAAACAGGGACTGCACAAAATCCACCCTTAAGCCCGCATGCCTGGTTTGCTGGTTATACGGATGCTGGAAACCCAGATAAACCGGATATTGCGGTAGTAGTACTGGCAGAAAATGCAGGTGAAGGATCAGAAATTGCAGCACCAATTTTCCGCCGTGTGATTGAACTGTACTTCTTCAACCGTATCCAACGCATGTATCCCTGGGAGGCAAGTTTCTACGTAACCCGTACACCTACCTCACAGTATACCAATACACCGGTTCCCCAACCCACTGAAGAACCACAGCAAGAAGAAGGTGTGGAAGAAACACCGGAGCCATAATTGGATTCAAATACAACTTTTCATGGACGTGTGATGAGCCTGCATTCAGGTTTCTATCATGTTTTTCTAGAAGATGGGCGAGAGGTGATCTGTCACCCACGTGGAAGATTGAAAAAACGTCGTCGAGATGAGGCTCGTGGAGATATCATCGCGATGGGTGATCTGGTCTCTGTAACGATGCAATCGGATGGTACTGGGGCAATTGAAGAAGTTCAACCACGGAAAAACGCATTAATCCGATCTGCACCCACAGCCAGAGGGGATTACAAGCAGGTTTTCCTGGCAAATCCTGATCAAATCGTTCTGGTTTTTTCTTGTGCCCAACCAGAACCGCATTTACGGATGCTTGATCGTTTTCTGGTCATCTGTGAACAGCAGCAAATTGACGTACTCATCGCTGCCAATAAAGTCGATTTGGTGGGGGAAGATAAAGCAAGAGAGATCTTTGGCATGTATGAGAAGATTGGATACCGGGTGCTCTACACATCCGCCAAAATTAATTTGGGAATTGATACACTGCGGGACTATTTAAAAGATAAATTGTCCGGATTGGTAGGACCTTCCGGGGTAGGCAAGTCAAGCCTTTTAAATGAAGTTCAGCCCTCACTGGGATTGGCGATCAGCCATGTTACCGAAGCTACAGCCAAAGGTCGCCACACCACCGTTGTGCGACGTTTGTTTCCATTAGACGTTGGGGGATTTGTCGCCGATTTACCAGGCATTCGCATGCTTTCCCTGTGGGATATCGAAGCTGAAGAACTGGATGGCTATTTCCCCGAGTTGCGTGAGCTGGTAGCTGATTGTCAGTTCAGTAATTGTTCACATGTCAATGAACCGGGTTGCGCGGTGAAGAAAGCGGTAAGCGAAGGCGAAGTTCATTACGAACGCTATGAGTCGTACTTGAGGATGCGCTATGGTGAAGTGGAAGAGTGGATAGACGAGATTGAGATGTAGGGGTTTAGGGAAAAGGGGGAAGAGAAAAAGATTTTAATTTGGTGCGGTGCACTTAGGGATATGCCAACTTACATTCTTCCCAGAAGGGTTGATCTGTAATCAATCTGCCAGGAGTGCGCTGCACCTAGTTAGAATTGACAATCTTTTCTAGGTGCACGGCACTCCTGGATTCCGGATTCTCAAACTAAAAACTCCATTCAAAGTAGCCTTTTTCTCCCTAAGTGCCACACACCAAAATTAATAGGTGCAGCGCACTTTTGAAAGTTTTCCATCAAGGATTAGGTTCCATCCATTTGTAGTTGTACCGATCCCTGAGTGCACCGCACCAAGACCCCTAAGTGTACCCAGCACCAAAATTAATAGGTGCAGCGCACTTTTGAAAGTTTTCCATCAAGGATTAGGTTCCATCCATTTGTAGTTGTACCGATCCCTAAGTGCACCGCACCAAGACCCCCAAGTGTACCCAGCACCAAAATTAATAGGTGCGGTGCACTTTTGAAAGTTTTCTATCAAGGATTAGGTTCCATCCATTTGTAGATGTACCGATCCCTAAGTGCACCGCACCAAGACCCCTAAGTGTACCCAAAGGGCAGACGACACTGCACCAATATACCAAGTTCCTGTTTGCTTGCAGGGTAAGCAGTGATTATAATGAAAGGGTGTTTGATCTAGCGAACTTTGAGGAGGAAACTTTGAATATTGCCCGTTTTCGACGGTTACCATTTTTGCTTATCGTTTTTGTTTTGTTATTGAGTGCTTGCCAGCCGGATACCCAGCCGACTGAAGTTTCACAGGTTTCCTCTCCTACAGCTGAGGATAATGTCGCCACTGAAGTTCCGACGCCGGAACCTCCCAGCAGCCTGATGATCTGTATTGGAGATGAGCCGTTAACCCTCTACCCGTATGGTGGCAACAGTCGTGGCATGTGGTCGATCCTTGAAGCGATTTATGATGGACCGATTGATACGGTCGATTTTGAGTATGAACCAGTTATTTTGGAAAAAATACCGGATTATGAAAGCGGAGATGCAAAGATTGAAACCATTACTGTTGCGCCTGGTTCAACAATTATTGATGCCTCCGGGAATGTGGCGGTACTTTTGCAAGGAACCCGCTACCTGCCGGCTGGTTGTTATGACGAAAGTTGTGCTGTGGAGTGGGATGGTGAATCAACAGTTGAAATGGACCAACAAACCTTACGCTACCAACTTAAACCCGGTATTCTCTGGGCGGATGGTGAACCAATTACCGCTGCAGATTCAATTTTCTCTTATGAAATTTCTATCGATCCGGCAACACCTGCCAGTGCCTATTTTATCGAGCGCACGTTGCGTTATGAAGCACTGGATGAATTGCAAACGCAATGGGTAGGGGTTCCCGGGTTTGTTACCCCCTTATTGGGCGACCTGTTCTGGATGCCTTTTCCACAGCATATTTGGGGTGAGCTGAGTGCGGAGGAATTATTAACCGCCGAGTTATCCACGCAGAAGCCGTTGGGTTGGGGGCCTTACCAGATTGATAATTGGGTGCCAGGCAGTCATGTTGAATTGAGCAAGAACCCCAACTACTTCCGAATCAGTGAAGGATTGCCAAAATTTGATAAATTGGTCTTCAAATTCTTAGGTCCCAATGCTGACAGCAACCTGAAGGCGTTAGAAATAAACGAATGTGACTTTGTGGACGCCAGCGTTGAGCTGGATCAACAATTGGTAGATGTGGTTGAACGCAGTAATTTAGGTCAAATAAACGCTTATTTTGGTCAGGGGCCGGAGTGGGAACATCTGGATTTTGGCATTGTTCCTTCCAGTTATGATGATGGTTATCAGTTTGACGTTGACCGCCCGGATTGGTTTGGGGATGCACGTATGCGAACAGCGATAGCCTACTGTAGTGATCGTTTCGCGATAGCCAACCGCTATTTTGTGAATCGATCTTCCGTTCCAGCCAGCTTCTTACCACCCAGCCATCCGGCTTACAACACCAATTTGACCACCATTCCCTATGATGTGGATATGGGTATTGCCTTATTGGAACAAATGGGATGGGTTGATCATGATGCCAACTCCAACACACCCAGAGTTTCTGATGGCGTGTTGAATGTACCGGATGGAACCCCACTGGTACTGGATTACATCACATCCCAATCGGAGCTCAGGCAAATGGTTTCAACCGACCTGACCCAATCCTTGATGGCTTGTGGCATAGAAGTCGTCGTTCAGAATTTACAACCAACTGAGTTATATGCGCCGGGTCCAGAAGGTGTTTTGTTTGGACGTAACTTCGATATGGCACAGTTTACCTGGCAATCAGGCAAAACCAATCCTTGTTTTCTGTATAGTTCAGCACAAATCCCGAATGCAGAGAATTTATGGGTAGGCACCAATGTAACTGGATATCAGAACCCAGCCTATGATCTGGCCTGTCAACAGGCACAACAAGCTGCCTTTGATGATGCTGAAGCAAATGCCGAAGTTCAACGTATCTTTAATGAAGAATTACCGGTATTACCGCTCTATTATCAATTGAAAATCGCAGCTAGCCGGCCGGATTTTTGTGGATTTGACTCATTAAATGTGAGTGGACGTTCTATTTTGTATGGGATAGAGAATTTTAATTTTGGAAAAAGTTGCCCTTAACAGCTAAATTTTTGTAATTTTTTGGGCTAACAAAATTCCTGATTTTTCTCTTAAAACATCATAAAAAGCAACAGGAAATGTTGACTATACGGGCACTGTATGCTATATTTACAGCACAAAATTGTGTTGATGAAATTTAAAGTTGAGGGATGACGCCAGATTTAGCCAATAAAAGCCGTTATTGGTAATTTCTGGTATTTGATCAACACACAAAATCATCTCGTTCGATCCAAATTTATTAAGGAGGAGAATAGAATGAAACGAAATACCCTTATGTTGTTGGTAGGTATGGTTATCATTGCCAGTATGGTATTGGCAGCGTGCCAACCTGCACCGGCTCCAGTAGTGGAAGAACCCGTTGCTGAAGAGCCTGTTGTTGAAGAACCGGTAGATGAACCAGAACCGGTAGATGAACCTGAACCAGTAGAAGAGCCAACTGAAGAAGTTTTCGCGCCTGAATTGCGCGAAGTTCAAAGAGTTGCAGGTAAAGGTGGTAATCTGGATCATATCGTGGTCTCAGTTGTTGATAACTCATCCGCGATTACCCAAATTCAAGCTGGTGCTATCGACATCTATGCTGCTGGTATGTCATCTGATGCATTACCTGAAATTGAAGCTGCTGGTTTGGATTATGCCCAAAGTAATGGTCTCTATTATGAATTGACTTTCAATACTTACGGACCTATTTTTGACCAGTCGACCGGAAAAGTAAATCCATTCTCAGAAGCCAAAGCTCGTGAAGCCTTAAACTGGTTAATCGACCGCGATTACATCAATCGTGAGGTATACAATGGTGGTGCATTACCAAAATTCTGGAGCATCATCACCAACATGCCCGATTACACCAAGATGGCAGAAACCGTACGCCGCTTAGAAGCCAAATATGCTTACAATCCTGAATTAGCGAAAACTCAGATGGATGAAGTAATGAGTGGTATTGAAGGTGTGACCATTGAAGATGGTAAATACATGTTCGGTGGCGAACAGGTTCAATTGATCTTCTTGATCCGCAACGACTCCGATGGTACCCGAGTTCCGATTGGCGATTATGTTGCCAATCAGCTCGAAACCATTGGTTTCACAGTCGATCGCCAATACAAAACCTCTTCTGAAGCTTCCCCACTTTGGGTTGGTGGTAATGTTGCAGATGGTTTGTGGCACATCTACACCGGTGCATGGTCAGCGACCATCATCGATCGTGATGAAGGCGACAACTTCGAATTCTTTGACACCCCACAATCAGCTTATGGTTTCTCATCCACCTGGCAGGCAATGCCAACTGGTATGGACACCGAATATGGCGTTTTAGCTGACAAACTGGCTTATAACAAGTTTGGAACGCTTGAAGAACGTGATGCTGCCATGGCAGAAATGCTGGAATTGGCATTAAAAGAATCAATCCATATTTGGTTGATTGACGGTAAGAACTTCACACCCTACAAAGCTGGCCTCAATGTAACTTACGACCTGGCAGCTGGTGTTGATGGCTCCATGATCTGGCCATATACCCTTGGTTGGGATGGTCAGGAAGGTGGATTGGTTCGATGGGGTCAACCTGACCTGTTTGTTGATCCGTGGAACCCGATTGCTGGCTCCAACTGGGCATTCGACCAGGCTATTGGTCGCGCCACCTGGGGTGAAGCTTACATGATTGATCCTCACACTGGTTTGTACTGGCCACAGCGCTTTGAGCGTGCTGAAATTACTGCCAAAGAAGGGCTCCCAATTGGTAAGACACTTGATTGGGTAACCCTTGACTTCGTTCCAGAAATCGTAGTTCCAGAAGATGTCATTATTGACTGGGATGCAGCAAATCAAGACTTCATCACCGCTGCAGAAAAACTCGTGTTGGATGCTGACGCTGCCGCTGCTGCTGTTGAAGCTGCTGCCGCAGCCATTCCAGAAGCCGAAACCGCCGTTGCTGATGCTCAGGCTGCATTAGATGAACTGGCCGATGACGCCTCTGAAGAAGATGTAACAGCTGCCGAAACAGCTCTTGCAGATGCACAAGCTGCCCTAGAAGCCGCAACAGCTGCATTACCTGCCGCAGAAGCTGCTGCCGCAGAAGCTGCTGCAAAAACACAATTTACAGCCAATGTTAAGAGTGTTGTGTACTATCCAGAATCACTTTGGACGGATGTCAAATTCCATGATGGTTCTCCCATCGATATGGCTGACTTCATCTATGACTGGATTTTGTCAATTGATATGGGTAAACCAGAATCACCAATCTATGATGAAGCATATGCCGCCAATGCCCAAGCGATCTTAGCCAACTTCAAAGGTTTCAAAGTAGTTTCCGAAACCCCACTGGTTATTGAAGCTTACTATGACTCATACCAGACAGATGCTGAACTGAACATTGGTACCTTCTGGCCATCCTTCAGCTACGGCGAAGGCCCATGGCACATCATGGCTTTGGGTGCTTTAGCTGATGAAGCTGGTGAACTTGCCTTCTCTGCTGACAAAGCTGAAGTGAAATCCACCGAAACAACCACCGTTGAATGGTTAAGCTTTGTGGGTGGACCAAGCCTCGATATTTTGGCGAGTAAAGCTGAACAAGCTATTGCTGATCAGTATGTTCCTTACGCCAACGTAATGAGTGCTTACCTTACACCAGAAGAAGCTGTAGCTCGCTATGAAAATGCATTAGCTTTCTACGAGACCTATGGTCACTTCAATATTGGTTCCGGTCCATACATTTTGGATGAAGTTTACCTGACTGAAAAAGTTGCGGTATTGACCTACAACCCAGAGTTCCCGGATGATTCCGATAAATGGGCACAATTTGGTGATCCAAAAGTCGCTGAAATTGAATTAACCGGCGATGACACCGTAATCCTTGGCGAAGAATTCGTGTTCGATGTCATGGTAACCTTCCAGGGTGAAGCATACGAAGCCGATGAGATCAAAGAAGTCAAAGGCTTGCTCTATGACGCAACCAGTCAAATCGTTCGTGTAATTGAAGGTGTCTTGGTAGAAGATGGTTACTATACCATTACCGTTCCTGCTGATGTTTCAGCTGTAATGGTATCTGGTGCCAGTAAACTGGAAGCTGTAGTGGTACCTTTCACTGTAGCTATTCCATCCTTCACAGCCTTCGAATTTGTGACGATTGAGTAATTTTCGTCAGAAATTTGCAAAGTAAAGTGTAATTAAGGTAGGGGCAAGGTGTCTGCACCTTGCCCCTTCTCATCCAATTTAGGAGGAACGATCCTATGGGATTGGAAGTAGAAAAATCTGAAAAACAAGAAGAATCAAAAAAATCTGGGTCCACCAGTGCTTTATCCAGGGTGCTGAAGTATTCAGGTGTAAGGTTAATCTCTCTCTTTGTGACTGTTGTTATCGGTATTTATTTGACGATTATGATCGCTAACATGGGAGGCTATGTGGATCAGATGATGAAAGCGGAGATTCAGGAACGCATTACCATGCAAATTCAAATGAATCCGGCTTTCAGAACCATGGATCCAATCACCAGATCTACGCTTACACAGGAACGTATCCAAAGTGAAATTGAACGATTGAACCTGGATCAACCCTTGATGATCAGGAGTGTTCGATTCCTGAAAAACGCTTTGACGCTAAACCTTGGTAGGGCAATGTTTCTATCCAGTGATAGTGGTTCCAGAAATGTAAGAGCGATTATTATGGAGCGAATTCCATATACTTTGCTATTAATGGGCACAGCTAACCTTATCCTCTTTTTCAGCACATTATTTCTTGCTTTGGCTCTCTCGCGCAAGTATGGTAGCTTTGTGGATAAATTAGTTATTACTCTTTCGCCAACGTCAACAGTCCCACCATGGTTTTATGGTATTTTCCTGATCTTATTATTTGCAGCGGTGTTAAAAATACTACCGTTTGGAGGTGTTATTGACGCTCCAGTACCAAAAGATTTTGTGGGGCGAGCATTGAGTGTTGGTAGACACTTGATTTTACCAGCCAGTTCATTGATTCTGTCATCATTCTTTTTATCCATTTATAACTGGCGCACATTTTTCTTAATTTATTCCAGTGAAGATTACGTCGAGACAGCAAAAGCAAAAGGGTTGTCTTCGCGCGATATTGAAAGACGTTACATATTAAGACCCACTTTACCCACCATCATTACCTCCTTTGCGTTGTTATTGATTACTTTGTGGTCGGGGGCGATTATTACCGAAACGGTATTCCAATGGCCTGGTCTTGGGCGAGTTACATACCGTGCAATCCAACTTTACGATACCCCTGTCATTGTTGGCACAACAATTATTTATGCCTACTTGTTAGCGATAACCGTATTTTTACTTGATTTTGCTTATGCTTTGGTAGACCCCAGGGTGAAAATTGGTGGTGGAGGAACCGGACAATGAAACGATTTAAGAGCACCCTCCGAGAAATTCTTTCATACCCGACAGCGATTTTTGGTGGTTTTATCGTATTAACTTTAATCGTTGCCGCGATTGTTGTGGTTGTCAAAATTCCTTATCAGCAAGCAATAGATACCTGGCGTGGGGGAGAGGCGGTCGTAGGAAGGAATCCCAGAACGGTACCTCCCAAATGGTTTAACTGGTTCCGCGAAGATAAATTGGTGGAAACCATGATCTTCAACGAAGAAAGTGAAGCCGCCACAATCACCGAAGAAACCACCAAAGGTGGCACATTAATAAGGACCATCGTTTACTCATTTGATTTTGCGTACAACAACTTTCCTACTGAATTAACACTGTATTTCACCGCTGAGTATGAGGAAAAACAACCATTTGTTTCGTTAAAATGGATTACCCCGGATGGGACTGAGATAAAAATTAATAATTTTGCAGTTGGAAGAACACATACTTATCCGATTAACCAGGAAGAAAAACTCAAGAAAGCCTTGAATAATATTTCTCCGAATGTTGGCTTGTTCATGGCACCTGAATCAGAAGAGAAGGTCCCCGTCCAAGGAACTTACCAACTGGTGATGGAAGCCATCGTGTTTGAAGAAAATGCCAGTATTCAATCTGAATTTGTGATTTTAGGGCAGGTTTTTGGCTGGGCTGGTACCGATCATATGCGCCGCGATTTGTTGCTACCTATCTTATGGGGTATCCCGATTGCGCTGGCATTTGGGTTAATTGCTGCATTAGGAACATCGGTTTTAACCATGATTATTGCGGCTATCGGCACCTGGTTTGGTGGGATTGTTGACGGTATCATTCAACGTATAACAGAAATCAACCTGGTATTACCCTTCCTGTCCATTTTAATTATGGTAGGTACTTTTTATTCGAGGGGCATTCTGACCATTTTAGGTGTTACGGTTGCTTTGAGTATTTTCACGGGTGGTATCAAACAATACCGAGCAATATTTATGCAGGTAAAAGAATCCACCTACATCGAAGCAGCCAAAGCCTATGGTGCCAGTGATAAGCGAATTATTTTCCGATATTTGATCCCTCGTATTATCCCCTTGTTGATCCCGGGGCTTGTTTTAGCGGTGCCTTCCTTCGTGTTCCTGGAAGCTTCGTTGGCATTATTAGGGTTAGGCGACCCGGTGTTACCTACCTGGGGTAAGACAATTAATGAAGCCTACCAAAATGCTGCTCTGTATCGCGGCTGGTATTATTGGATCATTCAACCAGCCGTACTTTTGATGATTACCGGTCTGGGTTTCGCCTCTCTAGGTTTTGCACTTGACCGTATCTTTAATCCACGCTTGCGAGGTATGTAAAATGACAGATAATAATACATTATTGCAGGTGGAAAATCTGAAACTCTATTTCAAAGCCTCCAAAGGCATTGTGCAGGCTGTTGATGGGGTAGATTTCACTCTACCGAATAATAAAGCTGTGGTAGTGATCGGTGAGTCCGGTTGTGGTAAAACTTCCATGGCAAAAGCTTTATTACGTCTTTTGCCCAAAAATGTAGCGGAATATTCAGGTAAGATTTTACTGAATGGCATAGATACAATGAAGATGAATGATGAAAAATATCGCACCGAAGTGCGTTGGGTAAGAATGTCGATGGTTCCTCAGGCTGCTATGAATTCACTTAATCCAGTATTGAAGGTGGGTGAACAGGTCGCAGAACCAATTATTGTGCACCACAGTGTTGAAAAAGATGTGGCCATGGAACAGGCTAAGACCATGTTCCAGCGCGTTGGTGTTCCCGTTGACTTTCTTAACCGCTATGCCTTTGAATTAAGTGGTGGTATGCGACAACGTGTAGCTATTGCCATGTCATTGGTTACTGTACCTGATCTGGTGATTTTGGATGAGCCTACCTCCGCCCTGGACGTTTTAACCCAGGCGAATATTATGAATCTCCTGAAACGAATCAAAAAAGAGATCGCTACTAGCTTTATCCTGATCACTCATGATATTTCCACTTCCAGCGAACTGGCAGATGATGTGGTGGTGATGTATGCTGGTCAGATTGTGGAGGTTAGCGATAATCGACGTTTCTTTACTGCTCCATTACATCCATACTCATCAAAATTAATGGCTTCAGTTCCTCGGTTGCGAGGGAAAGCACAACCTGACTTCATTACCGGGCAACCACCCAGTTTAATTAACCCACCAACGGGTTGTCGATTTGCTGATCGTTGTCACAAACGCTTTAACAAATGTGATCAAGAACCACCAACTGTAAACGTGGATGGCATTTTGGTGAAATGCTGGTTGTATACATAGAGCAGGGAGAGATAATTAATGGCTTCGAAAAAAGATAAAATTGAAACTGAATTCAAAATAAAACCTGTTAGTTCGGACACCTTATTATCCATTCAGAATTTGCATGTTTGGTTTGAACTGCGCAAATTTGGTTTTGGCCATGCTGGTTATGTTCGTGCTGTTGATAACGTTAGCTTTGATTTGCGAAGCAATGAAACGATTGCCCTCGTAGGAGAAAGTGGTTGTGGAAAATCCAGTTTGATGAAAACTATTCTGGGTATCAATGTGCCTACCAAAGGGGATATCCTCTTTGAAGGTCGCCAAATGACCGGTTTCTCCAGAAAAGACTGGAGTTGGTATCGCGCCCAGGTAGGGTATGTGCAACAGGACCCGTACGGTGCCCTTGCTCCCTTCATGAACATTAAGACCATTATGGAAGAACCCCTGATTGTGCATGGGGTGAAAGATCGTAAAGAACGCTTAGAACGCATTTACAAAGCTTTCGAAGAAGTGAAACTAACGCCAGTAGATGAATTCTTGCCCAAGTTCCCGCACATGCTCAGTGGTGGTCAGCAACAACGCGTTGTGATTGCCCGTGCAATGATTCTCAACCCGAAATTGTTGGTTGCTGATGAACCGGTCTCCATGTTGGATGCTTCGGTACGTGTAGAAATTTTAAAACTGTTGCGTGGTTTACAGGAAAAACATGGTTTAGGCGTTATTTACATTACCCATGATCTTTCCACCGTGCGCTACTTCTCTGAAAGAATCTTTGTGATGTATGCCGGAAAAATAATTGAAAAAGCTAGCGTTGATGAATTGGTTAATAACGCTTTACATCCATATACACACGCATTGTTAGCAGCTACATCCGATCCGGATGCGAAGAATGTAGATGAGTTCCAGGATGTTCCGCCTGGTGAACCACCCAGTTTGGTGAAACCTCCAGCGGGTTGCCGTTTCCACCCACGTTGTCCCAAGATGATCCAAGGTGAGTGCGAAATTAATGAACCACCCGAATTTCATCCGGTGGAAAAACATTTGGTATCTTGTTGGTTATATAAATGAGAAACCTTACCCCTACGCATTTAATCCTGATCGCGATTGCCTTACTCATATTAGGCGTCCTATTACCATTTTTAATGGTAATGGAGGTTGTTAAATCTACACTATTTCTCAACCTTATATCATTCCTTGTCTCATTAGTTGGTGTAATAATGGGTGTAATTGGGTCAGCTTATTATGTACGAATTAAACGTGGGGATCAGTGAGTTTATCATTCAATTGATGATAAAAACATTCCAGAAATTCTGGAATGTTTTTTAATTAATCAACCAGGGCATCTGCTATAATAATAATCATTCGCGAAAAACCAAACTCTTGCAGTGAAACTTCCATTTGTTGGAAGGAGAGATGATATGACCAAGAAAAAAGTACTGATTATTGATGATTCTTACGATATGACGCGAGTACTTCGATCTGCGATTTATACGATAGACCCCAAAATTGAAGTTGCTGTAACTCCTTCTGCTGAGGAAGCTACTTTGGAAATTTCAAAAGGTGGCCTTGATTTGATCATTACGGATATCCGCTTACCTGGTATCTCCGGTTTGGAATTATTGCGAAAGGTCAGAGAAAAACATCCGGATGTAAAAATAATCATGATGTCTGGAATGGATGATCAGGACCTGGATAAAAAAGCCCGCGGAGCAGGTGCCGATATTTTCTTGCGAAAACCGATAGAAATGCCTGTCTTCCTTGATACGGTAAGCGAGATTCTTGGATTTGAATTATCCAAAACCAATTCTACGGATGGGTTGGTACCTGATTTCGAGCCCATGGATGATGAAGACTTCGGAAAAAATCTGGCAGAATCAATGACCTCACTCCGCAAAGAAATATCAGCCAGTCATGTTTGGTTATTGAGTGAATATGGCCGATTGGCAGCTCAATCGGGAGAATCAGATATTGTAGATTTTGAAACCAAGTGGGCACCTTATATAATGCCGATCCTGTCCGCTTCTGAAAGTTTTACACAAACCATAACTGGAAAACGTCCGGATCGTGCAGTCATCAGTATAGGGATTAGTGACAGTGATGTATTTATGATTCCCTTGGGGGATTATGCGCTGGTTATTCGTGTACCAACTGGTAGAGGAACAAAACGCATTCCAATCATTGTGGATGTGTTGTTAGAGTATCAGCAAGAAATTTTATCAATCCTGAGCCGTATGGGTGTTTTACCTTTGGAAGATGACATTCTAACGTTGGAAGAAATGGATGATACTCAATTGGTGAACACTTTCCTTAAAGAAGAAGGTGAAGATGAAGATTTGAAGGTGTTATTGGAATCAAAAACCGCCTTGCCAGAAGTAGATGAATTCTGGAATGAAGCAGACATTGGAACGGCGTATGATCTGGATAACCCGGAAATCTTATCATTTGATCAGGCTTCAAAGCTGGGTCTTACACCTGATGAGGAGGAGTGAGGTGTCCTCCAAATTTTCTGGTAGAATCAAAAATATTGTGATAGAATCGTTCCTTGCTTGAGAGCACTGGGGCGTGGTGCAATGGCAGCACACCAGACTTTGAATCTGTGGATCCTGGTTCGATCCCGGGCGCCCCAGCCTATTTTTTTGTGAAAGAAAGCAATGCGCTCTAAACGAAAAAAACCTAAAAGTACCATTCTTGACTCAGCTGAGCTTTATGTGACGTGGCTTCATGTCATAAAAGGCTCTTTTGATTTAAATGCGCAAGGTTATTCTGTGGGGAAAATAAATTTTGACTTGCCAAGGAGCCAAACATCATGAAAATAGCCTCCATTGTTTTGGCAGCGGGAAAGGGAACCCGCATGAAATCAAAACAGCCAAAGGTTTTGCATCCAATCTGCGGGTACCCCATGATTCATTATGCAGTCAATGTAGCGAAAAACAGCGGAGCGCAATCAACCGTTGTGGTGATTGGGCATGGTGCAGAGGCAGTTAAAGCGTATTTAGGTGAGACGGTGCAATTTGCGCTTCAAACTGAACAACTGGGAACCGGGCATGCTGTACTAGCTGCACAACCGGCCATTACTGAGGATATTGATCTGGTTTTGGTTACAAACGGTGATATGCCATTATTAACAAAAGAAACCTTACAACTACTAATTGAGACGCAAATAACCAATACTGGACCGCTTTCTCTATTGACGATGGTATCGGAAGATTCTTTCGGTTTTGGCAGAATTATACGTGGCGATGATGACTCGGTGAGGGCAATCGTTGAAGAAGTGCAATGCACACCTGAACAACTCACCATCAAAGAATTAAACGTTGGCGCTTACTGCTTTAACGCTGAATGGTTATGGCACGCATTACCCCGTTTGCCACTTTCTCCCAAAGGAGAATACTATCTGACCGATGTGGTGGGAATTGCCGTGGGTGATGGTTTGAGAATCTCAGCTGTAAAAATGAAAGATAATCACGAGGCATTAGGAATAAACACCAGGGTTCATTTGGCAGAAGCCGAAGCCCTGATGCAGCACCGCATTTTGGAACAACTTATGCTGAATGGGGTAACGGTCATCGACCCCAAAAGCACATATGTTGAAGATTCAGTCGAAATAGGAATGGATACCGTATTGCAACCGAACATATTTCTTCGTGGAAATACAACCATTGGCGAGGAGTGTGTCATTGGGCCAAACTCCATCATTACGGATACAAAAATTGGCAATCAATGCATTATTCTGGCTGCGGTCATGGAAAAAGCAATTGTAGAAGATGGTGTTGATATGGGTCCATTCGCCCGTTTGCGCAAAGGTGCTCATCTTGGCCCGCATGTGCATATGGGTAATTTTGGCGAAGTGAAAGACTCCTATTTAGGAGAAGGAACCAAAATGGGGCATTTCTCGTATATTGGCAACGCTACCATTGGCAAAGATGTAAATATAGGTGCTGGCACCATTACCTGTAATTATGATGGAGAAAAGAAACATCCCACAATAATAGGTGACAGGGTATTTATTGGCAGTGATACAATGCTCGTGGCTCCTTTAATTATTGAAGAAGATGCTCGCACTGGGGCAGGTGCCGTGGTCACCAAAGATGTGCCTGCCGGAGAAATCGTAATCGGTGTGCCTGCAAAACCTATGAGGAAGAAAAATTAAGTGGACAATTATTTGTGGATTATCTTTATTGTATTGCTAGGGCTGGATTTTCTGTTTTCTATCGTGCGTTCCAGCTTACTCAACAGCCGGCCAATGCAATTAATCGGAATGCGTGATATCAATCCGGATGGTGTTGAAAAGGCATTATCCGTGCTGGAGAAAAAAAGATTAAGGGTTTCCCTACGCATCAGTATGATTTTGATGCATTTTCTCTTGAGTGCATTCATGTTTTTACTGGTTGTAACTTTGATACCTCAAATCGCCATTTGGGCGGTATTTTTGATCCTCATCTTCGGGGCTTTATTGTTGTTATTGATTGAATTTGCACTCGAAGGAATGGTTTTACAATCACCCGAAAAATGGGCTATTCGGATTGCTGGTTTAGGAGATATTTTGCGTTTAATATTCTCGCCGATTTCAGCATTAATGATGACCGTGTTGGGATCCTCAGAGAATTTAGAACAGAGGCTCGGGCCAGTCACTGAAGAGGAAATTCGTACCTGGGTGAATACCGAACACGGTGAGAGTGGACTTGAAAAAGATGAACGAGAAATGATCTACTCCATCTTCCAATTTGGAGAAACCTTAAGCCGGGAAATCATGGTGCCGAGAATCGACATTACGGGTTTGGATGTAGATTCAAATGTTCAGGAAGCAATTGATATATTCAACCAATCCGGTCATTCGCGTGTGCCGGTGTATGAAGAAACGATTGATGAGATCATCGGTTTATTATATGCGAAGGACTTATTGCGGACAGACTTGACCGAAAAAGAAAAAACCGATATTCGTCCTTTTTTGCGCAAGGCTTACTTTATCCCAGAGTCTAAAAACGTGGATGAATTGCTACGTGAAATGCAAGCACAAGGTGTTCATATGGCGATTGTGGTGGATGAATATGGTGGTACTGCCGGGTTGGTTACCCTGGAAGATATTGTGGAAGAGATTGTGGGTGAAATCCGCGATGAGTATGACCAGGGTGAAGAGCTGGAGTACCAGCAGATTTCAGATGATGAAGTAATCTTCTCCGGCAGGATCGATTTGGACGATGTTTATGATATTTTGGGGGTAGATCTAACCGAGGATATGGCAGATACCCTCGGAGGATATATTTATGGTCAGATCGGTCGTGTGCCAATCGGTGGGGAACAAATCAAAGTGGACGGATGGTTATTGACTGTCGCCCAGGTGAGCGGTAGAAGGATCCGGCAGGTGCTAGCAAAACGTGTTGGCCATGTTGAGGATGAAGTGAATGAAGATTAGTGAAGAACAAAAGCAAACCCTATTGCAAACGGCGATCAGTGTTCGTCGATGGGCTTATGTCCCCTATTCACATTACCCGGTAGGAGCAGCCGTTCTCACACGTTCAGGAAAAATATACGATGGCGTCAATATCGAGAGTGCTGCGTACCCAACAACGATGTGTGCTGAACGGGTGGCAATATTTAAAGCTGTTTCTGAAGGTGAAAGAGAATTTGAAGCCATTGCAGTTGTGACGGATAATGCTGGCAGCCCGTGTGGATCCTGTCGCCAGGTGATGGCAGAGTTTGGATTGGACACGCTGGTCTTAATTGCGGATTCCGAAGGTGCAGTACGGCTGGAAACAACTGTTGCTGAACTTTTACCAGGTGCATTCACACCGAAAGACTTACCCTCCTTATAAAGGACTCCTATGTCAAATCGTGAACGCAGTTGTCGTGTTGAAGCATTGATTCTGCGTCATCAACGGTGGGGGGAAGCTGACCGAATCTTAACGATATTCTCCAAAGAGAGTGGAAAATTGCGGATCATTGCTAAAGGTGTGCGTAAGACCACCTCGCGTAAAGCTGGTCATTTGGAGTTATATATGCGTTCCACCTTGCAGTTAGCCAAAGGGAGAGATTTTTGGATCTTAACCCAGGCAGAAACGATCGAGGCTTTCTTACCCTTACGTGATGATTTACAAAAGATGGGTCTGGCATCGTATGTGATTGAACTACTCGATAAATTTACCTACGAGGATGGACCTAACCCGCAATTATATAACCTGGTTGTGGAAACTCTGGAACGATTAACCTCGGAAGAAGCAGTGTTTGTTATCTTACGGTACTTTGAAATGCGCTTGTTGGATTTATTGGGGTATCGCCCGCAGCTTTTTCAATGCATTGGTTGCCAGGAAGAGATAAAAGCAGAAGACCAATATTTTTCTGCGTTGGTGGGTGGGGTAATTTGCCCCCGCTGTGCACACAAGTATGAAGATACAAGAAGAATTAGTGTTGCAGCGTTAAAGTACCTGCGCCATTTTCAACGCAGCAATTATAAAGATGCTTTGGCAGCTGCACCAGAACCGGATGTTTTGCAGGAGATTGAACGAATTATGCAATGGTATCTGACCTTTCTTCTGGAACGAGCTATTAATTCGCAGGTTTTTTTACAGCAAATTCGCAAATCATAGTACAAAAATTGCAGTTATTCGGAAAAAGAGGGGTTAGCCATCACATCAAACGTGAATCAACCAATTGATTGGTATAATAATCCCACTATTAAACACGAACCTCACAAGGACCTGAGCGTTGGAGGAATTATGAGCCTTGATTTTCAATCGATCATTTTGAAATTACAGCAATTCTGGAATGAACAGGGTTGCTTGATTTGGCAACCTTACTATACCCAGGTTGGCGCTGGAACCATGAACCCGGCAACCTCCTTACGCGTCCTAGGTCCCGAGCCGTGGAATGTAGCTTATGTTGAGCCTTCCGTTCGACCGGATGATGGTCGCTATGGGGAAAACCCCAATCGATTACAAATGCATACCCAATTTCAAGTAATTTTGAAACCTGATCCTGGAAATCCACAAGAGATTTATTTAAAATCACTGGAGGCTTTAGGAATTGATCCAGCTGAACATGATATCCGCTTTGTGGAGGATAACTGGGAATCACCTGCATTAGGTGCCTGGGGATTGGGTTGGGAAGTTTGGTTGGACGGTCAGGAAATCACCCAGTTTACGTACTTTCAACAAGCGGGTGGAATGCCAATGGATCCAGTGTCTGTTGAAATTACCTATGGACTTGAACGAATTGCGATGGCTTTGCAAAAAGTGAGTAATTTCAAAGACATTCAGTGGAGTCCTGATCGAAGTTATGGGGATATTCATCTTATCGGTGAAAAGGAACATAGCAAGTATTATTTTGAAGTGGCCGACGTTGAACGCCTGCGTCAGATGTTTGATTTATTTGAACAGGAAGCAAATGAAGCTTTGAGCCTGGGGCTGGTTCTACCTGCCCATGACAATGTATTAAAATGTTCACATACTTTCAACGTTCTGGACACACGCGGTGCAATTGGCGTGACGGAACGACAGGCGTTGTTTTCTCGGATGCGTGAAATCTCACGAAAAGTGGCAGAAGCTTATTACAAACAACGAGAAGAAATGGGTTTTCCGTGGATGACGAAGAATGAAAGCACGGATGCGACCCCCAAAACGGATGCTGTAAAAATGGATACCACAAACCTGGATGGAAAAGCACCATTCTTGTTTGAGATTGGCTGCGAAGAGTTACCCGTCGGGGATCTTAAATCGGTTTTGAAACAATTGAATGATCGCGTTCCTCAATTGCTTGAAGAATTACGGCTATCGTATGAAGAGGTAAAAGTTTTGGGTACTCCAAGAAGATTGGTAGTATCTGTATCAGCGCTGGATGTCAGGCAGCGTGATCTGGTTCAGGTAGTAAAAGGACCACCTGCTGAGCGTGCCTTCGATGCGGAAGGCAAACCCACCAAAGCAGCTGAAGGCTTTGCGCGTGGAAAAGGGGTGGAAGTTTCTGCATTGGAAATATCAGAAATTGATGGTGGCCGTTATGTTACTGTACAGGTGCAACAGACCGGACAGCCTGCGATTCAAATACTGGCGGAAGCATTACCAGGTCTGATTGCAAACTTGAAATTTGATAAATCCATGCGTTGGAACAGCTCGAATGTGGCGTTTTCACGACCGATACGCTGGCTCTTAGCGTTGATGGGTGATCAACTGATTCCCTTTGAATATGCCGGGTTAGCCAGTGCAAAACAAACACGCGGGCTTCGTTTTAACGAACCGGAAGTTCAGGAAATTGATACTGCGGATACATACTTCTCCAAATTGAATAAACAAAAAATAGTTCTGGATGTAGAAGAACGTAGAAAAATCATTGAAGACCAGGTGAAGGAAAAAATTAATGATTGTGGTGGGGCAGACCATCGCATTGAAGAAGATCTGTTAGATGAAGTAACCATGATGGTTGAATCGCCAACTGCTTTCGTTGGTAGCTTCGAAGAAGAATATCTCGACTTACCACCAGAAGTATTGATATCCGTTATGAAGAAACACCAACGTTATTTCCCTGTTTTTGATCAAAATGGCGAATTGATGAAATTTTTCGTTGGAATTCGGAATGGCAATGACCAACACATTGACCAGGTTGTGGATGGAAACGAACAGGTGGTACGGGCACGTTTTGCAGATGCCGCTTTCTTCATTAAAGAGGACTTGAAACGAAGTCTGGTTGAAGTTCGTCCTTCCTTATCCGGTTTGACATTTCAATACAAATTAGGGTCGCTGTTAGATAAATCGGAAAGGATTGAAAAGGTTTTACCAAATTTGATCAAATTCTTTGCATTATCTGAAAGGGAAGCACGTATTGCAAAGCGTGCTGCCCATCTTTGCAAAGCTGATCTGGTTACCCACATGGTGATTGAAATGACTTCTTTGCAAGGCGTTATGGGAAAATATTATGCAATGAAATCAGGCGAGCCAGAAGAGGTGGCACGTGCCATCTACGAACACTATCTCCCACGTTTTTCGGGGGATCAAATGCCAGCGACACGCCCAGGATTTGTGATTAGTTTAGCTGATCGTTTGGATACGCTGGCAGGTTTGTTTGCAGCAGGTTTAGCACCGAGTGGTACCAAAGACCCCTTTGCACAACGACGAGCTGCGCTTGGGTTGGTGCAAATGCTGATTGCCTGGGATTTGGATTTTGATTTGCGCGAAGGTTTAAAATTAGCAGCACTGGTATTGCCGATTGAATTAAAACCTGCGGAAATGGATGCCTGCTTAGAATTTATCAATGGTAGATTACAAAGTTATTTGTTAGAACAGGGTTATAAATATGATGTTGTTAATGCGGTGTTAGCATCCCAAGGGTTTAACCCGGCTGCATCGGTACGTGCTATTAAGACATTGATTGATTGGATTAAACGATCTGATTGGGAGAGGATTTTACCGACTTACTCACGCTGTGTTCGCATTACACGTGATTTTGATGTGCTTTTCCCAGTGAGTCCAACATTGTTACAGGAAGATTCGGAACGAGAGTTGTATGCAGGTCTGATTTCTGTTTCAAATTTTGAGCGCCGACCAGGTTCTATGGCTGATTTCTTCCATGTCTTCATGCCACTAATGCCTGTTATCAACCAATTTTTTGATGATGTTCTTGTTATGGTAGAGGATAGGGCATTACGTGAGAATCGTCTGGGTATGCTGCAACGCATTGCTTTGTTGGCGAAGGATGTGGCCGATTTCTCTTTGCTCGAAGGTTTTTAAATCTTTTACATTTGAATCCTTTTATCAATCGGCAGAATTTTTCTTTCTGGTATAGAATCAACTCGAGGTAAGGATGTCCACAATTGATGAGATCAAAAGCCGGATAGATGTTGTTGATCTGATATCCGAAACTGTAAAATTACGTCGTTCCGGAAAGAACTATCTTGGGTTTTGCCCATTTCATGACAATAAGCGTACACCCGCATTTGTCGTGTTTCCTGATTCTGGCACCTGGCGCTGTTTTGGTGAGTGCAATGAGGGTGGAGATATTTTTAAATTTGTAATGAAGAAAGAGGGATGGGATTTTACGGAAACACTGCGCTATTTAGCAGAAAAAGCCGGTGTAGAACTTCAACCTCAAACCGAAGAACAAAAAGATCAGGATGAACAATACGATCGCTATCGGCAATTACTGGAAGAAGCCTCTACTTTTTACCAGCATCAATTGCTCCAAACACCTGAAGGTAAATATGCATTTAATTATCTGGTGCAACGCGGTGTTACACGCGAAACCATCGAGACCTTTGGCTTGGGGTTTGCACCAGCTTCCTGGGATTTGACCCATCAATATTTCTTTGGGAAGGGTTACTCAGAAGCAGATTTGATAGAAGCAGGTCTGGTAACCCAACGCGATGGTGGCGGCGTTTATGATCGCTTCCGTAACCGTTTGATGTTTTCCATTCGGGATATGGGCGGGCGAATGTCAGGGTTTGGGGCACGTGTGCTTGATCCGGATGATGTGCCCAAATACTTGAATTCACCGCAGACACCTCTGTTCGATAAAGGTCGACTACTATTTGGTTTGAACCTGGCACGCAAAGCGATCCGAGCAGAGGATCAGGTGGTGATTGTTGAAGGCTATATGGATGTGATATTGCCTTATCAATCAGGCTTTTTGAATCATGTATCACCAATGGGTACAGCACTTACCGAAGATCAGATGCGTTTATTAAAGCGTTTCACCCGCCGTATCATTTTGGCATTAGATGCAGATGCAGCCGGTGAAAAAGCAACTTTACGCGGGTTGGAAGTAGCCAGGCAGGCATTGGATCATAGCGAAGAGATCAGTTTTAATCCCCGCGGTTTGTTGCGATATGAGGCTCGTCTGGAAGCTGATGTTCGGGTAACCACCATTCCCGATGGGATGGACCCGGATGAAATCGTTTTACGAGATCCGGAAGAATGGCGAAAAATAATTGAGGCTGCCAAACCAATCGTTTTGCATGTGATGGAAACCCTTGCCAGTCAGAAAGACCTCGATGATCCAAAAGTGAAACGGGAAATTGCCAATCAAGTTTTACCGTTGATTGAGGATATTCCTAATTCGGTTGAGCGGGATGCTTACCGCCAGCGTTTGGCACGCATGTTAAAGGTGGATGAACGAGCACTGGTGGGGGGTAGTCCTACAATTCGCACTTCACCAACAATCCGTCGCAAGAAAAGTGATCAACAGACTCCTCCGCTTGATACCCATTCTGTGGCAAAAACCAGTGAACAATTGGCAATTTCTCTAGAGAAACATTGTATTCAATTACTCATATTAGAACCAGAGTGGTTGCAGGTTTTGGATCGTACCTTGCAAAAACACGGACTAAACCGTATGGATGTGACCGATTTTGAACAATCTGATTATCAAATATTAGCCAGGTTAATTATTCACTCTCTCGAACAGGATCAACTCGAACCAGGGGATTACCTGGAGCAAAATTTACCAGAGGATTTGAGTTCCTTGGTTACAGAAATGCGTAATGATCGGCGATTTGAGAAAACGCCCCCTCAAAAATTACAGGAAGACCTGGTAAGAAGTTTGATGAAATTACGACTGGTGCGAATCCATGATGGTTTGCAACAAATACGCTTTTTAATGGAGGAAATGCAAAATGCCGGTGAAACAGGATTGAATCCTTATCAGGATATGATGATGCACTACTCACTGATGCGCTCACGCCTTGACATGGCTTTGGGCCGTATGATTCAGCTTGACTAAAACTAAATTATGGTATAAATAATCGTATGCCCAAGAAGAAAACGCCGCAAAAATTGAATACAGAAGAATCTGATCTTACAACAGAAAATGTGCTGGAAGAATCTCAGGAAGAGCAAGAAGTTTTGGTAAAACCAGTTCCAGCAAAACCGAAAAAACAGACACGTGGGCGCAGTAAGAAAAAAGGTTCAAACCCAGTAGAAAATGGTGATTCTGACTGGAAAAATGATGATTCTAATGATTCGGAAACGGATTCTGACGAAGATGAAGAAGCACCAGATGATCCTATAGAAATTCTTGAAGCTGCAGTAACCGGGGATTTGTCAGAGGATCCAGTTCGCCTTTATTTAAAGGAAATTGGCCGCATTGACTTGCTGGATGCTGACAGTGAATTTCGTCTGGCAGCCAGAATTGAAGCCGAACGCTTACTCGATCAAATCTTGATCAGTTCCGATGGGGATAAAGGTGAGCCAGGTTATTACAAATCGGTTTACTCAATCATTGTGGATCTCCTGTATGAAGCCTGGAAAAAGTTTTTAGGGGAAGTCGACAATCTGGGACATGGTGAAGCACCAGATATCGATTTGGTATTGTTGGAATCACAACTATTACGTAAAACCTGGCAAGCAGATGAACCATCCTATTTACGATCGTTTCTGGATAACGGACGATGGGGTAAAGATACGGATTGGGACGGACTCGTTCAGCACGCGTTCAAAGGATTCCTTTGTTTTTATTTGTTACCGGAAGATACCTCACAACACCTTATTCGCTATTTACAAGAAAAGAAAAAATTACCTCGCCGTAATTCCTTTGACAAATTCCTGCCAGGGGAAGATGATTTGGTGCGAGAAATGGACCAGGTTCGTTGGTTAGCAGAAGATGCCAACCAGAGTTTGATCCGGGCAAACCTGCGCCTGGTGGTCAGCATCGCCAAACGCTATCTTGGACGAGGTATTTCATTTCTGGATCTCATTCAGGAAGGAAATCTTGGGTTATTACGCGCAGTAGCAAAATTTGATCCAACCCGTGGGTTTAAATTCAGTACCTATGCCACCTGGTGGATCCGACAATCCATCAGCCGATACATTGCCGAACAAGCCAGGACCATTCGCATTCCGGTGCATTTGTTTGAAGCGATTACACGTTTATTACGGGTTCAACGAGGTCTGGTACAAAAGCTGGGACGTGAACCCTCGCAGGAAGAGCTGGCATTAGAATCTGGTTTCTTGTCGGAAGAAGATGTGAAAGAGATTTATCATTGTCGCAAGCTGGAAATTCCATTAGATTTTGATTTACAGGCGCGTTGGATTACAGCAACTGCAAAAGTACAACGAATATTACAGTCCGCTGAAGAACCGGTTTCATTAGAACGGCCGGTTGGTGATGAAGATAGTAGCCAATTGGGGGATTTTATTGAAGATGATGATGCCTTAGAACCTATGGATGCCGCTGCGCGTGAAATGCTACGCGAACAGGTGCAAAATGCTCTAGGTGCATTATCCGAACGGGAACGTCAGGTATTGGAATTGCGTTTTGGTTTGATCGATGGCAAAGATCACACCCTGGAAGAGGTTAGTCGCTATTTCAATGTGACGCGTGAACGCATTCGTCAGATAGAAGCAAAGGCTTTACGAAAATTACGTCATCCAACCCGCAGCCGCCATTTAAGAGAATATTTATCCTGAGCTAAAGCTTTATAGATGAATGATTTGGTATAAAATCCTATCATGGTCTTATCGTACCCATTTCTGGAACAAATTGGTTTCCTGGCAAGCGCTGTTCTGATCCTTTTCCTGCCCGGGTTGGTATGGCATTTATTCTTTAAGAATGATCATCGCGACATCCTGGAACGGGCTACTGATGCACTGGGGTTGAGTGTTGCATTTATAGCGATATTGGCAATGCTCTTTTTTTATGCCGGTCTGCGCTTTTCAGCAATTTTGATTGGGTTACTTTTTTTCCTGTTGGCGGCAGTTGTCATTTACAAGCTGGGTGCCGGAAAAATTCAAATGAACCGACAGGTCGCCTGGTTGGCAGGTGCGATGATTGTGCTTGGTTTATTGGTTGTCTTTCGGTTGTATCAGGCAAAGGATCTGGCTTTCCCGGCATGGGTAGATTCCGTGCACCATGTGCTGATCACACAAAAAATTATCGATAACGCTGGCTTGCCAACAACATTAGCCCCTGAACTCAACATACCTTTTCATTACCATTTTGGTTTTCATCTGATTGCAGCACTCTTTAGCTGGATTAGCCGCCTGGAACCGATTCAAACCGTGTTGTGGTTTGGCCAGGTGATTAATGCGTTGGTGGTGTTAGGGATTTACCGCATGAGTAAAGCCCTCTGGCGGAAAACAATTCCCGCTGTTCTGGCTGCCTTACTGGTGGGTTTTGCCTTCCAAATGCCAGCCTATTTCGTCACCTGGGGCCGATACACTTTGCTGACCGGATTATTGGTGATGCTTCCCGCTATGGCAGCTGCCTATGAATTGGTCAGATATGGTTTCGAAAAGGAACGATTTATTCGATTGATTATCCTGACAGCGGGTCTGGCGTTGGTACATTACCTGGCTTTGTTTTACTTTGGATTGTTTTTGTTGAGCTTGCTCATTAAAAGAGCGTTTGTCATTTATCACAGTTCGGATAAAGAAAAGCGCAAGCAGACAATTTTATCCGTTATTCCTGTATTAATCGCCACAACTGTAGGAATTCTGATTGCACTACCGTGGCTCATTCGCATGCTCACTGCCCATACATCATCAGTCGGGGTGGATGTTGTGCTTCCCAACCGTGATAATCTGGATTCCTATCAATATATCCTTTATCTGTTGGGTCCTGTTCACAATTACTTTTTGATGGGTGGTGCATTATTGGCGTTAGGGTTGGTCTGGTGGAGGCGTGGCAGCCGGGATTTCGCCTTGTGGAGCACGCTGATGTTGTTCTTATCCTTTCCATGGGGTTTACGTTTTGGACCTTTCCGGCCGGATCACATGGCGATTGTGTTGTTTATCCCTGCTTCCTTACTGCTATCCTATGGTTGGTATTGCTTGTGTGAATTCATCCAGACCCGTTTTCAAAATAAATTAGGCTGGGTTGTATTTGCCGTTGTGGCAATTGGCGTGATTGGATATGGAGCTTGGCAGACAAAATATGTGTTAAATTCAGTGACCATTTTGGCTGATCAGGCAGATAAGCAGGCTTTGGAGTGGATCGATGAAAATTTGCCGGTCGAATCGCGTTTTCTTACCAATACCACCATCTGGCAGTTTAATACCTATCGTGGGGTGGATGGGGGATACTGGATTTTACCCAAGACAGGACGATTTGCTGTGGCGTTACCCGGCTTATATGGGTATGCTAACCCAATGGAAAAAGAACTATGGGTGAACTGGATGGAAAGAGCATCCGTGGTGCATGCCTGTGATGATGGATTTTGGTCTCTTGTTAAAGATGCTAACCTAACACATGTTTATTTAAGAGAAGGAAAAGGTTCATTACAGCCTGGTGCAATGATTGATTGCCCGAATGTTGAGACGACCTACCACCAGAATGGTGTGTTTATTTACCAAATTCAACCTTTTGAGTAACCCAAATCCGATCTCTGTAATCACAAAATTGGTGGAAAATTTGTCAAAAATTTTGATGACTAAATCAATTATAATTCCGATTTTTTCTTCAGATTTTACTTGAAAGGTTGCCTGCTTTGATGTAAACTTGATGACAATCAGGAAAAATTTATTTAACAAAAGTTCATTGTTTTAATCAATTACCATAGCTATCTTAAAAATCCTCTTCGGGAAATTTAGAAAATTTATACCGCATGAGTGAAAATTATTGAGCGTTGGAACATGAAAAATTTTTTGTGTAAGGTTTGTGAAAATTGCCACCAGATCGTTCGTGTGATATACTGAAACGGTCACAAATCAGACTTATTTGGTAAGGATTGCCTATGTTGACAGAATATCTCCCCCTGCTAATTATCTTACTTCTGGCTATATTCATTGGTGGTTTTGTGGTTGTTTTGGGAAATACCTTTGGTCCAAAACGCCCCAGCCAAAAGAAAAGTGCCCCATATGAATCAGGTATGATCCCATATGGACCTGCAAGACGTAGAATACCGGTACGTTACTACTTAATCGCAGTCTTATTTATATTATTTGATATTGAAGTAGTCTTTTTGGTTCCCTGGGCGGTTGTTGTTCGTCAAATCGGGGTGCCGGGTTTGGTATTTATGATCATTTTTGTGCTGGTATTAGAGGTAGCGCATTTATATGCCTGGAAGAAAGGTGCACTCGAATGGGATTAGAACAAAAAACTGGAAATATGGGGATCGTTACAACCTCATTAGAAAAAGCTGTTAATTGGTCGCGAACGAACGCGATGTGGCCAATGTTGTTTGGTTTGGCATGTTGTGCCATTGAGATGATGTCTGCTCAAGCTTCAGATTATGATATGAGTCGTTTTGGAATGGAATTGATGCGAGCCAGTCCACGTCAGTCTGATCTGATGATTGTGGCAGGGCGTGTTTCTCGTAAAATGGCACCGGTGGTTAGAAGATTGTATGACCAGATGCCAGCCCCAAAATGGGTTATTGCAATGGGTGATTGTGCTTCTTGTGGTGGCATTTTCAACAATTATGCAGTTTTACAAGGTGTTGATGAAATCATACCCGTAGATGTGTATGTTGCGGGTTGCCCCCCACGCCCTGAAGCGTTGATTCACGGTGTCTTGACCTTGCATGATAAAGTAAGACAAGAAAAATTCAAGGATTGGGCATAATATGAGCGAACATCTTTTACAAACGATAGCCGCCATTAAGGAGCGCCATCAATTCACGATTGAGGAATTCCGTGGTGAGTTTACTGTTTTTGTTGAGCCTGAAAAAATTCAAACGATCATGCTGGAATTACGTGATCAGTATGAATTCACTACCTGCATGGATGTCACGGCAGTTGATTATTTCCCTGAGGAAAAGCCACGTTTTCATGTAATTTATCAGCTGTACTCTATGCCACATAATGTACGCTTGCAGGTTCGAGTTAAATTAGATGGCAATGCACCAAAATTGGATAGCGTTCAGGGTATTTATCCTGGCGCGAATTGGAAAGAGCGCGAAGTATATGACTTGTTTGGCATTCACTTTACCGGACATCCGGATTTGCGCCGTATGGTGATGCCCGAAGATTGGGTAGGTCATCCATTACGAAAAGATTACCCACTGGGTTATGAAGAAGTCCAATTCACCTTCAATTTTGATGAAATTATGATTAACAAACCCCAACCGAAAGATTAATGGGCTGAGGGAGAAGTAAATGACAGATATTCGAGAAGTATCCGTTGATGAACTAAGACATCTTGTCTCTGATCGGGCAATGTCCGGTGAAACCATGTTACTCAATATGGGTCCTCAGCATCCCAGTACACATGGTGTTTTACGTTTATTGTTGGAACTGGACGGAGAGATAATTGTCAATGTAGTTCCTGATATTGGTTTTTTACATACAGGTGTCGAAAAGAACATTGAAGCCAAAAATTATCAACAGTCAGAAGTGATGACAGATCGTCTGGATTACCTGAACCCGATGGGTAATAATCTGGTGTATTGTATGGCAATTGAAAAAATAGCCGAACTGGATGTGCCTCCTCGCGCACAAGCGATCCGTGTAATGCTGGCTGAATTACAGCGTATTTCATCCCACTTATTGTGGTTGGGTACATCAGCACTGGATTTAGGCGCAATGTCCATGTTCCTGTATTGTTTCCGCGAACGTGAACTGGTGCTGGATATTTTTGAATTGGTTTCGGGTCACCGTATGATGACGACCTATATTCGACCAGGAGGTTTATGGCGCGATGTGCCGGTCGAGTTCGAAGCAGCTGTCAGGAAATTCCTGAAAGAGATGCCGAGACGAATTAAGGAATATGAAGATCTACTTAGAACCAATGAAATTTTCCTGGATCGGACCAAAGGTATTGGCATCTTAACCGCTGAGGATTGTTACCGATATGGCTTATCTGGTCCAGTAATTCGTGGGTCGGGTGTTGCGCATGATTTACGGAAAAAGCAACCATATATGGGTTATGACCAGTATGATTTTGATATCCCAACCCATCCCGAAGGAGATGTTTATGCTCGCTATCGGGTTCGTATTGAAGAAATGACCGAATCATTACGAATTATTGAACAAGCACTCAATAAATTGCCATATGGCCCGGTACGCAGTAACAACCGCAAATATGTTCCACCACCCCGATCAGAAATTGGTGTGAGTATGGAAGCGTTAATTCACCACTTTAAGTTGTGGACAGAAGGCTTCACACCACCTGCTGGTCATGTTTATGTGGCTACAGAATCCCCACGTGGTGAATTAGGTGTTTATATGGAAAGTGATGGCACAGCAAAACCATATCGTGTCCATCTGGTGACCCCAACCTTTTCGAATTTACAGGCCGTACCGATTATGAGTAAGGGGCATTATATTGCAGATTTGATCGGTATCGTTGGATCAATTGATGTTGTTCTGGGAGATGCAGACCGGTGAACAAACTATATAACAAATACGAAAAAGAAATCCAGGGCATTTTGGCGCGTTATCCAGCAGAAGGGAAACGCTCTGCTGTTATGCCTTTGTTGTTTCTGGCACAGCGGGAGGCAGGTTACGTCCCTACTGAAGCGCTAACAGATATTGCAGAAATCACAGGTATTTCTGAAACGGACGTAGCTTCCATTATGGGTTTCTACACCTTGTTTCACGCAGAACCTGCGGGGCGATATCGCATTCAGATTTGTACAGATTTGCCATGTGCATTACGAGGTTCGGAAACCTATCTGGATCAATTGTGTGAGCAATTAGGGGTAAAAGAAGGTGAAACCACAAAAGATGGTTTGTTCACGGTTGAAGCTGTAAAGTGTGTAGCAGCCTGTCATCGTGCTCCCATGTTCCAATTGCAGGGGGATGGTGAGATCAAATACTATGAAGACCAAAATGTGGAAATCACCATGCAAATCATAGAAGAAATTCGCCGAAAAGTAGCTACGGAGAAGGAGGCATAAGATGGGAAAATATGTGCTCTTACGCCACCTGGATGTCCCGGGCATAGAAGATTTGAAAATTTATAGAGCCAATGACGGTCTTGTTGCTTTTGAAAAAGCAATTAAAAGCATGCAGCCAGCGGAAGTTACCCAGGAAGTGAAAAATTCTGGTTTGCGCGGCCGTGGTGGTGCTGGTTTTCCAACCGGTGTTAAATGGGGATTCTTGCCCAATAACTCCTGGCCACATTATGTGGTTGCCAATGCCGATGAATCAGAACCAGGCACCTTCAAAGACCGTGAAATTATCGAAAGTAATCCCTTTCAATTCTTGGAAGGGTTGATGCTTGCCTGTTATGCGGTTCAGGCAAACCAGGCATACATATACCTGCGAGGTGAATTCTGGCAATTGGCGGCATTTCTGGACGAGAAAATTAAAGACCTGGAAGAAGCCGGTTACTTAGGTGAAAAAATTCTGGGAACAGAATTCTCATTAAAGATCAACACCCATTTGGGAGCTGGCGCTTACATCTGCGGTGAAGAAACCGCTTTACTGGAATCGTTGGAAGGAAAATTGGGACAGCCAAGATTGCGCCCACCGTTTCCCGCTGCAGTGGGTTTATATGGAAAACCAACCTTAATCAACAATGTAGAGACACTTACCAATGTACCCATGATTGTGCTTAATGGAGCGGATTGGTATCGAGGTTTTGGCACCGAACAGAGCCCTGGCGTGAAAATTTTCTCCTTGTCAGGTTGTGTTAAGAAACCAGGTAATTATGAACTGCCATTAGGTGTAACCTACAAGGAATTAATATATGAACATGGTGGCGGCATCGTCAATGACAATCGAATCAAAGCGGTCATGTCTGCTGGTGCTTCTTCAGACGTCGTCAAAGCGGATGAAATTTGTTTGGATACACCTTTAGCCTACGAAACCTGTTTGGAAATCCTGAAAGCCCCGCTGGGTTCTGCCTCCGTGATTGTTCTGGATGAGACGGTTGATATGGCTTGGTTGGTTTCAAAAACAGTAAATTTCTTCAAACATGAATCCTGTGGAAAATGTACCCCCTGTCGTGAAGGTACATTCTGGATGAACAGCATTTCCCAACGAATGATGAAGAATGAAGTAGGCAGTGAGGATATCGAATTGCTAAAGAATGTTGCTTTGCAAATGCAGGGCAAATGCTTGTGCGCTTTAGGTGAATTTTCAACCATGGCTGTTGTCACAGCGGTTGATCGTTTTCACGATGATTTTGAAAAGCATGTGAGGAGTTGATCCTATGACTGATATGGTAACACTGAAAATAGATCAACAGACTGTTACAGTTCCAGTAGGAACTTTGATTGTAGATGCAGCCAGAAAGGCTGGTATTAATATCCCAGTCTTCTGCTACCACCCTAAAATGGAACCAGCGGGAATGTGCCGCATGTGTTTGGTTGAAATAGGTTATCCAGTACGCAACCGCGTAACCGGTGAATTGGATACGAACGAAGACGGTACAGTCAAGATTGGATTTTCACCAAAACTGGAAACCTCCTGCACCACCCCCGTTTCTGAAGGGATGGTAGTGAGGACTACTACAGATAAAGCCATCGAAGGCCGAAAGGTGATCCTTGAGTTCATTCTCACCTCGCACCCGCTTGATTGTCCAATTTGTGACAAAGGCGGTGAGTGTGCGTTGCAGGATCTAACCATGCAACATGGACCAGGAAAAAGCCGTTTCTTGTTTGAAGAAAAGAAACATTTTGCCAAACATGTCCCATTGGGTGAATTGATCTTGCTTGATCGCGAACGCTGTATTCAATGTGGCCTCTGTGTTCGTTTCCAGCATGAAGTGGTAGATGAGCCTGTGATCCATTTTTACCAGCGTGGTCGCTCATTAGAAATTCGCACCTATTCAGAACCCGGGTTCGACTCCATCTTCTCAGGAAATACTACCGATATTTGCCCGGTTGGTGCTTTAACCACAGTGGACTTCCGCTTTGGTGCCCGTCCATGGGAAATGGAAAGGGTTCCTTCCGTCTGCGCACATTGTGCAGTTGGATGTAATCTGGTTTACAACATTCGTCGCGAAGCAAAAAGTGGGGGTAAGACAGTCATTAAACGAGCAATGCCGCGTCAGAATGAGCACGTAAATGAGATTTGGTTATGTGATAAAGGTCGTCTGGGTTACCACTACGCAAGCGCCGAAGAGCGAATTACACAACCCATGCTAAGAAAAGATGACAAGCTGGAAATCGTCAGCTGGGAAGAAGCTTATCAACGGGTTGAAGACAAATTGCGAGCTGAACAGGTGCGTTTGGTTACCCTGGCAGGTGGCAGATTAACGAATGAAGACCTCTTCAACCTCCAGCAATTAAATCAATCCCAAAATGGCAAAGCAGTGCTTTATAGCCAGATGGCTGGTGGGGATTTAACTTCGCAAATTGGGCTTGGAACAGGGTCAAACTTCTCTGATATGGGTAAAGACACAGCGATTCTGGTTGTAGCCAGTGATTTACATGAAGAAGCGCCACTTTGGTGGTTGCGTGTAAAACAAGCAGCCGATCGTGGAGCTACCTTAATTGTTGCCAATGCTCGCAAGACTAAGTTAGATAAATATGCCAGCCATGTTCTTCGCTATGAATATGGTCAAGAAGCCACTATGGTGAAGGCAATTATTGATAACAGTGGTGATGATGCTGTCCAAGCAGCTGCAAAAGCTTTCAGTGCAGCTGAGAATGGTGTTGTCATTTACGGAAGTGATGGGTTAGGTCTGGTTGGCAGCGAGCAGCTGGTAAAGGTCTGTGCCAAGTTACTGGTAGATAATGGCTATTATGGCAAGCCCAACAATGGTTTGCTGGCTGTTTGGGATAAACCCAACTTACAAGGAGCCTGGGATATGGGCTTCCATCCGGATCGCAACTTAAAAGGAACATTGCGTGAAGCAGATGTGGTATTAGTAGCTGCAGCAGATCCGGCGGGAGACAATCCGATTTTAGCCGAAGCATTGAAAGACACTGATTTTGTGGTGGCTTTTGAAATGTTCATGACCGAGACCGCAAAAATGGCTGACGTTGTCTTCCCGGTACAGGCACAACCTGAGCGCGAAGGTTCTTACACTTCAGCCGAACGCCGCGTTCAACGCTTTGATATTGTCCTGAACCCGATTGCTGGTCCACGCCCGGATTATCAAATCACAGCTCACTTATCACGCTTATTAGGTCTTTCCTCTGAAGATCACTCCCCTGTTCTTGTAATGAATAAGATCAATGAAAAAGTGAAAGGCTATGAGGAAATCAACTATGCACGTCTGGCTGAAGTGGAAAATCAATGGCCACTGATCAGCCGCACCGATTCCTATTATGCTGGCACAAGTTACAGTAATGAGTTTGGTGTTGGAATTCAAATTGCCAGTTGTGCAGATCGTGGCGAAGAGCTTTCACTGGGGACGATGGTTCATGTAGAGCCACAGGACGAAGTCCATGCTGGTATCAAGGTAGTGCCAGTCACAGCGCTCTATGATCGAGGACAACTACTTCAACCCAGTCAGCTTATTGAGAAGCGACTGGCGCCTCAAGTAGTTTTGATGAATCCTGTTTTAGGTGAAAAACTGCAATTACAGGATGGTGATCGTATAAAAATGGTGATCGCGGATAAAGAATTGTTAAGTAATGTGAAATTCGATGAGGAGAGCCCTAAAGATGTTGCCCTGGTGGCACGTAGTAATGGGTTCCCAATTTCATCACCGGTATTTGTTCAAATTCAGCGACTGGTTCCGGAACCGGAAGCGTAAAGCAGAGGTTGATAGATGATAGATGCTGCCTTAGTTTGGGAATGGATCATTAAATCCCTGATTTTGATTATATTTTTGACCGTGGGATTTATGTATGTGACGGTGTACGAACGACGATTATTAGCACGTATTCAATCCCGCATCGGGCCTAACCGAGCTGGTCCGTTTGGATTGCTACAACCAGCGGCTGATGGTTTGAAATTGATCTTTAAAGAAGAATTAATTCCAGCCAACGCAGAGAAATTTCTATTCATTCTGGCCCCCATTCTCACCGTGATTCCAGCATTAATTGTGCTTGCGGTGATCCCCTGGGGAGAAAGCCTCAACATTTTTGGTCGTCAAGTGGATTTGTTCATTTCAGATGTAAATGTAGCCGTGGTTTATATCATGGCTGTGACGTCTATTTCAGTTTATGGAATTACCCTCGCGGGTTGGTCATCCAACAACAAATACGCACTCTTAGGCGGGTTACGCGCCACTGCGCAAATGATCAGTTACGAACTGGCATTAGGCCTTTCATTCATGGGACCGGTTATTTTGGCAGGCTCACTCAGCATGATGGACATCGTTCGGGCTCAACAGGGAAGCTTATGGTTTGTCGTTTTACAGCCTGCCGCTTTTCTGATTTATTTCTTTGCCAGTATCGCTGAGATCAACCGCGCACCGTTTGATATGCCCGAGGCTGAACAGGAATTAACCGCCGGGTACCATACAGAGTACTCGGGTATGAAATTCGCCTTATTCTTCATGGCAGAATATATCAAGATGGTAGCCATCAGTGTAATTGGTGCTACTTTATTCTTTGGTGGTTTTGATGGGCCATTTGTGGATCAACTCCCCTGGTTAGGCCCGATTTATTTGTTAGGAAAAGTTGTTATTTACCTGGGCGTCTTAATTTGGGTACGCGCCACCTGGCCACGTATTCGCTATGATCGCCTGATGCAATTAGGTTGGAAGATATTGTTCCCGCTTGCTCTATTAAATGTAATTATTACTGCTGTGGTAGTTGTATTGGTAAATTAGGAGAAGTACGATGCTTAAAGGATTACTTACCACCCTGAAGTTGGCACTGGAAAAACCAGTGACCACACAATATCCGGAAGAAAAACGTCCGGTGCATACCCGCTTTAAAGGCAGACATACGCTTAAACGCTATGATAACGGTTTAGAAAAGTGTATTGGTTGTGCTTTGTGTGCGGCAGCTTGCCCGGCAGATGCAATTTTTGTGGAAGCAGCAGAAAACACGGATGAAGAACGTTACTCTCCTGGAGAACGCTACGCTTCGACTTATGAAATCAACATGCTGCGCTGCATTTTCTGTGGATTTTGCGAAGATGCCTGTCCGACGGAGGCAATTGTCCTGGGTGATCAATATGAAATGTCATTTACCGACCGTCACTCATCGATCTATAGTAAAGAAATGTTGTTGGAACCGGTGAGTGGTGATGTAGAAACCACCCCTCAAAAAACAGAACCTGGAAAGTTCACCCGTTCTGTACCAGAAATGCAGGATCCAACAAAATAGGGAGGTAGAATGCCAGTTATTGGAATTATTTTTTATGCTTTTCTAGCCATCGTTGCAATTGGTGCAGCGTTAGGAATGCTGGTTAATCGCAATGCGATTTACTCGGCGTTGTTCCTGGTGCTAAATTTTGCCACGATCGCAGTTTTGTATTTGGCATTAGGTGCGCCTTTCATTGCACTTTCACAAATCACGGTTTATGCTGGTGCGATCATGGTTTTGTTCTTGTTTGTGATCACGCTTCTGGGTGCTGAAAAATTACCTGGTTATGAACCGATCAAAGGTCATCGCCTGGCTGCGATCGGCATGGCAGTTGTCTTTTTAGTGGAGTTAGGTTTATTCTTCATCTTTCGAAACCAGACCGGTACACCCATTCCGTTGCTTAGTGCTGAATTTGCCAGTCCTAAGAACATTGGTGTACTAATGTTCACAGAGTATTTATTGCCGTTTGAAGTGGTTGCCTTTGTTTTGTTATCCGCAACGGTAGGTGCCATAATGTTAACCAAACCAGAACGCAAAGCAAAAGCGCGTTTGTCCCAATCACAGGATTAAGAGGGAGGATTTATGCCAATCAGTTATTTCTTAGGATTATCCGCCATCATGTTCACCATAGGAGTGTTAGGGGTGATCTTGCGACGCAATGCATTGGTGATCTTTATGTCATTGGAGTTAATGTTCAACGCCGCGAATCTGGTGTTTGTGAGTTTTGCCAGCTATTATCAAGTTCTGACCGGACAAATCTTTGTCTTTTTTGTGATGGCAATAGCAGCAGCGGAAGTTGCCGTTGGTTTGGCATTGATGGTGGCGATTTTCCGCACGAAACGTAGTATTGATATTGATCAGATGAGTAGCCTGAAAGGCTAGCAGGAGCATGCCGATGTTGTTTCAAGAAGCTGTAATGAATTCAACCTTTCAACTGGTGCCCCTGGTAGTTTTTCTGCCAATTGCGGGCATTCTTCTGAATTGGATCTTTGGAAAGTACCTGGGTGAGAAGGGGATTGGCACGATTGCCAGCCTGGCTGCCGGTGGTTCTTTTGTGGTTTCTGCTATGTTGGCAGTGGCACTACTGCAGAACCACGCAGGGGCAACGATACCTTTATTTACCTGGATTGCCGTTGGCACCCTTGACCTCAGTTGGGCTTTCCGAGTAGATACGCTCTCGGTAACCATGATGCTGGTAGTCAGTGGTGTCAGCACATTGATCCATATTTACTCCATTGGGTACATGCACGAGGATGTACGCCATCAGGGTGCTCCCGAACGATTCAGAAGATTCTTTATCTTCATGAACCTCTTCGTGGCGGCTATGATGATCCTGGTTTCAGCAGATAACTTCCTGATGCTGTTCGTCGGATGGGAAGGTGTGGGCCTCTGTTCCTACCTCCTGATTGGTTTCTGGTTTGAAAAAGGCGAGGGTGGTATTGGAAATGCCAAAGCTGCCAAGAAAGCCTTTATTGTCAACCGCATCGGTGACTTTGGTTTATTGATCGCCATCTTCCTGATTTTCTGGAATTTTGGCACCTTGAATTTTGCAGAGGTTTTTGCGCAGGTGCCAGCGGTGGCATCCGGCCAACCTGCTTTATTAATGGCGATTACCCTTTTCATGTTATTGGGTGTTACCGGTAAATCCGCGCAGATTCCGCTCTACGTGTGGTTGCCAGACGCTATGGCTGGTCCCACGCCGGTTTCGGCCTTAATTCATGCTGCAACCATGGTCACTGCTGGTGTGTACCTGATGGTACGCTCACAGGCTATGTATATGGCAGTGCCTGGCGCACAACAGGTGGTTGCCTGGGTGGGTGCACTGACCGCGCTTTTTGCCGGTCTGATTGCCCTGGGTCAATTTGATATCAAAAAGGTGCTTGCTTATTCAACGATCAGTCAATTGGGCTTTATGGTGGCAGCGGTTGGGTTGGGGGCTGAAGTAGCTGCGATGTTCCACCTGACCACGCACGCCTTCTTCAAAGCACTTTTGTTCCTTTCCGCCGGATCGGTAATTTTGGGCATGGAACACGGGTTGGAAGCTGGCAACCATGGGCATGCGGAGCACCATGATGACCCGCAGGATATGCGCAATATGGGTGCTATTCGCAAGAAGATGCCGATTACCTTTATCGTTTATCTGATTGGTGCCTTAGCGCTGGCAGGGATCGTCCCGTTTGCAGGTTTCTTCTCCAAAGATGAGATTTTGGTGGCAGCCAATCAGGGTAACATGGCGATCTTCGTTGTGCTGGTCGCTGCAGCCTTCCTGACCGCGTTCTACATGGGACGTCAGGTATTGATGGTCTTCTTTGGAGAAGCCCGTACCGATGCCGCCAAACATGCCAAAGAGAGCAGCTTGCTGGTAACCGTCCCATTAATGGTTCTGGCACTACTATCGGTTGTGGGTGGTGGACTCAATTTGCCAGGTTTACATACCCTGGAACACTGGCTGGAGAATACGCTTACCATTACACATCCGGCTGAATTCATCGTTCCCATTGCCGCTGGTTCACTGGCAGTGGCACTGGTCGCGATCTTCTTAGCTTACCTGGTGTACGGTCGCAAACCACTGGCGGATGCAAAAGCTGCCGATCCTCTGGCGAAATCCTTAGGTGTCTTATTCCGCTGGATGAACAAGAAATTTATGGTGGATGAGCTTTACCAGGCCGTAGTGATTGGCCCCTATCATAAATTGGCTGATTTCTTTGCACACCCGGTTGATCAGGGTGTGATTGATGGCGTGGTGAATGGTCTAGGATCATTGACCACCTCGCTTGCTGGCGTTCTGCGAAAGTTGCAGACTGGCTTTGCTCGCACATATGCACTTTCGATTTTTGTGGGCATTATTGTGATCCTGGTTTACTTACTTACCTGGATTTAAAGAGTCGGTAACATCGTGATGATGATTTTTTCCGAATTTTTGAAGAATGTTTGAGGGCAGATTATGGAATATGGGATCAATCCCTTAGTGCTGATGACATTTTTTCCGCTGGTGGGTGTTTTGGTGCTGGTATTCTTAGCACCACAGCAGAAAAACGCAATGCGTTGGACAGCGCTCTTAACCTCGCTGGTCACCTTTGCGCTTTCGCTGTGGGTACTGGTTCTATTTGACCCAAACAAAGGTATGAACCTTCTGGTGCAACAAACCTGGTTCTACCTGGCGGGAGTCCCCATTAAGTTATTAATGGGTGTAGATGGGTTAAGCATCCTGATGGTGCTGCTAACCACATTCCTGACACCGATTGCCATCCTTTCCACCTGGAAGGCAGTCCAGGAACAGGTCAAAGGTTTTATGATCTTTTTCCTGTTGTTAGAAGTAGGTATGTTAGGTGTGTTCCTGGCTTTGGATCTGGTGTTGTTTTACATCTTCTGGGAATTCACATTAATACCGATGTACTTCCTGATCGGGGTCTGGGGTGGTAAGAATCGCATTTATGCAGCGGTGAAGTTTTTCCTCTTCACCATGGCTGGTTCGGTAATGATGCTGCTGGCGATCCTTTATCTGGGTTTGCAGGCTGGCAGTTTCTCACAACCCGACCTGGTCGCAAATCGCAGCTTATTTGCCGGTTCGCAAATGCTACTCTTCCTGGCTTTTGGTATCGCTTTTGCCATCAAAGTCCCGGTCTTCCCCTTACATACCTGGTTACCCGATGCCCACGTGGAAGCGCCAACTGCCGGTTCCGTAATCCTGGCAGGTGTCTTGCTAAAAATGGGTGCTTATGGTTTCCTGCGCTTCAACCTGCCGCTCTTCCCCGAAGCAAGCGTACAGGCAGCACCCGTCATGGCAGTGCTGGCCATCATTGGTATATTATATGGTGGTGCGGTTGCTTTCGCTCAAAAAGATATTAAAAAATTAGTGGCTTATTCATCCGTCGCGCATCTCGGTTTTGTCATGCTGGGTATTTTTTCCCTCAACCCACAAGGCTTATCCGGTGGTGTGTTGCAAATGGTCAATCACGGCCTCAGCACAGGCGCACTTTTCCTTTTAGTGGGCATGATATATGAACGTCTGCACACTCGCGAAATGGATGCCTACGGCGGCTTGTGGAAGGTGATGCCAATCTATGGCGGCATCTCGCTGGTGGTGGTGTTGTCTTCCGTTGGTTTACCCGGATTAAATGGCTTCGTAGGAGAATTTACCATCCTTTTAGGCGCATTTGGGTCCGTTGTGTTAGCAAGCCCCTGGTTCGCCGGAATTGCTACCTTAGGCGTGATTTTAGCAGCTGTTTACCTGCTTAAGATGTTTGAAAAGACCTTCCTGGGTCCGATTACCCACGAAGAAAACAAATCATTGAAGGATTTGAGCCTGCGTGAAATTATCACAATGGTTCCCTTATTGGTGATGATCTTCTGGTTGGGTATCTATCCGCAACCATTCTTTAACCTGATCAACCCTGCGGTTGAACAACTCGTACAGATCGTTCAATCCGCTGCTGTAGTTTTGCATTAATGGAGCATGCTTATGACCAATACGATTGATATTTACGCAATACTGCCGGTGATGATTGTAGTAGGCTGGGCGCTGCTCTTATTGGTGGTTGATTTATGGATTCCCAAAAACCGCAAAGGAGTCACCGCCTTGCTGGCAGTGGTTGGGATGGCAATTGCGCTGGGATTTGTGCTGGCAGCCAGTGGTAGTACCATCCTCGCCTGGAATAATATGGTTGTGCTGGACGGATTCTCCAGTTTCCTGCAGGTGATTTTCCTGGTGAGTGGTATGGCAGTTGTTGCGCTGGCATATGACTACATCCAACGCATGCAAATTAACCACGGCGAATTCTATGTATTGATGATGTTCAGTATGGCCGGCATGATGTTGATGTCGCAGGCTTACAATTTGCTGATGGTCTTCGTAGCCCTGGAGTTATTATCCATTCCTTTATATGTTTTAGCGGGTTTTGCTCGCACCAAGTTAGAAAGTGAAGAAGCTTCCCTTAAATACTTCCTGTTAGGTGCTTTTGCATCAGGATTTGTTCTTTACGGTACAGCATTGGTCTTTGGTGCAACCAGTCATCTTGATTTTGTAGGAATTGCTGCGGTGGTTAAAGCAGGTAGCGCTAACACAGTCTTATTCCTGATTGGCTCTGCCCTCTTGTTGGTCGGGTTTGGTTTCAAAGTCGCCGCAGTCCCGTTCCAGATGTGGACACCAGATGTTTATCAGGGCGCACCAACCCCCATCACCGCCTTTATGTCGGTAGCGGTAAAAGCCGCCGGTTTTGCCGCCCTGATGCGCGTGTTTCTGGTGCTCTTCCCCGGTTTTGCTGCTCAATTAACCCCTATTTTATGGGTAATGGCAGCCCTCACCATGATTGTTGGAAATGTCGTTGCGCTGGCACAAAATAATATCAAACGGTTGCTGGCTTATTCCGCCATAGCGCATGCTGGTTACCTCTTAATGGCGTTTGTTGCCTTTGGTAATGGTGAAGTAGTGCGCAATTCTGTAGCATCCATGTTGTTTTACCTGGTCGCGTATGGATTAACAAGCATCGGCGCCTGGGGATTGGTGGTGTTGATCGAGCATGAATATGGTAAGGGTCTCATGCTGGACGACCTGGCTGGGATTGGCAAGAAGTACCCCTGGTTAGGTGTTGCTATGCTGATCTTCATGCTTTCCTTCGCAGGGGTCCCGCTCACCATGGGTTTCTGGGGCAAGTTCTACCTCTTCCGCACGGCGGTGCAAGCCGGATTTGTTGGCTTAGCGATCATCGGTTTACTCACCTCGGTCGCCTCTGCGTATTACTATTTGCGGGTGGTTGTGTACATGTTTATGAAACCGGGAGAACCGGAGTTGCAGCTCAATTCATGGGTCACCTTTGTGATTGGTGTAGCAGCGCTGGCGGTGGTATTGTTGAGCCTGGTGCCGTGGACAATATTGGAATTGGCATCCAGGGCGGTGTTACTGTTGCAGTAGGGGAAAATTTATAATCGAGGGGCAGGTGTAAAACCTGCCCTAAGCTGTTCCCGCTTGGCATGGGCTTCATGCCTACCTTTTTTGATTCTCAGACCATCACCATTCACAAAAGAACAATTTTATTGACTAATGCATAATTATTATTGACAAATACATGGAAACTCGCTACTATATTCACAAGGCGAAAATCACTCTTCATCGTTGGGGCTATTCTCATGAGGTTTTCGTTGAAGAATCTGTGTTGTTTTGATTATTGGGACATTGTTGACATTTCAAATCCGGAGACCCCCCTTCCCGGATAATAAAAGGAGAGACTGCGTACTTTAAAAAACAAGGTGCGCAGTTTCGATTAATTGCATGAAATAAACCATTGCGGTATAATCTGAATGCAAATGCCCTCGTAGCTCAATGGATAGAGTGCCTGACTTCGAATCAGTTGGTTGGGGGTTCGAGTCCCTCCGGGGGCACAGCAAATGTGGCGGTCTTAGTACCGCCACACGCCATATATGGGGGTAAAACAGGTTATTGATAGATCGCAGATTCTTCTTCGGTGCAGTTTTGATGCAACTCATTATTGGGTACACCCGTCCTCACTTGCCGTGGGTCAAAGATGCAGCATTTTTTCTCGGTTGTAATACCTGTAGGGGAGAAGCAGGTGGCTCATTACAATCGAACGGAAATGAAACACTAATCCACCTGCTTCGCCTTTAAGCCCCGTCCTCCATATCCATAATCAAACGGGCGAAGCAACCGGACCGAAAATAACTCCCGAGATCAATCGCCATACCCGGTTGCTATCTCCCCTACGAAAAAACAAAACTATTATGATGGTCACGGATGGAAATCATTCCCCGTCGGGGCGATAGCATTTTGACTCCCATGGCAAACCCAATACTATCCCATGTACGGGCATGTGAAACGAGGTTGTATGGGTAAAGCATTTGATTTAAGAAAAAATAATTGAGCAAGCAGGATAATTTTTGCATTGGAAATCGTTTGCAGGCAATCAGACCAAATGCTTTACCCTTACCTCGCGAGCAACAGCTTCCATCCAGCAAAGTAGAGTTCGCGTGTAGAAAAAAACCACCTCTCCACACTACAACCCATACTTATTCTGCAACTCATCCGTCAACCAGGGAAGGATCTCATTTCTCCTCAATGAGCCAATGATATTTTGCCAGCTTGCCTTACGCAACATCTGAGGATTTCTCAAGGCTTCCTTCGTCTCAACAAACGCCTTATACCCCTTCCCGCGTTCCTGAAACGCCGGGTTACGCTCATCATAAATCAAAACAACATGCCCATTTTCCAGCGAAACCGAGCCATCTTCCTGTACACCGATCGCCAGCACGTTGCGCACCAGTTGATAATTGCGATACAACGGACAGGGAATGTGATCTTCATCAATCTTCCATTCGAATAACTCAGGCACATACTCCCAATACTTAACCCCGGTTGTGGTCAACGGACAGCGATGCGTCCTACCCTTCAATGTGTAATTTCCATCACACCAGGTGGGGTGCCCGTACTTCATAAGCACATGTGAGCAACTGCCCACCTCAGCTTCGGTAAATTTACACTCAATCGCCACCCGATAGTCTCCCCCAAAATAAACATCCAGACTGGTAGGCTGCGGTTCACCGAGATGGCTCACCTTGCGCTCCATACGAAAATGATCAGCGGATAACTGAGCACCGCTAAAAAGAGGACTGCCATCATCATCCAGTAAATCAGAAAGAACATCCAGACATCCATAAATCGCCAGATTTCCAAACACACTCTGTGCCAATGCCTGAGAACTGTTCATGCTGCGAAACCATTTGTGCTGCTCGTAGGGCGGGATGTAATCCAGCAAGCGTTGTTTCATTTCCAGGCTGCTATCCGGATGAGAAATTACATTGAAACCCGCAAAGGCAGGCAGAAACACCGGTGGTCCTTTTTCGGGTGGATGTTTCCTGTCCAGAAGGCGATCCCATTCAGGATGAAAGGTGCGTATGTATGACCAGTAGCGCTGGTGAAGGTTGGATTTGAAAACAGAGGATTTGCTTGGCATGATATTTCATTCTATCATGACAAAAAAATGCTGGAATGGTAGGAGCAATAGCCGGAACTTGCCCTCTTAAATTCCAAAAAAAACACGGATAAACCAGCCATCACATCGTATGGGCAAAGCATTTGACATAAAAATGATCTCATTTTGCAATGGAAGCTTTCTGTTATTTTTCATTGTTTGCAAATTCGCAGCAAATGCTTTGCCCTTACCTCACTAGTTACCTTTTCCATCCATCAAAGTTGTAATCGCCTGCTAGGGAAAAGAACCTCCTTACGTGAGTTGATCTGAAACCTCCCACCGTTCAGGATTTTCCTGAATGTATTGAAGAATTCGGTTATAGTCTTCTTCATCCCGGATGATGTGCTCGTAGTAGTTGCGATGCCAGATGCTGGAGCCTGGAGTGTTACGAAGCTTGTTGATCTTTCGGGAGGTGATCGACTTATAGTTTTGTACAATCGCGGGGAGTGACCCTGGCTGACTGCCAAGTTGATTGGGTATAGCATTTGATCCTGACTCATTCTCATGCTGAGTGGGTAAAGCATTTGCAACATTGTTGCTTAAATTGTTATACACAACGGAATGGTTTTGGTTATCGAAATTTTTTTGCTCAAGCCAATAATCAAATGCTTTACCCTTACAAGGCAGACCTTCCCCTTCCGTGATCACAAGGATACCGTGGATATGATTCGGCATGATCACAAATTCATCCAGGAGGACATTCGAGAAGTGGGTGGGTATTTTCTCCCAATGCTCTTGTGCTACCTCTCCAACCGGGGATAATTGCACAACACCGTTGACGACTTTTCCAAAAAGGTGTTCTTTTTTGTAGGTCAGGATTGTCAGAAAGTAAGCACCCGGAGCAGAGTAGTCATACCCTAGCAATCGGATGGAGTGGCGGTTGTGGATGGCGGGATTGTAGGTCATTGAGGACTCCAGAGTGTGTTGGTGTATGGGTAAAGCATTTGACTTAGGAAAAATTAACTAGCAAGCAGGGTAATTTTAGCATTGGAAATCGTTTGCAGGCAATCAAACCAAATGCTTTACCCTTTCTGTGAACTGTCTGTGGTACGACCAGATTTGATGGTCGAGGCTGTGTGAATTGCCAAAGAAGGGTTTAACAGCGTTTTCAGTGGATGTTTTGTTACCTTGGCCTAGTGGATGGTGCATGTAAAATTTCCTGCTGGTTTACCTTATTCCCTCGTGTCAACCGAATGCCATCCGTATGGGCAAAGCATTTGTACCGTATTTGCAAACGGCGGATTGTAGATCAATAACTTTTTTTTGCAAATGGACGAACGATGAAAACAAATGCTTTGCCCTTACACCGCGAGCTACCGTTTCCATCCAAGGAAGGGTATTCAATTAGGTTTTGTGCATATGAACCTGGTTTCATTCAGGAGGAGCTAATTCCTTTTCGCGTAACCTGGTAACGTCAAAGTAATCGCAAAAGCGTTTCACGGTGTTTCTGAAGGAGGTGGATGGGTAGTTGACATCAATGGAAAAAACAGCGTCGATGATGCAGAGGGGTAGGTTGTGATAGCCGTATTCTTCTGTTTGGGTGTGGGAAGAAACGTCAAGTTTAGTTTTGCATTGTGAGACAAAATTTAGCAACTCTTTTTTTACGAACATGATTTATGCAAAATCCGGTTCAAGTCGCACAGTGATTCCGGGACATGCCGCACAGTGATTCCGGAGCATGCCGCACACATTAACAAAAGAAAAAATACTGGTTAATCCAAATTTATGGCATGCTTACCATCCACAAAAACAAGGAGGTAAACATGGCCCAGGAGCGATTAACCATGCGAAAAATAAGAGAAATTCTACGGCTGAAATATGA
>JACDJB010000104.1_pt1 | contig 120110 bp, 107 predicted proteins | sample 7454121 | NCBI WGS metagenome assembly JACDJB01 (sample SAMN14253290, study PRJNA609438) | sludge metagenome | isolation source: sludge after 25d culture with pyrite | collected 2018-12-20
ACCACCCGATCCCATCCCGAACTCGGAAGTGAAACGCAGCCGCGCCGATGGTAGTGTGCTTCGCGCATGCGAGAGTAGGTCATCGCCAGGGCCTTGTGCCAAAACCCCGCAGCGTATGCTGCGGGGTTTTTCTTTGCGCGCACCAGTGTCGAAGATTTCGGTCGCAGGCCGGTCTGAGCGAGTTTCGACCTGGCGTCACAGCCGATTGCGCGCAGCGCGCCGACGGCTCCCGGGTTGTTCGAGGCGTGTGGCTGTGGCACTCTCGCTCGAGAAATTCCTGGAGAGTGATCCGTGATCGATCCAGACGGATATCGACCCAACGTGGGCATCATCCTCATGCATTCCGACGGCCGCGTGTTCTGGGCGCGGCGGGCGCGGCGGGATGGCTGGCAGTTTCCGCAGGGCGGCATGCGCACGGACGAGACGCCGGTCGAGGCCATGTATCGCGAACTGGAGGAGGAGACCGGCCTTCGGGAAGAGCACGTGGAAGTGCTCGCCAGTACGCCGGGCTGGCTGCGCTACCGCCTGCCGAAGCGCTTCGTGCGCACCGCCCAGCGTCCGGTGTGCATCGGCCAGAAGCAGGTCTGGTTCCTGCTGCGTCTGGTGGCCGACGAGCGCCACGTCAAGCTCGATCTGACCGACAAACCCGAGTTCGACCGCTGGCAGTGGGTGGATTTCTGGTATCCGTTCGAGCACGTCGTCGACTTCAAGCGCGAGGTCTACCTGCGTGCCCTGCGGCACGTCGCGCCCATCGCGCAGGCCGTGGCGGAGGCGGCGGTGATCCTCGGTGGCGTGCCGGAGAACGATGCTTCGGCCGCTGCGGGAATGCCGCAGCGCCGCGCTGGCTGAGCGTACCCGAACGGCCCGCGGGTCGTTCGGCTGTTCCGCACTCAGCGGTTGGTGAGCTGGATCTCGATGCGTCGGTTGATCGCGTAGGCGGCTTCGCTGTCGCCCGGATCCAGTGGCCGGAACTCGCCGAATCCATTGGCAGAAAGCCGGTTGGCGGGCACGCCGCGGGTCACCAGGTACTTCACGATGGCAATGGCGCGCGCGCTGGAAAGCTCCCAGTTCGACGGGAAGCGTCCGGTGGCGATGGGGCGTCGATCGGTGTGGCCGTCGATGCGCAGCACCCAGTCCACGTCGCTCGGTATTTCGCTGGCGACTTCGCTGAGCGTGGTAGCCAGGGAATCGAGCTGCTGCCGCGCGACGGGCGTCAGTTCGTCGGTGCCGGAGGCGAAAAGCAGTTCGCTGGGAACCACGAAGCGGTCGCCCACGATCTGGATGTCCGAACGCCCGCCCAGCACTTCGCGCAGCTTGCCGAAGAAGTCGGAGCGGTAGCGCTGCAGTTCGTTGACGCGCTGCGCGAGCGCGAGGTTGAGCTCCTTGCCCAGTTCCTCGATGCGCACGTCCTTGGCCTTGCCCTGCGCGCGGGCCAGATCCAGCGAGGCGGCAATCTCGTCCAGCTGAAGCCGCAGCGCGGCCATTTGCCGGTTCAACAGCTCGACCTGCGCGGCGGATTTGGCTGAAAGCTCGGTCTGGGCGGCGAGCTTTTCGCGCTCCTCGTCAAGCGCGCCCAGCTGCGCGGCGATCTCGGCTTCGAGCTGGCGCTTCAGTTCGTCCAGCGCACTGATGTCGGCGGAAAGACGCGCGATCTGCGCCTGGTCCTCCTCGCCGTGCGCCTGAGCCTGGGTCAGAGCGGCCTGGGTGGCGTCGAGAGACAGCCGCAGCGCGTCGCGTTCGCCGGATGCGGTGGCCAGCGAAGCGGAGAGTTCGTCCGCCTGCTTCATTGCGGCGGCCTTGGCGTCCTGCTCCATCGACAGCGTTTTCGCCAGCTGCGCCAGTTCGGCGTTGAGCTGCGCCAGCGCCCGGTCGCGGCCTGAGAGGGCATCGGACAGCACGAACTGGCCGATCGTGAAAATCAGCAGCATGAAAACCAGCACCATCAGCAGCGAGCTGAGGGCGTCGACGAAGCCGGGCCAAAAATCGATGCCGCGGCGGCGGCGTGCCAGCGAGGCCATGGCTCAGCGCCGGCCTTCGACCGCGGCGGCCAGCGTGCGCGACAGCAGGCGGAACTCGGCGCGCAGTTCGTCGCTGACGCGCATTCCGCCGCCACCCTGTTGCGCCAGCGCCTTCAGCGCGTTGCGCACCTCGGCCTGGGTGTCGGCCAGTTCCGCCAGGCCGCGTGATTCACGCGCGAGGTGCTCGGAAAGCCGCGCCAGGTGATCGTTCAATTCAGCCATCTGCTGTGCGCTGCCGCGCCGCTCGCGCTCACTATCCACCAGCGCGCGCTGCATCCGCTCCAGACCATCCGCAGTCTGCTCCAGCAGCGCCTGTACGTAGGCCGGTACGCTGGCCTCGCCTTCACCCAGCGCGCCGCCGGTCGACAGGCGCGTCATGCCCGATAGCCAGTCCTCAACCTCTGTGTAGAAGCGGTTGGCCGCGCGCGCGGCGAGTAGATCGACGAGGCCCAGGATGAGCGAGCAGGCCAGGCCGAACAGGGAAGTGGAAAAACTCGTCGCCATGCCCGAGAGCGGCTGCTGCAGCTGCGACTTGAGCGCATCGAACATCGCCACCGCATCGCTGCCGGTGCCCAGGCCCGCGATGATTTCCCCGACCGAGGCTATCGTGATGAGCAGGCCCCAGAAGGTGCCGAGCAGGCCGAGGAAGATCAGCAGGCCCACGAGATAGCGCGACAGGTCGCGTTGTTCCTCCAGCCGCAGGTGGATCGAGTCGAGGATCGAGCGCATCGACTGGGTGGAGAGCGTCTGTGGCTTGCGCCCGCCCTGCGAAAGCATGCGAGCCATGGGGGCCAGCAGCACCGGCGTTTCGAGCGTGCGCTCCGGGCTGGAGCGCCGGTAGGCCTCGATCCAGTCGACCTCGCGCTGCAGGCGCAGCACCTGGCGCAGGTTCGCGGTGATGCCGATGGCGAACACCGCGAGGATCACCGCGTTGAAGATGGGCGTGGCCGAGAATGCGCGCAGCAGTGGTGCGTACAGCGCACCGGCGACGAGGGCAATGGCGGCGAGGACGCCGAGTATCCAGAGGAGGACGCGCTGGGGCTGGCTCATGGAAATCCTGCGTTGGAACCGGAACGAGGGCCGCAGAGCATGGCGGCTGCTGGCTGAACCGTCGGGCGCGTGCCCGAAAGATACGGCGGGTTGGACAAGCTGAACGCCGGCAGGTTCCGCTGCCGCGCATCGCGACGGAATCGCCAGCCCGGCGCGTTGAAGACTCCGGATGCGCATCCCGCGCACCGTTGCAGAAATTTCGATGAAACAAGGAGTGTTCCCATGTCGAACCCACGTTTCCCGCTTCTTGCGCTGGCGCTGCCGGCGCTGCTCCTGGCCGTGCCCGCGTTCGCGCAGGCCCCGCAGGGCGAACGCCCCATGCGCGACGGGCGCGGATCGCAGCCGGTGGTTCTGGCTGAGGCCCACCAGCGCGCGATTGACCACGCCAGCGCGATTGATGCCAACGGCGACGGCGTCATCGACGCGGCCGAACTTCAGGCCATGCACGAGAAGGCACGGACCGAGCGCGCGCAGCGTCGTCTGGACGCGCTCGATGCCGATGGCGACGGGCGCGTGACGGCGGAAGAGTTCGTGGCCACCCGCCAGGCCCGCCTTGCAAGCATGGATGCCGATGGCGACGGTGTGGTCAGCGTCGAGGAGTTCCGTGCCGCGGGCCATGGCAAGGGCCGCGGGCACCGTCACGGGCAAGGACCCGGTCCCGGCCCGAAGCCGCGCTGACCGCGACCGGCGGCTCTGCTAACGTCCATGGATGCGAGCCTCTCCTGGCCCCGATGGCAGGCTCCGGCGATGAGTTCGTCGCTGGAGTCTGCGCCCATGCACGATCCGGATGCGGACGATCTCGCCTGCGCGGCGACCGGCGACGAGCGCGCGTTTTCGCGCCTGGTCGATCGCCATCTGCCCATGGTGCACCGGCTGGCCTGGCGCACGCTCGGCGTGGAGGCGGATGCCGAGGACGTGGCGCAGGAAACTTTTCTGCGCGCCCACCGCCAGCTGCCGCGCTGGCGCTCCGGGAAGGCGCGCTTTTCCACTTGGCTGTACCGGGTGGCGCTGAACCTGTGCCAGGACCACCTGCGCCGCCGCCGCGACTGGGTGCCGATCGACACCATGGAACTGGTCGATCACGATGCCGCACCCGAACGCGCGCTGGAGCGTACGGACGTGTCGCACCGCGTCGCCGATGCCATCGCCGCCCTGCCCGCGCGCCAGCGCGAGGCCCTGCTGCTGTGCCACTTCGAAGGGCAGAGCAATGCCGAGGCGGCGCGGGTGCTGGAGGTGTCGGTGGATGCGCTCGAATCGCTTCTGGCGCGGGCGCGCCAGAACCTGCGCGCGGTGCTTGGCCATGAATGACCATCCCGCCCGCAGGCCGGTTTCACTGTTTCAGGAGGCAAGACCATGACATCGCGTTCGCCCGCCGAAGCCAATCGCCTGCTGGCCATCCACGGTGCCGATCCGGCGCGCTGGCCAGCGCCGGATCGCGCGCTGATCGAGGCCGTCGATCCGGCGGCGCGCGCCGCGCAGGCGCGGCTGGACCAATCGCTGGCGGCGTTCGAGTCGCCGCCGCTTCCGATGCATCTGCGGACAGCGATCCTGGCGGCGGTACGGGCAGACGGCCAGTCGCGGCGTGCCGCCTGGCGCGCCGCGCTGCTGGCGCTGTGGCATGAATTGGGCGGGGCACGCGTGGCGGCACCCGTGTTCGCACTGGCCCTGGCAGCCGGCATCGGATTGGGCAGTGGCCTCATGCCCGCCACCGGCCCGGGTGACGGCATCGACGACCTGCTGACCCTGGCGCTGATCGACGACCCCTACCTTGCGCTGGCCCCTGACTGGAGCGGAAACGTCCCATGATCCGCTTGTATCTCCCGACCAGCCCCGTTCCGGCAGGCTGCGCCGCAGCGGTGCGGCGACAGGCCGGGCGCGCGCCGAGGATCCACCCATGACCCGATCCGTTCGCCTCATCCTGCTCGCTTCGCTCGCGCTCAATCTGGCCTTGGGCGCGAGCCTGGCGTGGCTTGTGTTCCAGCCCGGGCGCGCGGCGCTCGAGACGCGCCAGCGCGAGACGCCGACGATGTTCCGTCCCGAAGCCTTGCGCCGCGCCTTGCCGAAGGAGCGCAGCGAGGTGGTCGATGCCGTGCTCGCGCGGCACCGCGACGCCATGCACACGCGCATCCGGGCACAGTCACAGGCGCGCGATGGCGTACGCGAAGCGCTGCGTGCCGAGCCGTTCGAGCGTTCGCAGCTGGAGGATGCGTTTGCGCGGCTGCGCGACGCGGAAGGACACACCGCCGAAGAAGCCCATGCGCTGCTGGTCGATCTGGCCTCGCGCGCCACGCCGGAGGAGCGCGAGCGCCTGTCGCGCATCATGAAAAATCGCCATGGCTCGCGCGAGCGGCACAAGTCGGACCACTGAAATCTGGCCGCGCCGACCCTGTTTCCACCCCGATCGATCCGAAGAAGGAAGACCCATGGCCAACCCGCGCCGTCGTCTCGTTCCCCTCCTTGTGGCCGCCATCATCCTTGCTGCCGGCGGCCTGGCCTGGTGGAAGTTCTCCGGCACGAGCGGCCAGTCCACTGCGCAGGCCACCGCGGTCGCCGCCGTCGCCGACATCGAGAATACCGTTTCGGCACTCGGCAAGATCGGCCCCAAGACCTATGTCGACGTGGGCGCGCAGCTTTCAGGCCAGCTCGAAAAGCTGCACGTGGAGGTGGGTGATCGGGTGACGCAGGGCGCGCTGCTGGCCGAGATCGACCCGCGGATCTATGAGAGCCGCGTGGACGGTGATCGCGCGCGGGTCGCCAGCCTGACCGCTCAGCTGGCCGAGCGCGGTGCCAATCTCGAGCTGGCGCGCATCACCCACGAGCGCAACGCCTCGGTGGCCGAGCGTGGCCTGATCGCGCGCGACGTGCTCGACACCAGCGCGGCGCAGCTCAAGCAGGCGCAGGCACAGGTCACCTCGCTGCGCGCCCAGCTCGAGGAGGCCCAATCGACCCTGGAGGGCAACGAGGCGAATCTGGGGTATGCGCGCATTTATGCGCCCATCGCCGGCACCGTGGTATCGCTCACCGCGCTCGAAGGCCAGACCCTCAACGCCAACCAGATCGCGCCCAACATCCTGCGCATCGCCGATCTCGACACCATGACCGTGATCGCCCAGGTGGCCGAGGCCGACATCGGGCGCGTGCTCGTGGACATGCCGGCCTGGTTCACCACGCTTGGCCAACCCGATCGGCGCTGGCACGGGACGGTGCGCCAGATCCAGCCCACCCCCGACATCGTCAACGAGGTGGTGCTCTACAAGGTGCTGATCGACGTGGAAAATACCGATGGCGCGCTGCTGCCGGACATGACCGCGCAGGTGTTCTTCGTGATCGCCCAGGCGCAGCAGGTGGTCACGGTGCCGGCAGCGGCCGTATTCAGCCTGCCCGATGCGCGCGGGCAGAGTTTCGTGCGCGTGCCGGGGCCGGAAGGCACGCCGCCGCGTGTGGTGGAAACCGGGCTGCGCGATCGTGAAAAGGTGCAGATCGTTTCGGGCCTGGCGGCGGGCGACACCGTGCTCCTGCCCGATGCCGGCTCAGTGCGCGGGGCCGCGCCGGGCGCGGCCCCGCGGCCACCGATGGGCATGATGGGCGGACCGCGCCGATGAACGCCCCCGAGCGCGCGGCCGCGGCGCTGCCTGCGAAGAGCGCGACCCTGCTGCGCCTGTCGCAGGTGTGCCGCTACTACGGCAGCGGCGAGGCGCAGGTGAAGGCGCTCGATGGCGCGGATCTGGAGATCGGCGCGGGCGAGTTCGTCGCCATCATGGGGCAGTCCGGTTCGGGCAAGAGCACGCTGATGAACATCCTCGGCTGCCTGGATCGCCCGACCTCCGGGCGCTACGAGGTGCTGGGGCGAGACGTGGGCACGCTGTCGCCCGACGAGCTGGCGGCGCTGCGCCGCGATGCCTTCGGCTTCGTGTTCCAGCGCTACAACCTGCTGGCCGATGCCACCGCCACGGAGAACGTGGAAATCCCCGCCGCCTACGCCGGATCGACGCGCCGCGAACGCCAGGAGCGTGCGGTCGAACTGCTGGGTGAGCTGGGTCTGGGAGATCGTGCCGACCATCGCCCCAGCCAGCTTTCCGGCGGCCAGCAGCAGCGCGTGGCCATCGCCCGCGCGCTGGTGAACGATGCGCCGGTGATCCTCGCCGACGAGCCCACCGGCGCACTCGACAGCCAGAGCGGGCAGGACGTGCTGGCCCTGCTCAAGCGTCTCAATGGCGAAGGCCGCACCGTCATCCTCATCACCCACGATCCGGGCGTCGCGGCGCACGCCGAGCGGATCATCGAACTGCGCGACGGGCGGGTGGTTTCCGATGTTCCCGGGGCGGGGACATCGGCGCGCAACGTGCCTGCCGCGCTGGGGAAAAAGCGCACGCGCGGGCTGGCGAGCGAAGTGTCCGAAGCGGTGAAGATGGCGCTGCGCTCGATGCGCAGCAACCTGTTCCGCACCGCGCTCACCCTGCTGGGCGTGGTGATCGGCGTGGCCGCCGTGATCGTGATGCTGGCGATCGGCGACGGCAGCAAGCAGGACGTGCTCGACCGCATCGCGGCCATGGGCAGCAACCAGCTCTCGGTGCGACCGGGCTTCAGCGGTTTCCGCGGTTCCGGCGACATCGCCACGCTCACGCCCGAAGACGCCGAGGCGATCCGCGCCATCGAGAACGTGCTGCTGGTGTCGCCCGAACGCTCGGGCAGCCAGGTGCTGCGCGCCGGCAGCCGCGACTACCGCAGCCAGGTGCAGGGCGTGTGGCCCGATTTCCAGGCGCTGCGCGACTGGCCGGTGGCGAGCGGCAGCTTCATCACCCAGGAGGACGTGCGCGGCTATGCGCCGGTGATCGTGCTGGGCCAGACCGTGGTGAAGAACCTCTATCCCGACGGTGCCGATCCCATCGGCAGGTTCGTGCTGGTGCGCAACGTGCCCTTCGAGGTGATCGGCGTGCTCGGTGCCAAGGGCGCGTCGAGCTGGGGGCAGGACCAGGACGATGTGGCGCTGATTCCGCTGTCCACCGCTTTCATGCGCCTGTTTGGGCAGAGTTTCTTGAGCGGCATCACGGTGAAGGTGGCCAACGATGCGGCGATGGCGCGCGCCGAGGAGGCCATCATCGCGCTTTTGACCGAGCGCCACCGCACCGTGGATTTCCAGGTGCGCAACACTGCCTCGCTGCAGGAGGCAGTCACGGCCACGGCCGACACCCTGACCGCGCTGCTGGGGTCGGTTGCGGCCATTTCGCTGATCGTGGGCGGCATCGGCGTCATGAACATCATGCTGGTCAGCGTCACCGAACGCACCCGCGAGATCGGCATCCGCATGGCGACCGGCGCGCGCCGGCGCGACATCCTGCTGCAGTTCAACATCGAGGCCATCGTGGTGTGCGGCATCGGCGGCCTGCTGGGCGTGGCGCTGGGGCTGGGCGTGGGAATGCTGGTGCAGAACCTGGGCATGACGGTCGCGTTTTCCGCCGCTCCGGCGCTGCTGGCCTTCACCTGTGCCTTCCTCACCGGCGTGGTATTCGGCTACCTGCCGGCGCGCAAGGCGGCGCACATGGATCCGGTGGCGGCGCTGGCTTACGAATGATCGCGCGGAGGATCGCGGTAGGATGCGTCCTCTCGCGAGGATTCCATGGCCAAGCTCTATTTCTACTATTCGGCGATGAATGCCGGAAAGACCACCACGCTGCTGCAAAGCGCGCACAACTATCACGAGCGCGGGATGCGCACGCTCATCCTCACGCCCAGGCTGGACAACCGCTTCGGCGAGGGCACGGTGGCGTCGCGCATCGGCCTGTCGGCGCGCGGGCGCATCTTCGAGCGCGACGACGTGCTCGATGCGCTGGTCGAAACCGATATCGCGGCCCACGGGCGGCTGCACTGCGTGCTGGTCGACGAGGCCCAGTTCCTCACCCGCGCCCAGGTCTGGCAGATCACCGAGATCGTGGATCGGCTGGACGTACCGGTGCTGGCTTACGGCCTGCGCACCGATTTTCGCGGCGAGCTGTTCGAGGGCAGCCAGTACCTCCTGGCCTGGGCCGACTCGATCACCGAGATCAAGACCATCTGCCACACTGGCCGCAAGGCCACGATGGTGGTGCGGGTGGACGAGCAGGGCCGCGCCGTCACTGACGGGCCGCAGGTGGAGATCGGCGGCAACGAGCGCTACGTCTCGGTGTCGCGCCCGGAGTTCAAGAAGATCGTCGCCGGCGAGGGGCGCATCGAACTGCAGCAGCCGCAGCTGCCCTTGTCCCCGACGCGTCCCGACGGTTGATTTAACCGATTCCTAACGCGAGTTTCCCCCGACGCTGGCTACAGTGCCTTCCCGTGCGCCTCACCGCGACGGACGTCCCGCCTGCCCTGTGGAGCGCATGTACCTCGATTTCTACGGCCTGCGCGAAGCGCCTTTTTCGATAACGCCGGATCCGCGCTTCGTTTTCCTTAGCGAACGCCATCGCGATGCGCTGGCGCACCTCCTCTATGGCATCGGCCAGGGCGGCGGCGGCGGCTTCGTGCAGCTGACCGGCGAAGTGGGCACCGGCAAGACCACGCTCTGCCGCCTCCTGCTGGAGCAGCTGCCCGACAACGTGCGGGTGGCGCTGGTGCTCAATCCGCGGCTGACCCCGCTGGAGCTTTTGCAGAGTATCGCCGAGGAGCTGAAGATCGACATTTCCGGGCGGCGCGAGTCGCTCAAGGGCCTGGTCGATGCGCTCAACGCCTTCCTGATCGACGCCTACGCCAAGGGCCTGCGGGTGGTACTGATCGTCGACGAGGCGCAGAACCTGTCGAACGAGGCGCTGGAGCAGATTCGCCTGCTCACCAATCTGGAAACCGCCACCCAGAAGCTCCTGCAGATCATCCTGCTGGGCCAGCCGGAGCTGCGCCAGATCGTGGCCCAGCCCGAGCTGCGCCAGCTTTCCCAGCGCATCACCGCGCGCTACCACCTGCAGCCGCTGGACGAGGGCGAAACCGATGCCTACCTGCGGCATCGGCTGGCGGTGGCGGGCAGCACGCGCTTTCCCTTCACGCGGCTGGCGGTGCGCCGCCTGCACCGCCATTCCGGCGGCGTACCGCGGCTGATCAACACCATCGCCGATCGCGCGCTGATGGCCGGCTACGCGCGCGAGCAGGCACAGGTGGGCGATTCGCTGGTCGATCGCGCCGCCGGCGAGGTGCTGGCCTCGCCGCTGCGGCGCTGGCGCGTGCGCCGGCTTGGCTGGCTTGTGGCCATGGTGCTGCTGGCGGCGCTGGTGGCGGCGTTGTGGGCTTGGCCGGTGCGCTCGCCCGAGGATCCGGCGCCGGTGGTGGCAGAGTCCGCGGAGCCGTCCGGGAGCGAGGGACGGGCGCTGCCTGACGTGCCTGTGGGCGAGCTTGTGGCGCGCGCCGATGCCACCCGCGAAGTCGCCTTTACCCGCCTTCTGGCCCAGTGGAAGCTGCGTGCCGCGGACGTGGGCGTGGCGACGGCCATGCGCTGCCCGGCGACGCTGGCACCCGGCATCCACTGCCTGCGCGGCAGCGGCAGCCTCGCCAAGCTCACCGCGCTGGGGCGGCCGGTGGTGCTGCGGCTCCATGTCGATGCGCAGGATGTCTGGGCCGTGCTGCTGGGCGTGGGTGAAAAGCAGGTGCGCCTGGCCCTGGGCGGGGAAACCCATGACATCCCGCGCGAGCAGCTGGATCCCTACTGGCTGGGCGAGTACTACGCCATCTGGCGCGCGCCTGCGTTCCTGTCCGGTGCCACCCTGCGGCGCGGCGACAGCGGTCCCGCGATCGAATGGCTGCAGCAGCGGCTGGTCGAGGGCGGCTTCGTCACGATGGACCTCGATGGACCGGCGCTGTTCGATGCGCGCATCGAAGCCGGGGTGCGGGCGCTGCAAGGTGCCACCGGCCTTTTGCCCGACGGCATCGTCGGCCCCGAAACCCTGATGGCGGTCAGCGGCATCGGCCGCGATGCCCCGCGCCTGCGGCGCACGCGCTGAAACGCGGCTGCCATGCGAGGACGCCGGCCATGTCATTGATTCTGGAAGCCCTGAAGAAGTCCGAGGCCGAGCGTCGCCTTGGACAAGCGCCGGATATCTTGACGCCGGCACCGCGCGTGGCGGCGTCAAGATATCCGGCGTGGATCGGCGGTTTCGCGCTGGGCCTGGGCCTGGCGCTGCTCACCCTTGGCGCGGCGGCCTGGTGGTTCGCTGGTCGGACGCCCGACGCCGTGCCAACCGCGCCGGCGGCCGCCGTGGCCGATGGTCCGGCCGTCGAAGGTCCGAGCGTCGCACCCTCGAGCGCGCCGCCGTCTACCCGCGCGCCGGCGCGGCGGCGGGCTCCCGACGTGCGCCCGCGGCCCGCGCCGGACCCGGTGCTGGCACCGGCCCCGGCAGTGCGCGATCCCGAGTTTTCCGGCCGCGAGCGCGAATCGGCGGCGCGGCCTGCGGGCAGTGGGCCGCTCGATGAGCCGACGAGCGCCGCCCCGGCACTTGCGTCGCCGCATCCGGTGCCCATCGCGCCCGCGCCCGCGCCGGTCGCGCCGCCGGAGCCGCTCGAGGTGCTTCCGGGCCTCGGTTGGCTCTCCGCGGCCGAGCGCGAGGGCCTGCCGCCGCTGCGGCTGTCGATGCACGTCTACGACGAGGATCCGGCGGCCCGCTTCGTGCTGATCGACGGTCACCGCCTGCGTGAAGGCGATACGGTGGCCGAAGGGCTGGTGGTCGATACGATCCGGCCCGACGGCGTGGCGCTCGATCGGCGCGGCCGCCGCTTCCTGCTGCTGCGGCCCTGAGCGGCGCGGCGGGGGTTCGCGATGTTCATCCACGTTCCATCCCGCCGCCGCCCCGCCCCGCCTTGGGCGATGCCGCTCCTGGTGGTGGCCTGCATGACGGTCTGGATCTGGCTTGCCACGGGAGAGCCGGCCGCACGCGGCCCATTCCTGCAGCGCTGGGGCACGGTGCCCGAAACCCTGTTCGCCGGCGGGGGGTTCTGGGATACGGTGCGCGACGGGCGCGTGCTGACCCTGTTCTCCGCGGTATTCGTGCATGCCGACTGGCTGCACCTGGTGGGAAACATGCTGTTCCTGGTGATCTTCGGCGTGCCGTCGGAGCGCGCGCTGGGGCCGTGGCGGCTGCTGGTGCTGTTCCTGGTCTGCGGCGCGCTTTCCAACCTCGCTGCCGCCTGGTCGCTCCAGCACACCCACGCGGCGGTCATCGTCGGTGCCAGCGGGGCGATTTCCGGCGTGATCGGTGCTTACCTCGCGCTGTTTCCGCGCGCCCACCTCGGTTTCGTGGTGCCGCTCGGGCTGTTCCTGGAGTTCGTGCGGACCCCGGCACCGCTGCTGATCGCGATCTGGGCGCTGCTGCAGCTCGGCTTCGTCTGGGTCGGCCCGGCCTTCGGTGCCGTGGCGTGGTGGGCGCACCTGACCGGTTTCGTGGTGGGCATGGTGATGGCGTTGCTCTGGCGTCCGGCCGTGGCCAGGCGGCTGCGGAGCTGACCGGATCGCCGGGTCGGCGGACTTTCCGTCGGCTTGGCTGGCCCGCCGGAGCACTTGCCGCGCGCCGGGCGTGCGCGTGCCGATTGAGCCGCATCGGGCTGCTGCGCTAGGCTGGCGCATTGCCTTCCCGTGTTCGCGACCATGCAAGAGACTTACGATCCCAAGGCGGTGGAAGCCGCCGCGCAGCAGTTCTGGACCGCGACCCGCGCCTTCGAAGTGAAGGAGCTGCCCGGGCGGCCCAAGTTCTACTGCCTCTCGATGCTGCCCTATCCCTCGGGCGCGCTGCACATGGGGCACGTGCGCAACTACACGATCGGCGATGTCATCAGCCGCTACAAGCGCATGACCGGCCACAACGTGCTGCAGCCGATGGGCTGGGATGCCTTCGGCCTGCCGGCCGAGAATGCTGCGATCAAGAACCGCACCGCGCCGGCGAAATGGACCTACGCCAACATCGGGCACATGCGCGAGCAGCTCAAGGCGCTGGGCTATGCGATCGACTGGTCGCGCGAGTTCGCCACCTGCCGGCCCGACTACTACGTGCACGAGCAACGCATGTTCGTGCGGCTGTTCGAAAAGGGTCTGGTGTACCGCAAGATGAGCGTGGTCAACTGGGATCCGGTCGACCAGACCGTGCTGGCGAACGAGCAAGTGGTCGACGGGCGCGGCTGGCGCTCGGGCGCGGTGGTGGAAAAGCGCGAGATCCCGCAATGGTTCCTGAAGATCACCGACTATGCCCAGGAACTGCTCGACGGCCTCGATGCGCTGCCGGGCTGGCCGGAGGCGGTCAAGACCATGCAGCGCAACTGGATCGGGCGCTCGGAAGGCCTGGAAATCGCTTTCCGGCTGGAGGATACGGACGAGCGCCTGTGCGTCTACACCACGCGCCCCGATACGCTGATGGGCGTCACCTTCATCTCGGTGGCCGCTGAACATCCCATTGCGCTGGCGGCGGCGGAAGGCTACGACGAGCTGCGCTACTTCATCGAGGAATGCCGCCACGGCGGCACCGCCGCGGCCGACGTCGAAACCCAGGACAAGCGCGGCGTGTTCACCGGGCGCTATGCGATCCATCCGGTCACCGGCGCGCGCGTGCCGATCTGGGCGGCGAACTTCGTGCTGATGGGGTATGGCACCGGTGCGGTGATGGCCGTGCCCGGTCACGACGAGCGCGACTGGGAGTTCGCGCAGAAATACGACCTGCCGATCCGCATGGTGATCGTGAGCGAGGCGGTGGCCGAGGCCATTGCCGAGCTGCAGCGCGACGTGCGGCGCAATGACGATGCGATGGAAGCGGCGCTGGGCGAATCGGCCCCGGTGGATGTCTACGAAGTGTCCGAGGCGGTGCGCGTGGTCGAGGACTTCGAGCGCCGCATCCAGGAGGAGGGGGCCTACGTCGAGCGCGGCATCCTGGTGAACTCCGACCAGTACGACGGCATGGACTTCGACGCCGCGTTCCAGGCCCTGGCGCAGCGTTTCGAACGCGAGGGCACCGGCGCGCGCAAGATCAACTATCGCCTGCGCGACTGGGGCGTCTCGCGCCAGCGCTACTGGGGCTGCCCGATTCCGATGATCCACTGCGAGCGCTGCGGCGTGGTGCCGGTGCCCGAGGACCAGCTGCCCGTGGTGCTGCCCGAGGACGTGGCGTTTTCCGGCGTGCGCTCGCCGCTCAAGGCTGATCCCGACTGGCGCAAGGTCGCCTGCCCGCAGTGCGGTGGCGCGGCCGAGCGCGAGACCGACACCTTCGACACCTTCATGGAGTCGAGCTGGTACTACGCGCGCTACACCTCGCCGGGCGCGGCGGACATGGTGGACGAACGCGCGCGCTACTGGCTGCCGGTGGACCAGTACATCGGCGGCATCGAGCACGCGATCATGCACCTGATGTATTTCCGCTTCTATCACAAGCTGTTGCGTGATGCGGGCATGGTCGATGGTGACGAGCCGGCGACCAACCTCCTGTGCCAGGGCATGGTGATCGCCGACACCTACTATCGCGAAAACGCCGACGGCTCGAAGGAGTGGTTCAATCCGGCCGAAGTTTCCGTGCAACGTGACGACAAGGGCCGCGGCATCGGCGCGACCCTGGACAGCGACGGCCGCCCGGTGGCCATCGGCAGCGTCGAGAAGATGTCCAAGTCCAAGAACAACGGCGTCGATCCGCAGTCGATGATCGACAAATACGGTGCCGACACCGTGCGCCTGTTCTCCATGTTCGCCTCGCCCCCGGATCTTTCGCTGGAGTGGAACGAGGCCGGCGTGGAAGGCATGAGCCGATTCCTTCGCCGGCTCTGGGCGCAGGTAGCGCGGCACGTCGCGGCCGGACCGGTGGGAGCGCTGGACGTGCAGGCGCTCAGCGCCGCGCAGAAGACCCTGCGTCGGCAGCTGCACGAAACCATCCAGAAGGTTTCCGATGATTACGGCCGCCGCCTGGCCTTCAACACCGCCATTGCCGCGGTGATGGAGTTCCTCAACGCGCTGGCGAAGTTCGACGATGCCACCCCGAACGGCCGCGCGCTGCGCCACGAGGCGTTGTGCGCGGTGGTGCTGCTGCTCAATCCGATCACCCCGCACGTCGCGTTCGCGCTGTGGCAGGCACTGGGCGAGCCGCAGGCGCTGATCGACGATCTGCCGTTCCCGCATGCCGACCCCACCGCGCTGGTGCGCGATGCGGTCATGTTGGCGGTGCAGGTCAGCGGCAAGCTGCGTGGCACCATCGAGGTGCCGGCCAGCGCCACGCGCGAGGAAATCGAGGCGCGTGCGCTGGCTGAACCGGGCGTGGCGGCCTTCGTGGAGGGCAAGACGATCGCCAAGGTGATCGTGGTGCCGGGCAAGATCGTCAACATCGTCGCAAACTGAACGCAACGGATCGGAGGCAGGCGCATGATGCCCACGCTCAAGACCGACACGCCGCTGCTCTACGCCGCGCCGCTGTCGGGCTATTCGTACAAAGTGGTGCTGACGCTGCGCCTGCTGGGCATGGAGTACGCGCTGCGGGTTGTGGATCTTTCCGTGCCGCGCGCGCTGCGGCCGGCCGAGTTCCGCGCGGTGGCGCGCTTCGACGAAGTGCCGGTGCTGCTGATCGACGGCCTGGCGCTGTGCCAGTCCAACGCCATCCTCGAATACCTCGCGCGACGCCAGAGCGCCCTGCACGAGGGCGACGAGAGCCAGCGGCTGAAGGTGCGCGAATGGCTGGCCTGGGAGTGCGAGCGCATCGGCCTCAACCTGGCGCACGCCTGCGCCGCACGCCATTTCGGGCATCACCCCGAGGCGGTGGCGAGCTGGTATCAGGCGCGCGCCGTGGAGGATTTCTCGCGCCTGGCGCAGGCGCTGGCGGATCGCCCCTTCCTGGTCGGCGACGCACCCACGATCGCGGACATCGCCTGCTTCGCCTGGCAGCCCTACGCCAAGGCGCTGGGCCTGTTCGTGCCGCTGCCGCCGGCCGTGGAAGCGTGGCAGAAGCGCATCCGCGCCTTGCCGGGATTCGTCGCGCCCACCGACGCCTTCGCCGGAGCCGCGCCATGAGCACCGTGTGGCGTCTATCTGCGCTGCTGGCCGTGGCGCTCCTGGCCGGCTGCGGCTTCCAACTGCGCGGGGAAATCACCCTGCCGCCCGAGCTTGCGCACATCCGGGTGCAGGTCGCCGATGCCTTCTCGCCGCTGCAGGGCAATCTCGAACAGGCGCTGGCCCGCGCCGGCGCGCGGGAGCCGGTCGGCAAGGAGCGGTCCGCGCTGCTGCGCATCAGCCGCAACCAGATGAAGCGCATGCCGCTGTCGGTCGGGCGCACCGGGCGCGTGCAGGAGTACAGCATGCGCTATGAGGTGGTGATGACCCTGACCGATGCCACCGGCAGCGTGGTGGTGCCGGAACAGGAAATCGCGCTGGAGCGCAGCTACCAGTTCGAGACCCTGCGCGCGCAGGGTACGCCGGGCGAGGAAGAGGTCGTGCGCACCGAACTCGAGCGCGACATGACCCAGGCGATCCTGCGACGCATCCGCGCCGCCGTCACCGATCCCTGATGGCGCTCAGCCCGGCCCAGCTCGAACAGCGGCTGGTGCGCGACGCGCTGCCGCCCGTGGTGCTGCTTGCCAGCGGCGAGCCGCTGCTGCTGCTGGAGGCCGGTGACGCGGTGCGCCGGCGCGCGCGGGAAGCCGGTTACGCCGAGCGCACCGTGTTCGACGTGGACGCGGGATTCGACTGGAGCGAGTTGGGCAGCGGGCTTGCGAGCCTGTCGCTGTTCGCCTCGCGACGTCTGATCGAACTGCGCCTTCCCACCGGCAGGCCGGGCAAGGAGGGCGGCGAGATGCTGGCCGCGATGGCACGCCAGCCTGCGCCGGACGTGGTGCTGCTGATCCAGGCCGCGCAGTGGAGCCGAGCGCACGAGACCGCCTGGGTGAAGGCGATCGACCAGGCCGGTTGGTTCGTGCCGATGTGGCCGGTGAAACCGGCCGAGCTGCCGGCGTGGATCGGTCGGCGGCTGGCCGCGCGCGGCCTGGGCGCGGATGCGGGTGCGGTGGCGCTGCTGGCCGAGCGCGTCGAAGGCAACCTGCTTGCCGCCGCGCAGGAAATCGACAAGCTTGCGCTGCTGCATCCGGGTGCCCGCTTCGACGCCGCCGCGCTGCGCGCGCTGGTGGCCGACAGCGCCCGTCATGATGTGTTCGGCCTGACCGAGGCGGCCCTCGCAGGTGACGCCACGCACGCGCTGCGCATACTCGACGGCCTGCGGGGCGAAGGCGCGCAGGTGCCGGCGCTGCTGCCCTGGGTCGCCTCGCAGGTGGGCATCCTCGCGCGGCTCGCGGGCGTGCAGGCGCGGGGCGGCAATCTGGCCGCCGCGATGCAGGCGGCCGGGCTGTGGCAAAGCAAGGAACAATCGTTCCGGCGCGCGCTGGCGCGCGGCAGCGCCACGGATTTCGCGCGCCTGCTGGCCGCCTGCGGGCGACTGGATCGCCTCTCCAAAGGCCGCGAGACGGGAGATCCCTGGCGCGAGATGGAACGGCTGATCGCAGGCATCGCCGCCCCCGGCGCGCTGCCCGCCTGAGTTTTGGCCATGCGCCTGCACGCGATCTATGGCGGCGCCTTCGATCCGATCCACCTCGGACACCTTGCCGTGGCGCGGGCCGCGCGCGACGTGCTGGACGCCAGCGTCGCGCTGGTTCCCACCGGAGATCCGCCGCACCGCGCCCCGGCCCGCGCCCCGGCCACCGCTCGCCTGGCGATGTGCGAGCTTGCGGTGACGGGCATCGCGGACCTTTCCGTCGATGCGCGTGAGCTGCGCCGCAGCGGCCCAAGCTACAGCATCGACACCCTCACCGAGCTGCGCGCCGAACGCGGCATCGACGCGCCTCTGGCGATGATCCTGGGTGACGATGCCTTTGCCGGACTTGCCGGCTGGGCGCGCTGGACCGAGCTGTTCGATCTGGCACATATCGTGGTCGCCAGCCGCCCGCAGCCGCCCCGCCTGCCCGCCGCCGTCGCCAATGCGGTGGCGTCACGCCTGACCAGTGCCCCGGCCGACCTGCGCGCGGCCCCGTCCGGGCGGGTGCTGCGGCTGCAGATCGCGCCGCACCCGCAATCTTCCAGCATCATCCGGGCGCGCTGCGCGGCCGGCGAATCGCTGGAGCGGTGGGTGCCCGAGGCCGTCGCCGGCTACATCGGCCGGCACCGGCTGTACCGCGATCCGGCAGCGCGGGCGGACGGCGTATAATCGACCCAGTCCCTTCCGACCAAGGTTCGCCGTTTGTCCGCACAGACCGCCGCATCGCCGTTCCCCGATTCCCTGCTGCGCGTGGTCCGCGCCGCCCTGGAAGACCTCAAGGCCCTCGACATCCGCGAGATCGACGTGCGCGGCAAGACCGGTGTCACCGACTTCATGGTCGTCGCTTCCGGCACCTCCACGCGCCACGTCAAGTCGATCGCGGAGGAGGTCCAGCGCCGCGCCAAACAGGCCGGATTCGCACCGATCGGGGTGGAAGGCGAGCGCGAAGCCGAATGGGTGCTGGTGGACCTGGGCGATGCCGTGGTCCACGTCATGCTGCCGCGGGTGCGCGAGCTGTACATGCTCGAACGGCTCTGGGGCGACGGCGCGCGCTCCCAGACACCCGCGCAGGACGATGCCCAGCCAAGCTCCGCCTGAGCGCCGCGCGGCGCGCACATGAAGGCCTGCCTGATTGCGGTCGGCGAGGGCGCGCCCGGCTGGGTCACCGAGGGATTCTCCGAATACCGCAAGCGGCTCTCCCACTGGCTGCCGCTGGATCTGGTCGAAATCGCGCCGGGGCTGCGGGGCAAGGGCCGCGACCCGCGTCGCGCCATGCAGGACGAAGGCGCGCGCGTGCTGGCAGCGGTGCCCAAGGGCGCGCGCGTGGTGCTGCTCGATGGCGGCGGCCGCCTGCATTCCTCCGAAGACCTCGCCGCGCGGCTGGAACACTGGCGCGCGGGCGGACAGGACCTGGCCTTCCTGATCGGTGGCCCCGATGGCCACGCACCCGAAGTGCGGACGGCCGCGGTGGAGTCCTGGGCGCTGGGCCCCGCGACGTTGCCGCACATGCTGGTGCGGCTGATCGTGGCGGAGCAGCTCTATCGCGCGGCGAGCATTCTGGCCAATCACCCGTATCACCGGGGGTGAAGGCGGGTGATTGGCCAGGCAGCAAGCCGCCGCCGAGGCGGACGAAATCCCGCGCCCGCGCAGAAGCGCCCCTCAATCCTCCAGCGTCAGCAGCGACGCATTGCCACCCGCCGCCGTCGTATTGATCGTCAGCGTGCGCTCGGTGCAGAAGCGCGCGAGGTAGTGCGGTCCGCCGGCCTTGGGTCCGGTGCCCGAAAGCCCCTCGCCGCCGAACGGCTGCACGCCCACCACCGCGCCGATCATGTTGCGGTTCACATAGCAGTTGCCGGCGCGCACGCCGCTGGAAATCTTCTGCACGGTCTCGTCGATGCGGCTGTGGATGCCGAGCGTGAGGCCGTAGCCGGTGGCGTTGATGGCGTCGATCACCGCGTCGAGCTTCTCGGCGTCGTAACGGATCACGTGCAGCACCGGGCCGAAGATTTCGCGCTGCAGGCGATCCAGTGAATCGATCTCGTAGGCGCGCGGTGCGAAGAAGCTGCCGTGCTCCGTGTCCTCGCCGGGCGCCACGACGGCGATCGGGCGCGCCTCCGCGTCCATGCGCTCGGCGTGGGCGGTGAGCATGGCGAGTGCGTCGGCGTCGATGACCGGCCCCACGTCGGTGGAAAGCAGGCCCGGGTCACCCACCTTCAGCTCCGCCATGGCCCCGGCGAGCATGGCGATGACCCTGTCGGCGATGTCGCGCTGCACGAACAGGATGCGGGTCGCCGAGCAGCGTTGCCCGGCCGAGCCGAACGCGCCGGAGATGGTGTCCTTCACCAGCTGCTCGGGCAGTGATGAAGAGTCGGCGATCATTGCGTTCTGGCCGCCGGTTTCGGCGATCAGTACGCCGATCGCGGCATCGCGTGCCGCCAGCGCACGGTTGATGGCGCGGGCGGTCTGGGTGGAGCCGGTGAAGGCGACGCCCGCGACGCGCGCATCGGCCGTCAGCGCCGCGCCCACGGTGGCACCGTCGCCGGGTACAAACTGCAGCACATCGGCAGGCACGCCGGCTTCGTGCAGCAGGCGGGTCATGTGGTAGCCGACCAGGTTGGTCTGCTCGGCCGGTTTGGCGATCACGGCGTTGCCGGCGACCAGGGCCGCGGCGATCTGGCCGGTGAAGATGGCCAGCGGGAAATTCCACGGGCTGATGCATACGAACACGCCGCGCCCGTGCAGGAAGAGCTGGTTGGATTCGCCCGTGGGGCCGGGAAGCGTCGTACCCTGCGCCAGCATCTGGCGCGCCTGCTGGGCGTAATAGCGCAGGAAGTCCACCGCCTCGCGCACTTCGGCCACGCCGTCGGCCAGCGTCTTGCCGGCTTCCTTGGTGCACAGCGCCATGAACTGCGGCATCCGCGCCTGCAGCAGGTCGGCCGCATGTTCGAGGATCTTGGCGCGGGAGCTTGCGGGCATCGCGTCCCACGCAGGCTGTGCCGCCACGGCATTGGCCAGGGCGCGTTCGATGGTGGCCGCATCGGCGGCCTGCCAGGTGCCGACCTGCTCGCGGCGGTCGGCCGGATTGGTCACCTCCTGCAGCGGCGCGGACGACTGTGCGCCAGGCACCAGCGGCGTGGCCGTCCAGGGCTGCACGGCGGCATTGATCTGCTCGGCCAGGCGCGCGAGATCATCGTCGTTGGCGAGATTGACGCCCATGGAGTTCTTCCTTGTTTCGCCGTAGAGGTCGGCGGGCTGCGGGATGTGGGGATGGGGTTTGAAGTCGAAGCCGGCGGCGGTGGCGACCGGATCGGCCACCAGATCGGCCGGGGCGACCGCCGGATCGGTGATGCGGTTGACGAAGCTGGAGTTGGCACCGTTCTCCAGCAGGCGCCGCACGAGGTAAGGCAGGAGGTCTTCGTGGCTTCCCACCGGCGCATATACGCGGCAGGGCGTGTCCAGCGCGTTGGGCGAGACGACTTCGTCGTGCAGGTCCTGACCCATGCCGTGCAGGCGCTGGAACTCGTACTGGCACACCTCGCCACCGCCGCTTCTGCCCAGCGCCAGGCGCGCGTACTCGTTGACCGCAGCGATGGTCTGGGCGTTGTGGCTGGCGAACATCGGGTAGAGCGCGTCGGTCGCGCCCAGCATCTTGCGCGCGCAGGCCAGATAGCTCACGTCGGTGTTGGGCTTGCGGGTGAACACCGGATAGCCGACATGGCCGTCGACCTGGGCGCGCTTGACCTCCGAATCCCAGTACGCCCCCTTGACCAGGCGCACCGGGATGCGGCGGCCCACCCGGCGCGCCAGCGCGATCAGCCAGTCGATCGCGGCCGGCGCGCGCTTCTGGTAGGCCTGCACCGCAAGGCCGAGGCCTTCCCAGCCGGAGATCGACGGGTCGGTGTAGACCTTTTCGATCAGCTCCAGGCTCAACTCCAGGCGGTCGGCTTCCTCCGCATCGATGGTGTAGCCGATGCCCTTGAGCCGCGCCAACCGCGCCAGCTCGAGCACGCGCGGTGCCAGTTCGGCCATGACACGCGCGCGCTTGGCCACCTCGTAGCGCGGGTGCAGGGCCGAGAGCTTGATCGAGATGCTCGGCGCGGCGAACACGCTGGTGCCCACGAAGCTGCCGTTGGGGCCGCTGCTGCCGATCGCTTCGATCGCATGGCGGTAGGCCTCGAAGTAGCGGTCGGCGTCGGCTTGGGTGAGCGCGGCTTCGCCCAGCATGTCGTAGGAATGGCGATAGGCGGCATTGTCCTTGCGGCGCGAGCGCTTGAGCGCCTCGCCGATGGTGCGTCCCATGACGAACTGGTGGCCCATGATGCGCATGGCCTGGCGCACGGCCAGGCGGATCATCGGCTCGCCCGCGCGCCCGACCAGGCGGCGCAGCGCCTCGCCGAAGCTGCGGCGGGTATCGTCGCCCAGAGCGACCAGTCGGCCGGTGAGCATCAGGCCCCAGGTCGAGGCGTTGACCAGCACCGAATCGCTGCGCCCCAGGTGCGTCTCCCAGTTCGCCTCGCCCAGCTTGTCGCGGATCAGGCGATCCGCGGTCTCCTGATCGGGGATGCGCAGCAGCGCCTCGGCCACGCACATCAGCAGCACACCCTCCTCGCTGGAAAGGTCGTACTCGCGCATGAAGGCTTCGATCGCGCCCTGGTCCTCGGCCTTTTCGCGCACTCGCACCACCAGGCGTTCGGCGGTGTTCTGGATGGCGGTCTGGGTTGCCGCATCCACCCGCGCCTTGTCCAGCAGCGCGGCCAGGTGGGTCCCTTCATCGATGGCGTAAAGCGGGGTCAGGGCGGCCAGCGGCGTATCGCGCCTCGGCAGCTCGGGGCTGAGTATGGGTTTCACGGTGCTCTCCGGCAGGAAGGGTGCGCGCAGCCCGCGCATTTTAGTCCACGCGGACCGCGGCGCGGGACCGGTGCAATTGCATGGACATTGCGCTCTGCCCACGCGTGCACGGATCACCCCGATGGGTCATGCTTGGGCCTCGGGCAAGGGGTGCCCGCGCCGCGTTGCCGATCCATCGATGACCACGATCCTGATTGCCGACGATCACCCGCTGTTTCGCGATGCGATGCGCCGCGCCGTGCTGCAGGTGCTGCCCGATGCGCGGCTGCTGGAGGCCGACCGCGTCGCGTCGCTGGTCGAACTGGCGGAGGAGCATCCGGCCTCGGATCTGGTCCTGCTTGACCTCAACATGCCCGGCGCACACGGCTTCAGTGCGCTGGCGCACATCCGCGCCACCTTCCCCGCGCTGCCGGTGGTCGTGGTTTCCGCGCGCGAGGAGCCGGCCCTGATGCGCCGCGCGATCGGGCACGGCGCGGTCGGCTTCATTCCCAAATCCGCCACCATCGACACCATCGGGGAGGCGCTCCACGCGGTGCTCGAAGGCGACACTTGGCTGCCGCCCGGCGTTGCCGCCGACGGTGCGCTCGATCCGGAGGAAGAAGACCTTGCGCGACGGGTCGCCGACCTCACTCCGCAGCAGTACCGCGTGCTGGCAATGGTCTGCAACGGGCTGCTCAACAAGCAGATCGCCTGGGAGCTGGAGGTGTCCGAGGCCACGATCAAGGCGCACATGACGGCGATCCTGCGCAAGCTCGGCGCGCACTCCCGCACCCAGGCCGTGCTGCTGGCCGGTCGCCTGACGCTCGATGGACGCAGCCTGCCGCCACCGCCCGACGAAGACGACGCGTCAGCCTGATCCGCTGTCGCCAACCGGGCGACGCCGCGCCAGCGCGGCGATCAGCGCGCGCAGCGCCGCCGGACGCACCGGCTTTTGCAGCACGGGATAGCCCGCGCTGCGCGCGCGCAGCGCCAGGCCCTCGCTGCTGTCGGCGGTGATGAGCGCGCCGGGAACCGAGCGCCCGCCGGCCTCGCGCTGCAGGATGTCGAGCGCGGCCAGGCCATCGAGCGCCTCGCCCAGGTGGAAATCGATGAGGATGAGATCCGGCCGCGCCTCGCGCACGCGGCCCAGCGCGGATTCCAGCCCGGTCGCGGTCGCTACCTGCACGCCCCAGCGTTCCAGGAGCGCCACCATGCCCTCCAGGATCGCGGGATCGTTGTCCACGCAGAGCACGCGCAGCCCGGCGACGTCGCGCGCCGGCTCGGCGGCGGGCTCGGCGACGGGTTGCGGTGGCACCTCGGTAATCGGCACCTCCAGCCCGAACACGCTGCCCCGGCCCAGGCGCGAGGTGACGAAGAGGCGGTGCCCGAGCATGTGCGCGATGCGGTCGCAGATCGACAGCCCCAGACCGAGCCCCTGTTCGCCCCAGGGCGAGGGCTGGTCGAGCCGCTCGAACTCGTCGAAGATCGAACGCACGTGTTCGGGCGCGATGCCCGGCCCGGTGTCCCACACCTGCCACTGCGCGTGGTTCCCTCGGCGGCGCAGCGACAGCAGCACGCCGCCGTGGCGGGTGTAGCGCAGCGCGTTGGCGAGGAAGTTCTGCAGGATGCGGCGCAGCAGCCGGCGATCGCTGTGCAGCCACAGGTCCTGCGCATGCACCCGCAGCTCCAGCCCGCGCGCGGCGGCGAGCGGGGCGAACTGCTCGTGCAGCGACTGGCTCAGTCGCAGCGCCGATACCGCGGAGAGTTCCGGCCGCAGCGCGCCGCTGTCCAGGCGCGAGATTTCCAGCAGGCTTTCGAGCAGATCCTCGGCGTTCTTGAGCGCACTGTCGATGCGATCGACCATCTGTCGCGCATCCGCGGCATCGGCGGGCGCTTCCATCAGCGCGGCACTGAACAGGCGCGCGGCGTTGAGCGGCTGCAGGAGGTCGTGGCTGGCACCGGCCAGGAATCTCGTCTTGCTCAGGTTCGCGACCTCGGCCTCCAGCTTGGCCGCGCGCTGCGCCTCGACCGCTTCGCTCAGCTCGCCGGTGCGCTCGCGCACCCGCAGCTCAAGGGTCTCGTTGGCCTCGATCAGCGCGTGTTCCACGCGCTTGTAGTCGGTCACGTCGGTGTAGGTGGTGACGTAGCCGCCGCCCGGCATGGCGCGCCCGCGCATCTCGTATACGCTGCCGTCGCTGCGCACCCGCTCGAACACATAGGGCGAGCCCTGTCGCATGAAGCCGACGCGCTTTTCGACCTGTGCCTCCACCTCGCCCGGTCCGCAGCCGCCGCGTTCGGCATTCCAGCGGATCAGCTCGGCCACCGGGCGCCCCACGTACACGGTGCCGTCGGGGTAGTCGAACATTTCCATGTAGCGCCGGTTCCACGCCACCAGGCGCATGTCGGCGTCGATCACGCTGATGCCCTGGGAGATGTTCTCCAGCGTGGCGGCGAGCAGGGCGCGGTTGAAGCGCAGCTCCTGCGAGGTTTCGTCCAGCAGCGCCACCACCTCGCCCAGGTCCATGCCGGTGCCACGCAGCGCCGTGGTCAGCATGCGGCGCGCGGTGGCAGCGCCGATCGAGGCCGACAGGAGGCGTTCGGTGTGCTGCAGCAGGCTGCGATCGGCGGCATCGCCCGGCGCGAGATCGCGCCCGCTCTGCTCGCGGTAATCGGCAAACGCGCGCTCCACCGCGCGCGCGCCGACGATGCGCTCGGCAATGGTGCGCAGATCCGCCACCGAGATGCGCCCGCGCCACTCGCCCTCGGCGCTGGCCGGGCGCTGCGCCCAGGGTTCGACGAACGGCAGCGCGCGCAGGCGATCCTGCACCGCGGGCCGGTAGCGCAGGCTCAGGAAGACGAAGCCGGCGATGTTGAACAGCAGCGACCAGAACACGCCGTGCGTGAGCGGATCCCAGCCCGACAGGCCGAACAGCGCATTAGGCCGCAGCAGGGCGAGCCCGAAGACACCCTCGCTGATCCAGCGCGGTTCCAGGCCGACGGAGGCGGCCACGGTCGGCAGCAGCAGCGTGTACATCCAGATCAGGAAGCCGGCGATCAGGCCGGCGTAGGCACCGGCCCGGCTGGCACCGTGCCAGTACAGCCCGCCGATGATGGCCGGCGCGAACTGCGCCACGGCGGCAAAGGCCAGCAGGCCGATTTGCGCCAGCCCCTCCTGGTCCACGGTGACCCGGTAATAGACATAGGCCGCCATCGCCAGCGCCACGATGGCGGCGCGGCGGATGCCGAGCACGACGCGTGACAGATCCCGCGCAGGATGCGCGTCGACCCAGCGCAGGCGCAGCGCCAGCGGCATGATCAATTCGTTGGAAACCATAGTCGCCAGCGCCACGGTCGCCACGATCACCATGCCGGTGGCGGCGGAAAACCCGCCCAGAAAGGCCACCAGCGCGAGCGCGTCCTGACCGCGCGCGAGCGGCAGCATCAGCACGTAGGTGTCCGGGTCCACCGACGAGCCGCCGAAGGCGCTGATGCCGGCCAGCGCGATCGGCACGACCAGCACGCTGATGATCGCCAGGTACGCCGGGAACAGCCAGCGCGCCCGCTTCACGTCCACGGGATCCTCGCATTCCACCACGCCCACCTGGAACTGACGCGGCAGGCAGATGATCGCGAGAAAGGCCAGCAGCAGCTGTGAAAGGAACCCCGGCGGCAGGGCGGTGCTGCCCAGCGCCGAGGCCTGGAAGCGGGCGAGGAAGCCATCGGAAACCTGCGCCCAGGCAAACAGCCCGACCGCGACGAAGGCCAGCAGTTTGACCAGGGATTCCAGCGCCACCGCCAGCATCAGCCCGTGGTGGTGCTCGGTGGCATCGATCTGGCGGGTTCCGAACAGGATGGAAAAGACGGCCAGCAGCGCCGCCAGGTAGAACGCCGGCTCGCGCAGCGGTGCCGGCGGGCCGCGGTGGCCCAGGCCGCTCAGGACCTCGATGCTCATCGCGCCGGCCTTGAACTGCAGCGCGAGGTAAGGCACCGCGGCGATCAGCGCGACGATCGTGACCAGCGCCGCCAGGCCCTGCGACTTGCCGTAGCGCGAACCCACGAAATCCGCGATCGAGGTGATGTTCTGCTCGTGCGTCACCTGCACCAGGCGCTGCAGCAGCCCCAGCCCGAAGGCGAAAATCAGGATGGGCCCGAGGTAGATCGGGAGGAAGCCCCAGCCGGAAGACGCCGCCGTGCCGACGGCACCATAGAAGGTCCAGGAAGAGCAGTACACCGCCAGCGCCAGGCTGTAGATGATCGGCCGCAGCGGCGTGCGCTCGGGATACAGCGGTCGCCGGTCGCCGAAGTAGGCCACCGCGAACAGCAGCGCGACATAGCCCAGCGATACCGCCAGCAGAACCCAGCCTGCGACCATCGACTCCCACCCTTCATCGCGCCGGACTGCGCCGGCTCTGCCCGCATCCTACGGGAATGCCGCGCGGCAGGTTTCGCACGGGACGTCGGCGCGACCGTGCGCGGTCGCCGGGCAGGCGCGTGCCGCACCGCCTTCGCGTGGCATCGCTTGGCGAACGGCTTGAACTGCCGTATCATGGTCGGCCCGGTCGCCGCGAACAGCGCGCCAGGCCGGATTCCTCGCCGGGGCGCATGCCCCTGGCCGGCCACGAATCTCCGGAATGTTGCGCGGGTCTCGCCGATCCCGTATCATTCCGCGTCTTTCGTCTTGCTTTTTCAGCAAGCCAACCGTTTCTTTCGAGTAGCTGTCATGAAGACCTTCAGCGCCAAGCCCGAGACCGTCAAGCGCGACTGGTACGTGGTCGACGCCAGCGGCAAGACGCTGGGCCGCCTGTGCTCCGAGCTCGCCACCCGCCTGCGCGGCAAGCACAAGCCCGTCTACACCCCGCACGTGGACACCGGTGATTACCTGGTCGTCATCAACGCCGAGAAGATCCACGCCACCGGCAACAAGATGCAGGACAAGAAGTACCACCGCTTCACCGGCCACATCGGCAACCTCAAGACCGAGACCCTCGGCCAGGCGCTGGAGCGCCACCCCGAGCGCGTCATCGAGATCGGCGTGAAGGGCATGCTGCCGAAGAACCCGCTGGGCCGCGAGATGTTCCGCAAGCTCAAGGTCTATGCCGGCCCGAACCATCCGCACACCGCCCAGCAGCCGCAAGCGCTGGACATCTGAGTAAACGTCCATGGCTACCCAGCAGAACTACGGCACCGGCCGTCGCAAGTCCTCCACCGCCCGCGTGTTCCTGCGCCCGGGTTCCGGCGTGATCACGATCAACCATCGTTCGATCGAGCAGTTCTTCGGCCGCGAGACCGCGCGCATGATCGTTCGCCAGCCGCTTGAGCTGACCCGGATGAACGACAAGTTCGACGTGCTGGTCACGGTGGAAGGTGGCGGCATCACCGGGCAGGCCGGTGCGATCCGACTGGGCCTTGCCCGCGCGCTGGTCGAGTACGACGAAAACCTCAAAGGCGACCTGCGCCGCGCCGGGTTCATGACCCGCGACGCCCGCGAAGTGGAGCGCAAGAAGGTCGGCCTGCACAAGGCACGTCGCGCCACGCAGTTCTCCAAGCGCTGATATCGGCGTACAGTCGAGCTTCTAGCCCCGTCGCCAAGCGGTAAGGCACCTGACTCTGACTCAGGCATTCGGTGGTTCGAATCCATCCGGGGCTGCCACACGAAAAGACCCGCCGCAAGGCGGGTCTTTTTTGTGCGCGGTATCGGGCTGCCCCGCCGCCGCACGTCCGAACAAGGACGGCGTGGATTCACGCCGCGCGCGCGGCGAGTTCACGCAGGGCCGCGGCGACGCCCCCTGATTCGGTCAGGAAGGGCATGTGCCCGGTGTCCAGTTCCAGGTAGCGTCCGCTCGGCGCGGCATCCGCGGCCCAGCGCATCGCGGCGGGCGACACCATGCGATCGCGCCGGCCGGCGAGCCAGAGCGAGGGCATCGCCAGCGTGCCGACGACGGCGCGCAGGTCCGCGGCCTGCAGCACCTCCAGGCCCTGCTCCAGTGCCCTTGCCGAAGGCCGGCCGTGTTCGAAGACGCGTGCCTCCAGTGTGCGAAGCGTCGCTGCATCGAGCGATGAGCCGGCCGCCTCCAGCGCCAGGAAGCGTTCGATCGTGGCGGTGAAGTCCTGCGCCAGCCCTGCGGCGAACTGCTCGAACACCTGCGGCCGGGTGCCGAGGTCCCAGCCATCGCCCGCCACGAAGCGTGGGCTGGAGGCCACCGCCGCCAGTGCCCGAATCCGCTCGGGCGCGCGCGCCGCGGCCTTGAGTGCGAAGAGTCCGCCCAGCGACCAGCCGACCCAGATCGCGCCGGCGGGGACACGCTGGAGCAGCGCATCCGCGGTGGCATGCGGTGCGAGCTCCACCTCGCCGCGGCTGCGCCCGTGACCGGGCAGATCGACCAGGTGGACGGTGAAGTCATGCGTGAGGTGCCCGAGCAAGGGCTCGAACACGCCGCCGTGCATCGCCCAGCCGTGGATCAGCACGAGCGGTGGCCCGTTTCCAAGTGTCCGGATGAACATCGGCGACAGCGGGGGACTCAGGCGTTGATCACGGCCGCGGCGCGCAGCACCCGCGCGAGCGCCTCCAGCAGGGCGTCGATGTCCGCGTCCTCGTGCAGCGCGCTGAGCAGCACGCGCAGCCGCGCGCGGCCGTCCGGCGCGGAGGGCGGACGCATCGCGTCGACGCGGAAGCCCGCCTGTTCGAGCACGCGCGCCGCGGCCACGGCGGCGGCATTGGCACCCACCAGGATCGGCTGGATGGGCGTGGTCGAGTCCACCATCGGAAGGCCGAGCTGCTGCGCGCCGCGCCGGAAGCGTGCGACCAGGGCTGCGAGTTTGAAGCGTCGCCAGCTTTCCGCGCGCGAAATTTCCAGCGCACGCAGCGCCGCTGCGGCGAGTGCCGGTGGCATCAGGGTCGCATGGAGGCAGGTCGAGGCGCGCTGCGCGATGGCCTCGAGCAGCGCGTCCGGTCCAACCAGGACGGCCCCCGAAGCGCCGAGCGCCGTGTCCAATGCAAGCAACTGCAGCGGCACTTCTCGCACGCCAAGACCGGCGTGGGCAACGCTGCCGCGTCCTTCGGGGCCGACCACGCCCACGCCGTGCGCATCGCTCACATGCAGAGTTGCGTTTTCGGCCCGCGCCAGCATCGCGAGCAGCTTCAGCGGTGCCAGGTCACCGTCCATGGCGAACACACCGTCGGTTGCAAGCAGCGCGGCGGTCGCGGGGCTGCCCTGCAGCAGCTTCAGCGCCCCGTCCGGCAAGGCGTGGGGATAGTGGCGCAGCTGCGCCCCCGCGAGCCGGGCGGCATCGGCCAGGCTGGCATGGTTGAGATGGTCCTGCACGCACAGGTCGCCCTCGCGCAACAGGGCTTGCATCACCGCGAGGTTGGCAAGGTAGGCCGAGCCGAAGGCCAGCGCGCGCGGATAGCCCTGCCATTGCGCCACGGCCTGCTCCAGGGCGTGGTGCTCGGCAAATGCCGCGCCGGATTGGGGCGTCGCGCCGGCACCCACGCCGCGCCACGCGGCGGCTTCCTGCAGCGCCGCGACCACCGCCGGATGCTGCGCCAGGCCCAGCGAGTCGGCGCTGGTGAAGTCGCGCAGGACCCGCCCGTTGACCTCGATCGCGATGCCCTCGCGGGCCGCGATGCGTCGACGCGGCGACAGGCTGCTCGCCAGCGTGGCCTGGTGCGGATCATCGCCGCGAGGCCAGAGCGCCGGCCGGGCCTGGCTGCGTGACGTCACCCCGCTCATTGCGCGCACCGCCTGGTGGCGCAGGGCGGCGGGCCGAACGACGCGGCGCGGCGGCTCCGGGGAAGGGCAGCGCTGGCAGGCAGTAGCGGCATCGGCATCGGGATCGCGCGAGTGGGGCGCCGGTGGCACAGTGTACGCAGTCTGGAAACCGAATCGATGTCTGTCAACCGCCTGCCCGTGATCGTGTCGCGCCTTCGCAGCAGCCTGTCGTTCGGCCTGCTGCCGGCGCGCTGTCTGATCTGCGGTGCGCGCGCGGGATCACGGGATCTGTGCCACGCCTGCGCCGCCGCCTTGGCGCTGAACGAGCCGGCGTGTCCGCACTGCGCGCTGCCGCTGGAGGCGGCCGCTCCGGCCTGCGGCGCGTGCCTGGCCGATCCTCCGGCGTTTGCGTTGGCCGCCGCCGCATGGCGCTACGAGGCGGCGATCGCGCAACTGGTGCCGCGCTTCAAGTTCCACCGCGACCTGGCCTGCGGGCGCGTGCTCGGCGAACTGGCCGCGCGGCGGCTGGCCCAATGGCCCGGATGGGCCGGTGCCGAGCGCGTGGTGCCGGTTCCGCTGCATCACACCCGGCTGGGCCAGCGCGGCTACAACCAGGCGCTGGAACTGGCGCGCTGCCTGGCTGCCCCGCACGCGCTGCCGGTCGACTGCCACAGCATGCGCCGCACCCGTGCAACGCCGGCCCAGACCACGCTCGACGCCGCCGCGCGCCGGCGCAACCTGCGCGGTGCGTTCGAGGCCGCGCCGCAGGCGGGCATCGTGGTATTGGTCGATGACGTAATTACCACCGGTGCCACCCTGGACGAGGCCGCGCGCGTCCTGCTGCGCGCCGGCGCACGCGAAGTGCGCGCCGTGGCGATTGCGCGCGTGCCGTGAGGCGTGCGCCAGCACGCGTGCCGCACGCGCTCGAACAGAAGAATCCGGGTCGCCGGAGTGCTCGCGCCGGCGCATCTGTGATACCGTCGCGCATCGCGTTCCGATCTTGCGGGATGGGTCGCAATCGCCGCACTTTTTGCGCAGTGCCGGCGGCCGCACAGGAGGCCTGTCGGCGGGGTAGCGTCATTTGATCAGGGGGATCACGGCATGTCGAAACTGTTGGAGTTCATGCGCGAGCTGGGACGCAGCGCGGATCTCGCCCGCGACTACGAGGCCGATGCCGATGCGGTGATGCGCAAGGCCGGCCTTTCGGAAGAAGAGAGTCGCGCGCTGCGCGAGAAGGACTACGCCACGATCAAGCGCCTCACCGGTTTGAGCGACGGCCAGTTCGCCACCAACCACATCGTTCGGGCCTACGACGAATAACCGGGCGGCCGCTCCGCGATTCCTCATGGCCAGAATCCTCCCTGTCCTGAGCGCGTTGATCCTGGCGGCGTCGGGCTTGGCGCTTGATGCCGGCCGCGTGACATCGGCCGCCTGGAGTGTGGCCGATGCCGAACTTCCCGCTGACGCATTCGGGGTGCAGGCGGCGTTTGCCCAGCGCCCGTCGGAAGGCATCACCCACGCGGACCCGGCAGCGGACGAGGAGCATTACGTACGGCTGCGCAATCTGTCCCTGTCCGGGGACTATGCCGGCGCGCAGCGCGGGCTGATGCAACTTCTGGCTCATGATGACCTGCCGGTGGTGCTGCGGATGCGCGTGTATGTCACCACCATCAGCATCGCCACCATCTTCGAAGACTGGCCGCAGGCGTTCTCCCTGCTCAACGAGGCCATGCCCTACCTGCCGGCTGCACCCGAGGAGGCGGCGCGGATGCTGGGTGCCGCGGCCCAGCTTTACGCCACGGTCGGCGAGACCGGGCGCGCGCTCGATCTGGGCGTGCGTGCCGTCCGCGCAGCAGAGGCCAGCACCGATCCGCTCCCGCTCTGTCACGCGATGACGGCGCTCGCCATCGCCTATGAAAGCGGTGAGATCTTCGGGATCGCGCAGCAGTGGCGCGAGCGTCAGGTCGAGGCCTGTACCCGCGCCGGCGATGCGCTGTTCGCCGCCAATGGCAAGTATGGCCTCGGCAAGGCGCTGGCGATGCAGGGGTTGAACCGGCAGGCGCTGGAATGGGGCGAGGCATCGCTGGTCGACTACGAGGCCCATGCCTATGACGCCGGTGCCAGCGACGCCAGGCTCCTGATCGCTCGGAGCCTGGTTGCCCTTGGCGAGGAGCCGCGTCGGGCGGACGCGCTGCTGTCCGATCTCGCCGCGCGCTATCGCGATCACCACCCCGCGGCGCTGAGCCTGGCCGAAGTCGAGAAGCTCCGCTCGGCCCTCGCCGAATCACGCGGCGACACCCAGGCGAGCCTGGCGCACCTCAAAGAGGCCATGAAGCACTCGCAGGAGGCCGAGCGCCGCGCCCGAGCACGGCGGCTGGCCTACCTGCAGATCGAGTTCGATACCCAGCTAAAGGAGCAGAAGATCTCGCTGCTGGAAGCCGAGAAGGCGCTGGCCGAGGCGAACGCGACCTCCGCGCACAGGCGTCAGCTCCTGCTGGCGACCGGCCTCGTCGGCCTGGTGGCCTCGTTCGTGCTGCTGCTGCTGCTGCTGCGTCGCACCTTGCGCGACCGCAAGCGCTACCGCTGGGGAGCCGAGCACGACGGACTCACCCGTCTCATCAACCACCAGCATCTGCGCAAGGTTGGCGAAGCCGCCTTCGCGCGGGCCGGGCAGGCGGGCGTCCCGTTCACCGCCATCGCGGTGGACATCGACCTCTTCAAGCAGATCAACGACACCCACGGGCACGCGGCCGGCGATGAGGCGCTGTGCGCGATGGGCACCTGGATCCGCGACGTGGTGGGCGATCGCGGCATCGCGGCGCGGCGCGGCGGCGACGAGTTCATGATCCTGATCGAGGGCGATGTCGCGCAGGCCAAGGCGCTGCTGCAGCGCCTGCGCGAGCGGATCGTTCCCGTCGTCGTCCACGATCGGCCGATGACGTTCACCATCAGCGCCGGCGTCTGCCAGACCGATGCGCGCACGGACTCGTTCGAACAGCTCCTCCACCGTGCCGACAAGGCGCTGTACCGGGCCAAGCGGCAGGGGCGCGACCGTCTCGCCTGCTGGAACGACGAGGTGCCCGATGCGACGGTCGAAGCGTCGACCGGCAGCCTCGTGGTGGTGGGCTGCGGCATCCAGTTCGGCCGTCACGTCAGCGAGCGCGCGCTGTCGGAAATCCAGCAGGCGCAGGTGGTGTTCTGCCTGACCGATCCCTTCGCGCTGGCCATGATCACGCGCCTGCGCCCCGATGCCGTCAATCTCGGCCTGCACTACGCGCCGGGCCGGGACCGGCGCGAAACCTACCGCGACATCGACGCGGCGATCATGCGCGAAGTGCGCGCCGGCAAGGCGGTCTGTGCCGTGTTCTACGGCCATCCGGGCGTCTTTGCCGACGTGCCGCACCGGGTGATCCGCAAGGCGCGCGCCGAGGGGCTGGTGGCGCGCATGGAGCCGGGCATCTCGGCTGAAGCCTGCCTGTATGCCGACTTGGGAATCGATCCCGGACAGCGCGGCGTGCAGTCGCTCGAGGCCACGCACTTCCTCTGCTACGACCGCCTGATCGACCCGCAGGGGCCGGTGCTGCTCTGGCAGGTGGCGCTGGCAGGCGACTGGTCCTGCACCCGCCTCGAGGCCGATCCGGACGGACTGCGCGCGCTGGTCGGAAAACTTGCGCGCTGGTATCCGCCCGAGCACGAGGTGATCCTCTACGAAGCCGCGCAGCTTCCCATCGATGTCTTCCGCGCCGAACGCCTGCGCCTTTGCGACCTGCCGGAGGCCAGCTACAAGGAGTTCACCACCCTGGTGATTCCGCCGCTGGCGACCGAGCTGCGGCGCGACCCGGCGTTCGCAGCGATGCCGGATTGACGCAAGGGCGTGGACTCAGCGCTGGCAGCGCGGACAGTACACCGTCGCGCGCTGGCCCCAGTCGGCGGCGCGCAGCGTGCCGCAGCAGGCCTTGCAGGGCTGTCCGGCGCGGCCGTAGACGGACAGTTCCTGCTCGAAATAGCCCGGCGCGCCGTCCGGCGCGAGAAAATCGCGCAGCGTGGTGCCGCCACGCGCGATCGCCCGCGCGAGGATGTCCTTCACCGCCAGCGCGAGCCGCTCCCAGCGCGCCAAGGCAATGCGCCCGGCGGCCCGGCCGGGATGGATGCCGGCGCGAAACAGCGCCTCGGCGGCGTAGATGTTTCCCACGCCCACCACGATGTGCTGGTCCATCAGGAAATGCTTGACCGGCGCGCTCCGTCCCGCCGCCGCGCGCGCGAGCCAGTCGGCATTGAAATCATCCGACAGCGGCTCGGGTCCGAGGCCGGCCAGCAGCGGATGCAGCGTGCCCGACGGCTGCCACAGCAGCGCCCCGAAGCGGCGCGGGTCGTGCAGGCGCAGGAGGTAGCCATCATCGAGCACGAGATCGGCGTGGTCGTGCGCGCGCACCGGCGCGTCGTGCGCCAGCACGCGCAGGTTGCCCGACATCCCCAGGTGCACGATCACGCTGCCCGACCGGGCATCGAGCAGCAGGTATTTCGCGCGCCGCCGCACCGCGTCGATGCGCTGACCGGGCAGCTCCTCGCCGATTTCGCGTGGAATCGGCCAGCGCAGGTCGGGCCGCCGCAGCACCGCCGCGCGCACGCGGCGTCCGACGACGTGCGGCGCGATGCCGCGGCAGGTGGTTTCGACCTCGGGAAGTTCGGGCATGGCGGGCACAGCGTGACGGGGCACCTGATTGTCGTGCCGGAACGCCCGGAATGCGACGCGGCGCGATGACTTTGCCGGCAAAGGCGGCGATGATCCGGCCAGGGAGAATCCAATGCCGCCGATGTACCCCCGCCCGTCCGAAGGTTCCGCGCCCCTGTGCCTGCGCCACGTCTGCGCGATCGTCGCGGCGCTGCTGTTCGCTTCCTTCGCCACTCTGGCGCAGGCCAGCCGCAGCGAGTACCTGAGCTGGTTCGACACCGATGGCGACGGGCGCGTCTCGCTGACCGAGTATCAGGACTACCTGAGCCAGGGATTCCACGCCATGGACCGCAACGGCGACGGCGTGCTGTCGGCCAGCGAAATGCCCGCCGGCGTCCGCCTGCGCACCGCCACCACACTCGAATCCCGCCGCCGCGCCCTGACCCGCATGTTCGACCGGCTCGACCTCGACAACGACGGCTACCTGGACGCCAACGAGCTGACCGCGGTGCCGTGAGTGTCGATGGCGGCGTGCGTGCGGGGCGGCCTGCTGGTGACCTGCGCGGGCTACCGGTTTTCCCGGGTGCGCGCCAGAATGGCCGCGCACGCACCGTGGATCGCCCATGAAAATCGCCAGCTGGAACGTCAATTCGCTCAATGTGAGGCTGCCGCACCTGCTCGACTGGCTGGGCCGGGCGCAGCCGGATGTGGTGGGGCTGCAGGAAACCAAGCTCGAGGACACGCGCTTTCCGGCCGATGCGCTGGCGCAGGCCGGGTATCGCAGCGTGTTCCACGGGCAGAAGACGTACAACGGTGTGGCGATTCTTGCGCGCGATCGGGTGATTTCCGACGTGCAGGCCGGCATTTCCGGCTTCGAGGACGATCAGGCGCGCGTGCTTGCGGCCACCGTGGACGGCGTGCGCGTGATCGATCTCTATGTGGTCAACGGGCAGTCGGTCGGCAGCGAAAAATACGACTACAAGCTGCGCTGGCTCGCCGCCGCGCACGACTGGATCGCGGCCGAGCGCGCGCGCCATCCCGAGCTTGTCGTGCTGGGCGATTTCAATATCGCGCCGGAGGATCGGGACGTGCACGATCCTGCGGTCTGGGGCGACGACAGCATCCTGACGTCCACCGCCGAGCGCGCGGCGCTGCGGCGGCTGTTCGGGCTGGGCCTGCACGACAGCTTCCGCCTGTTCGAAGCCGAGGGCGGGCATTTTTCCTGGTGGGACTACCGCGCCGCCGGATTTCGCCGCAACCTCGGGCTGCGCATCGATCTCATTCTGGCCAGCGAGGCCCTGCGCCCGCGCCTGACTGCCGCCGGCATCGACCGCGAACCGCGCACCTGGGACCGCCCCAGCGACCACGCGCCGGTGTGGCTGGCGATGGACTGATCCGTTTCCCGCGCCGCGGCGATTTGCAGGCCGGCCCTACGCGGCCGACGTGGGCGGGTGATCCCCGCTCAATACAAATCCACCGGATCCACGTCCAGCGACCAGCGCACGCGGCGCGCTTCGGGCAGGTCGAAGAGCGCGGGATACAGCGTGCGCAGCAGCGACTGCAGGGCGGGACGATGGGTGGATTCGAACAGCACCTGGCCGCGCAGCCGGCCGGCGCGGCGCGGCATCGGCGCGGGCATGGGCGGATGCGCCGCCACCTCCGCGCTGCCCTGCGCGCGGGCGAGCGCGTGGGCGAGCGCGTGGGCGGCGGCGAGGAAGGCGTTGAGCGGTTCGGCGTGGGGCGACTCGGCGCGCAGCAGGGCCAGGTGCGAGAACGGCGGGAGGCCGGCGGCGGCGCGTTCGGCCAGTTCGGCCTCGGCGAAGGCCGGGTAGCCGCGCGTCACCAGGGTTTGCAGCAGCGGATGATCGGGATGATGGGTCTGCAGCCAGACTTCGCCCGGACGCTGCGCGCGCCCGGCGCGGCCGGCGACCTGCACCAGCAGCTGCGCCATGCGCTCGCCGGCGCGGAAGTCGGCGCTGAAAAGCCCTTCGTCGGCGCTGGTGATGGCGACGAGCGTGAGCTTTGGCAGGTCGTGGCCCTTGGCCAGCATCTGGGTGCCGACGAGGATGCCGGGCGCGTCGCCGAGGGCGTCGAAGTGCTTGCCCAGCGCATCGCGTCCGCGCGTGGTTTCCCGGTCAACGCGGATCAGCGGCACGCCGGGGAAGCGCGCCGCCAGCGCTTCTTCCAGCCGTTCGGTGCCGGCACCCTGCGGCACCAGCGCGAGGCCGCCGCAGTCCGGACAGGCCGGCGGCACGCTGCGGCGGTGGCCGCAGTGGTGGCAGATCAGCCGGTGGCGTCCGTGCAGGGTGAGCGGACGGTCGCAGCGCGCGCAGTCGGCGTGCCAGCCGCAGTCGTGGCACAGGAGCACGGGCGCATAGCCGCGGCGGTTGCGGAATACCAGCGCCTGCTCGCCGCGCGCCAGGCAGTCGGCGATGGCGTCCAGCAGCGGGCGCGAGAGGCCGTGTTCCAGGCGCTGGCTGCGGATGTCGAGCACGCGCACGCGCGGCGGGCGCGCGCCGCCTGCGCGTTCGCGCAGCGTGAGCCAGGCGTAGCGTTTGCTGCGGGCGTGCTGGAGGGTTTCCAGGCTCGGCGTGGCGCTGCCGAGCACCGCGGGCACGCCGAGGCCGCTGGCGCGCACCAGGGCGAAGTCGCGGGCGTGGTAGCGAAAGCCGTCCTGCTGCTTGTAGGAGCCGTCGTGCTCCTCGTCGATGATGATGAGGCCGGCGTCGGGCAGCGGTGAAAACACCGCCGAGCGCGTTCCGATCAGCACCCGGCCCTCGCCCCGCGCCATGCGCGCAAAGGTGGCGGCGCGCTCGGTTTCCGACAGACCCGAGTGCAGCACCAGGACGGGCACGGGCAGGCGCTCGCCGTAGCGGCGTATGGCCTGCGGGGTGAGGCCGATCTCGGGCACCAGTACCAGCGCCTGGCGGCCGCGCGCCAGGCAGGCCTCGATCGCGGCCAGATACACCTCGGTCTTGCCGCTGCCGGTCACCCCTTCCAGCAGCGCCACGGCGAATCGGCCGGCGAGGGCGTCGATGGCTGCGGTCGCCTCTGCCTGCTCGGGTGAGAGCTCGGGCGCGGCGCGTGCGGGAGCGTGCGCTTCGCGCGACGGCACGCGCAGGATCGACGCGGCCAGACCGCGCGCTTCGAGCCGGCGCAGCGCATCGCGCCAGCCGGGGCCGATGCTTGCCGCCAGCGCGGCCTCGTCGCGCTCGCCCTGCGCCAGATAGTCGGCCAGCGCGCGCGGGCGCGAGCCGCGGCGCAGTCCGGCCAGCGCGGTGCCGCCGGCCTCGGTGAGGTGCCAGAACGCTATGCGCGTGTCGGGCAACGGCTCGCCCTGCCGCAGCGCCACCGGCAGGGCGGTGGCCAGCACCTCGCCCAGCGGACGCTGCCAGTATCCGGCGGCCCAGCCGAGCGCCTGCCAGAGCGGGGGATCGAACAGCGGCACCTCGTCCAGCACGGCCTCGGCGGTGCGCAGCTCCGGTCCCTCCGGATCGGCCGTGCCGGCTTCGACATAGAAACCCACCAGCGAGCGGCTGCCGAACGGCACCTTCACCCGACACCCGGCTGCTGGTGTGGATGCGCCGTCCGCCGGCCGATAGTCGAACAGGCGCGGCAGCGGCACGGACAGGGCGATTCGCCAGGTTGCGGGTGCGGGGACAGGCATCGGCGCAGTGTAGACGCAGCACCGTGACCGCCGTTCCACAGTTACTGCAAAGATCTGTGCGCGGATTGATGAATTGCCGGTAACTTCCTGTCGTGACAGACGAAACGAGTGAAATCCACACGTCCTGTGGATAAGTGTGTGGACCATCCACCGTGGTCGGGTGCGCCGGCCCCATGGCTGGGCCGGCTGCAGCACCTTGGTCAAAAAATCGTCACAAGAGCAATTTCTATTTATATCAACATGTTATGAATAATGCTTGCGCGGCGAAGCGGGTTGTCACGCGGAAATCGACGCCGCGCGGCGTCGCCCGATCGCGCTGTGCACAACGCATGCGCCGCAAGTCCTTGTGTTGCTTGGGTGCAGCTCCGAATGTGCGGAAGTCAAGCCCCCACGAATAGGGTAGGCTGGCGGACAGGGATGGGGGTGGGCGCGCTGTTATCCTGACCCGCCACGCCGCCAGTTTCGATCCGATGCCGCCCCCTTCCTCCGCGACCGCCCCGTCGTTTCTCTCGCTGCCGGAAGCGTCGGCGCGGCGGCTGCTGCACGAGGCGCTGGCGCGACTTTCCCCCCTGCAGCGGCAGGTGATGCTGCTGTGCCTGCAGGAGGGCGTGGATGCGGGAGAGATCGCCCGGCGGCTGGGCGCGGCACCCGCAGCGGTCGGCGCGTCGCTTGCTTTCGCCACCTCCCAGCTGCGCGTGCAGCTTTCGGATCGGCCGCAGGATCGCGAGTCCACCGAATGGCTCAAACGCTGCCGGGTGCTGCTGACCAAGGGGGCGGGCGGCGCTGGTGCCGCACCGCGGCACGGTGCCTCCGCGCCTGTACCGGAGGTGCCTTCGGCCGCGACAGCGCCGGTGGCTGCGGCTGCGGCATCGCCGCGACCTGCCGCTTCGCCACGGCAGCGGTCGCCCGTGACGCTCGGGCTCTGGCCGCGGCTCCCGGCGGCGTTGGCGCTGCTGGTGCTGGGCGCGGGACTGGCGCTCGGTTGGCAGGCCTGGCGCGCCGCGCGCCCGCCGGTCGTGAAGGTTTCGCCCGGCCCCCAGCGCATGCCGCCGACGACGGCACCGGAGGCCCCGCTCACCGCGCCGGACTTCATGCTGGTGCTCTTTCGACAGCAGCATCCGGAGGTGCTCGACGACCTCGAGTTCCACGTCTGGCTGTCCGAACAGGAAGCGCTGCGATGAAAGTTGCCGCGCTCTGCGTTCTGGTGCTGCTCGCCGGCGCGGCGTCGGCACAGGCTCCTGCCCCCGCGGGCGCGCCGGATGCGGCGGCGCTGCGCCAAACCCTGGCACCCTTCGATACTCTGCTGGCCGGCCTGCCGCCGGTGCTGCGCGAACGTCTGGAGCTGCATGCGCGGGCCTGGCTGGCGCTGTCGCCCGAGGCGCAGGCACGGCTGCGGCTGGACCTGACCGCCTGGGACGACCTGGCCCCGCAGGAGAAACTCGCGCTGCGCGAGCGTTTCGACGCCTGGGAGCATCTCGACGAACCGACCCGCGGCGCGGTGCTCCAGGCCGAAGCGCGGCTGGCGCAGATGCCCGCCGAAACGCGCGCGGGATGGCGTGCGCGCTTCGACGCGCTTTCGCCCGAGCAGCGCCAGCGCTACCGCTTCGATCCGCCCACGCGCGCCGCGATGGACCTGGCCGGCCAGCTTTTTCCGTTCGTGCCGGCCGAGGAACATGCCGATACCCTGGCGCTGCTGCGGGCGCTGACGCCCGCCCAGGTCGACGCCCTGCGCCGGGAGCTGCGGCGGCTGCCGCCGAACCGGCGCGATGCCTTCCGGGTGCGCCTGCTCGAACAGGATGCGCAGGGACGCGCCGCCCTGCTGGATGCCGCTCCCTGACCACACCGGAAGGCCCGCGACGGCTGCCGCGCAGCGGGTTCTGCTGCTACCCTTCCGTCCCCGCGCCGCGCCCGCCATCGCCATGAACGATTTCATCGAGGTCCACGAAAACGCCCTCTCGCGCGAGGACTGCGCCGCCATCGTTGCGCGCTTCGAGGCCGAGGGCGGCGGCACTCCCGGGCGCGTGGGCTCGGGCTATTTCCCCGAGCTGAAGGACAGCAGCGACATCACCCTGGAGGGTCGGCCCCAGTGGGAGGACGTGCAGAACCTGCTGCTGGGTGCCGCGCTGCGCGCCACCAAGGCCTATCTGCGGCGCTATCCGTATGCGGCGCTCGCTCCGCTGATGCTCCAGACCGGCGACCCGCCGCGCCGCCTGCACGCCCATGATCTCGAAACCATGGACGATGCCACGCTCACCCGCCTGGTGCAGACGGTGCTGCGTCCCGGTTCCATCAACCTGCAGCGCTACACCGCCGACAAGGGCGGCTATCCTTACTGGCACTGTGAGCTGTTCCCGCGCGACGAGCAGTGCGAGACGCTGCACCGACACCTTTTGTGGACGCTTTATCTCAACGATGATTTCGAGGAAGGCGAGACCGAGTTCCTCTACCAGAACCGCAAGGTGGCGCCGCGCACCGGCAGCCTGCTGATCGCGCCGGCGGCTTTCACCCACACCCACCGCGGCAACATGCCGCGCGGCGGCACCAAGTACATCGCCACCAGCTGGATCCTGTTCCAGCGCGCTGCCCAGATGTTCCCCTCGGGCTGATGCCGACGGCAGGCGGCAGGGGCATTCGGCACGCCGGGCGGCTTGCGTATACTTTCTCGACCGGCCGGATCGGCCGATGCGGGATCCGTGATTTGGACATCGACCCGGCCTCGCGCCACCCTGCCGATGCCATCGAGGGCGAGCTGCCCGATGGCGATGCCGCCGCCGCGCTGCTGCTGTCGCGCCGCCCGGAACTGGTGCCATGGATCCTGCAGTGGCAGCGCGACCTGATTGAAACCTTTGGCGAACCCCTGCGTCAGGACGCCGCTCGCGGCGCGGTCGCGCTGAGCATCGCGCTGGCGCGGATGGGCCTGCGCCACGGCAGCTGGGGCGAGGACTTCCACGCCTACCACAACGAGAACCACGCGCTCGAGCTGATGGACGGCCGCCTCGGCCAGCTGGTGTCCACGGCCGGAGAGGCGTTCGACGGGCGCGACCGGATCGCGCTGATGCTGTTCTGCGCCTGCCACGACCTGCGCCAACGCGAGGACGGCGAGGGCGACGGGCCGGTGGGTCCGAACGAGGCCGCCAGCATGGCCGAAAGCCGGCGCATCCTCGCCGCCGCCGGCTTCGATCCGCAGCGCGATGCCTGGCTCTACGGAACCCTGGAGCTGGCCATCGCCGGCTCGACCTTCGACGCGCGCCCGCTGCCGCCGGACAGCCGCAGCAACACCGCGGAACTTGCCGCGCGCGGCGGTGCGCTTGCGCCGCATCTGGCGCAGTGGCTGGATGCGCGCGAGCCGCAGTGGCGCAACGACGCTGTCCGCCAGCACGCCCTGGCCCTGGCCCAGGTCGCCTCGGATCTGGACACCGCCAACGTCGCCGAGCCGATGCTGGAGCTGGCCGCCAGCTCGATCCGCCTGTGCGAGGAGCGCGAGATGCGCGCCGGGCGTTCACTGGACGATGCGCGATCGGTCGCACCCTGCTTCGCGTTTCTCACGGAAGGGCAGGAGCGCTACTTCTTCGAGCTGCACCGCTTCTGCTCCGAGCCGGGACGCCTGGCTTTCGCCGAGGGCAAGGCCGTCAACGCCGCCCCGATGCGCGCGCTCCTGGACGCCCTGCGCGAGGATTTTTCCCGGGATCCGGGCCAGTGCCAGTGCGGGCTGGACGTCATTCGCCACTTCGCGCGGCTGGCGCTGCGGGTCTCCGAATGCGAGTGAAGGACCACCAGTTCCGATTCTTCGATCTGGCGCTGCGCTGCCAGGTGCTGCGCTTCGGGGAATTCACCCTCAAGTCCGGGCGCGTGAGCCCGTACTTTTTCAATGCCGGGCGCTTCGACCACGGCGCGGCGTTGGCCACGCTGGCAGAGTGCTATGCGCAGGCGCTGGAGGAATCGGGACTGGCCTTCGACATGCTGTTCGGCCCGGCCTACAAGGGCATCCCGCTCGCCACGGCGGTTGCGATCGCGCTGGCCGCGCGCGGACGCGACGTGCCGGTGGCCTTCAACCGCAAGGAAGCCAAGGACCACGGCGAAGGCGGACTAATGATCGGCGCGCCGCTCAAGGGCCGCGTCCTGATCGTCGACGACGTGGTGACCGCCGGGACCGCGGTGCGCGAATCCATCGCCATGATCGGCGCGGCCGGCGCAACGCCCTGTGGCGTGCTGGTCGCGCTTGATCGGCAGGAGCGAGGTGAATCGGGGCTGTCCGCCACCCAGGAGATCACCGCCGGTTCCGGCATTCCCGTGGTCGCCGTCGCGCGGCTGGAAGAATTGCTGGCCTATACTTCCGGGCAGCCGGCGCTGCAAGAGCACCTTGGGCGCCTGCAGGCCTACCGCGCACGTTATGGCGTCGCACAGGCCACACCGTCCCACTGAAGTCCCGCAGGATTCCGAGTGAAAACGACAGCTGCCCTTCCCCTGATCGCCGGCCTGCTCTGCCTTGCGCTCGGCGCGATTTCGTCCGACGCCCAGGCCCAGCGCAAGCTTTACCGCTGGACGGACAAGGACGGCAACGTGCACTACACCGACACGTTGCCGGCCGAGGCGGCCAAGGACAAGCAGGAAGAACTCAACAGCCAGGGCATGACGGTCAAGACCACCGAGCGCGTGCGCACGGCCGAAGAGCAGGCCGCCTGGGAGGCGGAACAGGCCGAGCTGGAAAAGGTGCGCCTTGTCGCCGAGCAAAAGGCCAAGATGGATTCGGTGCTGGTCTCGTCCTATCCGGCCGAGTCGGATTTGCAGCGCGCCTACCGCGAGCGCTTCGACCTGATCGAACAGAGCCTGGAATCCGCGCGGATCGGCATCCGCAGCCAGGAAAAGAGCCTGGCCGAGCTTCTCGATCACGCTGCCGATCTCGAACGCAACGGCAAGCCGGTGCCGGTGCAGATCAGGGATTCGATCACGCGTGCGCGCTCGCAGGTCGCCGACCAGCGCGCCTATCTCACGCGCCGCGAGACCGAACGCACCGCCCTGCGCGCCGAGTTCGACGAGCTGCTGGCGCGCTATCGCGAGCTCAAGGGCATCACGCCGCCCGCGCCGGAAAGTCCCTGAGTCACCCTGACGCGCGACGCGCGCTGCGTCGCGCGATGAGCTGCGCCAGGATCCCGACCGCGATCTCGTGCGGCGTCTCGTCGCCGATCGGCAGGCCCACCGGTGCCTGCATGCCTTCCAGCCACGCCGCGTGCGCGGGAAGCGCGCGGCGCACCTGCGCGATGCGCCTGCGGCTGCCCATCATGCCGAGGAAGGCGCAGCGGCTGCCGACAAGCGCGTCCAGCGCTGCGACGTCGGTCGGGTAGTCGCGGCTGAGCAGCACGATGTAGAGATCGCGTGCGGTGTTCGCGGCGCGGCGCAGGCTCCCGGATGTCGCGTCGATGCAGGTTGCCGTGATGTCGCGATCGGGTGGAAAACACTCGGGCCGTGAATCAGCCAGCCAGACCTCGAAGTCGACCAGGCCGGCGAGCTGCGCCAGCGCATGGCCGCAGTGGCCGGCACCCGCGATCAGCAGGCGCGGGCGCGGATGCAGGACCTGCGCGGCCGCATCCCGATCACCCATCCCGGCACCCGACAGCTCCGTCGCTTCGCCTTCCGCCAGCGCCGACGCGATGGCCTGCGCGCGGGCGGCATCGTCAACGCCCTGCCAGACCCGCACGGCGACCCGCATCGTGCCGCCGCAGATGCCGGCCGAGCCGGGTTTGCCGGTCAGTGCAATCTCCAGCGCTTTGCAGCCGCCGCCGGCGGCAAGCAGCGCGCGCGCGGTTTCGATCACGCGCGCCTCCATCGCGCCGCCGCCGACGCTGAAGGCAATGCGGTCGGCTTCGATCAGCATCCGCGCGCCGGGCTTGCGCGGGGTTGCGCCGCGCGCCGCGACGACGCTCGCCAGCGCCACGCCGCGGCCATCGGCCAGCCGGTCGGCCAGCCGGGCGAACAGGGCTTCATCCATCACCGAGCGCCCAACGACTACTCCCTCTCCCCCATCAGCGATGGGGGAGAGGGTTGGGGTGAGGGGGGCTTTTCGCGCACGTTCGTGATCGCCCGAAAAATCGCCTCCGGCGTCGCCGGCGCGCCCAGCTCGACGCGGCGCGGATCGTCGCCGAACGCTGCCACCGCCTCGCGAATGGCTTCGCGTGCGGCAATGGCCAGCATCAGCGGCGGTTCGCCAACGGCCTTGCTGCCGAAGATGGCCGCGGTGGGCGACGGCCTGCGGCGCTGGAACAGCGCGGTGCGAAACTCGGCCGGCACATCGCCCAGCGTCGGAATCTTGTAGGTGCTGGGCGCATCGGTGAGCAGCCGGCCCTGATCGGAGAACCGCAGCTCCTCGCAGGTCAGCCAGCCCAGGCCCTGCACGAAGCCGCCTTCGATCTGGCCGCGGTCGATGCCCGGATTCAGCGAGTCGCCGACATCGTGCAGGATGTCCACGCGCAGCAGGTGGTGTACGCCGGTGTCGCCATCCACCTCGACCTCGCACACCGCTGCGCCGAACGCGAAGTAATGGAACGGATGCCCCTTGCCGGTGGCCGGATTCCAGCGCAGGCCGGGCGTGCGGTAGTAGCCGGTCGCCGACAGGCTCACGCGCTGCGCATAGGCCGCCTTCACCAGCGTGACGAAGTCCACGCGGGCATCGGGCGCGCTGCGCAGGAAGGCGGCATCATCGCTGAACTCGACCTGGTCCGCATCGCCATGCAGCAGGTTCGCGGCCACCGGGCGCAGTCGCGCAATCAGGGTTTCGCAGGCCGCCTTCACCGCCTGGCCGTTGAGGTCTGCGCCGGTGCTGGCGGCGGTGGCCGAGGTGTTGGGCACCTTGTCGGTGCTGGTGGGCATGATGCGCAGCCGCGCGGCGGAAACGCCCAGCGTGCGCGCCGCCACTGCGAGCATCTTGGTGTGCAGGCCCTGGCCCATCTCGGTGCCGCCGTGGTTCAACTGGATGCTGCCGTCGGTGTAGATGTGCACCAGCGCGCCAGCCTGGTTGTACTCGGTCTTGTTGAAGGAAATGCCGAACTTGATCGGCGTGATCGCGATGCCGCGCTTGCTGTGCCGATGCGCCGCATTGAACGCGGCGACCTGCGCGCGGCGTGCGGAAAAATCACCGCGTTCCAGTGCCTGCTGCCACAGCTCGTGCATGTGGTTGCCGGTCACCGGCTGGTCGTAATGCGTGGCCTGGCCCTCGCGATAGAAATTGCGTTCCCGCACCTCATGCGCGGGAAGGCCCAGATGGCGGGCGATCTGTTCGATGATTTCCTCGCCCACGATCACGCCCTGCGGCCCGCCAAAGCCGCGGAACGCGGTATTGGACGGCAGGTGCGTCCTGCAGATGCGCCCGACCACGCGCACGTTCGGGCAGAAGTAGGCGTTGTCCACGTGCACCATCGCGCGCGAGAGCACCGGCGGGGAGAGTTCGCAGCTCCAGCCGCCGTTGGCGATCAGCTCCACGTCCAGCGCGCGCAGCCTGCCGTCGCGCTCGCAGCCCACGCGCCAGCGCCCGAGGAAGGGGTGGCGCTTGCCGGTCATGCGCATGTCCAGACCGCGTTCGAGCTTGATCCGCACCGGCCTGCCGGTGCGCCACGCCGCCAGTGCGGCGACGGCGGCATAGGGATTGGCCTGGGTTTCCTTGCCGCCGAAGCCACCGCCCATGCGCAGCGAGCGGCACACGACCTGGTTCGCCGGCAGCCCGAGCACATGCGCGACGATGGCCTGGGTTTCGCTCGGGTGCTGGGTGGAGGCGGTCACCTGCACCACGCCTTCCGAATCCACGCTGGCCCAGCTGGCCTGGGTTTCCAGATAGAAGTGCTCCTGCCCGCCGACGTGCAGTTCGCCGTGCAGTAGCACCGGCGCGGCGGCCAATGCGGCTTCCACGTCGCCGCGCACGATCTGCGAGGGCGGCATGTGGAAGGCGTCGGCGGCCAGCGCCGCCTCGATGGTCAGGATCGGCGGCAGCGGTTCGTATTCCACGCGTACCCGCTCCGCCGCCGCGCGTGCGGTGGCTTCGTCCCTGGCCACCACCCAGGCCACCGACTGGCCGTGGAACGACACCACATCGTCCGCGATCACCGGCTCGTCGTGCAGGATCGTGCCGGAATCGTTTTCGCCGGGAATGTCGGCGGCGGTCAGCACCGTGGCCACGCCCGACACGGTCAGCGCCTGCGCCACATCGATGCGCAGCACCCGTGCATGCGCGTGCGGGGAGGTCACCGGCCAGACGCTCAGCAGGCCCTGTGGCGGATGCTGCTCATCGGTGTAGATCGCGCGGCCGGTGACGTGGCCGACGGCGCTTTCGTGCGCGAGCCGTGAAGGATCCTGGCTCATGCCGTGCCCTCCACGCCGAGCTTTTCGCGCGCGAACTTCGCGAACAGGTTGCCGCACAGCGCGCGCCGGTAATCGGCGCTGGCGCGATGGTCGGAAAGCGGCGAGAACGCCTGCATCAGGGCGGTGCGCGCGGCGTCGACGGCGGCGGAGTCGAGGCATTTTCCGAGCAGTGAGGCTTCCACCTCGAGCGCGCGCCTGGGCGTCGCCGCCACCCCGCCGAACGCGAGCCGCGCGTGCGTGACGACACCCTGCGCATCGCGCGCCAGCGAGAACGCGGCGGCAACGATGCTGATGTCGTCGGTCTGGCGTTTGGCGACCTTGTATCCGGCCTGCGCGATGTCATCGCGCCGCGGCAGCGTCACCGCGACGATGATCTCGTCCGGCGCGCGCAGCGTCTTGCGATAGTCGAGGAAGAAGTCCGCCAGCGCGACGTTGCGCCGCCCGCTCGGTCCGGCCAGTTCGACCGTTGCATCCAGCGCCAGCAGCACCGGCGCGAGGTCGCCGATCGGCGAGGCCGAACCGAGGTTCCCGCCGAGGGTCGCGCGATTGCGCACCTGGCGCGCGGCGAACCAGGGCAGAAGCTCGTCCAGCGCCGGGAACAGGCCGGCGAGCTCGCGTTCGATCCGCGTCAGCGGTACGCCCGCGCCGATGCGGACCCGCGTTTCATCCACGTCGATGGCGTGCAGTTCAACGACGCGATCCAGCGCGATGAACGCCGGCGCGACGGCCTGCCCGTGGCTGAGGTTCACGCCCAGATCGGTGCCGCCGGCGATGAAGGCCGCCTCCGGATGCGCGGCTTTCAGCGCCAGCGCATCAGCCAGCGCTGCCGGGCTGTGGAACCCCTCCAGCGCCGCCGCGCCCTGCGGCGCGCGCGGTGCCGCACGCAGCGCATCGAACCGGTCGGCGTCGCGCGGGTGCATGCGCAGCGCCGCCGTCGCATCGCGGATCGAGCGATAGCCGGTGCAGCGGCACAGGTTGCCTTCCGTCGCGTGGTCGGAGAGTTCGCCCTCGTAGTAGCCGGCGAACAGGCTCATCACGAAGCCCGGCGTGCAGTAGCCGCACTGCGAGCCGCCGTGGTCCACCATCGCCCGCTGCACCGGATGCAGGCTCGCGCCCTCGGCCAGGGCTTCGACGGTCAGCACCTCACGCCCCGGCAGCGCGCCCATCGGCAGCAGGCAGCTGTTGACCGCGATGAAGTGCGAGCCGCCCGCGCCGTCGGGCTCGCGCAGCACCACGGTGCAGGCACCGCAGTCGCCATCGCCGCAGCCCTCCTTGGTGCCGGTGAGGTGGTGTTCGCGCAGCCAGCGCAGCAGCGACTGCTTCGGGTTTTCGTCGGCCAGGTCCAGCGCCCGTCCGTTCAAGGAAAATGTCGTCGGATTCATGCGTGAAGGTTAGCGCAGCCGGTTGTCCCTGCGCGCGCGGCGCTACCGTTTGACCTGCGGGTTGTTGCAGACTCGACGCTTTCCACTTCCTCACCACGCCATGGCCCCGACGCCACCGCCGCTTGATCCCGCCCTCGAACGCCTCGTGCGGACCATGCCCAAGGCCGAGCTGCACATCCACATCGAAGGCTCGCTGGAGCCCGAGCTCATCTTTGCTCTGGCGCAGCGCAACGGGGTCGGCCTGCCGTACCCGAGCGTGGAGGCGCTGCGCGCCGCCTACGCCTTCACCGACCTGCAAAGTTTTCTGGACATCTACTACGCCGGGGCCAGCGTGCTCGTGACCGAGCAGGATTTCTTCGACATGGCCTGGGCGTACCTGGAGCGCGCCCGTGCCGACGGCATCACGCGCGCGGAAATCTTCTTCGATCCGCAGACCCACACCGAGCGCGGCGTGCCGTTTTCCACCGTGATCGGCGGCCTTGCCCGGGCTTGCGACGAGGCACGCGGCGCGCTGGGCGTGAACGCCTCGCTGATCCTGTGCTTCCTGCGCCATCTCTCCGAAGAAGCCGCCCTCGCCACGCTGGACCAGGCCCTGCCGTACCGCGACCGATTCATCGGCGTGGGGCTGGATTCGAGCGAGGTCGGCCACCCGCCGGAGAAGTTCGCGCGGGTGTTCGCCAAGGCGCGCGACCTCGGCCTTCGCCGCGTCGCGCACGCTGGCGAGGAAGGCCCGCCCGCCTACATCCGGAGTGCGCTCGACGTGCTCCACGCCGAGCGCATCGACCACGGCGTGCAGTCGCTCAAGGATCCCGCGCTCGTCGCGCGGCTCAAGGCCGAGCGCATCCCGCTCACCGTCTGCCCGCTGTCGAACGTCAAGCTGTGCGTATTCGAGGATCTTTCCCGCCACAACCTGCGCGAGCTGCTCGATGCCGGCCTCGTGGCAATGATCAATTCGGACGACCCGGCCTACTTCGGCGGCTACCTCAACCAGAACTTCGTGGAAACCTTCGCCGCGCTCGGTCTGGATGCCGGCCACGCCTACCTCCTGGCGCGCAACGGTTTCGAGGCCAGTTTCGCCACGCCGGAAGAAAAGGCCGCCGACATCGCCGCGCTGGATCGGCATTTCGAAGCCTGCGGCTTCGCGGCACCGGAGTGATGCACATGGGCAGGCTCACCACCCACATCCTCGACACCGCGCACGGCGGTCCCGGTGCCGGCATCGCGATTTCCCTGTTCCGCGTCGAAGGGGCGCAGCGCGTGGCGCTCGGGCGCTTCACCAGCAATCTCGACGGCCGCTGCGATGCGCCGCTGCTGCAAGGCGAGGACTTCGCCGTCGGCACCTACGAACTGGATTTTGCCGTCGGCGAGTACTTCGCCAAGGCCGGCGTGGTGCTGCCGCAGCCGCCTTTCCTCGATGTGGTGACGCTGCGCTTCGGCATCGCCGATGCCGGTGCCCACTACCACGTGCCGCTGCTGGTCTCGCCCTTCAGCTACAGCACCTATCGCGGAAGTTGATATGACGGGTTTCTGGATCGATGCAGGTGCCTTCCTGCTGCGCTGGCTGCACGTGGTGGCGGCGATCGCCTGGATCGGCGAATCGTTCTATTTCGTCGCGCTCGATCGCGGCCTGAAAGCGCCGAAGCGGGCGCAGCCAGGACTGGCCGGGGAAAGCTGGTCGGTACACGGCGGCGGCTTCTATCACAAGCAGAAATACCTGCCCGCGCCGGCGCAGCTGCCCGACGACCTGCACTGGTCCAAGTGGAAGAGCTACACCACCTGGCTGTCGGGTTTTGCACTGTTCTCCATCGTGTACCTGGTCTCGCCCCGGGTATGGCTGGTCGATCCGCGCGTGATGGCGCTGTCGCCCACGCTGGCGGTGCTCTGCGCGCTCGCGCTGCTGCTGGGCGCGTGGCTCGCCTACGACCTGATGTGCAGGGCGGTGGGGTTTCGCGATCGTGCGCTCGGCGCGCTGGTCGGCGTGCTGGTGCTGGCGCTGTGCCTGATCGCCACCCACCTGTTCGCCGGGCGCGCGGCCTTCCTGCTGGTGGGCGCGGCGCTGGCGACGATCATGTCGGCCAACGTGTTCTTCGTGATCATTCCCGGCCAGAAGCGCATGGTCGCGGCGCTGGAAAAAGGCGAGCCCCCGAATCCGCTGGACGGCGCGCGCGGCAAGCAGCGTTCGGTGCACAACACCTACTTCACCCTGCCGGTAGTGTTCGCGATGCTGAGCACGCACTACGCGGCGGCGTGGTCGCATCCGCACAGCGGCCTGGTCCTGGCGCTGTTCATGGCTGCGGCGGCGGCCATCCGGCAGTTCTTCGTGCTCTGGCACAGCGGCCAGCGCGCCTGGTGGCTGCCGGCGCTGGGCGCTGCGCTGCTGCTGGCGACATTCGCGTGGCTGCGGCCGATGCCGATGCCGGTGCCCGCCGCGCAGTCCGCGCATCCCGAAGCCGCCGTACCGGGTGCCGGCAGCGCCGCAGTCGATGCCGCGACAAGCCTTCCCGCCGCCACCGCCACGCTGCGCGGCATCCTCGCCGAGCGCTGCGGTGCCTGCCACGCCGCGCAGCCGAGCCTGCTGGCGGCACCGGCCAAGGGACTGAGCTTCGACACGGATGACGCCATCGAACGCCATGCCGCCCTGATCCACCAGCAGACGGTGGTGCTGAAGATCATGCCGCCCGGCAACCTGACCGAAATGACCGATGCCGAGCGCGACCTGGTCGCGCGCTGGTTCCACGCCCGATGAGCCGATGACATGAACCTGACCGAGTCCTACCGCGACTGCTTTTCACCCGAGGTGCTGGCGCGCTACCAGTTTGCCGAAACCCGTAATGCGGCACGCATCCTTGCGGTGACCAACGGTGCGGCATTCGGGCAACTGCAGGACGTGCTGCATCGATTCGAGTTGCGGACGGATGACTTGCTCAAGCCGGGTGGTCAGGAGAGCGACTTGGCCGCAAGGTTGAACCGGATGTTCCGGGACTGCGGCTGGCGCGAGGCTCGCGTGGATACGCTGATACGGCTTTCCCTCCAGCTCACGCCACTGCCCGGTATCGGCGAGGCGCGCAGGAAGCCGATCATCACGGAAACGGTGAATAAGGGTTACGAGGTGGACAACTTCCGCGACCGCATCGCTCTGGACGTGGAGTGGAATGCCAAGGACGGCAACCTGGATCGTGACATCGGGGCATACCGCGCACTTTACGATGCGGCGTTGATCGACGGGGGCGTGCTGGTTACGCGCACGCTGGATCTGCGAAATCTCGGGCGCGATCTGGCCAAGGAGGCAGGCGTTCCCGAGGCGCAAGCCAAGCGGATCCTCAACACCACAACCACAACTAACAGCGAAAAGCTGCTGCCGCGGCTGACACGCGGGGATGCGGGCGGATGCCCGATCCTTGCGGTGTTCATTGCGCGCGAGACGCATGTCCCCGACTAGCCGGTAGGCTCAAGATCCAATACAATTCGCTCCGAAGATCTAAATTGGGGAGAGCTATGGCCGTGCCCTTGCGCGAGCAGAAGCATGACGTTCCACTGCCGCAGACAAGTGGCGGCTGGACCACCATCCTTGCCGATCCGCCGTGGCGCTTCACGAACCGCACGGGAAAGGTTGCACCCGAACATCGTCGGCTGGACCGCTATGCCACGATGGATCTGGCGGCGATCTGCGCGCTGCCGGTCGCGGCGGTGGCTGCGAAGAATGCGCACCTGTATCTGTGGGTGCCCAATGCGCTCCTCCCGGAAGGGCTGGAGGTGATGCGGTCTTGGGGGTTCCGCTACGTGTCCAACATCGTCTGGGCCAAGCGGCGCAAGGATGGTGGCCCGGACGGGCGTGGCGTTGGGTTCTATTTCCGTAACGTGACCGAACTGCTGCTGTTCGGGGTTCGCGGGTCATTGCGCACGCTGGCACCGGCGCGCAGTCAGGTGAACATGATTGAAACCCGCAAGCGTGAGCACTCACGCAAGCCTGATGAGCAATACCAGCTGATCGAGGCGTGTTCGCCCGGCCCTTACCTTGAGCTGTTCGCGCGCCACCCGCCGCCGGGGTGGTCAGCCTGGGGCGCGGAGTCGGCACCCGAAATCGCGCCTCGCGGGCGTCAGCACAAGGGTTATGGAGGCGGGCCGATCCAGATGCCACTGCTGGAGCCGCATGCGCGTCTGGCCGGGAGTGATGCCCACGCGGTCGCGTATGCACTGCGTGACAAATACGAGAACGGGCATTCGATTCGTGAACTGTCGGAAGAGTCGAGCTATTCCATCACGCGGGTGCGCGGCCTGCTGCGCATGGCGGAGACGCCGCTGCGGTCGCGCGGGGGCTCGCGCTGACGGTGTGAAGTCCGGCGCGGTCGGGGCCTGAGGTGCGGCGCTCAGCCGCCCCAGCGCAGCTCGGCCAGGTCCAGCTCGCGGATGAGTTTCTGGTAGCTGGTGTCGTCGATGGTGCGTTCGCGGCGCAGTCGGGCGAGCGCGCGACGTTCGGCGGCGACGCCGATCAGGCGCAGTTCGCGCTCGATGTCGTGGGCGTGCGGCGGATGCCCGGCTTCGCCTTCGTGAGGCTGGCCGTGGCCGAGGCGGCGGCGGTAGTCCTCGGCCAGATGGGTGGCGATGGCGGCGTACAGCTCCGGGTCCGGATGCTTTGGCGTTTCGACTGCGCCGTGGTCCTCGATGGCGCGCAGTGCGGCCGCGGCGGCGGTCCGGCGCGCGGGTGCCTCGCTGGCGTGCGAATCGCCCCGGGGGATGCCGCGCAAAAGGCGCGGCAGGGCGAAGCTGGCGATGAGGAGCGAGGCGAGGATGACGCCGGCGGCGAGGAAGATCGCCAGGTCGCGGGCAGGGAAGGGCGATCCGTCGTCGAGCGTCAGCGGCAGCGTCAGGATGCCGGCGAGCGTCACGGCACCGCGCACTCCGGCCAGCGACATGGCGACGACGACGCGGCGGTCGGTGGCCGCATGCGGCAGCCCGCGCCGCCGCGCGCTCCAGGCTGAAACGCGCATGGAGGCGGCGACCCAGGCGTAGCGCAGGCCGGCCAGGGCGCCGACCACGGCGGTGACGTAAACCGCCAGCCACCACGGGCTGGCGTGGCCGGTTTCGCCCACCACCTGGATTGCGCCATCGACCAGTGCGGGCAGCTGTTCGCCCAGCAGCACGAAGATCACCCCGTTGGTTGCGAACTGCACCGTGTCCCAGAAGGCGCGGCGCTGCACGCGGGTGCCGGCGAGCAGGCGCGTGCTTTCCAGCAGCGCCATGCTGATGCCGGCCGCGACCGCCGCGAGGATGCCCGAGGCGTCGATGGCCTCGGCCGTGAGATAGGCCGCGAACGGAGTGAGCAGCCCGATCAGGATGCTGGAACCGGCGTCCTCGCCGATGCGCCGCTGCACCAGATCGAGCGAGCGGGTGACGCCCCAGGCGACGACCGCGCCGACCGCCAGCCCGGCCAGTGCGACCCAGACGAAGTTGAGCGCGGCCTGGGCGAGCGAGAACGAGCCGGTGAGCGCGGCGGCGACGGCAAAGCGCATGCAGACCAGGCCGGAGGCGTCGTTGAGCAGCGATTCGCCTTCCAGGACGTGCATCAGCCGGGGCGGGATCGGGGTGCGCGAGGCGATGGCCGAGACCGCGATCGGATCGGTGGGCGAGAGGATCGCCGCCGCTGCGAATGCCACCGCCCAGGGCATCGCCGGGATCATCCAGTGCAGGAACGTGCCCAGGCCCAGCACGGTGAACACCACCAGCCCCAGCGCCAGGCCGATCACCATGCCCTTGTCGCGGAACAGCCCGTCCTTGGGGATGCGCCAGCCGTCCAGGAACAACAGCGGCGGCAGCAGCAGCAGGAAGAACACTTCCGGATTGAGCGCGACGCTTTCCCCGGTGTATTCGGCGATGCCGTAGCCCAGGGCGATCTGGATCAGCGGCAGAGGTACCCGCAGCGCCCGCGCCAGCGGCCCGCTGATCGCCACCGCCAGCAGGAACGCCAGGATGGTCATGATGGTGCTCATCGGCGGGCGTGCGCTGGCGCTGGGGTGGAGGGCATGTCCGAATTCTACCCAGCGGTGCCTGTACCTGAAGCCATGCCGTTCGGCCACAATGGCCTTCCGGGTTCGACGCCCCGATCCGACGCGGCGGGAGAATTCCGGGCGGGCCTTGCGCCCGGGTCGCGCGCCTCCGCCTGCGGCCGGGTCGCGATTGACCGTGCTGGCCGGCAGCCGCTTCCGCGCTATCCACCTTCGGGCTCACCATCAGGAGATCGACCATGAAATACACCTTCAAGGGCAATGTGGCGCTGGTCAGCGGCGGCGGTTCGGGCATCGGCGAGGCGGCCGCGAAGCTGCTGGCGGCCAACGGCGTGAGCGTGGTGGTGTCGGATCGCAACGCCGAGGCCGCCGAACGGGTGGTGGCGGACATCACCGCATCCGGCGGCAAGGCCGTGGCGCACGTGGGCGACGTGGCGAGGCCGGAAACCGGACAGGAAGCCGTGGACTGCGCGGTGAAGAACTTCGGCGCGCTGCATCTGGCCTTCAACAACGCAGGCGTCGGCGAGGCCACCCGCCCACTGGCCGAAATGGACCCGCAGGAGTGGCAGCAGGTCATCGACATCAACCTGGGCGGGGTGATGCACGCCATGCGCGCGCAGATTCCCGCGATGCTGGCCGCCGGCGGCGGCGCCATCGTCAACATGTCCTCGATCCTGGGCCTGGTGGGCGACCCCGGCGCGCCGGCCTACGTCGCCGCCAAGCACGGCGTCACCGGGCTGACCCGCTCGGCGGCGCTGGCCTACGCCAGCCGCGGCGTGCGCATCAACTCGATCCACCCGGGCTACATCGACACGCCGCTGCTGTCGGGCCTGGCACCCGAGCTGATGAAGGTGCTGGTCGGCCGCCACGCCATCGGTCGCCTCGGGCAGGCGGATGAGGTGGCCCACGCCGCGACCTTCCTGCTGTCCGAAGGTGCCGGCTTCATGGTCGGTGCCACGCTGGAAGTCGACGGTGGCTACACTGCGGCCTGATGCGAACCCATCCACCATCGTTCCTGCCTTCGATGACCGTTGCGCTGGCGCTGGCGGCGGCCTCGTGCAGCCTGGCGGTGGACCGGGTGCCGGCGGACGCCGCCGCTTCCTACCCGCGCGCCCTGGGCTGGATGCAGGGCTTCCCGAGCTGAAGGACAGTGCCTTCGGTGGCCGAGTACCTGATGGCGCGCGATGCCGCCTCGGGCCCGGCGGGCTGATGCCGGACGCGCCAGCGCCGGCTTCAGCCGATAGAATCCCGGCCCCTGCGCAGATTGCGCGCGTTGCATCTTCCCGGGATTCCATGATCGACACTACGCGGCACATCACTCAGACCATCGCCACCGACATCGCCGCCAGCCCCGTACAGGTCGAGGCCGCCATTGCGCTTCTGGACGAGGGTGCGACGGTTCCGTTCATCGCGCGCTACCGCAAGGAAGCCACCGGCGGGCTGGACGATACCCAACTGCGCCTGCTGGAAGATCGGCTGGCCTACCTGCGCGAGCTGGAAGATCGCCGCGCGGCGGTGATCGCGAGCATCGAGGAGCAGGGCAGGATGACCGACGCGCTGCGCGCCGACCTTGCCGCCGCCGACACCAAGGCGCGGCTGGAAGACCTGTATCTGCCCTACAAGCCCAAGCGCCGCACCAAAGGCCAGATCGCGCGCGAGGCCGGCCTGGAGCCGCTTGCCGACGCGCTTTTTTCCGATCCCTCGCGTTCGCCCGAGACCGAAGCGGCCGCCTACGTGGATGCGGACAAGGGCGTGGCCGACATCAAGGCCGCGCTCGACGGTGCCCGCGCCATCCTCACCGAACGCTTCGCCGAGGATGCCGAACTGGTGGGCGCGATGCGCGACTTCCTGCAGGCGAACGGGCGCATCCGCGCGCGCGTGATCGCCGGCAAGGAGGCCGAAGGGGCCAAGTACAGCGATTACTTCGACCATGTCGAAGCCATCGCGCAGATTCCCTCGCACCGCCTGCTCGCGCTGTTTCGCGCCAGCAAGGAGGGGGTCATCGACGTGGCACTCGTGCCCTTTGCCAGCAGTGCGCCGAAGGTCGTGGCCTCCGATGCGCTGGATGACGCCATCGCCGCCGGCCACGCCGAAGCCGAGGGCCGCATCGCGGTGCGCGTGGGCATCGCCGACCGGGGCCGTGCGGCGGACCGCTGGCTGCTCGACACCGTGCGTCAGACCTGGCGCGTGAAACTGCACCTGCACCTCACCGTCGACCGCTTCGCGCAGGCGCGCGCCGCAGCGGAAGATGAGGCCATCCGCATCTTCGGCGACAACCTCAAGGATCTGCTGATGGCCGCGCCTGCCGGTCCCAAGGTCGTCATGGGCCTGGACCCGGGCATCCGCACCGGCGTGAAGGTGGCCGTGGTCGATGCCACCGGCAAGCTGCTCGATACCGCCACGGTGTATCCGCACGAGCCGCGCCGCCAGTGGGATGCCTCGCTCGCCGAACTGGGCGCGCTGTGCCTGAAGCATTCGGTGAACCTCATCGCCATCGGCAACGGCACCGCCTCGCGCGAAACCGACAGGCTGGCGGGCGAGCTGATCCGCAAGCTGCCGGAGCGCTCCATCGGCAAGATCGTGGTCAGCGAGGCCGGCGCGTCGGTGTATTCGGCATCGGAGCTGGCGGCGAAGGAGTTTCCGGCGCTGGACGTCTCGCTGCGCGGCGCCGTCTCCATTGCGCGCCGCCTGCAGGATCCGCTCGCCGAGCTGGTGAAGATCGACCCCAAATCCATCGGCGTGGGCCAGTACCAGCACGACGTGAACCAGGTGAAGCTCGCGCGCACGCTGGACGCGCGGGTGGAGGACTGCGTGAACGCGGTCGGCGTGGACGTGAACACGGCCTCCGCACCGCTGCTTGCCCGCGTCGCGGGGCTGTCGGCCAGCGTGGCGGAGAACGTGGTGCGGTATCGCGATGCCAACGGCCCGTTTCCCAACCGTCGCGCCCTGCTCAAGGTGCCGCGGCTGGGCGACAAGGCTTTCGAACAGTGCGCCGGCTTCCTGCGCATCGCCGGTGGCGAGAACCCGCTCGACGCCTCGGCCGTGCATCCGGAAGCCTACCCGGTGGTGGAGCGGATCCTGTCCAGCAGCGGACGCGCGGTGCACGGGGTGATCGGCGACGTGGCTTTCTTGCGCTCGATGAAGCCCGAGCATTTCACCGACGCGACCTTCGGCCTGCCCACGGTGCGCGACATCCTCAAGGAGCTGGAAAAACCCGGCCGCGACCCGCGCCCCGAATTCAAGACCGCCGCCTTCGCCGAGGGCGTGGAAGACATCCGCGACCTGCGCCCGGGCATGGTGCTGGAAGGTGTGGTGTCGAACGTCGCCGCCTTCGGTGCCTTCGTCGACCTGGGCGTGCACCAGGACGGCCTCGTGCACGTCTCGGCGCTGTCGGAGAAGTTCGTGAAGGATCCGCGCGAGGTGGTGAAGGCGGGCGATATCGTCAGGGTGAAGGTGATGGAGGTGGACATCGCGCGCCAGCGCATCGGACTTTCGATGCGATTGAGCGACGAGCCGGGACAGGCGCGTAGTAGCCGCGCCGGCGATGCGCGCGAGCCTTCGCGCGGCGGCGCGCGCCCGGAGCGCGGCGGAAACGCCTCGCGCCCGCACGATGCGCGCGGCGCGGCCCCCGTGGCAGGCTCCGCGCTGGCCGATGCCTTCGCCCGCGCGCGCGGCAGGTGAGCGTGACGATGCCGATTCCCCTCATCCATCCCGCCCACGATTCCCGGCCCGAACCGCCCGAGGCACCGCTGCCGTCGGACTGCTGCGACAGCGGCTGCAACCCCTGCGTGCACGACAGCTACGCCGAGGATCTGGCGTACTACCGCGAACAGCTCGCGGCGTGGCTCAAACGGCACCCCGAAGCGGCGGAACGGTCGTAGGTCGGCCCTACGTGGCCGACGCTGCGTGGCGGTGTGGCAGAGCGTACGTCGGGGGCGCAGCCCCGACCTGCGTGAATGCGCGTGGGCCTCACTCGAAGCCGTTGGCGAACAGGATGCCGCCCTTGAGCGCGACGCTTGCGCTGGCCGTCTTCGGGCCGCCGGAGCCGGTGTTGCCGTTGTCGTTGATGCCGATGGCCAGCGTGCCGATGGCGGTGAAGCCGGCCGTCGTCAGGCTGACCTGAGCGCTGCCGAAGTAGGCGTTGAGATTGGCCAGCGTGCCCTGGAAGCTGCGGGTCGAGCCGCTTCCCGACGTGGTAACGCCGCCGCCGCTGATCCCGTTGACGATGACGGCCGCCGGCGCGCTCAGGGTGACGGTCAGATCTCCGCTGCCCGCATCCACGTCGCTGAAGGAAACCCCCGAAACCGCCGTGGTGCCGGTATCCGGCAGGCTCATCAGCGCCGGCGCGGCGACGCCTGGCGCATCGTTCACCGCCTGGATCGCGATGCTGACGTTTCGCGTGGCGCTCTGCGCGCCGCCGCTGCCGGTGTGGCCGTTGTCGTTGATGGCGATGCCGAGCGTCACGCTGCCGGTGGCGTTGGGCGCGGTGAGATAGCGCAGATTGCCGGCGGCGATGAAGGCGTTGAGCGCAGTGAGTGTGCCGGTCAGCGTACGCGCCGCGGGTGTGCCGCCGACGCTGACGCCGCTGCCGGCGGTGCTCAGGCTGCCCGCGGGCACGGTGAAGGTGGCGGTGAGCGATCCGCTGCCGGCATCGATATCGGAGAAGGAAATGCCGGAAAGCGAGGACGTCACGTCTTCGGCCAGCGAGATGCTGGCGGGCGCGGAGATGCCGGGGGCGTCGTTCACGGCGGTGATCGTCAGGGCAAGGTTGCGGCTTGCGCTCTGCGCGCCGCCGCTGCCGGTGTTGCCGTTGTCGTTGATGACGATGCCGAGCGTCACGCTGCCTGTGGCGTTGGCTGCGGTGGTGTAGCGCAGGTTGCCGGCGGCGATGAAGGCATTGAGCGCCGACAGCGTTCCGGAGAGCGTGCGCGCGCTGGCGGTGCCGCCCACGGTGACGCCGCTGCCGGTTGTGGTGAGGCTGCCCGCGGGCACGGTAAAAGTGGCGGTCAGCGATCCGCTGCCGGCATCGGAGTCGGCGAAAGTGATGCCGGCAAGCGGCGAGGCCACGTCTTCGGTGACGCTGACCGATGTCGGCGCCGCGATCGACGGCGGCTGGTTCGGAGAGACTATGGCCACCACGCAGCTGGGGGATTGGGCGGCGATGCGGCTGTTGATGGTGGTGACCTGCACCGGGTGGATGATGCTGGCGTTGGGCATGCCGCAGCCGTTCAAATGGCAATAGCTCATCAGCGTGCCCTTGGGTGCGCCGGGCGCCGGGCTGGTGGGGCAGGAGGTGGTGCCGGAGTAGCAGCCCGATTCGCCCGAGTAGCACCGGTCGAGCGTCGAGACGGCGCTCGGGAACGCACCGGAGGTGTTGGTGCAGTGGGTATGGCTGAGCCCGAAGTTGTGGCCCAGCTCGTGCGCCACCAGCGATACGTCATTGGCGGCGGTGGCACCGGAGAACTGGAACACGCGGTTGACGCTGTAGTGGCCGTAGATCTGCCCGCCGTAGTTGGTCCCGGTGGCGGCGCAGTAATCATTGCCGGACACGAGCCAGGCGATTCCGTTAGCGCTGTAGGGAGCGGCCGACTTGCCCGAGATCATCAGCGCGAAGGCGCGCGGGTAGCTGGCGTAGGGGTAGTTGTTCATCCAGTGGGCACCGAACTCGTTGAGCTGGCCGAGCGTGTCGGAGCCGACTTCGGAAGGGTAGGGATCGGTGATGGTGGACGGACGCAGGATCTGGCTGCCGATCTCGAGCTTGATCTTGGCCCCGCCCGCGCCCGGCTCCATCTCGTAGATCGCGCTCATGCCCGCCACCAGCGCCGCCATGTAGTTTCCTGCGCTGGTGGTGTTGTTCGAAAACTTCTGCTGCATCAGCTCGTTGTCGGTGTCGATGGCGAGCGTCACCTTGCGCGTGGCGACCTTGGGCGTGGCGGCAGCGGCGGGCGCGTGCAGCGTGAGCGCCTTGCGCCAGGAGGCATCGCCTTCCAGGCCGCCGAGGCAGTCCGCTTCGGGCAGGCTGCCGTCGGGCAGCGCCGCTTCGGTGGAAACGCCGGAGAGGGTGAGCCCGCCGTCCGCGCGCGGCGTCACATCGAGTCGGAAACTGCCCTCCTCGCCCAGCAGCAGGCCCTCGCCGTGCGAGAGGCCGGGAGCCAGCGACAGCGAAAGGCGTTCGCCCGCCCGCACGCCGACGAAGTGCACCAGATTGCTGCGCGGCATCGGCTCCAGTCCGCGCGCCGTGACGACCCAGAGCTGCGCGTCGGGCGCATAGACCTCCAGGCGGCGCAGGTTCCAGTCGCTGCCGGCCGACGCACTGTCGTCGCGGTGCAGGGTGATGCGGGCCTCCTGGTCGGGAGCGAGCGTGCGCAGCCGGGTGAGCGTCCCGGCATCCAGCTGGCGCTCGACCGTGATCGCCGGTTCCGTCTGCGCGGACGTTGCCGACGCGCTGCCGAGTGCGAGGAGCAGCGCCAGCGCGCTGCCGAAGCCGAAGCCGATTCGTGTCGTGGGCATGTCATCCTCCTTGCGCTGCGCCAGCGCCGCCGGCCGGCAGCCGCCGCAGTCTATCGGTCTCGGGAAAAAAACGGTCGCGCACCGCGACGGACGCGCGCAATGCGCCGGCGGGCGGCGCGGCTAGAACCCGTAGCGCAAAAATCCCCCGTCCACCGCGATGCACTCGCCGGTGACGTAGCTGGCCGCCGGCAGGCACAGGAAGGCGATCGCGGCGGCGACTTCCTGCGGTTCGCCGATGCGGCCCATGGGCGTGCGCGCCAGTACTTCCTCGCGGTATTCGTGCGAGGCCAGCGCCCCGGCGGTGCGGCGGGTGCGGATGTACCAGGGCGCGACCGCGTTGACCCGAATCCCGTCGCCCGCCCATTCGCAGGCGAGGTTGCGGGTGAGCTGGTGCAGGGCCGCCTTGCTGGCACCGTAGGGCGCGCCGGTGCGCACGTGGGTCAGGCCCGAAACCGAGCCGACGTTGACGATGGCGCTGGCCGGATGCCGGCTCAGCAGCGGGTGGGCGTAGCGGCAGATCTCGAACGCGGCGAACAGATTGGTCTCGAAGATGCCGCGCCATTCTTCTTCGCCATAGTCCATGGCGGGACGCGAGACGTTGGTGCCGGCGTTGTTGACGAGCAGGTGCAGATCGCCGCCGCTGTCCTCGATCCAGTCGAACAGCGCCTGCCGTTCCGAGGCGATGGATACGTCGGCGGCCAGGGCCAGCACGCGGCGTTCGGGGAATTCCTCGGCGAGGTCGTCCTCGACGCCGCCCAGCGCCTGCGCGTCGCGCGCCGCCAGCAGCACGTCGGCACCCAGCCCGAGCAGCTCGCGCGCGACCGCAAGCCCGATGCCGGCGCTGCCGCCGGTGATGAGGGCGGTCTGGCCGTCCAGTCGCCAGCGTGGGTCGGTCATGCGCATCTCCGGTGCGGGGCGGCGATAGGATATAGCCAGTCTGTTCCGGGAGTCCCGCATGTCGCCTCGTTTTCTCCTTGCCCTGCTGCTGGCCGCCCCGGTCGCGTGCGCCGCAGCGTCCTGCACCGAGGTGGACGGCTGGAACGCCGGTCGCCGCGGTGCGGCCGCCGATGCCGCCTGTACCGCCGATGCCTATGCCGAGGCTTTTCGTCTGGGCGAATCGCTGGCCGCGTTGAAAACCCGGCGCGAGGCGCTCGATACGCAGGCCGCCAGGCTGCCGGATCGGGCCGGCGCGCTGCGCCGCCAGCAGCGCCAGATCGACGTCGACATCGAAGCCATCCACGGCGTCGCCACCCTGCGCGGCTGGCCCGTGCAGACCCTCAGCCGGGAATCGGGAAGGAAGGACACGCCATGAACATTCGACTTGCGGGCCTCGCGGCGCTGCTGCTTGCCGGCACCCTGCTGCCGGCCTGCGGCAGCAGCGAGCCTCCCCCGCCGCCCAAGGACGAACACAAGGCGCTGCAGCGCGCCATCCAGGAGCCGATCGACAGGGCGCGCGCGGTGGAAGGGCAGCTGCAGGAGCAGCAGAAGGCGAGGCAGCGGCAACTGGACGCGCAGGAGCAGTAGGGCAGCGCCATCCGGGAGTCGGGGAGCGCCTCGGAGCAGGCCTCGAACCGCCATCCCGGCCCTCGCCGGGATGGCGGTGAGGGCTCCGGCACCGCGAGGCGTCGGGTGCCGAGCGGCGGCGGAAGCGTCAGTTCGCCGGGGCTTTCTTCACAGCCGCTTTTTTCGCGGCGGTTTTTTTGGCGGGGGCCTTTTTCGCGGCGGACTTCTTGGCCGGTGCTTTCTTTGCCACCGCCTTCTTGACCGCCGTTTTCTTCACTGTCGCCTTCTTCGCCGGGGCTTCCTTCCTGGCCGCGGCCTTCTTCGCGGGTGCCTTCTTCGCCGCGGCCTTGCGGCCGAATCCCTTGCGCGCCGGCCTGCCGGTCTCTTCCATCAGCTGCTGGACTTCGGCCAGCGTCAGCGATGCCGGGTCGCGGTCCTTGGGGATCTTGCCGTTGAGCTCGCCATCGGAAAGATAGGGCCCGAAGCGGCCGTTGAGCACCTGGATCGGCGAGCCTTCGAAGGTCTTGATGATCCGGTTGGCGGCGATTTCCTCCTTTTCGCGGATCAGGAACAGGGCACGCTCCAGATCGATGGTGTAGGGGTCGTCTTCCTTCTTGAGCGAGGCGTAGGTGCTGCCGCGCTTGGCGAACGGCCCGAAGCGGCCGACCGCCACCGTCACCTCGTCCTCGCCATCGGTGCCGAGCGTGCGCGGCAGCTTGAACAGCTCCAGCGCCTCGGGCAGGGTGATGGTGTGGATGCTCTGGCCGGGGCGCAACGAGGCGAAGCGCGGCTTGTCCTCGTCTTCCTTGGTGCCGATCTGCGCGAACGGCCCGTAGCGGCCCAGGCGCACGGTCACCGGCTTGCCGCTGGTCGGATCCTCGCCCAGCACGCGCGCGCCGGTCGCCTCGGAGCGGTCCACGCTGTCGGTCTTTTCGTCCACCAGCGCCTTGAACGGCTTCCAGAAGCGCGCCATCAGCGGCACCCAGTCCTCCTCGCCGCGGCTGACCGCGTCCAGCTCGTCCTCGAGCTTGGCGGTGAAGTCGTAATCCACGTAGCGGGTGAAGTGGCTGGAGAGGAACTTCGCCACCGCGCGGCCGACGTCGGTCGGGCGGAAGCGGCGCGCGTCCAGCAGCACGTATTCGCGGTTGAGCAGGGTCTGGATGATGCTGGCGTAGGTCGACGGGCGGCCGATGCCGTATTCCTCCAGCGCCTTGACCAGGCTGGCTTCGGAGTAGCGCGGCGGCGGCTCGGTGAAGTGCTGGTCGGCCAGGATGGCCGACAGCGGAACGCGCTCGCCCTGACGCATCGCCGGCAGCTTGCGGCCCTCGTCGTCGTCGTCGGCGCTGCGCGTGTCCTTGCCTTCCTCGTAGACGGCCAGGAAGCCCGGATCGACGATCGTGGTGCCGGTGGCACGGAAGCCATCGTCCGGGCCGGCGGCCAGCTCGACGCTGACGGTGTTGAGCGTGGCGGGAATCATCTGGCAGGCCACGGCGCGCTTCCAGATCAACTCGTAGAGCCGCGCCCCGTCCGGATCGAGGAAGCCGGCGACGGATTTGGGCGAACGCAGCGCCGAGGTCGGGCGGATCGCCTCGTGCGCTTCCTGCGCGTTTTTGGACTTGGTCTTGTAGACCGTGGCGGTCGCGGGCAGGGCGTGTGCGCCGAAGTCGCGCGCGATGGTCTGGCGCAGTTCGTCGACCGCCTCGGCCGAAAGGTGGGTGGAGTCGGTACGCATGTAGCTGATCAGGCCCACCGTGCCCTCCGCGCCCAGCGCCACGCCCTCGTAGAGCTTCTGCGCCACGCGCATGGTGCGACTGGTGGAAAAGCCGAGCTTGCGCGCCGCTTCCTGCTGCAGGGTGGAGGTGATGAACGGAGGTGCCGGGCGGCGCTTGCGCTCCTTGCTCTCGACCGATGCGACCTCCAGCGCGCCGCCGGCCGCGGCCAGCAGCCGGGTCCGCGCCGCTTCCGCCGCGGCCTCGTCGGTCAGGTCGAACTGCTCGAATTTCTTGCCGGCAAGCTTCACCAGGCGGGCGCTGAACGGCTGTGCCGCATGCGCGAGTTGTGCCTCGATCGTCCAGTACTCGCGCGAAACGAAGGCTTCGATTTCCTCCTCGCGCTCCACGATCATGCGCAGCGCCGGCGACTGCACGCGCCCGGCCGAGAGGCCGCGCTGCACCTTGCGCCACAGCACCGGCGAGAGGTTGAAGCCCACCAGGTAGTCGAGCGCGCGGCGCGCCTGCTGGGCGTTGACCAGGTCGGTGGACACCGCGCGCGGGGTCGCCATGGCCTCCTTGATCGCGCGCGGGGTGATCTCGGTGAACACCACGCGGTGCACCGGCTTGCCCTCGGTCAGGCCGCGCGCCTTCAGGATTTCCTCGATGTGCCAGGAAATCGCCTCGCCCTCGCGGTCCGGGTCGGTGGCCAGATACAGCGTATCCGCGCCGCGCGCCGCCTTGGCGATGGCATCGACATGGCGCTCGTTCTTGTCGATCAGCTCGTAGCGCATGGCGAAGCCGGCATCGGGATCGACCGCGCCTTCCTTGGGCACCAGGTCGCGCACGTGGCCGTAGGAAGCCAGGACCTGGAAGTCCTGGCCGAGGTACTTGTTGATGGTCTTCGCCTTGGCGGGCGATTCGACGATGAGGAGGTTCTTGGGCATCGGGTTTGTTGTTGTTGTAGCGGCGCGTCGGCGGGCAATATGCCGCGTGCCTGGGTGGGGTTCGTGCGTCTAGTCAAAGCATGCGGCGTGCCGGCCTGTCAAGCGGCTGCGCCTTGCATACTGCGCGATGTCGGGTCGCCGTGCTGCATGGCCGGCGTGCCGGCGGCCGGCGTGCCGGCGGCCGGCGGCGGCACGCCCGATCGGTGTGTGGAATGCCTCAATGGCACCAGCTCGGAAGACGGTCGATGCCGGCCTTGTTGGTGCAGTACCAGGTGTTGTCGATGGGATCGAGTTCCGCCAGGAACTGGCGTTCGACGTTGCCGATCGCCGGCGGCATCCAGATCGAGATGCCGCAGAATCCCTCTTCGAACTCCCCGATCACGATGCGGTTGATGCCGGGCGCGGCATAGCTTTCCGGTACGTCGAAGCCGGCGCTGGCGTTGTCCGGGCAGCGGCCGTCGACGAGGACGGATTCAGCGACGCTCGCGCGCAGCGGCGCAAGCGCGATCTCGACCTGGGAAAACTGCGCGCGCGTCAGGTACTGCTGGTAGGCCGGCACGGCAATGGCGGCAAGGACACCGACGACCATCAGCGCGACCGCCAGGATCATGCCGACGACCAGTGCGATGACGCAGCCGCCGAGGCTGCGCCGCTGCCGTTCGGGGTGCTCGGTATAGGCCCAGCGGTCGACCACGAAGGTGCCGGCGACCATGTCGTGCAGCGCCTGCTTCCGGTCGGTGAAGGCGGCCATCAGGAAGCCGATGTAGAGCGTCAGGTACGAAAGGCTGGCGGCGAACCAGCGCCCGAGCGCGTGGGCGGGCGTGAGCCGGTTGCCGTTGCGGTCCACCACCTTGATGCCCAGCGCCTGCTTGCCCAGCGTGGCCTGGTGGCGGGAGCTTTCCATCAGCGTGTAGTAGGCACCTGCCGCCGCGTAGTAGACGAGGGTGAATCCGAGATAGGCGGCGAGCACCCAGCCCGGCGGATCGTCCGAGTCCAGTGCCTGAAGGCGCTCGAATCCTCCGACCACTCCGGCGATGATGATGACGATGAACAGCAGCGCGTAGAAGCCGGCACCGAGGATGAGCTGGTCGAGAAACAGCGCCGCCCAGCGCTTGAGGAAGCCGGCCTGGACGACGTCCTCGAGCTGGCGGCTGCCGACGATGTGACCCGGGTCGATCCACTGGTCCGACATGGCATGTGATCCACTGTGAAAGGGGCGGATCGTGCCGCCCCGGTTGATGGTGTCGCGGTCTGCGGCGCGCTGCCGCGTATCAGTGCACGGACTCGCCGTCGTCCTGGAACATGAGGCTTTCCATCCACGCGAACGCCTCCTCCTGGCCCGGCTGATTGAACAGCACCATGAGCACGACCCACTTGAGGTCGTCCAGGTCGATCTCGTCCTGGTCCAGCGCCATCGCCCGCTCCACCACATGCTCGTGCTGGGCGGCATCGATGATGCCGTTGTGGCACAGGAACATCAGGAAGCCGCGGCAGTCCGAGTCCAGGCGCTCCAGCTCCGGCCCGGCGTACAGCCGGATCGGCGTGTCGCGCCGGATCTCCCCGGTCGGCGCGAACTGGACGCGCTGGTCATCCAGCGCCTCGAGCCAGTCGAACGCCTTGCTGATTTCACTGGGGCTGAAGCCCGCCTGGATCAGGCCGGCCTGAAGCGTGGTGCGGTCCCTGACGGCGTCGGGGTCGTCGTAGAAATAGTTCTCGAACAGATAGAGAAGTACGTCCAGCAAGGTCTCTTTCATCCATCCTCTGCCTGCGCCGGGTGGTGGCGCGTCCCGGAACCTCCGTGGTGGCGCAGCGCGTAACGCCCGTGTGCCGCCGCCACCCGCCCGTCCAGTTCCATGAGAATCAGCATGGAGGATAGGGTTTCGACCGTCAACCCGGTGCGCTGGGCGAGCACGTCGATGGGCACCGGATCGTGGCCCAAGGCGGCGCGCAGACGGCGGTAGTCGGCGTCTTCCTCCGGCCCGGCCGCGGCGGCCGCGTCGCCGGAATCGGCGGTCGGGCCTTCCGTGAGCCTGCCGCGCAGCGCGGTGGCCAGCTCCTGCGCCCTCGGCCCGATGGCCTCGATGATCTCCTGCGCCGTTTCCACCAGCGCCGCGCCTTCGCGGATCAGCCGGTGACAGCCCTTGGCCAGCGGGTTGTGGATCGAGCCGGGCAGGGCGAACACCTCGCGGCCCGATTCCGCCGCCTCGCGCGCGGTGATCAGCGCGCCGCTGCGCTGGGCCGCCTCCACCACCAGCGTGCCCAGCGTCAGGCCGGCGATGATGCGGTTGCGCATCGGGAAGTTCTGGCGCTGGGCCGGCGTGCCGGGCGGGTACTCGGTGACGATTGCGCCCTGCGCCATGATCGCGTCGGCGAGCGCGCGGTTGCGCGTCGGGTAGACCAGATCGGGCCCGGTGGCGACCACCGCGACCGTCGCCTGGCCGACATCGAGCGCCGCGCGATGGGCGGCCGCATCGATGCCGTCGGCCAGTCCGGAGGTGACGACCAGCCCGGAGCGCGCCAGAGCGCGGGAAAAGTCGCGGGCGTTGGCGATGCCGCCGTCGGTGGGATTGCGGCTGCCCACGATGGCGATTTGCGCAAACCAGAGCCATTGCGGGTCGCCGGCCACGAACAGCGCCGCCGGGGCGCGCTGGGCGCGCCCCAGAAGCGTCGGGAAGTCGGCGCTGTCGCAGGTGATGAGGTGATGATTCGGCGAGGCGTCGAGCCAGGCGCGGTCGGCGGCGAGGGCATCGGTATCGGGGGCATCGAACCACTGGATGGTGATGTCCGGTGCGCCGGCGGCGCGCAGCTGCGCCGCATTCGCGCCGACCACCGCCTGCGCCGATCCGAGCGAGGCCAGCAGCCGCCGGGTTCCGGTGCCGCCCAATCCGGGCGCGCGGATCAGGCGCAGCCAAGCATCGATCGCGTCATCCGCCATGCCGTGCGTCCGTCTTGCAGCGCCGCGGGCGAGAGGCTCGCCCGCGGCGGTGGATATGGCTCAGTAACGGTCCGGCGCATCGAGCCGGTCGCCGAGCTGGACGGGGCGGATGCCGTCCATGACCAGGCCGTAGCTGACCTTGTCGAAGGTGCGGAAGATCATGACGTGGCCGGCGAATTCGTCCGGCAGGCTGACCTTGTTGCGGTTGAGGTTGGCCTCGATCCGTTGCGGATGGCGAATGTCGTCGCGCACCCGCTCGCCCTGGTGCCAGATCGAGAACACCTGGCCGTTCTCCAGGCCTTCGCGCGCGCCGGCGGAGATGGCGACCACGTCGTTCCGGCCGCCGAAGTGGAGGTGATCGGTAACCGCAAGCACGCGTGCATTGGCTGGAATCCCGGCCGGAGCGCGCGGGTGGAAGCTCAGGTCGTAGGGGAAGGCGTCAAAGGGCATCAGCAGGTCGCCCTTCTTCACCTCGTGCCCGCCGGGGACGATCAGCACGGTGGCCGGGTCGCCGCTGCGGGTGACCTGGCCCTGCGCGATTTCGTTGACTTCCCAGCCGAGGAACTCGAAGCGCTTTTTGGTGATGTAGTGGTGCGCCCAGCGGATGCTGTTGCTGGTCGGCTCGGCGCCGCGCTCGGCGCTCCAGGCGTCGTTGCGCAGGACCGGCTCGCGGTCGGGGTGCTTTTCGGTGGCGATCGGCATCATCGCGTAGCGTACCGTCGGGCGAACGATCGAGACGCGCGCGCCCGGCTCCAGGTTCTGGCCGCGCACGTAGACCACCTGGCCTTCGGCGCTCATCAGCCGGCTTTCCTCGATCCCGAGCACGTAGGGCAGGGCCTTGTACTGGTCCTCGTCCAGCACGTGCTGGTTGGTCAGGAAGTCCTGCACCTCCGACAGCGGCACCGCCGGGATCGGCAGCGCTTCGGCCCGCACTTGCGGCGAGAGGCGGCTGACCGTCAGCGCCGGCTGGCCGCGGCCGCGGCCCAGATAAGCCAGGCTCAGCACGTCGCCCGGATAGATGAGGTGCGGGTTCTCGATCTGCGGATTGGCTTGCCAGATTTCCGGCCAGAGCCAAGGCTCGTTGAGGAACCGCTTGGCGATGCCCCAGAGCGTGTCGCCCTTCACCACAACATAGGTGTCGGGATGGTCGGCGCGCATCTGCAGGGCGAGGGCACCCGTCGCGAAGGTCAGCAACGCTGCCGCGGAAACTGCAAGAAGTTTTTTAAGCATGGCTTCCATGTACCTGATTCCCCAAGCAGGTTTGTCCCCTGACTTGGGCTTGAATATAACGGAAAACCGTGAAGAAACGAAACAGGGGGCACGGACCTGCGGTAGCGGGCGGTCAAGTCGGTACAATGTCCGGTGCAGAACTGCCCGGAGCGGCGACTGCCGCCTTGATTCCTTCGGGCCAGGAGCCCATCTTTCCTTCATGGCCAAGCTCACCATCCTCGAATTCCCCGATCCGCGCCTGCGCACGGTCGCGCGCGCGATCGATCCGGCCGAGTTGGACGACGCTTTTCGTGCCCACGTCGCCGACATGTTCGAGACCATGTACGAGGCACCGGGCATCGGGCTGGCCGCGAGCCAGGTCGACGACCACCGCCGCTACATGGTGATCGACGTGTCCGAGGCGCGCGATGAGCGCCGCGTGTTCGTCAACCCGCGCATCATCGCGCGCGAAGGCGAGCAGGTGTGCCAGGAAGGCTGCCTTTCGGTGCCGACCATCAATGCCGACGTGACCCGCGCGGCGTCCATCGTGGTGCAGGCGCTGGACGAGTTCGGCTCGCCCTTCGAGCTGGCGGCCGAGGGTCTGCTGGCGGTCTGCATCCAGCACGAGATGGACCATCTGGAAGGCAAGCTTTTCATCGACTATCTCTCCCCGCTCAAGCGCGACATGGTGCGGCGCAAGCTCTCCAAACTGCGCCGCAGCGCGGCCTGAAGGCCGCATCACGAGGTTTTCCGGCGCGCGGCTTGCCCGCGCGTCGTCGTTTCGGAAGGAATGCGATGACGCTTCGACTGCTGTTCGCCGGCACGCCGGAATTCTCCGTTCCTTCGCTGCGCGCGGCGCTGGCCGGTGGCGAGGTGCTTGCGGTCCTGACCCAGCCCGATCGCCCGGCCGGGCGCGGACGCCAGCCGCAGATGAGCCCGGTCAAGCAGGTTGCGCTCGAACACGGATTGCCGGTGCTGCAGCCTGCGTCCCTGCGCGAGGCCGAGGTGCAGGCGCAGCTGGCGGCACTGGAGCCGGATCTCCTGATCGTCGTGGCCTACGGCCTGATCCTGCCGCAGGCGGTACTCGACATCCCGCGTTTCGGTGCCTGGAACGTGCACGCCTCGCTGCTGCCGCGCTGGCGCGGCGCGGCACCGATCCAGCGCGCCATCGAGGCCGGCGATACGCAGACGGGCGTGTGCCTCATGCAGATGGAGAAGGGTCTGGATACCGGCCCGGTGCTGTTGCGCGCGGACACGCCGATTTCGAACACGGACACCGGCGGCAGCCTGCACGATCGCCTCGCCACGCTGGGCGCGGACGTGCTGGCCGAAGGTCTGGCGCGCCTGTCGGCTGGCGATTTGCCTTCGGCCGAGCCGCAGGACGCGGCGCAGGCCACCTACGCGCACAAGCTCGACAAGGCCGAGGCGCGGCTCGACTGGGCGCAGCCCGCCGCGCTGCTCGAGCGCCGCATCCGTGCCTTCAACCCGTGGCCCGTGGCCGAAGCGCAGCTCGACGGCGAGCGCCTGCGCCTTCATCGCGCCGCGGCCGTCGACGGCCGCGGCGAACCCGGTTCGGTGCTGGCGGCCGGACGCGACGGCATCGTGGTGGCGTGTGGCGAAGGCGCGCTGCGGCTGGACGTGCTGCAGCGCGACGGCGGGCGCGCGATCGCGGCGGCCGACTACCTCAACGCGCGTCCGGGCCTGCGGCGGTGAGCACGATGACCGGAGCCCTGCCGCGCGCCCTCGCGGCCGAGGTGATCGCGGCGGTGCGCTTCGACGGGCGTTCGCTCAAGGCGGCATTGCCCGATGCGCTGGCGCGGCTGCACGATCCGCGCGATCGCGCGCTGTGCGAGGCGATTTCCTTCGAATCCGTGCGCTGGCTGCCGCGCTACGAGTTCTGGCTCGCGCGGCTGCTTGATCGCCCGCTGCCGGCGGCGGCGCGGCGCGTCCACGGCCTGCTGCTGGGTGGTCTCGCCCAGCTGGACGCGATGGGACTGTCCGACTATGCCGCGATTTCAGCGACGGCCGAGGCCGCGCGCACGCTGCGCCAGCCGCGTCTGGTGGGCCTGGTCAATGCGGTGCTGCGGCGCTTCGTGCGCGAGCGCGAGACGCTGCACGCCGCCCTGGCGTCCAGCCCCGAGGCCGCGGCCGCACATCCGCGCTGGCTGCTGGATCGGCTCGCGGCGGACTGGCCGCAGGACAGCGCGCGCATCCTCGAGGGCAACAACACCCAGGCACCGATGTGGCTGCGGGTCAATGCCCGCCGCACCACGCGCGAGGCGTACGCAGCCTTGCTGGCCGCGGACGGAATCGACGCGGAATCTGCGGCCTCGGCCCCGCAGGCGCTGCGCCTGATGCGGCCAATCGCACCCACGCGCCTGCCCGGCTGGAGCGGGGGACTGGTCTCGGTGCAAGATCTCTCGGCGCAGTGCGCGGTGCCCCTGCTGGATGCGCAGCGCGGTGATCGCGTGCTCGACATCGGTGCCGCGCCCGGCGGCAAGACCGCGCAGATCCTCGAAACGTTCGACGCCCTGGCCGAGGTCGTGGCGCTGGATATCGACGCCGCACGGCTGGCGCGCGTCGAAGGCACGCTGGCCCGCCTCGGCCTCTCGGCGCGCTGCGTTCCGGGCGACGGCGCGCGGCCCGGCGACTGGTGGGATGGCGGCGCGTTCGACCGCATCCTGCTCGACGCGCCCTGTTCGGCGACCGGCGTCATCCGCCGCCAGCCCGACATCAAATGGCACCGGCGCGAAGAGGACATCGCGGCGCTGGCGCGGCGGCAGGCGGAACTGCTGGACGCGGCCTGGCCTATGCTGCGCCCGGGCGGGCGTCTAGTCTATGCGACCTGTTCCGTGCTCCGGGACGAGAACGACCGCCAGATCGATGCCTTCCTCGCACGCACTCCCGCTGCCCGCGCAATCCCGCCGCCCGATGACCTTGGCCGTCGCGCCGGCGCGGGCGCGCAGCGCTTCCCGCAGCGCGAGGGCGGCGACGGGTTCTTCTACGCGATCCTCGACAAGGATCCTGCTGACGGTGCTGCTGGCCCTGGCGCTGGCCGGATGCGGTGACGAGCCACGGCGCGCCAGCATCAGCGCGGCGCGCACGGTTTCCGGGCCGGACGGGCTGGTGCTGGAGGTGACCCAGCGCATCGAGCTGTCCGAGACCATGCACGCCGCGCTCGACCACGGCATCGCGCTGCGCCTGGTCTATCGCATCGACGCCTGCGGCCATCTGCGCCAGCGCGCGCTGTGGCTGCGGCACGCCCCGCTCAAGCGGCAGTACGAGCTGCAGCGCGAGGGCGATGCCGAGATTCGCGGTTTCGCCCGCCTGCCGCTGCTGGCCGCGGCGCTGGATCGGGTGCGCCTGCCGCTCAATCTTCCCGGCGATGACCGCTGCGCCGGATCGGTGCAGGTGCGGCTGGATCAGGCCGCGCTGCCGACGCCGCTGCGCTTTCCCGCCTTCGTCGAGCCGGCGCAGTGGCGGCTTTCTTCCGCGCGCTTCGCCTGGGAGGCGCGATGAGCACGTCGCGCCGCGCCCGCACCGTCCGGATCACCCTTGCCGTGCTGCTGCTCACGGCCCTGCTCGCCGGCCTGTACCTGGTCGCCGGTTCCCAGGGCCTGGGGCCGCGCTACGCGCGCTGGTATCCGGCCGTGTTCGCCACCACGCTGGGCGCGCTCGCCGTGCTTTCGATCGCCATCGCACAGCGGCTGTGGCGGCTGCGCCGGCAGCTTGCCCGCGGCGAGCCCGGCGCGCGCCTGACCCGCCGCCTGCTGCTCCTGCTGGTGCTTCTGGCGCTGCCGCCGCTGGTGCTGGTCTACGGCTTCGGCGTGCGCTTCATCGGGGCGACGGTGGATTCCTGGCTGCCGGCGAACAACGCCGACGCGCTGGCCGACGCGCTGGCGCTGGGACAGCGCTATCTCGATGACCGCATCGCCGAGGCGCGCGCCGCGACCGAGCGCAGCGCGCGGGATCTCTCCATTCCCGGTGCCGAAGGGCTCGATGCGGCGCTGGAAGACGCGCTCGATGCCAGTCATGCGCGACAGATGGCGGTATTCGAGCCGGACGGCCGCGCGCGCGCGGTGGCCGCGGCCGATCCGGCCCTGCTGCTGCCCGAACCGCCGCAGGACGAGGCGCGCCTGGCGCTGCGCAACCGCGCCCTGTACGCCGCCACCGAGCGCGACGGCGACGGGCTGCGCATCCGCATCCTCGCCGCACTGCCGGGTGACCGCATCCTGCAGGCGCTGTACGAGCTGCCGCCGGAGGCGGCGGCGCAGACCCTGCGGGTCGAATCGGCCGTGCACGCCGCCTCGCGCGCGCAGTTCCTGCGCGAATCGCTGAAGCTGGCCTTCATCCTGATCCTGAGCCTGGTGCTGCTGCTGTCGCTGTTCGCCACGGTGCTGGCCTCGTTCGGCCTGGCGCGGCGGCTGGTGGCACCGATCGCGCGCCTCTCCACCGCCACGCGGCGCATCGCCGAGGGCCGCTTCGACGCCCGGCTTCCCGAGGGCGAGGACGACGAGCTCGGATTCCTGGTGCAGTCCTTCAACCGCATGACCCGCGAGCTGGAACTTTCCCGCGCGAGGGAGCGCGCCAGCGCCGAGGAGAACGAGCGCCAGCGCGCGTTCCTGGAAACCGTGCTGGCCCACCTGACCTCCGGCGTGCTGGTGGTGGACGCCGACCTCCAGCTGCGCAGCATGAACGCCACGGCCCGCCAGATGCTCGGGCTTGCACCCGACCAGAACACGGTCTGGCCGCTGGCCGAGCTGCGCCGCATCGCGCCGCAGGCGGCGGGCCTGGTCGGCACGCTGCTCAAGCGCCTTCGCGAGGGCGCCCGCGAATGGCGCGAGGAAGTGACTCTCGATGGCAGCGGTGCCGCGCCGCGGGTGCTGCTGCTGCGCGGCGCGCGGCTTCCCGGCGAGGGCGCGGTGGCGGTGTTCGACGATGCCACCGTGATCGAACGGGCGCAGCGCGACGCGGCCTGGGCCGAAGTGGCGCGCCGCCTCGCGCACGAGATCAAGAACCCGCTCACCCCGATCCAGCTGGCCGCCGAGCGCCTGCGCCGGCGGGTGTTGCCCAAGCTGGGGGAAGACGACGCGCAGGTGCTCGATCGCGCCACCCACACCATCGTGGCCCAGGTCGATGCGCTCAAAGCCATGGTCAACAGCTTCGGCGACTACGCCCGCCCACCGAGCCTTGCGCTGGCACCGCTTGATCTCAACCGCCTGGTGGGCGACGTGATGGACCTTTACGAGCACGACCAGCGTCTGGGCCTGGTGCGCGCGCTGGCACCGGATCTCCCCGCCGTGCAGGCGGACGCCGGCCGCATCCGGCAGGTGCTGCACAATCTCGTGAAGAACGCGATCGAAGCCTGCGCCGAGCGCAGCCGGCCCTGGATCGAAGTGGCCACGCGCCGCGTCGAGGAGGGCGGGCGCGCCTTCGTCGAACTGAGCGTGGCCGACGATGGCCCCGGCCTGCCGGAAGGCTTCGACCTGCACTGGTTCGAGCCCTACCGCAGCACCAAGCCGCGCGGCACCGGGCTGGGCCTCGCGATCGTGGCGCGCATCGCCCAGGAGCACGGCGCGCGCTTCGAGGCGCGCCGCCGCGCCGAGGGCGGGGCCATGTTCATCCTGCGCCTGCCGACGGGCTGAGGCGGGATCGCGACTTCGGAAGAGCCTGGTGCCGCCGGTGCCAGCACGAGCCGGCTCATCGCCACGCCCATCGCGGCGCGCGCCGGTGCGATGGGCGATCGCCAAGGTCGTACTCGCGGCGGGCAAGGGCGACGAGCCGCGCCGAAAAGGCGGATTCCCGGTGAGCTGAAACGAAAAAGGCGCAGCCTGGCGGCCGCGCCCTTTTCGGTTTTCACCCGGTGAGGGGGAGGGTCTTACATCGCCTTGATCAGCTCATCGGCGAATTCCGAGCACTTCACTTCCTTCGCGCCTTCCATCAGGCGGGCGAAGTCGTAGGTGACGGCCTTGTTGCCGATGGCCACGTCCATGGCGTGGATGATGGTGTCGGCGGCTTCGTTCCAGCCCATGTAGCGCAGCATCATTTCGCCCGAGAGGATCACCGAACCGGGGTTGACCTTGTCCTGGTTGGCGTACTTGGGCGCGGTGCCGTGGGTGGCCTCGAACACGGCGTGGCCGGTGACGTAGTTGATGTTGGCACCCGGCGCGATGCCGATGCCGCCCACCTGCGCGGCGAGCGCGTCGGAGAGGTAGTCGCCGTTGAGGTTGAGCGTGGCGGAGACGTCGTACTCGGCCGGGCGCAGCAGGATCTGCTGCAGGAAGGCGTCGGCGATGGCGTCCTTGATGATGAGGCCGGCGCCGGGCTTGCCGTCAGGAATGATGTGCCAGGGGCCGCCGTCCAGTTCGACCGCGCCGAAGTAGTCGCGCGCGACCTTGTAGCCCCAGTCGGCGAAGGCACCCTCGGTGTACTTCATGATGTTGCCCTTGTGCACCAGGGTCACCGACTTGCGCTTGTTGGCGATGGCGTAGTCGATGGCGCTGCGCACCAGGCGCTCGGTGCCCAGGTACGACACCGGCTTGATGCCGATGCCCACCTGCACCGGCAGCTCGCGGTGCGCGCCGCCGTTGGCTTCCAGCGCCTTCTGCCAGGCGTTGACCTTCTCCTGCGAACCGAAGCGGATCTTGCCGGCGGCCTGCGGAAACTCGCGGGTGATGAAGTCCAGCACCTTCTTCGCCTCGGGCGTGCCGGCGGCCCACTCGATGCCGGCATAGATGTCCTCGGTGTTCTCGCGGAAGATCACCATGTCCACCAGACCGGGATTCTTCACCGGGCTGGGCACGCCCTTGAACCAGCGCACCGGGCGCAGGCAGACGTAGAGGTCGAGCATCTGGCGCAGGGCGACGTTGAGCGAGCGGATGCCGCCGCCGACCGGCGTGGTGAGCGGGCCCTTGATCGAGACCAGGTAGTCGCGGCAGGCCTGCACGCTGGCGTCGGGCAGCCAGGTGCCGAACTGGTTGTTGGCCTTTTCGCCCGCGAACACTTCCATCCAGTGGATCTTGCGCTTGCCGCCGTAGGCGCGCGCCACCGCGGCGTCGAGCACGCGCACCGAGGCGCGCCAGATGTCCGGGCCGGTGCCGTCGCCTTCGATGAACGGGATGATCGGATTGTCCGGAACGTTCAGGACGCCGTTCTGGATGGTGATCTTTGCGCCGCCTTCGGGCGGGTTGATTACGGGTTCGGCCATTGGGTTTCTCCGGAAGTGGCGTATCGCGGCGCGCCGCGAGCGAGAGTGTAGGAGCCCGCGAGGCGGAAGGCTCCTAGCGCCGGCTATTGTCGGAGATCGGGCGGGCGCTGTCATGCGTGACCCTGAACGCGGTCGCCGGATCGTTCGCGCCGTACACTCTGCCCACGATGGACATTCGCCTCTGCCTGCCCTGCGGTTATGCCGCGCCGCCGCCTGCGGTCGAGTGCCCCCACTGCGGGGCGGCGCTGGAAGTTCGCGACGAGCGCTGGCTGGTCGGGCAGACCCTGGGCAGCTACCGGATCGAACGGATCATCGGCAGCGGCGGCATGGGCGTGGTGTTCGGTGCCCGGCACGAGGCGCTGCTGCGCGAGGCGGCGATCAAGGTGCTGCAGCCGGAGCTTGGCAGCGGGAGCGGGGGATCGGGCGGCGACGCCGATGCCTTCGCGCGCCGCTTCCTGCAGGAGGCGCGCCTGCTGGCTGCGCTGGAGCATCCCGGCATCGTGGGCATCTACGACTTCGCCGTATCGCCGTTCGGCTTTCCCTACCTGGTGATGCCGCTGCTGCGCGGCGAGACCCTGCGGGAGCTGATGCGCCGCCATCCTGGAGGCCTGCCGCCGGAGTGGGTCGCGGCGATCGTGCAAGACCTGTGCGAGGCCCTGAACTACGCGCATTCCCGCGGCGTGGTGCACCGCGACCTCAAGCCGGAGAACGTGTTCCTCGGCTGCGATGGCCAGCGCGCCTGGACCCGGCTGCTGGACTTCGGCATCGCCCACAGCCAGCGCCGCGACGCGCTCGACCGCACCATGACCGGGGTGCTGATGGGCACGCCGCTGTACCTTGCGCCCGAACAGCTGCGCGGCGAGCCGGTGTCGCCGGCCACCGACCAGTACAGCCTGGCGCTGCTGGTGATCGAGCTGCTCGACGGGCGCGCGGTGCGCGCGGGCGAGAGCCTGACCGCGATCATGCGCCGCTACGCCGAGGCGCCGCTGCCGCCGGCCTCGCTGCCTGCCGGACTCGAACCGGCGCAGGCGCGGGCGCTGTCGCGCGCCACCGATCCGCAGCCGTCTGCGCGGTTTCCCGACCTGACCGAATTTCGCAAGGGCCTGGAGCTGCCGGCTCCGGATCGGGCGGCGCTGGCGGATGCCCTTCAGGGTGAGGTGCCCGCCGAGGCGGATCCCGCCGCCACCGCGGTGATGGCCACCCCGTTGCCTGCTCCCGCGGCGCTGTCGCCCACGACGCCGGTGCCGCGGTCTGCGGTCGCGTCGCCGCCGGCTCGTGCCGACAGGCGCGCCGCACGATCCGGCCTGTGGCGCATCGTGGCGATGGCGGCCGTGCTCGTGCTGCTGGCCGCTGTCTGGATGCTGCGCCCGGTGACGCCGGCCCCGGCACCCGAGGTACGGGAAACCGTCGCCGAACCGGAGGCCGCGGCGGGCTGGCTGCGCGCCGTCGATGCGGTGCCTCTGCCCGGTGCGCTGGGCGCGCTGGCGCAAATCAACCAGACGCTCGTACTGCGGCAGGCGGGCGGATGGATGCTTTTCGACCTCGGCAGCCTCACCGCGGCGCCCGGCACGGGCCTGGCGCGCGGCGAGCGGCTGATTGGTGCGGATGATGAAAAGCGCCTCTGGCTGCTGCACGAGGACCAGATCGATGCCCTCAACCCCGTCACCGGCGTGCGCGAACAAATTGCGACGGCCGAGAGTGCGTTGGACGATGCCGGCGACCGGGCGCGCTGGACGATGGCGGCGGGCGGCGAGTGGCTGGCGCGCGTCGAACCGGCGCGGGTGGTGGTCTTCCGCGTCGTCGAGGGGCGCGTGCAGCACTGGATGGAACGCGAGGCCGTGGCCGATACCCGCGTAGCGCTCGGCGCGCGGATCGCAGTGCTGGCCGGGCCGCGCGGACAGCTTGAAGCCTGGGATCTGGAGGCGCGCGAACGCCTGTGGCAGCGCGATCTGCCGGCGTTCCGCGTCAATGCGCTGGCGGTGAGCGAGCCCCTGGGCCATCTCGCGCTCGCGTCGGAGGATGCGATCCAGGTCCACTCCCTGCGCGATGGTGAGCTGCAGGCGAGGCTGCCATCGACTGCCGTCGATCTGGCCTGGTTTGCCGACGGACCGCGCCTGGCCGCCGCGGACGGGCGCCGGCTGCGCCTGTGGGAGTGGCGCGGCGGCAAGCTGGTTCAGAGCCAGGAGATCGAAGGTGGAAGCTGGTTGTATCGAGGCATCGCGCAGCTGATCTCCGGCGGCGGCGGGATGCTGCACAGGTATGCCTTCGGAGAGGCTCTGGAATTGGCCGACGCCGGCGTGGGGCCGGTGTGGTCGGCCGTTGCAGCGGGTGGATACGCCTATCTGGGCGGAGCGTCTCCGACGGTGGCGCGGTTGGCTCCGGGAGCGGAACCGCTGCGCCGCCAGCTGCACGACGACGGCGTGCCGGACCTGCGCGTGCACGACGGGCGGCTGGTGAGCGCCTCGGACGACCGCACCCTGGCGGTCTGGCGGCTCCCGGAGCTCGAGCCGCTGTGGCGGGCGCGCGGGCACGATTTCATGATCAACCAGATCGGTCTGGGCGTGTCGGTGTGGACGGCCTCCTCCGACGGGAGGCTGCGGCGCTGGCGCTGGCCCGAGCTGGAGCCTGCCGAGGATGTCGCGCTGCGTGCGCGGGTCGATCCACAGCTGGAGCTGCACGCGCTGTGGGTTGCATCCGATGATTCCGAGCTTCTGGCCGGAACCTGGAACCGCCGCCTGCTGCGGCTGCGTCGCGGTGATGCCGGGTGGGCGCTGTCCAGCGCGGCCTTTGCCGCGCACGTCGGCTACCGCATGGTCGAACTGGCGGCCATCGATGCGGTGCTGGTGGTCGGCGTGAGCCCGGGTCGGCTGGCGGTCTACGATCGCCGCTCCGGCGCCCTTACGGACCTGCCGCGGATCGGGCGGGATTGCCTGGCTGCCGCGGGCGACGGAAGCGGTCGCGGTGCCTGGCTGGGGTGCGAGGCTGCGCTGGTCCATGTGCAGGTGATCGAGCGCGACGGCGGCGGCTTCGCCCTGCGCGCGGCCACCCTGGAATCCACCGCGTTGGGACAGGCCGGTGCGCTCGCGCTGCTGCCGGCGGCAGACGCCTCCGGGACGATCCTGGTATGGGGCAACGACGCCGGACAGGTGACCTTCCTGCCGGCTCCCGAAGGCCTGCCGCTGCGGGATCTGGGGCCTGGCTCGCCGCCGCGCGCCTTCGCGCCGGTGCGCTGAGTTGCGCCGTGCGGCGACGTTCCCGCGGTGGCCTACAGCGTTCCCAGGCCCTCGGCTTCGCCATTCGTGCCCACGCCCAGAAGCCGCAGGGTGTTGGTCGTGCCGAGATGCCCCATGTGGTCGCCGCTGGTGATGAGCACGCGATCGCCTTCGGCCAGCGCGCCGTGCGCGAACAGCGCCGCGACCGCGCGGCGCGCGGCCTGGCGCGGCGGGTTTTCGCCGCTGTCGAAGTCGATCGGATAGACCCCGCGCATCAGCGCCATGCGGTGGCGCGCGCCTTCGTGGCGCGAGAGGCCGTAGATCGGCGCGTTGGAACGGAAGCGCGAGAGATGCTGCGCGGTGCCGCCCGATTCGGTCAGCGCCAGGATCGCGCGGACCTTGATGTGTTCGGTCAGGTACATCGTCGCCAGCGCGATGGCCTGATCGGTGTGCACCAGGCCGCGCGGGGCCTTTTCGAAGTCGGTGTCGTGCTCGAACTGGCGTTCGGCACCCAGGCAGATGCGCACCATGGCTTCCACCGCCTTGACCGGATGGCTGCCGGCGGCGGTCTCGGCGCTCAGCATCACGGTGTCGGTGCCGTCGATCACCGCGTTGGCCACGTCCAGCACCTCGGCGCGGGTCGGGATGGGCGAATCCACCATCGACTGCAGCATCTGGGTGGCGGTGATCACCACGCGGCCGCGATCGAGCGACTCGCGGATGATCTTCTTCTGCAGGCCGGGCAGCTCCGCATCGCCGATCTCCACGCCCAGATCGCCGCGCGCCACCATCACCACGTCGCTGGCATCGATGATCTCGGTCAGGCGCTCGATCGCCTCGGCGCGCTCGATCTTGGCGACCAGGTGTGCGGAGCTGCCGGCCTCGCGCGCCAGCCGACGCGCTTCGGCCATGTCGGCCGCGCTGCGGCAGAACGACACGGCCAGGAAGTCCACGTCCAGCTCCGCCGCGAGGCGGATGTCGGCGCGGTCCTTGTCGGTGAGCGCATCGAGCGACAGGCCGCCGCCGAGGCGGTTGAGTCCCTTGCGGTCGGAGAGCTGGCCGTCGTTGATGACGGTGGTGCGGATGGTGTCGCCCTCGATCGCGTCCACCTGCAGGGACACCAGCCCGTCATCGAGCAGCAGCACGTCACCGGCGGCCACATCGTTGATCAGGCCGAGGTAGGAGACACCCACGCCCGTTTGATCACCCGGCGCGGCGTTGGTGCGGGCGTACAGCGCGAACGGCGCGCCGGCCGCAAGCGACACCCGGCCTTCCGCAAAACGCTCGATGCGGATCTTGGGGCCTTGCAGGTCCGCGAGGATGCCGACTTCGCGCCCGGCAGCGGCCGCCGCCGCGCGCACGCGCGCCACGCGGGCCGCATGATCGGCGCGGCTGCCGTGGGAAAAGTTGATCCGCACCGCGTCCACGCCCGCCGCCACCAGGGCCTCGAGCGCGCCGGGTGCATCGGTGGCGGGGCCGAGTGTGGCAAGGATCTTGGTGCGGCGCAGCTGTCCGGGCATGAACATGTCTCCTGTTGGTCGATGGGTCGTTGATGGCGCAGGCACGCTACCACCGTGGCAGGCATCGTGCGCGCTGCGGCCGGTCGCGCGGGCGGCTTGACCGGGGTCAAGCGCAGCGGCCTGCAACCGGCTAGGCTTTGTGCCCTGAGGGCGGCGTGGATGACCGCCCGATTCTTCGGCCTGGAACCGGACAACCCATATGAGCACAGCGGCAGCCAACCCCATCCCCGGCACGATTCTTCTGGCCACCGACCTTTCCGCACGCTGCGATCGTGCGCTGGACCGCGCCGTGCAGCTGGCGCGCCAGTGGCAGGCCCGGCTCGTGGCCGTGACCGTGGTCGACCCCGGCACGCTGTCGGAAACCCGCGTGCGCGCCGCGCCGCAGCCCTCCTGGGGCGGTGACGATAACGGGCCGGTCGCGCGGACGCTGCGCCAGCTTCGCCGCGACGCCGCCGCGACCGACGTGGACATCGTGGTGCGGGTGGAGGAAGGCAGGGTCAACGAAACCCTGGCGCGGGTCGCCGCCGAGGAGGGTGCGGGCCTGATCGTGACCGGCATCGCGCGCAGCGAATCGCTCGGACGCACGGTGCTCGGCTCCACCGTCGACTGGCTGGTGCGCCATGCCACCGTGCCGGTGCTGGTGGTGCGCGACCGCACCCGCGGTGCGTATCGGAACATCGTGCTGGCGAGCGATTTCTCGCCGTCGGCGCGGCTTGCGCTGGAGCGCGCAGCCGGTCTGTTTGCCGGCGTGCCGATGACGGTTTTCAATGCCTTCGAGGTGCCGTTCCTGGGCATGATGGATCCCAAGGCGCAAAGCGCGATCGCGCAGGGGCGCGAGGCGGCCACCCGCGAGGGGCAGGACTTCCTCGCTTCGGCGGCGCTCGATCCCGCGCAGCGCGAGGCGATCCGGCTTCACGTCGAGCACGGCGAGCCGGTGCGGCTCACCTACGAGTACGCCCGCGACCACGAGGCCGACCTGATCGTCCTGGGCACGCACGGCCGCAGCGCGCTGTTCGATATCCTGATCGGATCGATCGCCCGCCGCATCCTGGAAACCGCCGCGACGGACATTCTGCTGGTGCGCAATCCTGCGGCGGCGCACTGAAGCGATCCGCGCACCCGGATGGCAGGATCGGGTGCTGCGGACTCAGCGCGGCCCGCGCGACCGCCCCTGCGGTGCCGCTTGGCGCGCCGCCAGCACCTTCGCCGCGGCCTCGCGCTCGGCCTGCAGCTTGCGGTAGTTGTTGAATCGGCACGGCTCCAGGGTGCCGGCCGCAAGCGCGGCGCGGACCGCGCAGCCGGGTTCGGCATCGTGGCGGCAGTCGCGGAAGCGGCAGCCGGTGGCTAGCCCTTCGATGTCCTCGAACACCCGGTCGGCCACGTCCTCCTCGCCGGTGAGCTTGAGCTCGCGCATTCCCGGCGTGTCGATCAGGCATGCGCCCTGGGGCAGGGTCATCAGGGTGCGATGGGTGGTGGTGTGGCGACCGCGCGAGTCGCGCTCGCGCACCGCACCGGTACGCATCCTGCTGCGGCCCATCAGGGTGTTGGTGAGGGTGGACTTGCCGGCTCCCGAGGAACCCACCAGCACCACGGTGCGGCCGCTGCCAAGCCAGGGTGCGAGGGCGGCGACGCTGTCGGGATCCTTGGCGTTGACGCTCACCACCGGCACGCCGCCGGCCTCGATGTCGGTGAGCCGTGCGCGCAGCGCGCCGGCGTCATCGCAGCGGTCGAGCTTGGTCAGCACCAGCACCGGCTCCGCGCCGCTGGCGCGCACCAGCACCAGGTAGCGTTCCAGCCGGCGCGGGTTGAAGTCGCCATCCAGGCCGGTGACCACCAGCACGGTGTCGATGTTGGCGGCGATCGGCTGCACCTTCAGGTGTTCACCGGCCGCGCCGCGGCGGAACAGGCTGCTGCGCGGCAGCACCTCGATGATCTGGTCGCGTTCGGCCTCGAGCCGCACGAAGTCGCCCACCACTGCGCGCTGCTCGGCCGGAAATCCGGCGCGCGTCCACGGCGCGGGCGACTGCACCGGAAACTCGCGCTCGCCGTCGCAGACGCGAAAGCCGGTGCGGTGCTGCTCGCTCACGCGCGCGACGCGCCCCGCGGGTGCCTGTGCGAAGGCGCGCGCGGCCGGCAGATCCTCGTGCCAGCCCAGGCCGGCGAGGTGCAGCAACGGATCGCGTCCGGTCGCGATCATTGCGGTTCGCCCATCGCCTGCACGCGGCCGGCCGCGGTGATGCGATGCGTGGCTTCGTCGCGGTTCCGGGCCATCTGCACCCGTGGCCCCGGGGGAACGCCGCGATACGCGGGAATGTCGTGGCTCAGGCGCGCATACGCGAAGCCCTGCTTCGGCACGTCTGGCCACAGGCGGATGTCGCCCTCGGGCTGCGCGCGCGCGGCGTCGGCCAGCGAAGGCGAAAAGACGGCCTGCAGCCGGCCCGTTTCCAGCATGTGCTTCTGAATCTGCGCACCGTGCACCAGCGCGAGGATGGCCAGCAGCGCGAGAGTGATGCGACCACCCCGCCGCAGCCGGACCCAGGCCAGCGCCGCCGCGCCGCAGCCCAGCGCGGCGAAGCCATAGCCGTATTGGTTCGAAGGCACAGGCAAGGCCAACGCCGGCGCGAGCGCCAGCGCTCCGCCGGCAAGCCAGACCAGCCACAGCCTTGGCGATGCGCGCCACAGGGCGATGGCGAAGGCGGCAAAGAGAAGGGCGTACAGGGCCAGGCGCTGCGGTGATGCCAGTGCCAGCACGTGCACTTCCGATACGCCCAACGCCCACGGAAACAACTGGTACATCGCCCAGCCACGCGGCACCGCCGCCCACGCCGGATCGTAGGTCGAATCGTGCGGTGCCGCCGTCAGCACGGTCAGCCGCAGCGCCAGATACGCGAGCGCGACGGCAGCGCTGGCGAGCGCCGCCGCCAGCCAGGTGCGCCGCAGCCGCAGCACCAGCGCGCCGAGCCCGAGCAGGGCGGGAATGGAGAGGGCGGCTTCCTTGGACAGCAGCGCGAGCGTGGTGGCAAGCGCGGCAGTGACGGCGGCGATGAGCCATGAAAAGCGCCCCCCACGTCGACCCGTATCTTCATCACCGACGACGGCGGTGGCATCCAGCCGCTGCAGCGTCGCGACGATGCCCAGCCCCAGGCCCACCCACAGCAGATCGGCCAGGCAGCCGACCCAGCCGTGCACCCAGGCGGCAAAGGGGCTGAGTCCGAACGCGAGCGCCGCGCCCGATGCCACGCCGTTGCGGCAGCCGGCCCCGCGCAGCACGCGCGCCAGCAGCAGCGCATTGATCGTGCCCAGCGCGACGAAGACCGCATGGAACAGGCGCGGCGTATCGAACAGCGCGTGCGACAGCAGCAGCCAGAGATTGAAGGTGAGCGGTCGGAACTGGAAGCTGCGCCAGTCGGAAAAGGATTCGAACGGCAGATCGCGCCAGTGCTCGACCGCGGCGCGCGCGCCCCACTGCAGTTCGTCATGGCTGAAGTAGCCGGGATTGAGCCACAGCGCCGCCTGTGCCGCGGCCAGCGCGAAGGCCAGGGCGAGACGGCTGCGCCATCCGTCGAAACCGCCAATTCCTGTCACCGGCACTCCGCGTCCCATCCTGTCGGGCGGCATTGTCGTTCAAATCGTGCCGTCACGCCGGCAAAGCGCTCGCGCCCGCACGATCCATCTTCGTTGCGCAATCAGCCACGAACCGGCGGCACGCGCGCGCTAGAATCCGGTTCCTCGCCTTCCATTTTCCAGAGCCAGCCCATGTCCAGCCAAGACGCCTTCCGCCAGGCCGCCCTCGATTACCACCGCCAGGACCCTCCCGGCAAGATCAAGGTGACGCCGACCAAGGCGATGGTGACCCAGCGGGATCTCGCCCTGGCCTATTCTCCCGGCGTGGCGCACGCCTGCGAGGAAATCGTCGCCGACCCGTCCACGGCCTCCGAGCTGACCGCACGCGCCAACCTGGTCGCGGTCATCACCAACGGCACCGCGGTGCTGGGCCTGGGCAACATCGGGCCGCTGGCCGGCAAGCCGGTGATGGAAGGCAAGGGCGTGCTGTTCCAGAAGTTCGCCGGCATCGACGTCTTCGACATCGAGGTCGACGAGAACGATCCGGACAAGCTGGTCGAGATCATCGCCAGCCTGGAGCCGACTTTTGGCGGCATCAATCTGGAAGACATCAAGGCACCGGAGTGCTTCATCGTCGAGCGCAAGCTGCGCGAGCGCATGAAGATCCCGGTATTCCACGACGACCAGCACGGCACCGCGATCATCGTCGGCGCGGCCGTGGTCAACGCCCTGCTGGTTGCCGGCAAGCGCATCGAAGACGTGAAGCTGGCCACTTCCGGTGCCGGCGCGGCCGGCATCGCCTGCCTGGACATGCTGGTGGCGCTGGGCATGAAGCCGGAGAACATCCTGGCGGTGGACCGTGAGGGCGTGCTCTACACCGGCCGCCCGCACCTGGATCCGGACAAGGCGCGTTACGCGCGCGACACCGACAAGCGCACGCTGGGCGAAATCGTCGCGGGGGCCGACATCTTCCTGGGCCTGTCGGCCGGCGGCGTGCTCAAGCCGGAGATGGTGGCGTCGATGGCGGAGAATCCGATCATTCTGGCGCTGGCCAATCCGTATCCGGAAATCCTGCCCGAGGACGCGCGCGCGGTTCGCGCCGACGCGATCATCGCGACCGGCCGTTCGGACTATCCCAACCAGGTCAACAACGCGCTGTGCTTCCCCTACATATTCCGCGGCGCGCTGGACGTGGGAGCCACCACCATCACCGAGGAAATGAAGCTCGCCTGCGTGCATGCGATCGCGGCGCTCACCCGCATGGAGGCGACCGACCTCGGTGCCGCCTACGGCGACGACGTTCCCTGCTTCGGGCGCGAGTATCTGATCCCGCGCCCCTTCGACCCGCGCCTGATGGAAATGCTGGCGCCTGCCGTGGCGCGCGCGGCGATGAGCTCCGGCGTGGCCACGCGCCCGATCGAGGACTTCGGTGCCTACCGCGACAAGCTCAACCAGTTCGTGTTCCGCAGCGGCATGGCGATGAAGCCGGTGTTCTCCCAGGCGCGCGCCAACCTGCAGCGCGTGGTCTACGCCGAGGGCGAGGAAGAGACCGTGCTGCGCGCGGTGCAGACCGTGGTGGACGAGGGCTTGGCCCGGCCGATCCTGATCGGCCGCCCGGCGGTGATCGAGGCGCGCATCGGGCGCCTGGGGCTGCGCATCCGCCCCGGCGAGCACTTCGACCTCACCAACATCGACGACGACCCGCGCTTCAACGAATACTGGCAGCTCTACCACGAGATCATGGCGCGCCGTGGCGTCACGCCGGCGGCGGCGAAGGCCGTGGTGCGCTCGCGCGCGACGGTGATCGCGGCGCTGATGCTGCGCCGGGGCGAGGCCGACGCGATGCTGTGCGGCATCGTCGGGCGCTACCAGAAGAAGCTGGCCTACATCCTCAACGTGCTGGGCCGCGATGCGGGGGTGTCGCGCACTGCGGCGCTGTCGGCGGTGATCAACGACAAGGGCGTGTTCTTCTTCGTCGACACCCACGTCCAGGTCGATCCGAGCGCCGAGATGATCGCGGAGGCCGCGCTCCAGGCCAGCCTGCGGCTCAAGCTGTTCGGCATCGAGCCCAAGCTGGCGCTGATTTCACACTCCAATTTCGGCAGCCGTGACGATGCCGGCGCACAGAAAATGCGCGACGCGCTGAAAATGATCCGCAAGCGCGCCCCCAATCTGGAGGCGGAGGGCGAGATGCAGGTGGATGCGGCGCTGGACCCCGTGATCCGCGACCGCCTCTTCCCGAACTCACGGCTCAAGGGGCGCGCCAACCTCTTCGCCTTCTCCGACCTCAGCACGGCCAACACCGCCTACAACCTGGTGCGTTCCATGACCGACGGCGTTGGCCTCGGGCCGATCCTGATGGGCGTGAACGGCTCGGCCCACATCCTCACCCCGGCGGCGACCGTGCGGCGCGTGGTCAACATGACCGCCATCGCGGCGGTGGACGCGCAGATCCGCACCGATCAGGCGGCGCAGATGACGGCGGATTGAGCGGCGGTTGAGCGCCGGGAAGATCAGCCCGCGGATGCGGGCTGGCGGTGCGGGATGCGGTCCGGGCCGAGCATCTTTTCGATGCGCATGAACACCTCCGAGCGCGAGAACGGCTTCTTCATGAAGTCGTCGGCACCAATGCGCTGGGCATAGAACTGCTCGGTGGCCAGCTCGTTGCCCGAGATCATGATGACCGGAATGCCGCGCGTCACCGGATCCCGACGCAGGCGGCGCAGCGCCTCGAAACCGTTCATGCCCGGCAGCACGATGTCCAGGAAGATCAGGTGCGGCGGGGTGTTGCGGGCGACCTCCAGGCCGGTTTCGGCATCGGAGGCCTCGCTGACCTCGTAGCCGTTCTGCGTCAGCATGCGGCGCAGCATCAGCACGATGGTGGGCGAATCGTCCACCACCAGGACGCGAACGCCTTCGGCGGCCGGCGAGCGGTCGTGCTGGCGACGCTCGCGCCCGCGCGGCGGTCCGCTCGGCGGCGGCGCGGGCGGCACCTCGGGTACCGCCGCGGCTGCCGGCTCCGGTGCGTCGGTCCCATCCCGTTCTGGCGACGGGCCGGTCGCGGGCCGCGGCTCGGCCTTGCCGAACAGCCTGATCAATCGATTGAAGAGTCCCATCCGTCCCCCTGCAAACCTGTTTTCCATCCCGATACCGGGCGTTTTCCGCACGACCCCTCGTGCTGCGGCGAATTGTCCGGCACGCCGCGCGCCACGCCTCAGGTTTCTCCGACGTCGCGCAATTGCCAGGCGCTTCCCGCGAGCCAGCGCAGCCGCTGGCGCAGGATCTCGCCCGGCAGCGTCGTGTCCACTTCCAGATCGATCACCAGATCCTTCTGCCGCGCGCGCACTCCGGCATCCGGGTCAACTTCTCCCAGGCGCGGATCCACCGCGTCCGGGTCGTCCTGGCGGTCGCGCCAACGCTCGAAGAGTGCCGGTGAGGCCAGCGCTTCGCGCAGCTCGCGCGCAAAGGCCTCTGCACCGTGCGCCTGGAAGGCGAGATCCGGATCGCTGCCGCGCGCGGCGGATGGATTGGGCAAGGTGATGAAGAAGCGTTTGCTCATCGGGTCTGTCTCAACGAAGCGACAAAACGATTGTGCTCGCCGGAACCGGGGATTGCGAGTCCATCGGCCGGCGCGGCAGGGTCCCATCCTGCCAGAGGTGCTGCCGTTCGCCTACCCGCACGGGGCAGGTCGGGAGCGGTGGGCCGATCCGGACGTGCACGCCGGCACGCACTTGCCTGTACGCTCACCCGCTTTCCTGTGGCCCCGTGGGATGACGCCATGCCTGCTCCAATCCGGATTGCCCTGTGCTGCCTTGCGGCGGCCTTCTCGCTCGCCGCCTGCCAACCGGCGGCACCCGACGTGAGCCAGCCCGCAGCGCCCGCCGTAAGCCAGCCTGTCGCCGACGCGGCGGGCGAGGAGCTGCGCGCCTACCAGGGCGAAGTTCCCGGTGCCGCGCTGCTGGTGATCCACGACGGCGAGGCCGTCGTGCGGCGCGGATTTGGCCTGGCCGAATTGGAAACCGCGCGTGCGGTGACGCCCGCCACCGCGTTCCGGCTGGCCTCGATCAGCAAGCAGTTCACCGCCACGGCCGTTCTGCTGCTGGCGCAGGATGGCGTGCTGTCGATCGACGATCCGGCACAGCACTGGCTGCCCGAGCTGCCGGCCTCGGCCGACGCCGTCACCCTGCGGCACCTGCTCAGCCACACCAGCGGTTTGCTGGACTACGAGGATCTGATGGATCCGGCCGACACCCGGCAGGTACACGACGCCGACGTGCTGGATCTCGTTTCGCGCGAGAACGGCGGCTATTTCGATCCGGGCACCGGCTATCGCTACAGCAACAGCGGCTACGCCCTTCTCGCCCTGATCGTGGAGCGCGCCAGCGGGCAGCGTTACGCCGATTTCCTGCGCGAACGCATCTTCCTGCCGCTGGGCATGGATTCGGTGGCCTTCGAGGACGGCCGCAGCCAGGTGCCCGAGCGCGCCTTCGGCTACAGCTTCATCGACGGGGGCTGGCGGCGCACCGACCAGAGCACCACCAGCGCGGTCCTCGGCGATGGCGGAATCTACGCCTCGATCGACGATCTGGCGCGCTGGGACGCGGCCCTCTACGATGAGCGTCTGCTGCACGACCCCTGGCGCACGCTCGCCGTCACGCCCGCCACCGCGACCGACGAACCGGACGTGGCCGGCTACGGTTTCGGCTGGCGGCTGCAGGATGGCCTGCAGTGGCACTCGGGCGAAAGCATCGGCTTTCGCAACGTCATCCTGCGCTGGCCGGCGCAGCGCCTGACCGTGGTGCTGCTGACCAATCGCAACGATCCGGAACCCTATGCCCTGGCCCGCCGCATCGCCGCGCGCTGGCAGTAGCGCGCGGTTCGGCCGCGTGCGGCTAGAATCCCGCGGCCTGATGAATGAATGACTCCTGCCGGCGCGGTGCCGCCGGCGCTCTGCTGGAATGACCCCATGAAAGAAAAACACGAGATAGTCAGCAACTGGCTGCCGCGCTACACCGGCGTGCCGCTCGACCAGTTCGGCGAGCACATCCTGCTCACCAATTTTGGCGGCTACGTCGATCACTTCGCCCGCATGACCGGCGGTGAAGTGGCCGGGCGCGACCGCCCCATGCCCAGCTGCACGTCGGACGGCATCACCATGATCAACTTCGGCATGGGCAGCCCCAATGCCGCCACCATGATGGACCTGCTTTCGGCCATCGCGCCCAAGGCCGCGCTGTTCCTCGGCAAGACCGGCGGGCTCAAGAAGAAGAATCAGCTCGGCGACCTGATCCTGCCGATCGCCGCGATCCGCGGCGAAGGCACCTCGCACGACTACCTCCTGCCGGAAGTGCCGGCGCTGCCCGCGTTCGCACTGCAGCGCGTGGTGTCCACCACCATCCGCGATCTTGGCCACGACTACTGGACCGGCACCGTCTACACCACCAACCGCCGCGTCTGGGAGCACGACGAGGCCTTCAAGGAGCGCCTGCGCCTGATGCGCTGCATGGCGGTGGACATGGAAACCGCGACGATCTTCGCGGCCGGCTTCGCCAACTCGATTCCCTCCGGCGCGCTGCTGCTGGTATCCGACCAGCCGATGATTCCGGAAGGCGTGAAGACCGAGGCCAGCGATGCGGTGGTCACCAACACCTTCGTGGAACGCCACATCCAGATCGGCATCGAATCGCTCAAGCTGATCCGCCGCCGCGGAAAGTCGGTCAAGCACCTGCGGTTCGATTGACCGCAAGCGGAACGCCGGGCACCTGTTCGCCCGGCACTCTTGTCGCGGACAAATCAGATCCTTCCCGCAGCGGCCATCGCGGCCAAGGCCGCGCTTGGGGTGCCGCAGGTCGGGGCTACGCCCCCGATGCGGTGTTCTGGCCGTAGGTCGGGGCTACGTCCCCGACGCGGTGCTCAGCGCGCCGCAGGATGTTCAACGCCCCGCAGCGTCGGCCGCGTAGGGCCGACCTACGTCGCATGGCGGTGCTGGCCGCAGGTCGGGGCTACGCCCCCGGCGGGGGCCACGCGGGGTCAGTGCAGCAGCAGCGCCACCAGGCCCAGGAACAGGCCCATGCTGCTGATGTCGGTGGCGACCGACAGGAAGATCGCCGAGGCGGTGGCGGGATCGGCACCGAGGCGGCGCAGCATGATCGGGATGGCGCTGCCGGCGAGGCCGGCGAACATGCAGCTCACCGACAGCGCCACGAAGATGGTGCCGGCCAGCCACAGCGGCGACACCTGATCCTGCGAGCGTGCGACGAAGTAGAGCGCGGTGCCGGCCAATACGCCGCTGATCGCCCCGTTCAGGAGGCCGAGCCAGGCTTCCTTGGCCAGCACCTTCCACGGCGGGGTTTCGCGCAGTTCGCCCAGCGTCATGCCTCGAATCGTGACCGCCAGCGCCTGCGCGCCGAGGTTGCTGCACTGGCCCGACATCACCGGCAGGAAGGCGGCAAGGATGACGAGCTTGTCGATGGTGGCCTCGAACATGCCGACCACGGTGGCTGCGCCGAAGGCGATCAGCATGTTGAGCAGCAGCCAGGGGTTGCGGAAGCGGAAGCTGCGCTGCCAGGGAGTGGCCAGACGCTCCTCCTTTTCCACGCCGACCATGGCACCGGCCTGTGCGGAAATCTCGAAGGCCTGCTGCTCGAACAGCGCCTGCCCCTTGACCACGCCCAGCAGTCGGCCGACCGCGTCGCAGACCGGGTAGATCGGGAAGTGGCGCTTGACCACGGCGCGCATCGCGTCCACGAATTTCTGTTCGGGATGCAGCGAGAACGGCTCGCGCAGCATGATGTCCGCAAGCGTGGCACCAGGGTCGGCGAACACCAGTTCGCGGAAGGCCACCACGCCCACGAGGCGGCCGTCGGCTTCGGTGACGAAGACGTAGACGACCATGCGCTGGCGCACGATCCCGCGCAGGGCTTCGATCACGCTGCCGGCGCTGGCACCGGGCGGGAACACCGCCGGCGGTTTTTCCATCAGCCGTCCAACGGTGCCTTCGGGATAGGTGTGGCCGACCAGCCACAGCGGCTCGCGCCCGAACGGTACCGCACCCGCGATCCGTTCGCGCCGCGCCGGCTCGAACTCCTCCAGCACCTCGACCGCGTGGCCGATGTGCATGCGGCTGAGGACATCGGCGATCCGGGCATCGGGCACGGCCTTGAGCAGGTCCGCGCCGCTGCGCGGATCGAGGCGTGCGACCTTGGCTACCAGATTCTGGATGTCGTCCATCGTGGCCCCCGAGAATGACGCGGCAACTCTAGCCGATGCGGGCTTCAGCGGGTGCGCCGGCCCAGATCGCGCAGCACCTCGCGCGCCGCGTTGCGGCCGGGCAGGCCGGTGACGCCGCCGCCCGGATGGGTGCCCGAGCCGCACAGGTAAAGCCCGGCCAGTGCGCCGCGGTAGTTGCCCTGTCCCAGCAGCGGACGCGCGCTGAAGAGCTGGTCGGCACCCAGCGCGCCGTGGAAGATGTCGCCGCCGATCAGGCCGAACTCGCGTTCGAGATCCAGCGGCGAGAGCGCGCGGTAGCCCAGCACGCTGCGCGCGAAGTTGGGCGCAACCCGATCCACGGTGTCGATCATGAGTTTCGCCACGGTGTCGCGGTGGGCATCCCAACCGCCTTCGACCTCGGGATTGACGTGCTGGCAGAACAGGCTGGCGACGTGCCGGCCGGGCGGCGCGAGGCTGTCGTCCAGGGTGGAGGAAATCACCAGCTCCACGATCGGCTCGCGCGCCCAGCCGGGATTGTGCTCGCGCGATTTCGCATCGAAGTACGCGCGTTCCATGTAGGCCAGCGAAGGCGCGACCAGGATGCCGCTCTGGTGGTGCGGCGCGAGCGCGGTGCCGGGCGCGGCGGTGAAATCCGGCAGATCCGATAGCGCCACGTTCATGCGGAAGGTGCCCGAACCGCAGCGGTAGCGCGCGATGCGCTCGCGCAGCTCGTCCGGCTGGGCCTCCTGCGGCACGAGGCGCTGGTAGAGAAGCTTCGGGTTGACGTTGGAAATCACGCAGCGCGCGCCGAATTCGCGCCCGTCCTGCAGCACCACGCCGGTGGCGCGTCCCGCCTGCACCCGCACCTGCGCCACCGGCGCATCGGTGTGGATCGCCACGCCGCGCGCGCGGCACTCGGCCGCCATCGCCTGGGTGATCGCCCCCATTCCGCCAATCGCGTGGCCCCAGACGCCCTGCTTGCCGTTGACCTCGCCAAAGACGTGGTGCAAGAGCACGTACGCGCTGCCGGGCGTCCAGGGGCTGGCGAAGTTGCCGACCACCGAATCCCAGCCCAGCGCGGCCTTGAGCGGCTCGTAGTCGAACCAGTGGTCGAGCAGCTCGCCGGCGGACTTGGTGAAAAGATCCAGCAGGTCGCGCCGCCCGCGCATGTCGAGCCGGCGCAGCTCGCGCGCCACCTTCCACGAGGCCAGCCAGTCGGCCAGCACGAAGCGGTCGCTGAGGTTGGGCGGGGTGCGATCCATCAGCACGCGCAGCACCGCGACCACCCGTTCGAGCATGGCGTAGTACTCGGGCAGGCGCTGGGCGTCGCGCGGCGCGACGCGCGCCAGCGCCTTCATGCCGTCCTCGCCGCCGAGGCGGAACGCCGCGCCGCCGGGCAAGGGCAGGAAGTTGGAGTAGGGGCGCTCGACCACGCGCAGGCCGTGCTCGGCGAGGCGCAGGTCGGCGATGATCCGCGGATTGAGCAGGCTCACCGTGTAGCTCGCCGTGGAGTTGCGGAAGCCGGGGTGGAACTCCTCGGTGACCGCGGCCCCGCCCACGATGGAGCGCCCTTCCAGCACCGTGACCGAGAGGCCGGCCGCGGCGAGATAGGCCGCGCAGACCAGGCCGTTGTGGCCGCCGCCGATGATGAGGGCGTCGCTGGTGTCCATCGCGCAGGTTCCCGTGGAAAAGACCGCGATTATCCGCGCCCGCCGCGTTCGCGTCTTGCCGCTGGTCGAACCCGGCTGCGAAATCAGCCGGGCGCGGATACGATGCGCGAGGCCGACGACACGCCGAGGAACGATGCCCTTCACATTGCCCGCATGGATGCAGGACTGGTCTGCCCTGGGGCCGCCGACCCTGAAGATCCTCCTGATCCTGGTGATCGCGCAGCTTTTGCGCTGGGTGTCGCGCCGGCTGATCGCGCGCACCGCGCTGCCGCCCAACGTGCGCATCGCGGTTCGACGGCTCATCAGCTTCGCCGTTTTCTCCGCGGCCAGCCTCATGATCCTGGACGTGGCCGGGGTCTCGGCCACGGTGCTGTGGACCGCCTTCACCAGCTTCGCGGCGGTGGGTGCGGTGGCGTTCTTCGCCGCATGGAGCGTGCTGTCCAACATCTTCTGCTCGTTCCTGATCCTGACCACGCGCGCGTTTCGCGTGGGCGATCTGGTAGAGCTGCTGGAAAATGGCGAGAAGCCCGGCCTGCGTGGGCGCGTGCTCGACGTGAACCTGATCTACACCACCCTGCAGGAAACCGACGGACAAGCCGCAGGTACGGTGCTGCAGATTCCCAACAGCCTGTTTTTCCAGCGCACCCTGCGGCGCTGGCGCGGCGCGATGCCGCCGCTGCCGGCGGAGCTGCCCGGGCGGGCGGAGCCGGCGGGCGACAAGACGGCCTGATCCTTAAGGAACCTCTGCCCATGTCCGAAGCCGACCGCCGCCCCCTGACCACCCGCAGCGCGGGCTGGGCCACCGCGCTGGCGCGCGCTCTCTCGCGCACGCCGATCACGCCCAACCAGATATCCGTGATCGGCATCGGTTTCGCCCTTGCCGGCGCGGCGCTGCTGTTCTGCCGGCCGACGCCGTGGGGCTTCGTTGGCGCGGCCGCCTGCGTGCAGCTACGCCTGCTGTGCAACATGCTCGACGGCATGGTGGCGATCGAGGGCGGCAGGCAGTCGCCGGTGGGGACCCTCTACAACGAGCTTCCCGACCGGGTCGAGGACGCGCTGCTCCTGGTCGCGCTCGGACACGCCGCCGGATACGACGCGCTCGGCTGGCTGATGGCCCTGCTGGCCGTGCTCACTGCTTATATCCGCGTGACCGGCGGCAGCCTCGGCTTTCCCCAGGACTTCCGCGGCCCGCAGGCCAAGCCGCACCGCATGGCGGTGATGACCGCCGCGCTCGTGATCGGCGCGGCCGAGCTGCACTGGTGCGGCAGCAGCCACGCGCTGCTCGCGGGCGGTCTCGTGATCGCCTTCGGCAGCGCGCTGACCTGCGTGCTGCGGACCCGCGCCATTGCCGCACAGCTGCGGGCGCGCGGCTGATGCTGGCGCGCCTGCTGGTGTTCCTGGCGCGGCTGCTGTTCGGTGCCTATCCGCGCTGGATCGGAACCCGGCCCGAGCCGCGCCAGCGCATCTATTTCGCCAACCACGGCAGCCACCTGGATACCGTGACGCTGTGGGCCGCGCTGCCGCCCGAACCGCGCCGGCGCACCCGTCCGGTGGCGGCGAAGGACTACTGGGGCGGCGGCCTGCGCGCGGTGATCGCCCATCGCGCGCTCAACGCGGTGCTGATCGAGCGCCAGCGCAAAAATCCCGAGGATGACCCGCTCGCGCCGCTGCACGACGCGCTGGCGCAGGGCGATTCGCTGATCCTGTTTCCCGAGGGCACCCGCACCCCGGATGAAACCCCGGGCCGCTTCAAGTCCGGTCTCTACCACCTCGCGCTCGCGCATCCGGAGGTGGAGCCGGTGGCGGTCTACCTCGACAACGCCCGCCGCAGCCTGCCCAAGGGCAGCCTGCTGCCGGTGCCGCTGATCTGCACGGCACGATTCGGGCCGGTGGTGCGACCGGAGGCCGGGGAGTCGAAGGATGATTACCTGCTGCGGGCGCGGGCGGCAGTGATGGAGCTGGCATGAGCGATTCGATGATGCGGGGAATCCAGGCGTTACTGCAGCGCGCGCCGGTCGAGTTCTGGCAGGTGATGGGTGGAATCCTCGTGCTGCTGGTGGTCGCCAGCGCGATCGCCGCCGTGCTCAAACGGCGCAGGCCCGGCGCGACGGTGGACAACCTCGTGGCGCGGATCAATGCCTGGTGGGTGATGGTGGCGGTGCTGGGCGCGTGCTTCCTGCTCGGCAAGGTGGCCACCCTGGTGCTGTTTGCCATCGCCTCGTTCCTGGCGCTGCGCGAGTTCGTCACGCTTACGCCGACGCGGCGCGGCGATCACCTGGTGCTGGTGCTGTGTTTCTACGTCGCCATTCCGCTGCAGTATTTCCTGATCGGGATCGACTGGTACGGCCTGTTCGTGATGTGCATTCCGGTGTACGGCTTCCTGCTGCTGCCGGCGGTGTCGGCGCTGGCCGGCGACACCGAGGACTTCCTCGCGCGCAACACGAAAATCCAGTGGGGACTGATGCTGACGGTGTACTGCATCAGCTACGCGCCGGCGCTGCTGCTGCTCGACATTCCCGGCTACGAGAACGGCAACCTGCTGCTGCTCCTCTACCTCCTGCTGGTGGTGCAGCTTTCCGATGTCCTGCAGTACGTGTTCGGCAAGCTGTTCGGGCGGCACAGGCTGGCGCCGGAGGTGAGTCCGTCGAAAACCGTCGAAGGACTGGTCGGCGGCGGCCTGTCGGCAGCCGGCGTGGGTGCCGCGCTGTGGTGGATCACCCCGTTCACGCCGCTGCAGTCGGGCCTGCTGTCGCTGCTGATCGTGGCCTGCGGTTTCCTCGGCGGGCTGGCGCTCTCGGCGGTCAAGCGCAGCCTCGGCGCCAAGGACTGGGGCCGGATGATCGAAGGCCACGGCGGCATGCTCGACCGGCTGGATTCAGTGAGTTTCGCCGCGCCGATCTTCTTTCACGTGGTGCGGTACGTGTTCGTGTGAACGAACCAGTCCGGGCCGCCGCTGCCCGGCCTCAGCGCCGCATCCGTTCCAGAATGCCGTCCAGCTCGTCGTGGCTGTGGTAGCTGATGACGAGCTTGCCGCGCCCGCCGCGGCCCGATTGCAGGCTGACCTTTGCGCCGAAGGATTCGGACAGCTCGCGCTCCAGCGCGGCGACGTTGGCGTCGGGCCGCTGGGCGGCGGGCTTCGCGGGCGCGGGAATGCCTTTTTGCAGCGCCTGCACGCGGCGCTCGGTTTCGCGCACCGACCAGCCTTCGGCCGCGGCCTGCTGAGCCAGCGCCAGCGCCTGCGGCGGTGGCAGGGTGAGCAGGGCGCGCGCGTGGCCCATTTCCAGCGCGCGGCGCTCGACCATGGCGCGGATGGCTTCGGGCAGTTCCAGCAGGCGCAAGAGGTTGCTGACCGAGGCGCGCGAGCGGCCCACGGCTTCGGCGGCCTGCTGGTGGGTGAGGCTGAACTCGTCGATCAGGCGCTGCAGCGCGAGGGCTTCCTCCAGCGGATTGAGGTCCTCGCGCTGGATGTTCTCGATCAGCGCCATCGCCAGCGCGGTGTTGTCCTCGATCTCGCGGATCACCACCGGCACGTCGCGCAGCGTGGCAAGCTGGGCCGCGCGCCAGCGGCGCTCGCCGGCGATGATCTCGTAGCGCCCGGCACCGATGCCGCGCACGATGATCGGCTGGATCAGGCCCTGGGCGCGGATCGACTCGGCCAGCTCCTCCAACCGCTCCGGGTCCATGTGGCTGCGTGGCTGGTACTTGCCAGGCTGCAGCTTCTCGATGGGCAAGGTGGCCATCCGCTCGCCCGCCGCCGGCGCATCGGCCGCCACGGTCTCGCGGATCAGGCTGGACAGGCCGCGCCCGAGTGCAGGTTTCTTTGCCATCAGTGTGCCTCCGGGCGATGGGTGTGCTGGCGCTCGCGCCCGATGATCTCGCCGGCCAGGCCAAGGTAGGCGACGCCGCCGCGCGAGCCGCGGTCGTATTCGACGATGCTCTGGCCGTGGCTGGGGGCTTCGGCCAGGCGCACGTTGCGCGGGATCACGGTGCGGTAGAGCTTGTCGCCGAAGTGGCGCTGCAGTTCGGCCGACACCGCGCTGGTCAGGCCGGTGCGCACGTCGTACATGGTGCGCACGATGCCTTCGATTTCCAGTGTGGGATTCAGGCGGCGGCGCACCGCCTCCATGGTGTCGGTGAGCGCGGCGATGCCTTCCAGCGCGAAGTATTCGCACTGCATCGGCACCAGCACGCTGTCGGCCGCGGCCAGTGCGTTGAGGGTGAGCAGGCTGAGCGAGGGCGGGCAGTCGATGATGACGTACTGGTAGCCGCGCGCCACCGGCTCCAGCGCGAGCTTCAGGCGACGCTCGCGCTCGGGCAGGTCCATGAGCTGCAGCTCGGCCGCGATGAGGTCGGTGTTGCTGGGCAGCAGGTCGTACTTTCCGGCGGTGGGGCGGATTGCGGCCTGTGCGTCGGCTTCGCCCAGCAGCACCTCGCAGCCGGAGGGGTGCGCCTCGCGCTTGTCCACGCCCGAGGCCATGGTGGCGTTGCCCTGCGGGTCCATGTCGACCAGCAGCACGCGCCGGCCGGTTTCGGCCAGCGCCGCCGACAGGTTGACGGCGGTGGTGGTCTTGCCGACTCCGCCTTTCTGGTTGACCACTGCAATGATGCGCGACATGGAGGCGTTCTATCCGGTTTTTTCGACAATGATCAGGTGCCGCTCGGCATCGAGCCCCGGCACATGGAGTGGATGGGTGGCCAGATGGCGGTAGCCGTCCGGCAGCGCGGCGATTTCCCCGGTCGGAACCCGGCCCTTCATCGCCAGCAGCCGTCCGCCCGGCCGCAGCAGGTGTCCGCCGAGCGTCAGGATACCGTCAAGCGGGGCCAGGGCGCGCGCGATGAGCTGGTCGTGCTGGCCCGATTCGGGCACGTCTTCGGCGCGGCAGGCGTGCACCGACACGTTGGCAAGCCCGAGCTGGCGCACCGCTTCGCGCAGGAAACGGGCCTTCTTGCCGGCCGTTTCGACCAGACTCACGCGCAGGTTCGGGTCGTTGATCGCCAGCGGAATGCCCGGCAGGCCGGCACCGGTACCGATGTCGGCCACGCGCCCGGCGACGAAAGGCGCAATGCTGAGCGAATCGAGCAGGTGCCTGGACACCATCTCGGCCGGATCGCGGATCGCGGTGAGGTTGTAGGCGCGGTTCCACTGCGCCAGCAGCCCGAGGTAGGCGAGCAGGCGCTCGGCCAGTCCGGGCTGTGACAGACCCATCGCCGCGAGGCCGGATTCGAGCGTGGGCTGGAGGTGGGACAGCGGATTCACGGCAATCTGCGGAAGGCAGGGCGGGGCAGTATCCTCAGCCGGCACCGCGCTGACAATCGCCGGGAGCGGAACCTGCCGGCGCGATGCCGGCGCAGGGAGCGGTCAGGCGGTCGCGTCCTGCCGCAGGTTGCAGCGGGTCACGCGCAGGCCCAAGGCCGCCAGTCCGTCGTTGAGTTCGCGCTTGAGTCGCGCCGCGATCGCCTCGGTACTGCCGTCCCCGTCGCTTGCGGCCAGGGACGAAAGCGCCTCGCGGGCGCGCTGCGCCACCAGCGAATCAACGTCGTCGAGAGCATTGCCCGCGCGCTGGGGTTCGAGAATCTGGTAGTAGACCGCGGCGCGCGCTGCGGCTTCCCCATGCACGGGGACTTCGACCTGATGACCGACCAGCCGCACGCGGTGCGCCACGCGATCCAGCACCGGCACCGTGAACCGCAGGCCCGGGGTGAGGGTGCGAGTGTAGCGGCCAAAGCGATGCACGGTCAGCGCGGTGTCTTCCGGGACGTAACGCAGTCCGGTAAAGGCGAGCAGCAGCGGCAGGAGGAGCAGAAGGAGTTCCATGACCAGAAGTGTGATCAGTTTCTCATTTATTTCAGATGGTTGACGAATCTTGCTGGATCGGAATCTAGCACTATTTACAAAAGTTTTCGGCCGCACCAACCATTCTCGCCGCTGCGGTTTAACTTGCGGTTAACAAAACCGCCGGGTGGGGCATCTATCGTCACGCCGTTCATCCCCCGGAGTACTTCCATGCGCAGTGGCAATCCTGTCCTCAGCGACTCCACCTTCCTCGATCTGGGCAGCGGCGCGGTGCTGTCGCGGCCGGCCGATGCGATGACGCTCAACGGCACCATCGCCAAGACCGGCTTCCTGCTTTTCCTGACCATGCTGACCGCGACCTTCGCCTGGACCCAGTCGGTCACGGCGGCCGGCCCGACGGCGGCCGCGCCGATGTTCCTCTGGGGCGGCCTGATCGGCGGCTTCATTCTGGCCATGGTGACCATCTTCAAGAAGACCTGGGCCCCGGTGACCGCGCCGCTTTACGCGATCCTGGAGGGCTTCTTCCTGGGCGCGATCTCCGGCATCTTCGCGCACCTTTACGAAGGCATCGTGATGCAGGCGGTGATGCTGACCTTCGGCACCCTGTTCGCACTGCTGTTCGCCTATCGCAGCGGGCTGATCCAGGTGACCCAGAAGTTCCGCGCCGGCGTGGTCGCGGCGACGGGCGCGATCTTCCTGATCTACCTCGCCAGCCTGGTGCTTGGCTTCTTCGACATCAACGTTCCCTTCATCCACGAGTCGGGCCTGATCGGCATCGGCTTCAGCCTGGTGGTGGTGACGGTGGCGGCGCTGAACCTGGTGCTGGACTTCGACCTGATCGAGACGGGGGTGCAGCAGGGCGCGCCGAAGTACATGGAGTGGTTCGGTGGCTTCGCGCTGCTGGTGACGCTGGTCTGGCTCTACATCGAGTTCCTGCGGCTGTTGTCCAAGCTGCGCGACTGATCGCGGCAGTTCGTATGGATCGGAAGGGGCGTCGCGCTGCCGGCTGCGACGCCCTTTTTCGTGGGCGAAGTACAATGGCGGATCGTTCCGACTCGACAGTGTTTCCATGAATCAATTCCCCATCCGCCCCCGCCGCATGCGCCGTGACGATTTCTCTCGCCGCCTGATGCGCGAAACCACGCTGAGCGCCGGCGATCTGATCTGGCCGGTGTTCGTGCACGAGGAGAAGGGCCGCGCACCGGTGGGGTCGATGCCGGGCGTGGAGCGGCTTTCGATCGACGAACTCCTGCGCGAGGCCGAGTCCGCGCTGGCGCTGGGCATTCCGCTGATCGACCTGTTCGGCGTGCCCGATCCTTCCGCCAAGACGGCGGACGGGCGCGTGGCCTGGGACGAGAACGGCATCGTGCCGCGCGCGATCCGCGCGCTGAAGTCGCGCTTTCCCGAACTGGGTGTGATGAGCGACCAGGCGCTCGATCCCTACACCACGCATGGCCAGGACGGGCTGATCGACGACTCCGGCTACATTCTCAACGACGAGACGGTGGAGGCGCTGGTGAAGCAGTCGCTGGCGCATGCGGCGGCCGGCGTCGACGTGCTCTCGCCCAGCGACATGATGGACGGGCGCATCGGCGCGATCCGCAGCGCGCTCGAAGCCAACGGATTCATTCACACCCGCATCATGGCCTACAGCGCCAAGTACGCCAGCAGCTTCTACGGTCCGTTCCGCAGCGCCGTGGGCAGCGCCGGCAGCCTCGGCAAGGGCAACAAGTACACCTACCAGATGGACCCGGCCAATTCCGATGAGGCGCTGCACGAAGTAGCGCTGGATCTGGCAGAAGGTGCCGACATGGTGATGGTCAAGCCGGGCCTGCCGTACCTCGACGTGCTCTACCGCGTGAAGCAGCAGTTCCGCCGCCCGACCTGCGTGTATCAGGTGAGCGGAGAGTACGCGATGATCAAGGCGGCCGCTGCGAATGGCTGGATCGACGAGCGCATGGTGGCGATGGAGGCGCTGCTTGCGTTCAAGCGCGCCGGCGCGGACGGCATCCTCACCTACTTCGCGCCCGACGCCGCGCGCTGGCTGCGCGAGCCCTGACGTGGCGTCGGCCGCACAGGGCCGCCCACAGTGGTACCTGCGTAGGTCGGGGCTACGCCCCCGACGGAAGGCCACGGCGCTCCGACACGCCAGCGTCGGCCGCGCAGGGCCGACCTACGGAAAGATTGCGTAGGTCGGGGCTACGTCCCCGACGGGGTGGGGCGAGGCATGGTGCCAGGTGAGGCGAAGGTGGCACCAAGGCGTCGGCCGCACCGGGCCGACGCATGGAAAGGCTACCGCGCGCGCAAATCCTCGATGACTTCGCCGCTCTGGAGTGCCTCGGCGTCGTGCGCAGCGTCGCGCCATGTTTCGGCCAGCGCGTCGCGCTCCCATTCGCGCATCGACTTCAGCGCCAGCAGGTGGCGCGCGTAGTCGGCCGCCGCGCCTTCCAGCGCAAAGCCGTAGCTCTGCCAGCGGAACGCGATCGGCGCGTAGAACGCATCCACGACGCTGAAGTGCGGGCCGGCGAGGAAGGGGCCGCCGAAGCGATCGAGGCCCTGGTTCCATAGTTCCTGCAGGCGCACCAGATCGGGTGCGATGCCGCCGCACGCCGCGTCGTGCAGGCGCACGCGAACGCCCACGCTCATCGTGCACCAGCGCCGCAGCTGGCCGAAACCCGAGTGCATTTCGGCCGCAGCGCTGCGGGCAAAGGCGCGCGCGGCGGGATCTTCCGGCCAGACCTGCGGGTGCGTTTCGGCCACATGGCCCACGATGGCCAGCGAATCCCACACCCGGATGGTGCCATCGTGCAGGCAAGGCACCTGGCCGGAGGGCGAAAAGCGCAGAAAGCGCTCGCGGCTCGAGCCGAACGGCCCTTCCACGAAGCGCTCGAGGCGCTCTTCGAACAGGATGCCGGCTTCGCGCAGCAGCACCCAGGGGCGCAGCGACCAGGACGAGTAGTTCCTGTTGGCGATGTAGAGTGTGTACACGAACGTTCTCCGCTATACGTGAAGCCATCTTAGAAGCATTGGCCCTGGGCCGCAGGCACGCCATGACAAGCTCCGTTTCCACCCCGATCGCCGAACTGGTCCCGACGCTGGAGCGCCTGCGTCAGGCGCAGGCGGCGGCCACACCCGACTTCACCCAGCGCCGCGATGACCTGCGCCGGCTGCGCCGCGTCTTCAAGGCGCGCATGGACGAGATGGTGGCCGCGGTCAGCGCCGACTTCGGCGGCCGCTCGCGGCACGAGACCCTGCTCACCGACGCGATGACGGTGCTGGCGGAAATCGACCACACCCTGCGGCACCTTCGGCGCTGGATGCGCCCGCAGCGCAAGTCCGTGGACTGGCTGTTCCTGCCGGCGCGCGCGCAGGTCCGCATCCAGCCGCTGGGTGTGGTGGGGGTGATTTCGCCGTGGAACTATCCGGTGAACCTGGCGCTGATCCCGCTGGTTTCCGCGATTGCGGCCGGCAACCACGTCTACCTCAAGCCCTCCGAGCATGTTCCCAACACCAGTGCCTTCCTGGCCTCGCTGCTGGCCGAGGTGTTCCCGACGAATCGCGTTGCCGTGGCGCTGGGCGGGGCGGATGTGGCCGCGGCGTTCTCCGCGCTGCCGTTCGACCATCTGTTCTTCACCGGCTCCACCGCCGTGGGCCGCCACGTGATGGCCGCCGCGGCACCGAACCTGACGCCGGTGACGCTGGAGCTGGGCGGAAAGTCCCCGGCGATCATCGCGCCGGGCTATCCGCTGGCGACCGCGGCGGCGCGCATCGCGACCGGCAAGTGGCTCAACGCCGGCCAGACCTGCATCGCGCCGGACTATGCGCTGGTACCGCGCGAATCGCGCGACGCCTTCGCCGAGGCGCTGCGCGCCGAAGTGGTCGCGCGCTATCCGCAGCTCGACGCCAACCCCGACTACACCCGCATCGTCAACGAAGGCCAGTACCGGCGCCTGCGCGCGCTGCTGGATGAGGCGAAGGAAAAGGGCGCGAAGATGCTGGAACTGCGTGAAATCGATCCGGCGCGGGCCGAGGCCGAGCGCCTGATCGCCCCGACCCTGGTGCTCGATCCACCGCCCGAGAGCCGCCTGATGCGCGAGGAAATCTTCGGGCCGATCCTGCCGCTGGTGAGCGTGGATTCGGTGGACGCGGCGATCGACTACGTCAACGCGCGCGAACGCCCGCTGGCGCTCTACCACTTCGATCTGGATCGCGCTCGCACCGAGCGCGTGCTGGATCGCACCATCGCCGGCGGCGTATGCGTCAACGACACCATCCTGCATATCGCCCAGTCGAACCTGCCCTTCGGCGGGATCGGACAAAGCGGCATGGGTGCCTACCACGGGCATGAGGGCTTTCTGGCTTTGAGCAAACGCAAGCCGGTGTTCTACCAGTCGCGCCTGAGCAGCATGGCCCTGTTCAAGCCGCCCTATCGCAGCCTGGCCGACCGCTTGGCGAAGTTCCTGACGCGCTGAGGCGCGTCAGTTCCACTTGTAGAGCGTGTAGTACACCGGGCCGATCGGGCCGTCGTGATCGCTGCGATCGAGCAGGCCGTCGCCGTTGGTGTCGAGCAGGGTGTAGGTGATGCCGGCCGAGGTGGTGACCTTCACCATCGTCAGGCGGCCGTTGTCGCGGTACTCCTGCACGGTGTCGCCGTTCTCCTGGCGGCGGATGGTGACCGCCGGGGCGTTGGACACGTCGTCTTCGGCGCGGATCTTCTTGGGCAGCGGGGCCTGGGCGTCCGCCTTGGGCGGCGCATCCTGCGCCGGAGCGGGGTCCTGGGCCCAGGCCGCAGGGGCGGCAAACAGCGCGAGGATCAGCAGGCTTGCGGTTCGCATGGCGGTTCTCCGTGGCGGGCGTCCAGCATACCCGCAAGAACGCCGGCCGCGCCTGAATCCGGGCACCGCATCGCTGTTGCCGCGGCGCGCCCGTACACTGGCGGCATGAAGAAGCTCGTGCTGATCGACGGATCCTCTTACCTCTATCGCGCCTTCCACGCGCTGCCGCCCCTGACCGGCCCCGACGGCAGTCCGACCGGCGCGCTGTTCGGCGTGGTCAACATGCTGCGCGCCACACTCAAGGAAAAACCCGACTTCGTCGCTTTCGTGGTGGATGCGCCCGGTCCGACGTTCCGCGATGCGATGTATCCGGACTACAAGGCCAACCGTCCGCCGACGCCGGACGATCTCAAGGTGCAGGTCGAGCCGATGCTGGCGATCGTCGAGGCGCTGGGCTTCACCATCCTGCGCGAGCCGGGGGTGGAGGCCGACGATGTGATCGGCACGCTCGCCGTGGCGGCGGCGGGGCAGGGCATCGAGGTGGAGATTTCCACCTCCGACAAGGATTTTGCCCAGCTCGTCGCCCCCCGCATCGCCCTGGTCAATACGATGAGCGGCAGCCGTACCGCCAGCGATGCTGATGTGGAAGCGAAGTTCGGCGTGCCGGCTTCGCGCATCGTGGATTACCTCGCGCTGATGGGTGACGCGGTGGACAACGTGCCGGGCGTGGAGAAGTGTGGGCCCAAGACCGCCGCAAAGTGGCTGGCGCAGTTCGGTTCGCTGGATGAAATCATGGCGCGTGCCGACGAGGTGGGTGGGAAGGTCGGGGAGAACCTGCGCGCGGCGCTGCCGCGCCTGCCGCTCAATCGCGAGCTGATCACCATTCGGACCGACGTGCCGCTGGCGGTGGGCGTGACCGATCTGGGCCTGCGCGAGCGCGATGTCGCGACCCTGCGTGCGCTGTATTCGCGCTACGGATTCAACCAGGCGCTGCGGGAATTGGACGCGGGCAACGGCGGCGCGGCGCTTCCCGACGTGGGCGAGAAGGAGCCGGGGCGGGCGCGTGGCGCGGGTTTTGCGGGCGCACCTGTGCACGCAGCGGATGGCGTCGACCCGTCGCTTGCCGCGCCGGGGCGTTACGAAACCGTGCTCACCCGCGCGGCGCTGGACGGCTGGGTGGAGCGACTGCGCGGCGCACCTCTGATCGCGCTGGATACCGAGACCGATTCGCTCGATCCGATGCGTGCGCGCCTGGTCGGCCTGAGCTTTGCGGTCGAGCCCGGCGAGGCCGCCTATGTCCCGCTCGCGCACGACCATCCCGGCGCGCCGGCGCAGCTTCCGCTCGATGAGGTGCGCGCGGCGCTGCGCCCGGTGCTGGAAGATCCCGGCATCGCCAAGCTCGGGCAGAACGGCAAGTACGACCTGCACGTGCTGCGCCGCCACGGCATGGCGGTGCGGGGCTACGCCCAGGACACCCTGCTGGAAAGCTTCGTGCTCGATGCCAGCGGCGGCCGGCACGATCTGGATTCGCTCGCCCAGCGCCATCTGGGCTATGCGACCGTGCGCTACGAGGACGTGGCCGGCAAGGGCGCGCGTCAGATTCCCTTTTCGCAGGTGGATCTCGACGCGGCCACGCGCTATGCCGCCGAGGACGCGGACATCTGCCTGCGGCTGCACCAGGTGCTGGCGGCGCGGCTGCGCGCCGAGCCGGGACTGCGCGCGGTGTACGAGGAGATCGAGATGCCGCTGGTCGAAGTGCTGACCAAGATCGAGGCCCACGGCGTGCTGATCGACGTGGACGAGCTGCGCCGGCAAAGCCGCGACCTGGCGTCGCGCATGCTGGCCGCGCAGACGCGCGCCTTCGAACTGGCCGGACGCCACTTCAACCTGGATTCGCCCAAGCAGCTCCAGGCGCTGCTGTTCGACGAGCTGGACCTGACGGTCACCGCCAAGACGCCGACCGGGCAACCCTCCACCAACGAGGATGCGCTGGAGGCGATTGCGCATGAACACGAGCTGCCGCGGCTGATCCTGGAGTATCGAGCACTGGCCAAGCTGCGCGGCACCTATACCGACAAGCTGCCGGAGATGGTGAACCCGGAGACCGGACGCCTGCACACCAGCTACCACCAGGGCGGCGCGGCGACCGGGCGGCTGTCGTCGAGCGATCCGAACCTGCAGAACATCCCGATCCGCAGCGAGGACGGGCGCCGCATCCGGCGCGCCTTCATCGCCCCGCCGGGGCGGCGCATCGTCGCCTTCGACTACTCCCAGATCGAGCTGCGGATCATGGCGCACCTGTCCGGCGACGCCGGGCTGATCGCGGCCTTCGATGCGGGGCTGGACATCCACCGCGCCACTGCGGCGGAGGTGTTCGGCGTGGCGCTGGAGGCGGTGGAACCCAACCAGCGCCGCGCCGCCAAGGCGATCAACTTCGGCCTCATCTACGGCATGGGCGCGTTCGGGCTGGCGCGCCAGCTGGGCGTTTCGCGCAGCGAAGCGCAGGACTACATCAGCCTCTACTTCAACCGCTACCCGGGCGTGCATGCGTTCATGGAGCGCATCCGCGCGAGCGCGCGCGAGCGGGGCTATGTGGAAACGGTGTTCGGCCGCCGCCTGCAGCTGCCGGAAATCGCCTCGCGCAACGCCAACCAGCGCGCCGGTGCCGAGCGCGCCGCGATCAATGCGCCGATGCAGGGCACCGCCGCCGACATCATCAAGCGCGCCATGCGGCGGGTACACGACTGGCTGCTCCCGCACGACGACCGCGCGCGCATGATCATGCAGGTGCATGACGAACTGGTGTTCGAGTCCGACGTGGGGTTCGTCGAGCCCTTGATCGAGTCGGTTCGCGGCCTCATGCAGGGTGCGGCGGATCTGCGGGTAGCGCTGATCGTGGATGCGGGTGAAGGTGAAAACTGGGACGAGGCGCACTGAATCGGCGCGCGTGCCGGGGTGCGAAACGACGGCCTGCGCTTATGCCGTTTCAATCGTTTGCATTATCCGCGCGATACTGTGTGAGAAATTGCAAAACTCCATGCAAGCCCATGACTTCCGGCACGTTTGTGGGGTTTGTGGCGCGCCAATGAATGCGTACTGAATTAGACCAAGGTTGCATGTGAAACTCAGGGAACCTTCAGGGTGTTCTGCTAATCTATGCACACGGTGGACGCAACGCCACCCGTGATCCACCTGCCCCCCCTCGGGTGGATCCGCTGGAAGCCTGGCCCCTCCCCTGGCCCTCTTCCAGCCCGGCCCCGCAGGTCCCTCCCCTGGCCTGCGGGGCTTTCTTTTGTGGTTCTCGAAAGTGCATGGGCTTCCTCGCGGCATGATGACGCCGGCTGCGGCAGGAGCGGCAGGAGCGACAGGAGCGGGGGCATCCCACGGCATGAAGCCGCTTGCCGGGAAGCGGCACAAAGCGGGCTACACTGGAAAGCCTTTCCCAATCCGGTGCGCATCGTCATGCAGAGCTTCCATCCGCCCCGCCGCCTCCTGCTCGGTCCCGGCCCCTCGGACGTTCCCCAGCGCATCCTCGACGCGCTGGCTCGCCCCACCATCGGTCATCTGGATCCCGCCTATGTCGGCATGATGGAGGAGCTCAAGACGCTCCTGCGCTACGCTTTCAAGACGGCCAACCCGCTCACCATCCCGGTGTCCGCGCCTGGCTCGGCCGGGATGGAGGCCTGCTTCGTCAATCTGGTGGAGCCGGGCGATACCGTGATCGTGTGCCGCAACGGCGTGTTCGGTGGCCGCATGCGCGAGAACGTGGTGCGCGCCGGTGCCACCGCCGTGATGGTGGATGACGAGTTCGGCAGGCCGGTCGATCCGGAGAAGGTCGAAGCCGCGCTGCGCGCCAATCCGGGAGCCAAGGCGCTGGCCTTCGTCCACGCGGAGACCTCCACCGGCGCGCGTTCGGATGCGGCCACGCTGTGTCGCCTGGCGCGCGAACACGGGGCGCTGTCCATCGTCGATACCGTCACCAGCCTGGGCGGCTGCGAAGTGGACGTGGACGGCTGGGGCGCCGACGCGGTGTATTCGGGCTCGCAGAAGTGCCTGTCCGCGCCGCCCGGCCTTTCGCCCGTGACCTTCAGCCCGCGCGCCACCGAGGCGGTGAAGGCGCGCAAGGCGCCGGTGCAGAGCTGGTTCCTCGACATGAGCCTGGTCATGGCCTACTGGGACGGCAGCGGCGGGCGCAGCTACCACCATACCGCGCCGATCAACATGACCTACGCGCTGCACGAGTCGCTGCTGGCGCTGCGCGAGGAGGGGCTGGAGGCGGCCTGGGCGCGGCACCAGGCCAACCATGAGCGCCTGCGCGCGGGCCTGCAGCGGCTGGGGCTTTCCCTGCTGGGCGACGATGACGGCGCGCGCCTGCCCCAGCTCAATCCCGTCGTCGTGCCCGAAGGCGTGGACGAGGCCGGCGTGCGACGCGCGCTGCTCGACGATCACGGCATCGAGATCGGCGCGGGACTGGGGCCGCTGGCCGGCAGGATCTGGCGCATTGGCCTGATGGGCGCATCGAGCCGCCCGGAGGCGGTGGATCGCCTGCTGGATGCGCTGGGCCTGGCGCTTGGGCGCGGCCGCTAAAGCGGTAGCGGCTGCGCGGCGATGCCTGCCCCAAGCGCGCTTCGGGCCACCGGCGTGGGCGCTTCGTCACCACCGGGCACCAGCGTGGAAGGCGGTTTCGGGCTGCAAATTCGGGAATCGTGAACGCCGTTCTTGTTGCGCGTCGTTTTCATGCTTTGGTCCTATGGACCAAAACGCGGCAACGCGCCATGATCAAGGTCAGGTCAGGTCCAAGTCGTGCCAGGTGCCCAACAGGTCACCCCCGTCGGTTACGCGCCGCATGGACTCGCCAACAGCGGGCGGCTTCGGCCGCCCATTTCATTCGATACTGGAGGGGCATACGCAATGCGCAGAGACATGTTTCAGCAGGTTCTGGAAGAGTTGAAGAGCTCCTCGTCCGATGTCGAAGCCTCGGCGCTGATTTCCACCGACGGCCTGATGATCGCTTCGGCCCTGCCGCAGGGCATGGATGAGGATCGCGTGGGTGCGATGTCGGCGGCGCTGCTGTCGCTGGGCGACCGGGCGGCGCGCGAGCTGGTGCGCGGTTCGCTGGAGCGGGTCCTGCTGCAGGGGCAACAGGGTTACGTGATCATGAGCTCGTCCGGCAGCGAAGCGGTCCTGACCGTGCTTGCCAAGCCCAACGCCAAGCTGGGCCTGCTGTTCCTCGACATCAAGCGCGCGTCCGAAGCGCTGTCCAAGCTGGTCTGAGGGGGGATGGCATGAGCTTTCCTCCCATGCAGCCGGCGGCTGACGCCGGCGAGGCGCGTGCGCACCGGTATCACGATGGAAGAACCAGCACCCTGATGACCAGCGCGCGGGAGCAGCCCTATCCCGAGGGTCGCCTCATCGTTTCGCGCACCGATCTGAATGGCATCATCACGCACTGCAATGAAGCCTTCGTGGAAATTTCCGGCTACACCCGTGACGAACTGATCGGTCAGCCGCACTGCATCCTGCGGCATCCGGACATTCCGCGCGCCGTCTACAAGGATCTGTGGGACACGCTGCAGGCCGGCCGCAAGTGGCACGGCTATGTGAAGAACCTCTGCAAGGATGGCTCGCACTATTGGGTGTACGCCACCGCCGTGCCCAACCTGCGCGCTGGGAAGGTGGTCGGTTACTCCTCGGTGCGGCGCGAACCCTCGCGCCGGAAGATCGAAGAGGCCCAGGCGCGCTACAAGACCATGCTGGCTACCGAGGAGCAGGCACCGTGAATCTCAACATCGTGATTGCCCCGGATTTTGCGCCCGAGCGCTTCGCCGGCTGGCACATGCTCAACACCCTGCTGCAACGCAAAACCGACCTTTCCCTGCACCTGCAGACGCCCGCGTCCGCGGCCGAGCAGGCCCAGCTGATCGCCGGCGGCAAGGCCGACGTCATCTACGCCAACCCATTCGACGCCGCTTCCATGGTGCGCGATGCCGGCTACGTGGCGCTGGTTCGCCCGGTCGCCAAGGCCAACGAAATGGTCATCGCCACCGGCGCGGAATCTGCGGCGACCAGCATCCGCGACCTGCGGCCCGGCATCAAGGTTGCGCTGACCGACAACAAGGACGTGAAGCTGATCGGCCTGCGCCTGCTGGAGCCGGCAGACCTGACGGAAGCCGACATCCAGTGGCAGGTGGTGGAGACGTACCAGGCGGCGGCGCGCATGGCGATCAAGGGTGAAGTCGACGCCTGCTTCATGCTGGCGGAGGCCTTTCATTCGCTGTCGCGGCTGACCAAAACCCAGCTCAAGCCCCTGATCGAAAGCAAGCTGGCCGATATCAGCCATGTGATTCTGGTGCATCCGCGCGCCGAAGCCCAGTCGACCAGATTGCAGGACGCGCTGCTGGCCTTGGCCGGTTCCGCCGACGGCCAGCCGGTGCTAGACGAACTGGGGATTCCGCAGGGGTTCGAGGCCATGTCGGTGGAGGATGCCGAGTTCATGATCGATTTGATGGACACACTGCTGGAATGAGGTGCAATGGACGGATCTTGCCGGGAGCGGTTTCGTCTGGCCGGTCGGCGGGTGTTGCGCGACCCGGCGGATGCGGAAGCGCACCGTGCGCGCGTGCTGGAGGCCTGCGGCCTGGAGGGTTCGGAGCCTTTGCAGGGAGCCCTGGCCGACATGGTGCACGCCGTCGGCCCGGCGGCAGGTGAAATGCTGCGGGGGCTGTTGCGGCATCCCTCGATCAATGCTCGCCTTGCCTCGGGGGTGCTGCAGGCCCTGGCCGAGCCGGCGGACAGCGGGACGCCGCTGCCGCGCGTGACGACGCTCGCCACGCGCTACAGCATCCTGACCATGCCATCGCTCGATGTTCCTGCCCGCGCCATGCTGTGCGGCGCGGATGATTCGCGCCGCGTGGCGGCATGGGCCATTCCCGAGCTGCTGGCGGGCAATCGCGCGGTGGAAGAGGAGTTTCTTGAACACTGTGAAGGATCGTTCGATACCCTGGCCTTCATGCTGGCCCGCAGTGCGCTCGTCAAGGCGCAGCGCGGGCTTTCGCAGCGCTGGCGCGATGTGTCCGAGGTCCTGCAGCGAGGAGGTGGTGCATGAGTGACATCCTGCTGGTGGGACTTCCCGCCCCGGAAGCCGGTGCCATCGAAGTCTTGCTCGAACGGCGCTGGCCGACGCTTGGCGTGCTCAAGATCGCGCGCGGTGAGCGCCTGGGTCTGCCTGCGCAAAGCACGGAAGCCGTCAACTGCAGCTGCTGCATCATCGACCTGGCCAGCGTCGGGCTGCGGGTTCGGGACGCCGCCACGGAACAGTCGCTGCTCGCGTTTCTCGATGATCGGCCCGCGATACTGATCGTCCGTGATGCACACGGTGGCTGGCTGGACTGGCAGCCCCGGCCGGACTGCCTCCAGACGATCGCCGTGATCAAGGTGCCGTACAGCAGCGCGCAGCTGCTCGTGGCCATGGTGGAAGTCCTCGGTGCCGAGCCTTTGCCTCCGGTCCGGAAAGCGCCGGCTGCCGCGCTCCCGGCGCGCAGCGGCGGCCCGCCACCAGCGGACGCGCGTCCGGCGACGGATAGCGGGGATCCGCCGATGCCGGCGTGGCGTCGCGCGATCGATCTGGCCGAGCGGCTGAATCCAGCACCGCTGGTCGCAGGCCCGGCGGTACGACTGCAGGGTGGCGAACCCACCCGTGCGCCGTTCGTCGCCGCACCGGTCCAGACACCAGTCGCCACCGCACCCGCGCGTCCGGTGCCGACCGACACCCGCACGCCTGCATCCAGGTTGCCTGCGGCAAAGACGCACGTCCAGCAGCCGGGTGCGGGATTGCGAAAAGGCGCGCTGGAGGCGCTGCTCGATGCCTTCCCGCAGCTTCGCAGCCGGCAGGTGATCCGGCTCAGCCAGAAAATCCTTGCCAGCGACGAGGCCGTGCTGCTGCACTTGGGCAAGGACGTGGAATTCGTGATGTGCGTGCGGGAAGGATGGCTCGCATCCAGCATCCGCCTTCCCATCCTGTTGCGCATGCTGGCCACATCGGCCGTGCTGGATCAGGCCACCTTCGAGCCCCTGGGCGCGGATGCGGCCGAAACCACCGTGCTCGAACGCTACGGTGAGCTTGGGCAGAAGATGCGCCATCCGCTGGATTCCCTGATCTGGGATCTGGCATCCATGCGTTTCGCGCAGCTCGTCTTCCGGCCCCAGGCGGATTTGACGCTGCAACTCAGGCGGCTGCCCAACTTCACCCGGCTGTCCGAGGTTCGCCCGCTGGACATGCAGCTTGCCGCGCTGTGCGTGCAGGCCCCGCGATCGATGGCCGAGCTGGCCGGGCGTTTCCCGGGCAGCGAACAGGAGGTCTATCGCTTCGTGGTGCTTGCCGTCCTGTCCGGCCTGGCGAGGGTGATGACGGGCGCATCGGCAACGCGTGGAAACGGGCGCGCCGCGCTCTCCCGGCCCGCGCCCGATGCCCGGCGTCAGGGCTTCTTCAAATCCTTGCTCAAGCGACTCTTCTGAGGATCATTGCAACCCATGGCCGTCTACAAACTCGTATTCGCCGGCCCGGTAGGAGCCGGGAAGACCACCGCGGTACAGGCGCTGTCCGACATCGAGGTGGTCAGCACCGAAAGTACCGCCACGGACGAAACCCGCCGCCTCAAGCGCACCACGACGGTGGCAATGGACTACGGCGTGATGAAGCTGGACAACGGTGATCAGGTGCATCTGTACGGCACGCCGGGGCAGAAGCGATTCGACTTCATGTGGGAGATCGTGGCCGAGAACGCGCTGGGACTGGTTCTCCTGCTCAAAGGCGACGCGACCGATCCACTGGCGGACCTGCGAATCTATGTGGGCGAGTTCCGAGAGTTCATCGACCAGACCGCGCTGGTCGTGGGCATCACCCACGCCGAGGCGTCAGGCTGGCAGGTTCGCCAGCAGGTGGCCAGGGAGCTGGTGGCGCTGGGCCTGCCGCCATTCGTCATGGACGCCGATTCGCGCAGTCGCGAACACATGGCCACTCTGGTGAAATCGCTGATCCACGGTATCGAGTCGGGTTGAACACACATGTCCAGTGAGCCTGCCGATCCGTATCTGATGCTCACGCCGGCCGGGGCACTGCTTGCCTTTGCCGATCGCCAGCCGGACGAACTGGGTTCGGAGCTGCAAACCCTGGTGCCGCGCGGCTCGTCCGTACAGCGCGCTGCCTGGCTGGCGGAACGGGTTGGGCGGCAGGCTCTGCTCGAAAACGGATTGCGCAATGGCTGGCTGCACGAAATCGGGCGCCAGCTGCATGCCCCGGACGTGGCGCTGGACAACCATCTTCCGCACGCCATCGCAGGGTTGTCCGGCTCGCGCATGGCGGCGCTGGCTTCAGATGACGGCTTTTGCCTTGCGCGCGTGGGCTACTCGCAGGATGAGGCCGATACGCTGTGCGTCGCGGCCGCCGACTTCTTCGACTTCGTTGCCCGGCAGAAGCAGCGTGGCTTCAAGGGAACCGGGCGCGCCGTGTCGTTCCATGAAAGCATCGACATGCTGATGCCGACGACAACCTTCACCCTGTTCTGGGTCGATGGCGTGGGTTATTGGCTGATCCTGGGCGGCGAGCCGCTGCTCAACAATCGCGCACTGGTGGATCTGATCTGGGGAATTCGCGCCGCCGGAGACAAGTTCACTCCGCTCGGATGAGCGTTTCGCGCGCGCCGCGGATCGTGTGGAGCGCGACGGTCAGCGCGCCTCGCCGCGCAGCTCCCGCACCCGTGCCTCCAGCGCCGCCGCGCTGGCCAGTTCCGGCGCGATCGGTTCGCCCACGGCCAGCTGCACGCGGGCGCGAAAGCGGCGCGGCAGGCGCATGCGGTGCAGGCGCGAATCGCGTCGGCTCCACATGCTTGCCCACATGCCGCGCAGCGCCATCGGAATGACCGGGACCGGGCGCGTTTCAAGGATGCGTTCCACGCCCTTGCGGAACGGCGCGATTTCGCCGTCGCGGGTGAGCGCGCCTTCTGGGAAGATGCAGACCAGTTCGCCCGCCGCCAGCGCGGCGTCGATTTCCGCGAAGGCGCGTTCCATCAGCGCCGGGTCTTCCTGGCTGCCGGCGATCGGGATGGCGCGCGTGGCGCGGAACACGATGTTCATGCCGGGCAGATCGAAAATCCTGTAGTACATGACAAAGCGCGTGGGCCGCGGCACCGCGCCCAGCACCAGTGCCGCGTCCATGAAGCTGACGTGGTTGCACACGATCAGCGCCGCGCCTTCGTCCGGCACGTGCTCCAGCCCGTTCACGTCGAGCCGGTAGAGCGCCTTGGCCACGAGATAGGCGACGAAGCGCGCGATGAACTCGGGCACCAGGGTGAAGATGTAGATCGCCACCAGCGCGTTGAGGATGGCGGTGCACAGCAGCAGCTGTGGAACGTTCAGACCCGAGTGCAGCAGGAGGATCGCCAGAATCGCCGCGGTCACCATGAAGGCGGCGTTGAGGATGTTGTTGGCCGCGATCACGCGCGACAGCCGCTCGCGCGGGGTGCGCTGCTGGATCAGTGCATACAGCGGCACGGTGAAGAAGCCGCCGGCCATTCCGATGGCGAGAAGGTCGATGCAGATGCGCAGGTTTCCCGGTGCGGCGAGGAATTGCTGCCAGCTCAGGCCGGTGACGTCGGCCATGCCGGGGCGTGCGAAGTAGAGGTCGATGCCGAACACCGTCATGCCCAGCGCGCCCAGCGGCACCAAGCCGATTTCCACCGTGCGGCGCGAGAACACTTCGCACAAGAGCGAGCCGGCACCGATGCCCAACGCGAACAGCATCAGCACCAGCGGTGCCACGCTCTGGTCGCCGCCGAGATACAGACGGGTGTAGTTGGGCAGCTGCGCCAGGAACACCGAGCCGAAGAACCAGAACCAGCTCACCCCGAGCACCGAGTTGAGCACCGCGCGATGGCCGCGAAGGAACATCACGTTGCGCCAGGTTTCGGTGACCGGGTTCCAGTTGAGCTTCAGATCCGGTGCAGTGGCGGTCGCGCGGGGAATGCCGCGCGAGGCCAGCCAGCCGGCCACCGCAATCAGGATCAGGGCCGCGCTCACCAGCGTCACGCCGCGGTCCAGTCCCATCAGCCAGCCGCCGGTGAGGGTGCCCAGCAGGATGGCGAGGAAGGTGCCCGCCTCGATCAGCGCGTTGCCGCCGACCAGCTCTTTCGGGCGCAGGGCCTGTGGGAGGATCGAATACTTGAGCGGGCCGAAGGCCGCGCTCTGCGCGCCCATCAGGAACAGCACGCCGAGCAGGAAGGGCAGCGAACCCAGCCAGAAGCCGACGCCGGCCAGCCCCATCAGGATGATCTCGGCCGCCTTGATCCAGCGGATCGAGCGCGACTTCTCGTACTTCTCCGCCCACTGGCCGGCGTTGGCCGAGAGCAGGAAGAAGGGCAGGATGAACAGGCCTGCGGCCAGGTTGGAGTAGAAGTCCACCTGCGTACTGGACAGACCCGCGATCTGGAACGCGATCAGGATGATCAGCGCATTCTTGAAGACGTTGTCGTTGAACGCGCCCAGCGCCTGGGTGAGGAAGAAGGGCGCGAAGCGGCGCCGACGCAGCAGGTCAAACTGGGAACCAGCCATCGGACAGGCCCGTGGAAAGGTGGCGCATGATGACGCGGGTGCGGCCGTCGATGCCAGCCGCCGGTGACGTCAGCACCGCTTCGTTCGCTGCCCGCACGGGGCGAACGATCACCCGGCGCGCCGGCCTGCGATAATGCGCACTTCCGTTTCCGACCCGAGACCGCCATGAGCCAGCAGACCGTCCTCAACGCCACCCACCGCGCCGCCGGCGCGCGCATGGTCGACTTCGGCGGATGGGACATGCCGATCCACTACGGTTCCCAGGTGGACGAGCACCACCAGGTACGTCGCGACGTGGGCATGTTCGACGTCTCGCACATGACCGTGATCGACCTGCACGGCCCGCGCACGCGCGACTTCCTGCGCCACCTCCTGGCCAATTCCATCGACAAGCTCAAGGTGCCGGGCAAGGCGCTGTATTCGTGCATGCTCAACGAAAAGGGCGGCGTGATCGACGACCTGATCGTGTATTACCTCGCCGAGGATTTCTTCCGCATCGTCTCCAACGCCTCCACCCGCGACAAGGACCTGGCGTGGATCGAACCGGTCGCCGCGAGCTTCGACGTGCGCGTGGTCGAACGCCCGGAGCTGGCGCTGATCGCGGTGCAGGGGCCGAACGCGCGCGTCGCCGTGCTGGCGCAGGTGGCCGAGGCCGATCGTGCCGCGGTGGAGGCACTGGGCAAGTTCGCGGCGATCGACGTCAAGGGTTCGCAGGGCGAGGCGCTGTTCGTCGCGCGCACCGGCTACACCGGCGAGGACGGCTTCGAGATCGTGCTGCCGCAGGGCGCGGCCGTAGCGCTGTGGAACCGCCTGGCCGAGGCCGGGGTGAAGCCGGCGGGCCTGGGCGCGCGCGACACCCTGCGCCTGGAGGCCGGCATGAACCTCTACGGTCAGGACATGGATGAAACCGTCTCGCCGCTGGAGGCCGGCCTGGCCTGGACGGTCGCGTTCGACGAGGGTCGCGACTTCATCGGGCGCTCCGCGCTGGAAGCGCAGAAGGCTGCCGGCGTGCCGCGCCGCATGGTCGGCCTGGTGCTGCAAGACAAGGGCATCCTGCGCCACGGCCAACGCGTGGTGACGGCGGCGGGCGACGGCGAGATTCTTTCCGGCACCTTTGCGCCGACGCTGGGCACCTCGATCGCCTTCGCGCGCATTCCCGCCGGCGAACCCGGCGAGGTCGGCGTCGACATCCGCGGTCGCATCGTGCCGGCGCGCATCGTGAAGTACCCGTTCGTGCGCGACGGCAAGCCGGTCGAGTGACCACTTCGGCATTGCCGCCGCTTACAATTCCCACGCCTGTTTCCGGCCGCGCAGCGCGGTCCCTTTTTCCAGCGGAGTCTGTCATGAGCGAAATCCCCGGTGACCTGAAGTTCCAGCGTTCCCACGAGTGGGCGCGGCTTGAAGAGGGCGGTCGCGTGACCGTCGGCATCTCCTTCCACGCGCAGGACCAGTTGGGCGACGTGGTGTATGTCGAGCTGCCGACCGTGGGCGACCATGTCGAGCAGGGCGCAGGGTGTGCGGTGGTCGAGTCGGTGAAGGCCGCCTCGGACATCTATGCGCCCGTATCCGGCACCGTGGTCGCGGTCAACGAGGCCTTGGGCGATGCGCCGGAGACCATCAACGCCGATCCCTGGGGCGAAGGCTGGCTGTTCGCGCTGAAGATCGACGACGCGGCGCAGCTCGATGGTCTGCTCGGACCCGACGACTACGCCCAGGCGATGGAAGAAGACATGCACTGATCGTCGTCTTCATGGCGCGTGATCGATCGGCCGCCTTCGGGCGGCCGATTGCGTTTCAGCGACGGATGACGATGCGATGCGGGTGCGCGAACACGCGCAAACACGCGCGAAGTTTCGCGCACTTTGCCTTGTGCAATGCGAAAGCCACGACGAATCCGATGCTCGCGTGATGGTGCCGTGCGCGTGGTGTGCAACGTGTGCATGCGCGCTGCACGCACACGCGCTGTGCGTGGTGTGGTGAAGAACGCGTCGGCATCGACGTGATGCGGTGAGAGCCGCGCCATGCAAGGGTTTGTTTGTGTGTCGGCATGGTTTGATGTGGCATCGCCGCACGCTGTTTCGCAGCCGCATGCGCTGCGTCCTGCCATCGAACAGCGCGTGCTTTTCGCCCCGTGAAAAACACATCGAGGACAGCGCGTGCATGGCGCGCTGCATCTTCTTGTTGACAGCCTCGCTGTTGATGCTTAGGTTTCGCGCAACCTTGCACTTCAGGCGCGGCGTTGAGTGGAACCACAGCACAGCGGAAGCATCGACAGGTCGATTCCTTCACGCCGCGTTTTGCGGTCCTCGGCAACTTTCCCCTCAGCCAAGCCAAGGTCGTTTGCGCGACCGTCCTGGAGCACGAGGACATCACGCCCGCATGCGTATGGATGCGGGCGTTGTTGTATGCGGCGAATGCCGCCTCACCCACCGGGTAATTGACGATCCACCAACGAAGATCGATCCACTGACGAGGAGAACCTGAAGATGGCAACGAAGAAACCTGCAGCGAAGAAGGCGGCTGCCAAGAAGGCCCCGGCCAAGAAGGCGGCGGTGAAGAAGGCCCCGGCCAAGAAGGCGGCGGTGAAGAAGGCTCCGGCCAAGAAGGCGGCGGTGAAGAAGGCTCCGGCCAAGAAGGCGGCGGTGAAGAAGGCTCCGGCCAAGAAGGCGGCGGTGAAGAAGGCCCCGGCCAAGAAGGCGGCGGTGAAGAAGGCTCCGGCCAAGAAGGCGGCAGTGAAGAAGGCTCCGGCCAAGAAGGCGGCAGTGAAGAAGGCTCCGGCCAAGAAGGCGGCGGTGAAGAAGGCTCCGGCCAAGAAGGCCGCAGCGAAGAAGGCTCCGGTCAAGAAGGCGGCGACCAAGAAGCCCGCTGCAAAGAAGGCCGCAGCCAGAAAGCCCGTTGCCAAAAAGCCGTCCGGTACCATGCCGCCGGCACCGGTCGCGCCCGCACTCTGAGAGCATGATCAAAAACCGGTCGGCGCATGCCGACCCCGGGCCAGGGACGGCCAAGACGGCGCGGATAGCTATCCGCGCCTTTTTTTCACCTGACTTTTCCTGCGGGCAGGCACAGCACGCTGGAGTCAGGCGGGTGTCCCGTTCCTGCGCCGCGAACGTGCAGGAGCCGGCCCGGGCTGCCTCACACCCGGTAGTACTCCCGATACCAGTCCACGAAGCGCGCCACGCCTTCCTCCACCGTCACCTGCGGGCGGTAGCCCACCTGCGCGATCAGATCGGACACGTCGGCCTCGGTGTCGGGGACATCGCCCGCCTGCAGCGGCAGCATCTGCATCTGCGCCTTGCGTCCGAGGCAGGTTTCCAGCACCTCGATGTAGCGCAGCAGTTCCACCATTTCCTCGTTGCCGATGTTGTACAGCCGATACGGTGCCACGCCGCTGCTCGCCGGATCCGGCCGCAGTGCATCCCAGTCCGCGTCCTTTGCCGGCACGTGGTCGAGCGCACGCATCAGGCCTTCGACGATGTCGTCGATGTAGGTGAAGCTGCGCTTGTGGCGGCCGTGGTTGAAGACCTTGATCGGTTCGCCCGCGAGGATCGCCCGGGTGAACAGGAACAGGGCCATGTCCGGCCGGCCCCACGGCCCGTAGACGGTGAAGAACCGCAGCCCGGTGCAGGGCAGGCCGTACAGGTGGGCGTAGCTGTGCGCCATCATCTCGTTGGCCTTCTTGCTCGCCGCGTACAGGGTCAGCGGATGCTCGGCGGCGCGGTGTTCGGAGAAAGGCATCGCGCGGTTGGCACCGTACACCGAGCTGGTGGAGGCATAGACCAGATGCTCCACGCCGTGATGGCGGCAGCCTTCGAGTACGTGCAGGAAGCCGGTGACGTTGCTGGACACATAGACGTGCGGGTTCTCCGCCGCGTAGCGAACGCCTGCCTGTGCCGCAAGGTTGACCACCCGCTGCGGCCGGTGCCGCGCGAACGCCGCTTCCATCGCGTCGCGATCGGCCAGGTCGGCGGCGACGTGGGCATAGCGCGAATCGTCCAGCAGCCGCGCCAGCCGCGCCTTTTTCAGGGCGACGTCGTAGTAGTCGTTGAGGTTGTCGATACCCACGACCTCATCGCCACGCGCCAGCAGACGCTGCGCCACGTGCGATCCGATGAAGCCGGCGGTGCCGGTGACGAGGATTTTCATGGCGTCACTCCGGATGACGGCAGCCGCAGGAGAGGTGCTGATGGTGGCGCGCGGAGTCGCAGGCCGGGGCGTGGAGAGGCGAGGGATCCATCTACAGCCTCCCGTCGACCATCTCGCGCGGCAGCAGGTGCTTCACGTCATAAACAATGCCGCCGCGAGCGCTGAGCAGGCTCCGCACGCCGGTGCCGCCCATGCGCGCGAATACGTCGTGCGCCACGGCCAGCACGATGGCGTCGTAGGCACCCTGCTCCGGTGTCGCAATCGGACTGATGCCGTATTCGCGCTGCGCTTCATCGGCATCCACCCAGGGATCGAACACATCCACCTGCGCGCTGTAGTCGCGCAGCGCCGCCACGATGTCCACCACGCGGGTGTTGCGCAGGTCCGGGCAGTTTTCCTTGAAGGCCAGGCCCAGGATCAGGATGCGCGCCTGC